>Ga0209358_10003060_pt1 | contig 12455 bp, 15 predicted proteins | sample LauGreFa1BDMLBSN_2_FD_187574 | JGI IMG/M metagenome (GOLD analysis project Ga0209358, IMG submission 187574) | Freshwater lake microbial communities from Lake Michigan, USA - Fa13.BD.MLB.SN (SPAdes) (version 2) | ecosystem: Environmental > Aquatic > Freshwater > Lake | place: Lake Michigan, USA...
TCAACAGGAGTTTGTTTTCCTTGTGCAACTTCCAAAATAATATCTCCAGCTGCTAATTCCCCTTGTTTCCAACTGGCACTTCCAGATACTATTGCACTTACTTTTATATAACCATCTTTCTCAGTTAATGTAGCGCCAATTCCTTCTAGTTTACCTGTGAAATTTATATCAAAATCTTCTTTTTCTCTTGGAGGAAAATATTGAGTGTGAGGATCAAAAACAGCTAAATATGCATTAACATACAAACTAAATCTATCTGTTCTGTCCATTTGTTTTAATCGTTTAAACCAATCTTTAAATTTATCAGATACGTCCAATCGAGCCTTTTCTTCTAATTGTATTAACGTTAAGTTTTGTGTAACAGTATCTTTTCTTTGTTGTAACTGATACATTTTTTCCATTACAGAAAAAGTTAAGTAATCTTCCCATCTATCCTCTAGTTCTTTTAGATTTTTGGCATATTCTAAACTATCGCCTTCTAAATGAATTGTTTTATTTTGATTTAAATTAACTGGATTTTTTAATTTTTTTTCTACAATTTCCATTACCCACTTCTCTCTTTTTTCAATTATTTTTAAATAAATTTCAAAAGTTTCTAATGAGCTTTGAATAAACTCATTATCTAATTGTAATTCTCTGGATTGCAAAGTGTTGATATCTTCCTCAATAAAAAATCTTTTTCCTTTATCTACTGTTTTTAATAAGCTAAAAAGTACTTTTTTGGAATATTCATCATTGATGCTTAATTTATTAAAATGGTAATTTGTAGCAATTTCTTTAATGATATTAAAAACAACTTTTTCTTTATCATTCGACTTAGCTTTTTCTTTTTCTTTAGATATAAAAGCTCCACAAGCCGAGCCAAATATAGTAATTAATATGATATAAATTAACCACTTTTTGTTAAGAAGAATAGTTTTTTTTAACAATGATTGCATAAAATGTAAAAAGTTAAATGTAAAGTGCTAATGTAACTATTAAAAATTAAAGCGAAAATTTTGTTTGAATAAATAAAAGTTAATTTACTCTATAATATATACATCTTCGTTAGTTTTTTTCATTAAAAATTTTTCGCGTGCATATTTTTCTAGAAATTCTAAATCATCTAATGAATTTAAAAACTTTGTATTTTCGTAAGTTTGATATTTTAAAAGATACAATTCTTTAAGTAAAGCTTTTTTTTCGGATCTGATTCTGTATTGAAAAAACAAATTATACTCATCAAAAAAAGCAAGCCAAATAAATAAAAATAAGGCTGATAATACAAATCTGTTTTTGATATGTTTTTTTATAAAAGCAATTTTTTCCATCAATTGCTAAATTACAAAATTACCTTTTTTTAAATCTAATCTTATCAAACGAATTATAAACAAAAAAAAGCTCAAAACCTTTAAATTTGTTTTAAAGGTTTTGAGCTGGCTCAATTATTTATCTATCTTTTTATTTGTTGTTTTTAATTATTTCCTCAAAATACTTTGCATATTGCTCATTGTTGTTGTTTTTTGCTTCTTCAAGTCCGATAGTTGCAGTTTTTACAGCGTCTTTCTTTTTCCCTAATTTTTCTTCAATTTGAGCTTGTTTTCTTAAAATCCAAAAAAAGTTTTTTCCGTGTAATTCGGTTGATTTTTTAATCCAAATTAAAGCTTGATTTAATTCTATATTATTTTCGAAATAATAATCAGCAGCAGCATAATATTCGTTTGCAGTAACATTATTGGATTGCATCGTTTTTTTTATGTTTTCCATAACAATGTCATGTGTAGGCAATTGGACAGGTATAGAAATCAATTGATTTTCCCAGCTTAAGTTTAAATTAAACGATTTTGGAGTAATGTTTTCGATTGAAATTGAAAACGTTTCTTGTTTTTGAGTTAGTTTTGTTACAGGTATTTTAAATTCTCCAACAACTTTTGCTTCGTCAAAATCTTTAGGTACACCACTAAAATCAGTGTCTTTATATAGGTAAACAATCCATTGATTGTTGGATGGACGAGATAAAATACTGTACTTTCCAGATGGTATTTTATTGTTTAAAATACTAAAATCTGTATTGATTTCTATAGTAGTACAACTGTTAGCGCCAGTTCTCCAAAGTTGATTATATGGCACAACATCGCCAAAAACATCTCGTTGATTTGTACTTGGACGAGAGTATGAGATTTTCACTTCGCTAACTCCCACATTTTGGGTTATTGTACTTAATGGACTTGCTTTTGGGGTTTTTAATTGGGCAAATGTATTTAAACTTGCCATTATCATTGTAGTTGTTAAAATTTTTTTAAACATTTTCTTTTGATTTTTAAATTATATTTTTTTTGAAATCCTATTTCCTGAAATTTGTTTTTGTAAGGAACATTTGAAAGTTCCAGCTTTGAAATTTCGTAATTTTTGATGTTTAGTTGTTCTACCTTGAACTCTAGCTCTCCATTTCTTCCAATTTTTTAAAGTCATTTGTTGTTTCATTAATACAATAACTTCTTTTTCGGAAAGATTAAATTGAAATTCTATAGCTTCAAATGGTGTTCTATCCTCCCAAGCCATTTCAATTATTCTGTCAATTTCTTCGGTATTTAAATCGTACATCACTTTAAAATTTGCCTAAATTTATACAACTTAATTGGGTATTTTTTTAAATTAAGATATTTTATCAGAAAATTAATCAATAACATCATCTCTTTGTAATTTCCAGTGAATTACACCATTAGAAACACTATTTAAGGAAAATGTTACATGTCTTACTACTGCTGTTATATTTGCAGTATTTACGTCACATACTTCTGTTTTTAGATGTTCGTAAAAGTAAGCAATGATTTCTTTAAATTTTTTATTATTTTCCTCTATCCAATTTGGAACAGCTAAGTTACTAGGGTTTGATTCAAAATTTATTATGTATGAATGTATTCTGCCTAAGTTTTCGGCAACTAAAACTTGAGTTTGTTTTAAAATTTCCTTAGGTAATTCTTGGTCACAATCAATTATTTCTTCAATATTATGTAATACATCTTTAATGTATTTAGCGCTATATATCATGGTTCTTAATGAGAGCATTAAAGATGTAATTCTTTTTGTATCGTTCGCAGACATTTTTTTTTGAATTACTTGTATATGGAATCGTGTAAGTTCTTCCTCAAGGTTTTTTAAATCGTTATACATTTTTAAACGATTAGTTGGTTCTGCAATAATTTTTTTCCAAAATACTTGATGTTTATTTTTGTCTGTTTTATTTAATCTAATAGATGAAATAATAAAATTTTGTAATTTATCAAAAACATGTTCTATTTCTTTTTCTAATGCTTCAACAGCTACTTCTGGAACTTCATTGGTTAGTTTTTTAATAAATAAAGCTTGAGATGAGTTATCGGAATTATTAAATTTAGTTGATATAAAATTACTAATTGGATTCAGAAATGGATAAAAAAGCATAATTCCTATTAGATTTATTCCAGTGTTTAATATTACCAATTCAATTAATTCATTATTTGATGGAAACCATTTACTAAACCAAAAAATAATAGGATGTATAAATATAAAAAGTAATAAACCTGAGCTGAGTTTAAAAAATAAATTTACTACAGCAAGGCGTTTTTTATCAGCTTGGTCTCCAATAGCTCCTAAAAGTATTGTAATACTAGTTCCAATATTGGCTCCAATAACTACTGATGTTGCTTCGTGGATATTTATAATTTGTAGCTGTGCTAGATTGAATTAACGCGGTTATAATAATTCCTAATATTAGAAATATACCTAAGCCGTAAGTTTTAAATGTTGTTAAATCTATTGATTGTGCAATACTTTCTATGGAAATTTTCATGAAATCTAATCCAATAAAAAGCAGAGCAAATCCCACTCCAAATAATCCAATATTGTGAAGTATTGGCCTTGATTTAAAAAATAAAAATAAAAACGAGCCAAATCCTAAAAATGGTAAAGCAAGATCAGTTATACTAAATTTAAATCCAAATATTGCTACAAACCAAGCTGTAAAAGTTGTACCTAAATTTGCACCTAAAATAACGCCAATTGCACTGCGTAAAGCTATAATTTTTGCACCAACAAAAGCAAGTAGCATCAATGAAACTAATGAGCTACTTTGGAGTATAGCTGTGATAATTGTGCCAACAGCAATACCTTTCCAATCTTTGTTGGTGTATTTTTGAAGTAAATTTTTAAATGATTTTCCAGCTAAATTTTTTAAGGAAAGTTCCAGTTGATACATTCCCCATAAAAAAACTCCGATACCAGCGAAAAATTGCCAAAAATCAAAATCTGGATGCATAGGTATCTTAAAAAATTACGATTTTTGAAAAGAAATCTTTTAAATAAAGATATTGAAAGGTACAGAAAAACTAGCTCCAAAGCGGAGCTCCGTTTTTATGTGAGTTAAATTAACTTATCTTCCTCCGTATGCAGGGCAAGTTTCGTGAGTTGGTTTACATGATGTTAACGCAGTTGATGTTGCAGTTAATACCAAAACAATAACGATAATTTTTGCTAATTTCTTAATCATGATATAAGTATAAAAATAAGAATTTCAAATATAGTTAATGATGTTTGTATATCAAAAAAATGTTTTTTGTAGTTATCAACAATCTGTTTTTAATTGTTATTAAAGCAAATTGTTTTATTTATTAAGTGTTTCAAAATGAAATATTTGGTTGTGTATTAACTAAGGATTTAGTTTAATGTATAACTATTTAATTTTTGGGTATAAATCACACCTTTTTTAATTTTATTGATTAGAGGTGTATTTGGGGTTATATTATCTTTATATTCAACGTTAATAAAGTTGTAAAAAATTAAGCCGATATTTTTAGCGAATTTTTGCTCATAATATTCATTAGAAATTAAATTAACAGGTATTTCTCTTTGGATAACGGTTAAAGTAGAATCATAATTTTCAAAGGGTAGATTGGTGTTGATGTATCTGAATTTCCATTCGGGTAATATGTTATATACATTTCCGTTCCATACAAAATTGTTTTCTATTGGAGAAACTATATTTACATATCTTAAATTATTTTCTACTCTTTGTATGCTTTGGTTTTTTGCTAAGTTCACCCACCAAATTTGTGGAATTCCCCATTCTTGAATACTGTTATTATTTAGTTTATTTCTTTTTCTCCTTTCTATTTTGTAGGCTAAATTACCAGTATTGTCTCTAAAAGTATCTGAGTACATTTCTTGAATTTGAAATTTAAATGTATCAATAGAATTATTAAAGTCATCAAAAACTACTGAATCAACATCATATATATAAGTATTTCCGATTTGAAGAGGGTAGTAACTTATAGGTTGTATCCTAGTAATTTCTTTAGTATTTTTTGTGCATGAAAATAATACAAATACTAAAAATAGATATGTGAATTTTATAAAATTATTCATTTTATTTTTTATCAAAGTTTTCTTCTTTTATTACTTTACCATTATTGTCGTAACTTTTCCAGATACCTACTTTATGGTCGTTGAGGAATTGTCCTTCTTCTTTAGGTTTTCCGTTATCGTAATACATTTTATATTTTCCAGTTTTTTGATTATTTCTCCAAGATAATTCTTCCATTACTTTACCATTTGGGTAATAATTTGTCCAATGCCCATTTCTGTAACCTCTGTAAAAAGTTTTAATTGAAGTTATTTGTCCTTTATCATTATAGTATCTCCAAGTGCTATCTTTTTGACCTTTAAAATAATATCCCTCTCTAATTATCTGACCATCAGTGTTGTATTCGTATAAAAAACTTTCTCCAGTTTGTTTAAATGCTTCTTTTGTGCGAATGTTTTGAATAGAATCATTCCAATATGTAATTAAAGTGTCGGAAGTGTAAATCATTTCGCCATTTTCGTAAATTTCTTCTTTAATTAATTTTAGTTTTTCGTTGTATTGTTTCCATTTGCCAATTTTGTATCCCTTATTGTATGAGCCTAATAAATGATAAACTCCGTTGTTATGATACATTTTAAAACCTCCTTCGGGTAAACCTTTAATGTATGTAAATTCTGCTTTTAGTTTACCGTCTATATAGTACTCTTTTGATTCCCCATCTAAAGAACCTTCTGTATAGTTTTTATCTTCTTTAATTTGTCCGTTTTTAAAGTAACTTTTATAACTTCCGTGATAAATATCTTGTTTGTAATCAATAGATTCATGTAATTCACCACTTTCACTGTAATAAGTCCAATTGCCTTCTTTTTTTTGGTTTAAATAATTTCCTTTTGATAAAATTTTCCCATTAGCATGATAATGGTGTGCGGAAACTAAATCTGTATTTTTTTCATAATTTAATGTAGAGGATAGTTTTCCTTTATTATCATACCTTTTAATTAAGCCAACTGGTTTACCATTAGTAAATTGACCTTCGTATTTAGTTTTTCCATTAGGGTATTTTTCAATTACATATCCATTTTTTTGGCCTAGAGATATAGTTGTTGAATATAAAAAAAGTATAAATAAAAAGAATAAATTGCGCATAATAAATAATTTAAAACATGAAATTAATGTAAATATAGTTAATAACGAATTTGAATTGTAATAAATTATTAACGGTTTAAATCTAACAAGTAACATGCCTAAGATAATTTTAATTAAAATTTATATGATAATTAATTGGCTATATGTATATTTGGGCGCCAATTAATAAATTCAATGTATGAATGAGATTTCTTTAAAAATTGATGATTTTTTTACAAAAGGTATAAGTTATGCTGATATTCAAATAATCAAAAGTGCTTATAAAAATTATACAAATGCTGTTGAGAAGTTGTCCGAAGAGGAGTTAGATGAGCAAAGAGAATTGATTGTTGAGCTAAAAGATAAGTTTCAATCTTTATTTTTGTCAATTGAGGAATTAGAAAAAATTCAGATTGATGCTAAATTAGAGCGTGAACGTTTTCAGCAAGATTTAAAAAATGCCAAAAAAAGTGTTGTGGAAAAAGTGGTGGATTTGATACAAAATGAAAAAGATATTTCTAAGGCTTTTGTAACTTTTAATGCTTTAAAAGAGGAGTGGAGTAAAATTGAAGGGGAAGATAGAGATTTGGATAAAAGGTATGCTAAATTGGTGGAGGATTTCTATTACCATATTAATATGTATAGGGCAATCCAAGATCATGATTTTAAAAAAAATCAGCAGCTTAAACAAGAGTTAATTAATCGGTTGAAAGCATTGATGAATGTAAAATCTGTTTCAAATATTTTACCTCAATTGAAACAAATTCAAAAAGAATGGCAGGCGATAGGGCCTGTTGGGAAAGAAATGAAAGAGTTGATTTGGAATGAATATATTCAATTAACAGAGGCAGTTTTTGCTTTGCATGTTAAAATTAAAGAGGAAGAAAATGTAAAGTTGGAGAGTTTAATTGCTGCAAAAAAACAGTTGATTGAAAAAGCGCAAGAAATTTATTTAGTAAAAGATAGGTCTGTTAACGATTGGAAAAATCATACTAATGAAATGATAGCTTTACAAAATCAATGGAAGTCTTTAGGTGAGTTACCTGCTAAAATAAATCATTCCTTATTTTCTAACTTCAGAAAAACAATGGATGAATTTTTTAAGCAAAAAGATGAATATTTTGCTACATTAAAAAATCAAACAGATTCGATTGTTAAAATTAAGCAAGATTTGATAAGTCAAGTAAAAGAAATTTTAAATCAAGAAGAAGAGGTTGATAAAGCAAAAAAAATAATTGAAGTTCAAAAACAATGGAAGGTTTCAGGAAGTTTACCTCCTAAATTAGATAAAAAATTATGGGAAGAGTTTAAAAAAGTGTGTGATAGTTTTTTTAAAGCAAAAGAAGAAGAGAAAAAAGTGTTAAAAGAACAGCAGTTTAAAGATTCAAACGATAAGTATTCAATAATTCAAAAAATACATAATGATTTACCTATCGAAGAACTAAAAAATCTTTTCTCTAGATATATAGATACTTTACCTCAAAGCTCAAGTTATACACTTAAAAACGATCTTGTTTTGGATGAGGTTATTTTTGAATGGGTTAGCGAACAAAAGAATAGGGCAGAGGTAGAGGGAGTGGTATTGTCTTGGTATAAACGATTTATAACTAAAGAAATAACTCAAAATCAAGAAGTGAAAATGGTTGTTAAACAGTGGTTGAGTAAAACTAACGAAAGTTTAGCTTTAATAGAAAATAATTTATCCTTTTTTGGAAAATCTAATAGTCCGATGTTAAGCGCTTTGAGACTAAATATAGAGTTTTTAAAACAAAAAATAAACACATTAAAATATATATTGAAAGGGTAAATTATTGCAAATTAGTGTTTAAGTGAAATATTATTTAAAAAATTATTCAATAATATTTGCTTAGATAAATTTTAAGTTCTATTTTTGCACCCCATTTTTTGCCTAAATGGCGTCACGTAAAAAAATAATTAAAGTGGATACATTAAGTTACAAAACGATTTCAGCTAATGCAGCAACAGCTAAAAAAGAGTGGTTGTTAATTGACGCAGAGGGTCAAACATTAGGAAGATTAGCTTCAGAAGTAGCAAAGTTAATCAGAGGAAAAAACAAAACAAACTTTACGCCTCATGTAGATTGTGGTGATAATGTTGTGGTAATCAATGCTTCTAAAATCCAGTTAACTGGTAATAAATTAGAAGATAAATTGTACATTCGTCACACAACTTATCCTGGTGGTCAAAGAGAAACTAAAGCAAAGGATTTGTTAAGAAAAGATGCACGTAAAGTGATCGAGAAAGCTGTAAAAGGCATGTTACCTAAAAATAAATTAGGTAATGCATTGTTTAACAATTTGTACGTATACGACGGTGCAAATCATTTACAAGAGGCTCAGCAACCTAAAAAAATAAACTTAAACGAAATTAAATAGTAAGCATGGAAGTTGTTAACGCAATTGGAAGAAGAAAAACATCTGTAGCTCGTATTTACCTTAAAGAAGGAAGTGGAGTTATCAAAGTGAATAACAAAGATGTAAAAGAGTATTTCACATTACCTCAATTACAATTAAAATTGGCTCAGCCTTTTAAATTGTCTGAAACTGAAGGGAAATTCGACGTAACTGTTAATGTAGACGGTGGAGGATTTAACGGTCAAGTGGATGCAATTACTTTGGCTATATCCAGAGCATTGTTAAAGGTAAATCCGGAATACAGATCTGCTCTTAAAGAGTACGGTTTATTAACCCGTGATCCAAGAATGGTGGAACGTAAAAAGCCTGGTCAGAAGAAGGCTCGTAAAAGATTCCAGTTCAGTAAACGTTAATTTTTTAATCTACAAGATATATTTTCATGGCTCAAGCAAATTACAAAGAATTATTAGCTGCTGGTTGTCATTTTGGTCACTTAACCAGAAAGTGGAACCCAGCTATCGCTCCGTATGTGTTTATGGAGAAAAATGGTATTCATATCATCGACTTAAATAAAACAGCTGCAAAATTAGATGATGCAAGCGCTGCTTTAAAACAAATTGCAAAATCTGGAAAAAAGATTTTATTTGTTGCTACTAAAAAACAAGCTAAAGCTGTGGTGGAAGAATTAGTTGGTCCATTAGATATGCCTTACGTGACTGAAAGATGGTCTGGTGGTATGTTAACTAACTTCTCTACTATTCGTAAAGCTGTTCGTAAATTAGGTAGCTTACAAAAAATGGAGAAAGATGGTACTTTCGAAAACATTTCAAAAAGAGAAAGATTGTTTAAAACTCGTCAGAAAGAAAAATTACAAAAAAATATTGGTTCTATTTCTGATTTAAACAGATTACCTGCTGCCTTATTTATTATCGATATTCACAAAGAACATATCGCTGTTAAAGAAGCACACAAATTAAATATCCCTACTTTTGGTATCGTGGATACTAATTCTGACCCTAATTTAGTGGATTTTGCAATTCCGGCAAATGATGATAGTTCAAAATCAGTTAGAGCTATTTTATCTGTAGTTTGTGCAAATATTCAAGAAGGTTTAGACGAAAGAAAAGTAAGTAAAGAAGCTGCTAAAGCTGCTAAAAAAGATAGCCCAGAAACTGAAGAGGCTTCTGCTAACTAGTAATTTAAAATATTATAAATATGTCAACAGTTGAAATCAGCGCAGCAGATGTTTTTAAATTAAGAAAACAAACTGGTGCAGGTATGATGGATTGCAAAAAAGCTTTAGCTGAGGCTAATGGTGATTTTGAACAAGCTATCGATATCTTAAGAAAACAAGGACAAAAATTAGCTAATAAAAGAGCTGATAGAGAAGCTTCTGAAGGTTATGCTTTCGGTCATACTTCTAACGGTAAAGCTTATATCACAGTTTTAAATTGTGAAACCGACTTTGTTGCAAAAAACGAATCATTTGGTCAGTTAACGCAACAATTTGCTAAAATTGCTGAATCTAATCAAGTTAAAACTTTAGAGGCGTTATTATCTTCTAAATTTGATGATAAAATTACTGTAAGTGATAAAATTATCGAACAAACTGGTGTAATTGGTGAAAAATTAGAAATTTCTCATTTTTCTGTAATCGAAGGTGCTTCAGTTTACGCATACAATCACCCAGGTAATCAGGTTGTTGCAACAATTGCTTTCAACAAAGTTGTAAGTGAGGAAATTGCTAAAAATGTATCTATGCAAATTGCAGCAATGGCTCCTGTTTCTATTAGTAAAGATGATTGTTCTGCTGAAATTATCGAAAAAGAGTTAGAGATTGCTAGAGATATTACTCGTCAAGAAGGTAAACCTGAAGAAATGGTTGAGAAAATTGCTCAAGGTAAATTAAACAAATTCTTTAAAGAAAGTACTTTATTAAGTCAGGATTTCATTAAAGATTCTAAAAAAACTGTTCAACAGTATTTACAAGAACAAGATAAGGAATTAACTGTAGTGGCGTTCAAACGCTTCTCGATGTCTTAATCCAAAACATTTTAAAAAAAAGAGAGAATTTTAATTCTCTCTTTTTTTTGTGTTAAATTTTAGGAAATAAAAAAAAGCTTCGCAAATCATCTAAAAATTAGTTTTGACGAATCATTTTAAGAATAAAAATTACAAAACAATATGAAGTATAAAAGAATTTTACTTAAACTGAGTGGGGAATCTTTAATGGGGGATAGTGATTATGGTATTGATGCAAAAATGTTGACATTATATGCTACTGAAATTAAAAAATTGGTAGAAAAAAATGTAGAGGTTGCTTTGGTAATTGGTGGAGGTAATATTTACAGAGGAATGAAAGCCGAAGATATGGGTATTGATAGGGTACAGGGTGATTACATGGGGATGTTGGCAACAGTGATTAATGGTATGGCCTTACAAGCTGCGATTGAATCTGTAGGTTTAAAAACTCGTTTGATGACAGGTATTAAAATGGAAGAAGTTGCTGAGCCATATATTAAAAGAAGAGCAACTCGCCATTTAGAAAAAGGTAGAGTAGTAATTTTTGGTGCTGGAACTGGAAATCCATATTTTACAACAGATACAGCAGCTGCGTTAAGAGCTATAGAAATTGAAGCTGATGTTATTTTAAAGGGTACACGTGTTGATGGAATTTATACTAGCGACCCAGAAAAAGATAAAAATGCTGTAAAATACGATAAAATTACTTTTGAAGAAGTTTATGAAAAGGGGTTAAATATTATGGACTTAACAGCATTTACTTTGTGTAAAGAAAATAAATTACCTATAATTGTGTTTGATATGAATACACCTGGTAATTTAGAAAAAGTAGTTTTTGGAGAAGGTGTTGGTACAACTGTAGAATTTTAATGGATTAACTATTAATTATTTTATTTTTTATGGAAGAAGAAATTAGTTTTGAAATGGAATCTGCTAAAGAAGCAATGGAAAAAGCTTTAGTAAGATTAGATAACGAATTAACAAAAGTTAGAGCTGGTAGAGCAAATGCCAGTATGTTGAGTCAGGTTTATGTTGATTATTATGGTGCAAAAACTCCTTTATCTCAAATTGGAAATATTTCTGCTCCCGATGCAAAAACTTTGGTGGTACAACCCTGGGAAAAAGGATTGTTAGATTCTATTTGTAAAGCAATTATAGATTCTAATTTAGGTTTAAATCCCCAAAATAATGGAGATACAGTATTTATGAATATCCCAGCATTAACTGAGGAGAGAAGAAGAAATTTAGTTAAACAAACTAAAAGTTCGGGTGAGGATGCAAAGGTTTCTATTCGTAATGCACGAAAAGACGCTAATTTAGCTATCAAAAAATTACAAAAGGATGGTTTAGATGAAGATACTGCTGAAAAGTTAGAGGAGGAAATCCAAAATTTAACTAATACTTATGTTGCTAAAGTAGATAAAGTTTTAGAAGAAAAAGAAAAAGATATCATGACGGTATAATTTATTTAGTTTAATGTATTGTAAAGGGTGATTTTCACCCTTTTTTTGTTTCATATTTTTAGAGTATTTTAGCAAAAACTTAATCATGTTATCTATCCGCTTATATTTTGTTTTTTTTGTTATTTCGATTCAACTTTTTGCTCAGGTAAA
>Ga0209358_10003063_pt1 | contig 12449 bp, 13 predicted proteins | sample LauGreFa1BDMLBSN_2_FD_187574 | JGI IMG/M metagenome (GOLD analysis project Ga0209358, IMG submission 187574) | Freshwater lake microbial communities from Lake Michigan, USA - Fa13.BD.MLB.SN (SPAdes) (version 2) | ecosystem: Environmental > Aquatic > Freshwater > Lake | place: Lake Michigan, USA...
GGCGCCGGCGTGGACGCGCAAAGTGTCGAGTTCGACCACAAGGCGCTGCTGCGCCACCTGAAACTCGAGGCGTTTCATGCGTCGATTCTGGATCTGACGGTTGAAGGCAAGAAGGACCGCGTGCTGTTGCGTGACTTCCAGATGCATCCCTTCAAGGAACAGGTCCAGCACGTCGACTTCCAGCGTATTGATCCGAAGAAGAAGATTCACATGGCGGTGCCGCTGCACTTCATGAATGCGGAGATTGCGCCGGGCGTGAAGCTGGGTAAAGGCGTTGTTCAGCACATCATCAATGAACTGCAAATCCAGTGTCTCCCGGATCATCTGCCCGAGTTCATCGAGGTTGATCTGAAAGATCTCGAACTGGGTCATTCGCTGCATGTGTCGGATCTGAAACTGCCGCAGGGCGTCGAGCCGATGTCCAAACTGAAGGCGGACAATCCCTCCGTCGTGACGATCCAGGTGCCGAAAGAAGTTGCGGTCGAGGAAGTTGTGGGTGCACCCGTCACCGAAATCACCGGTCAGACCCCGGAAGCTGCTGCAGCTGCCGCAGCCGGCGACAAGAAGGACGGCGACAAAAAGCCGGCCGAGAAGAAGTAAGGTGGTGTGCCAGCCTTGCGGCTGGCGGCATCCCGGAGCGCCCGCCAGAATGTTTTCGACTGGCGGGCGTTTTCTTTTTAGAAATTCAATTAAAAACAATCACTTATAATTCGCGGCATTCTCTAACCTGCAGTCAACGCCATGAAACTTGTCGCCGGCCTGGGCAACCCGGGCAAGAAATACGAAGCTACACGTCACAACGCCGGCTTCTGGTGGATCGACGGCCTTGCCCGCGCGGCAGGGGCGCAGTGCCGCCATGAGGCGCGATTTCATGGGGAGGTGGCGCGCATCTCCACGCCGTCCGGCGACGTCTGGCTGCTGAAACCGGCGACGTACATGAATGAATCGGGTCGTGCGGTCGGTGCACTGGCGGATTTTTACAAGATCGCGCCCAAGGACATCCTGATCGTGCACGATGAGCTGGACCTTCCGCCTGGCGGCATCAAGCTGAAGTTCGGCGGCAGCGGTTCCGGCAACGGCGTGCGCAACGTGATTTCCCGGCTGGGCACGCAGGAGTTCTGGCGCCTGCGCATCGGTATCGGCCATCCGCGTGAACTGGCAGCGAGCGAGCAGGAAGTGGTTGATTACGTACTGCATGCCCCCCGTGCTGAAGAACAGCGGGCGATTGAGGAAGCGCTGGACCGCGGCTATGACGCCTGGCCGCTGATGGCTGCCAACGACATGCAGGCGGCGATGCTGCGCCTGCATACCAAACCCGGTGAAAAGCCGCGCCCGGACACACCGGCCAAATCCTGACCGTTAACCGTTTTATTTCAAGGTTCAATAATCATGTCTCTGAAGTGTGGCATCGTCGGTTTACCCAACGTCGGCAAATCCACCCTGTTCAATGCCCTGACCAAGGCCGGTATTGCAGCGGAAAACTATCCCTTCTGCACCATTGAGCCCAATGTCGGCATCGTCGAGGTGCCTGATCCGCGCCTTGCGGCGTTGTCGGCCATCGTCAAACCGGAGAAGGTGGTCCCTGCGGTCGTTGAATTTGTCGATATCGCCGGACTGGTAGCTGGCGCGTCCAAGGGTGAAGGCCTCGGCAACCAGTTTCTCGCCAACATCCGCGAGACCGATGCGATCGCCCATGTCGTGCGCTGTTTCGAAGATGAAAACGTTGTCCACGTTGCGGGGAAGGTGGATCCGTTGTCCGATATCGAGACTATCAATACCGAACTCGCGCTGGCCGATCTTTCCGCTGTCGAACGCCATCTTGCCAAATTCGTCAAGGCAGCGAAGTCCGGTACTGACAAAGAAGCAGCACGCCTCGTTCCGGTATTGGAGAAGTGCCAGGCGGTGCTGAACGAAGCCAGGCCGGTGCGTTCGCTGGATCTGGATGAAGAAGAACTCGTGTTACTGCGTCCGCTGTGCCTGATTACGGCAAAACAGACGATGTATGTGGCGAACGTGCGCGAAGGCGGATTCAACAATAATCCGCATCTGGCGGCAGTACAGGCGCTGGGCGCGCGCGAGAAAGCACCGGTTGTGGCCGTCTGTGCCGCGATCGAGGCCGAGATCGCCGACATGGACGACGCCGACAAAGACGTTTTCCTGCAGGACATGGGCATGACCGAGCCGGGGCTGAACCGGGTGATCAGCGCCGGTTATACGCTGATGGGACTACAGACCTATTTCACCGCCGGCGTGAAGGAAGTCCGGGCCTGGACCATCCACCGCGGCGACTCTGCGCCGCGGGCGGCGGCGGCGATCCATACCGATTTCGAGAAAGGCTTCATCCGAGCTGAAGTCATCGCCTATGACGATTTCATCGCTGCAAAAGGCGAGCAGGGCGCCAAAGAGGCCGGGAAGATGCGTCTTGAGGGCAAGGATTACATCGTCAAGGATGGCGATGTGATGCATTTCCGCTTCAACGTCTGATAGGTCTTCTACACGGGCGGCATGATTAAGAAAAGCCAAACGAATAAGAAGGTCCCGGTTTAAAATCTGCAGACTTTCTGTTAGTTGCTGGTTCATTACATGCCGCTATTAATGCAGCAAGCTGCTTTTGCCGATTGTCCTGTTCAGGCGTTTTTGCGTTCGGGCAATGGCATTGACGGGCTGCAATCAGTGCCTGTCGTTTTGTCGTGACTCCGGGGCGTGTGATGTCCGAAATTACTTCCTATCGGTTCTCAGTATCTTCACTTAAGGCCCGACAGATCGCGCTTTTTGTTGCCGGCACGATCACCGGGGTCGCGCTGCTGGCCATGGCCTGGAAGTTCGGTATTGAGGAATGGGTTGATCCGTTTCTACCGGGAACTCATCACGAGGACAGCGAGGCTGAACGCTGGGAGTTTGTCATTGCCTGCGCCATGTTTACCGGTCTCGGGTTGGTGTTACCGATAATTGCGTATTCGAGACTCGCCGCCGAGAACCTGGCTGCCGCGCGGTTGTCCCGCGACGTTTTTGTTCTGGCGCCGCAACCGATGGTGGTTACATCAAGCAGCGGTCTGGTGCTTGCCGTGAATCAGGCTTGGGAGTCTTTTACCGGGCTGCAGAAAAGTCTTGCGGTGGGAGTGCCAATTGCCAACCTGTGTGAACCGGTGATGGATGTGGGAATGTTGCGGCGTGTCGTCGAATCTGTAGATCATGCCGGTGCCTGGGCCGGGGAGGTGCAGGGCATGACAAAAGCAGGAAGTCCATGCTGGTCTTGGCTCGCCGTCAACATAATCAAGCACGACGAAGAAAGGGTTCGGAATCAGGTTTGGTCTTTTTCAGATATCACGGCACAAAAACTCCGCGAGGCCTCGGCGGAGCACGCTGCCCTTCATGATCCGCTGACCGGCCTGCCCAATCGACGGCTGCTTTATCAACGTCTTGAGCGTGCCTTTGCTTTCTACCGGCAGACCGGCGGGGGGCTTGCCGTTCTGTTTATTGATCTCGACGGCTTCAAGCCCGTTAACGACATTTACGGTCATGATGTCGGGGACCAGGCGCTTCGGGAGTCCGCCGACCGTATTCGGCGCTGCGCCCGGGTGGAGGATTCCGTGGCAAGGTTCGGCGGAGATGAATTCGTAATTCTTGCCGGTGGTGTCGCGGGTCCCGAGGATGTAGCTGCGCTGGCACGACGCTGCATCCAGGCATTTCAATCTGAAATCACGGTCAGGGACGGAGTCAGCGTGCGGGTTGGCGCCAGCGTTGGTATCGCGATTGCCGGTCAGGTTTTCCAGGATGCAGAGGCGTTGATCAGGGCCGCAGATGAGGCCATGTATGTCGCCAAACGTAATGGTGGCCGCTGTTACGTCTTTGCCGGCGACAACCGCTAGCCGGAGGGCGATGATGACTTCATTGGCCCAGTGAGGCCGTCTCGATCAGTGCGGCTGAGAGCCTGCCGCGCACCGCAAAATCCCAGCTGCCTTGGTATTCCAGATCGTCGATCAGCCAGTTTTGTCCGGAACGGATCAGCAGAAAACGGTCATTCCAGGTCTGAATTGTCTTGCCTGTCGCCGGATCGGCGTAGATGTATTTGATGCGCACTGTCGCGGTATCGGCGGATTCGGTCACGGCTTCGACATCGCCTCTCGTTGCGCCCTCGAAAAGGCTAGAGAAAATATCGCCGTCAACCATCGGCGGCTTGTCGGACGGGAATCGGGCCTTGTATTTCTGCTGTCCGCGCAGTGCGTCCTCGAGCAACCCGTTAAGCCGCGGGCTCAGGTGGGGCGCCAGCGCCCGGGCCTGGCTGGTGTCGGGAAGGCCACGGAAATGTTGCGCCTGATAAGCCTTCAGGAACGCGGCCACGCTTTTACCTGCAGCAGACCGGTCAGCGCCCGACATGTTTTGATCCGGATCTGTACAGGCGCAGAGCACCGCCAGCAGCAAACTGAACGCAAGGATTTTCATAACGGTGTTTTTCTGGACTGGCTGATGCGCTTCAGTACTTCGCCTTGGCTTGCATATCGCGAGCGCAGGGCTTTCTGGTCGGCGTCGAGTTCGAGGCACCCCATACGTTTTACAGCGCGATTGATCTGCTCCCGGCGATCATCGTCGTAGGGCTCCTCGCCCGCCCAGTGATTGCATATTACGGCACGCCGGATGAACTCGCTGACATCTGGCGGCATTCCCTCACGCAGCGCTTTTAACGCAGGTGGATCTTCGGTAACGGGGCGATCTGCTTGAACAGTAGCAGTCGTTGGAGTTGCCGGATCGGGCGTCCCCGTCTTGCCGGGAGGCGTTTCCATTGAAGCGGTGGCGCGTGCGTCGGTTTTTGCAGCGACTGCCGGTGCAGGTGATTGATCAGGCTGCTGGCTGCAGGCCGCCATAAGGCAAGCCAGCGTGAGCAGTGCAGTCTTGTGCTGGGAGTAGTAGGGGCGGCGCATCTGATTTAAAACCTTCAGTGGTAATTGTTGAGTGCTTTCACCCTGCCGTCTGAACCGAACCAGACCTGTCCGTTACCCAGCATTGCTCCCTCGCCCCGTACAAACATGTTGCGCGGCAGACCTTTGCTGATTTCCTCGCGGAATCTTGGTGTAAAGATCAACTCGTAGTCAGCCAGCAATTCTGAGGCGGTGGTATAGCGCTTGCGTCCCGCTCCGGTATCGACGCGAATCGGGTAGCGGATCAGGGCGGCAGCGGTTTTCCGGTCATCATTTTTCACCGCCAGCCAGAAAGCCTGCGACTTGTGATGGAGTTTTTCCGGATTGCTCACGCCGATTATGCCGTAGCGGCTTTTGAGGGATCCTGAAGTGCCGCTTTCCTGCTCAAGGAAAACCGGAATCATGTTTCCGCCCGGTTTACTCCAGATGCCACGTATCACCTCGCATTGGAGGCTACTGTCCCCGAATTTGCTTTTGGGGTCTTTTTCCGGAAACTCGGCTTCGAACCGCGCGATTGCGGTACCAGCGGAATCAAATTCCTCAAGCACAAGACGGTTCCCGTCAAGCATCCTGCCTTTAAGCGGGATGTCCTTGAGTTGCGAATCGTAAAAATACACGCCGGTAATGTCCTGCTCGCCGAAGATCAGCGTCATCCGGATTCGGTATTTGTGCGCGATCTCGCCCTCGTAATTCCACAGCCAGCCGGGTTGGACTCTGTTACACACCGCGTGTAATTGCAGTGGGATCAGAAAAAGCAGGATTGCGAGAAGTGACTTATGTGTCGAATGCATCAGGAATGAATATCGTGTTACTGGTGATCGCCGTACTTATCCGGAGAGTCCGGCCACGGACATCACACCACTAATTTTACTGACGTGCCGTGCAGCGTGTCGCAATTCCACGGACAATCCGGAAATCCGCAAATCCAAGCCACACTTCCGTTTCAATGGCAGCGCCAAGGCCCTGTTTCCGCCAGATGGCTGCCTGCGCGCAGTTGGCATCGGTGGCTTCGCCGCTTTGTTGCCAGAAATAAATGCCGTTGTCCTTGATTCTGTAGGGGCCCGAGTAGGGGGCTGAGTATACTTTTATGCGTTTTTCAAGATCCCACAGGATCAGATCACGGGGCTCCGGAGCCGTCCCGCTGTCAAGAATCAGCAGCGAGCCCTCCAGCGCCAGAAAATGCTCTGCGTTCTTGTTTCGTAATTCGAAATCGCCGGGTTCCGCAGAGTACAGGCAGGGTTTGCCGTCATCCCCCGGCATTTTCTTTCTTGCAATGAAGTGATGTCCTGCCGATTCGGCTGGCTTCGCAATCACGCGGTAATGTTCCCCGTCGTGACAGGTCGTCGACCCTGTTGATGCAGCACTGAAGGGCAGTGCCGCCAATGGCAGCAAAAAGATGGGTATGACGAATTTCATTGCGCTAACACGGTCTTTCTGGATGTGGATGGATTGCGATGGTAGGCGCTGCTGTTGCCCCGGGTGAGCGGCCAGTCAAGGTAAATACTTTTTTGTAATCGTAAATTCACAAGACTATACTTATAAATATTCAATGATGCCCACGCAAGGAGGCGGAATATGCTTGCGCAGTCCCTGCTTCAAAGGTTTTCCGCAATTGCCGTGATCCTGATCCTCGCCGGTTGTGCCGGGGGCGGCGGCAGTCATCGCGCCGGTCTTGATGTCGAAGACATGAACAATGCGATCACCCTGGATGATGTCTCCTACATCCAGGCTGCAGTGGCCCGTGGACTTAATGTCAATCAGAGCATCCAGGCGCCCGGTTATTCCAACGGTGCCCCTCTCATCGCGCTGGCTGCCCGCTCCGCATCGATCCGCACATTGCGTTATCTGATTGCTGCCGGAGCCGATGTCAACGCGCGCACATCCGTCAATGAAACGCCGCTGATGCTGGCGGCTTATTTCCGCGAAGAAGGAGCGTCATCGGCCGAACGCCACGACGAAGCCGTGCGTCTGCTGCTGGACGCTGGCGCCAATCTTGAGAATCCCTATAACTACACCGCGCTGGCATATGCAGCCTATAACGATCGCCAGCGTGCGATGCGCTTCCTGATTGAACGCGGGGCAAAGCTGGACGCCGATGCCGTCAACCAGCTGGTCTACGTCAATACGCCGCTGATGATGGCGACGATCCAGGGGCACCGGGAAGCGGTTCGTGCGCTGCTCCGTGCCGGCGCTGATCCGCTTGTGCGTGTGCGTGGCGGCAATACTGCAAGGGAATTCGCGGTGAAATACCGCCATACCCACATTGAGCCGATGTTGGTCTGCGCGGAACGGCTTACGCCCGGAGCAAGTTTTATCGAGCGTTGCGACAATTCCCGCATCGCGTCCCAGCAATAGCCGTCAAGGTTCAGTCCTGCGCCGGTCTCGGTTGCAGGCTGATAATCAGTATGCCGGTCAGAACCAGCGCAGCGCCGGTGATCTGGATTCCAGTCACCGGCTCACCGAGAAACATTGATGCGAAGGTCATTGTTGCCACCGGGCCGATGCAGCCGGTGAGGGCCACCTGGTTGGCGCCGATGCGCTTCAGTCCTTCCGCCATCAGCCACAGCGGTAGAACGGTGGAGAAGATGGCCAGTATGGTGACTAGTCCATAGACGCGCTCATTCACCACCAGTGCCTGTAACGGGTGGGTGGCAGTGAAATGGCCGATGACAAAACCCGTTGCGATCAGCGAGGCATAAGCCGAGAAACGCATCGAGCCGAACTTGTGGACCAACCGGCTGCCGGCGACTAGGTAGATGGCGTAGCTGACGGCACTGCCGAAGACCAGCATGGCGCCCAAGGCTGTCAGCGATAGGTCAGCGCCCAGCCGCGCCTCGGCGCTGAACACCAGTGCGATCCCGGCATAGGACAGTGCCAAAGAAGCCAACTGCCGCCCGCGCAAGGGTTGCCGCAGAAAAGCAGCCGACAGCAGCAGCACCAGTGTCGGGTACAGATAGAGGATCAGCCTGCCGAATCCGGCGGAGATGTACTGCAGGCCGGCCAGGTCGAGAAAACTGCCGAGGTAGTAGCCGATGAAACCCAGCGCGGCCAGCCCGGCCAATTCGCGTGGAGTCACGCGTTCGGTCATGCGGCCGGCCCACCACGCCATCATCGCGAACAGCGGCGCGGCGAACAGCATGCGCAGCGCGAGCAGCGTTGTCGTATCGACGCCGTATTGATAGGCCGCCTTGACCAGAACCGGTTTGCCGGAAAAAGCGATGGAACCCGCAAGTGCGCAGGCAACGCCGATCCAAGCGTTATGGCGGGCCGATGATACGGGCACTAGCGGCGGCGCCCGCCACCGAGAATGGAACCGAGTACGCCGCGGATGATTTCACGACCGACCTGCGAGCCGATCGCGCGAGCCGCGCTTTTGGCGGCCATTTCGACAACGCCTTCACGGTGTCCGCCGCGCGGGCCGGTGCTGCCGCCGAGCAGATCACCCAGCGCGCCAAGCATGCCGCCGCCGGACGATGCACCGCCCTGCGTAGCCGCGGGCTGTGCCGCCGTCTGTTCTTTGACGCGCTGCGTGAGTTTTTCATAGGCCGATTCACGATCCTGCAGGTTGTCGTAAACCCCGGCGACCAGGGAACCCTTCATCGTCGCAGCGCGTTCTTCCGGTGTCACCGGACCGAGGCGGCTGCCCGGGGGCAGCACGAAGGCGCGTTCCACAATGCACGGCCGGCCTTTTTCATCGAGTAGCGACACCAGCGCTTCGCCAACGCCGAGTTCGGTGATCGCGGCCTCGACATCCAGCTTCGGATTAGCGCGCAGTGTTGTTGCGGCGCTTTTGACGGCTTTCTGGTCGCGCGGTGTAAACGCGCGCAAGGCATGCTGCACGCGGTTGCCGAGCTGGCCGAGCACGGTTTCCGGGATATCCAGGGGGTTCTGGGTGACGAAGTACACGCCGACGCCTTTGGAACGGATCAGGCGTACGACCTGTTCGATTTTTTCGAGCAGCGCCTGCGGTGCGTCGTTGAACAGCAGGTGGGCTTCGTCGAAGAAAAACACCATCTTGGGTTTTTCCGGATCGCCGACTTCCGGCAGTTGCTCAAACAGTTCCGACAGCAGCCACAGCAGGAAGGTCGCATACAGCTTCGGCGAATTCATCAGCTTGTCGGCAGCGAGGATGTTGATCACACCGCGGCCCTTGGCATCGGTCTGGATCAGATCCTGGATATTCAGCGCGGGCTCGGCAAAAAAACTGTCGCCGCCCTGCTGTTCGATTTCGAGCAGACCGCGCTGGATGGCGCCGATGGATGCCGCGGAAATGTTGCCATACTGGGTGGTGAAGTTCTTGGCGTTTTCGCCGACGTACTGCAGCATTGCGCGCAGATCTTTCAGATCCAGCAGCAGCAGACCGTTGTCATCGGCAATCTTGAAAACCAGCGTCAGCACACCCTGCTGGGTGTCGTTGAGATTGAGCAGGCGGGCGAGCAGCAGCGGGCCCATCTCGGAAATCGTCGCGCGCACCGGATGGCCCTGCTTGCCGAAGGCGTCCCAGAACACCACCGGGCAAGCGGCGTAGGTGAATCCGTCGATGCCGAGCTGCTTGATGCGCTCTTCAATCTTGGGTTTGGGTTCGCCTTTCTGCGACAGTCCGGCGAGGTCACCTTTGACGTCGGCCATGAATACCGGCACGCCGATTTTCGACAGTTCTTCAGCCAGGCGCTGCAGCGTGACCGTTTTGCCGGTGCCGGTGGCGCCGGCGATCAGGCCATGCCGGTTGGTAAAGCCCGGGAGCAGGTGCAGGTCGTGGTCGGATTTGGCGATCAGCATCGGTTCGGCCATGGCAGATTCCTGAAGGAGCGGTGTCGGGGGTTGTTCTGAAGGGGCTATGTTAAAATTTCGTTCATTCTAACGGGTAAATTACGCAATCATGGCCGGACATTCCAAGTGGGCGAACATCCAGCACCGCAAAGGGCGGCAGGACGCCAAGCGGGGCAAGATTTTTACGCGGTTGATCAAGGAGATCACTGTAGCTGCCCGCCTCGGCGGCGGGGATCCGGACACCAATCCGCGTCTGCGTCTGGCGATGGACAAGGCCTATGACAACAACATGCCCAAGGACAACGTCGAGCGCGCGATCAAGCGCGGCTCCGGTGAACTGGAGGGCGTCAATTACGAAGAAATCCGCTACGAGGGTTACGGCATCGGCGGCGCCGCGGTGATGGTTGACTGCATGACTGACAACCGCACCCGTACCGTGGCCGACGTGCGCCATGCCTTCACCAAATACGGCGGCAACCTCGGCACCGACGGTTCGGTTGCCTTCCTGTTCAATCACTGCGGCCAGTTGTTGTTCGCGCCGGGCACCGATGAAGCCAAGCTGATGGATGCGGCGATCGAGGCCGGCGCCGAAGACGTGCTGACCCACGAGGACGGCAGCATCGAGGTCATCACCGGCCCTGCGGAATTTTCGGCGGTGCGTTCTGCGCTGGAAAAATCCGGATTCAAGCCGGAGCTGGCCGAAGTCACGATGAAGCCGACCACCGAAAATGCGCTGACCGGCGACGACGCGTTGCGCATGCAGAAACTCCTGGACGCGCTCGAAGCCGTCGATGACGTGCAGGAGGTGTACACCACCGCAGTCATCGACGAGCCCGCTTGAGCGCGGCCACCACGCTTCGTATCCTCGGCATCGATCCCGGCCTGCGGGTCACCGGTTTCGGCGTCATCGAACAGACCGGCCAGCAACTCAATTATGTTGCCAGCGGTTGCGTGCGCAGCGGCGCCGGAGAGCTTCCCGTCCGTCTGAAAGTCCTGCTCGACGGGCTGCAGGAAGTGATCACTACCTATCAGCCCGACTGCGCGGCGGTCGAGCATGTCTTCGTCAACGTCAATCCCAAATCCACGCTGCTGCTCGGTCAGGCCCGCGGCGCGGCGATTTGTGCGGCGGTCTTGCACGCGCTGCCTGTCGCCGAGTACACCGCGTTGCAGGTCAAGCAGGCGGTGGTCGGCGCCGGCAAGGCGCACAAAACCCAGGTGCAGATGATGGTGCGCAAACTGTTACGGCTTCCCGGCGACCCCAGCCCTGATGCGGCTGATGCGCTGGCCTGCGCAATCTGCCATGCCCACGGCGGCCTGGGTTACGGCGGCGTCGGCATCGGCCAGCGCCGCCGCCGGGGCCGCCTGGGATGAGTCGCATCCTGCTGGCCTGGGAACTCGGTACCGGTTTCGGCCATCTCGGGCCTTTTCTCGGCATCGCTCCCCGCCTGCTGGCGCACGGTCATGAACTGCATATTGCCGCACGCGAAGTCGCCAGTGCCGTGCGTGCGGTGGGCAGCCTGCCGATTGCTGTACACCAGGCGCCGGTTTGCCTGAACACGTACAACGGCTTGCAGGAGCCGCCACTGAATTTTGCCGAGATCCTGATGCGTTACGGTTATCTTGAACCGGCAATGCTGCGCGGGTTGATTGTCGCCTGGCGGTCTCTGATCAGCGCCGTGCGTGCGGATGTGGTGGTGGCCGATCATGCCCCGACGGCCTTGCTCGCGGCCCGGCTGGAGCAGCGGCCTGCAGCCGTGATCGGCAGCCCGTTCGCCGTGCCTCCGGAGGTGCACCCGACACCGGGAATGCGCGACTGGGTTCAGGTGCCACCGGAGCGTCTTGTCAACAGCGATGCCCGGGTGCTCGCGGTAATCAATGCAGTGCTGCCCTCCGGCGTCCGTAGTCTGACCGCCCTGCACGAACTGTTCTCCGGAACCGGCAAGTTCTTCCTGGGCATGCCGGAAACCGACCCTTACGGCGTGCGCGCGGATGCACTTTATTTCGGTGTGCAAGGGCGCAGCACGGGGACGGCGGTTCCTTCGTGGCCGGTGGGTCAGGGCAAGCGCGTACTGGCTTATCTGCACGCCGACTACCCGCATGTCGAGGCCGTGATACAGGGGCTGGCAGCGTGTGACGCGCGCGTCATCGTCTATATGCTTGGCGGCAGCCGCAAGTTGCTGGATGCCTTTGCCGCGGCAGGCGCAGTGGTTTCCGCGGAACCGCTCGATCTCGACGCACTGCTACCGCAAGCCGATCTGTGCGTGAGTCACGGGCCGGGGACGGCGATCGCCTCTCTGCAAGCAGGCGTTCCGGTATTGATTCTGCCCAAGCATCTGGAGAACTTTCTGTTTGCCCGGTCGCTGGAACGCTTGGGCGTCGGTGCGCTGGTTCATCCGGATCAGAAAGCGCCGGATATACGTGGCGCGCTTTTCACAGTGCTGTCCAGCGAAAAACATGCAACTGCGGCGAAGACATTTGCTGAAAGCCATCGCCATACCACGGTTGATACAATTACCGGGCAGGTTGTCGCTCGCATTGAGGCGTTAGCCGGCCTGCACCGCAAGGAAAAAACATGATCGGGCGTATCGCAGGACGTCTGCTGGTCAAGCAGCCACCGCAAATCATTGTCGACGTCAACGGCGTCGGTTATGAAATCGACGTGCCGATGAGCACGTTGTACCAGCTGCCCGCCACCGGTGAGCCGGTGACGCTGTTCACCCATCTGGCGATACGCGAAGATGCGCACCAGCTGTTCGGATTTGC
>Ga0209358_10003064_pt1 | contig 12449 bp, 8 predicted proteins | sample LauGreFa1BDMLBSN_2_FD_187574 | JGI IMG/M metagenome (GOLD analysis project Ga0209358, IMG submission 187574) | Freshwater lake microbial communities from Lake Michigan, USA - Fa13.BD.MLB.SN (SPAdes) (version 2) | ecosystem: Environmental > Aquatic > Freshwater > Lake | place: Lake Michigan, USA...
GTCAAAGAACTTGTGATCTAACTCTCTCGTTAAATCTTCGGAATAGTCTATGGTATCGAGCCATATTCTCTGTAAATTAATTTACAGCGCTTTCCTTAAGCTAGATATTCTACTTTTTTGTAAAAATTGAAGTTAGAAGTGTTTACCAGCTGATAAATCAGCTATATAATAAATATACTCTAGAAAGGAGATAATCCAGCCACACCTTCCGGTACGGCTACCTTGTTACGACTTAGCCCTAGTTACCAGTTTTACCCTAGGCAGCTCCTTGCGGTTACTGACTTCAGGCACCCCCAGATTCCATGGCTTGACGGGCGGTGTGTACAAGGCCCGGGAACGTATTCACCGCGTCATGGCTGATACGCGATTACTAGCGATTCCAGCTTCACGGAGTCGAGTTTCAGACTCCGATCCGAACTGAGATAGGCTTTAGAGATTTGCATCACATCGCTGTGTAGCTGCCCTCTGTACCTACCATTGTAGCACGTGTGTAGCCCTGGACGTAAGGGCCGTGCTGACTTGACGTCATCCCCACCTTCCTCTCGGTTTACACCGGCAGTCTCTCTAGAGTCCCCGACATTACTCGCTGGCAACTAAAGATAGGGGTTGCGCTCGTTATGGGACTTAACCCGACACCTCACAGCACGAGCTGACGACAGCCATGCAGCACCTTGTAAATTGTCCGAAGAAATACTGCTTTCACAATACGTCAATCTACATTTAAGCCCAGGTAAGGTTCCTCGCGTATCATCGAATTAAACCACATGCTCCACCGCTTGTGCGGGCCCCCGTCAATTCCTTTGAGTTTCATTCTTGCGAACGTACTCCCCAGGTGGATCACTTAACACTTTCGCTTGGACACCGACTGTATATCGCCGACATCGAGTGATCATCGTTTACAGCGTGGACTACCAGGGTATCTAATCCTGTTTGCTCCCCACGCTTTCGTCCCTGAGCGTCAGTAATGGTTTCGTTAGCTGCCTTCGCAATCGGTGTTCTATAACATATCTAAGCATTTCACCGCTACATGTTATATTCCGCCAACGGCAACCATACTCAAGAAAAACAGTATCAATGGCAGTTCCGTAGTTGAGCTACGGGCTTTCACCACTGACTTATCTTTCCGCCTGCGGACCCTTTAAACCCAATAAATCCGGATAACGCTTGCATCCTCCGTATTACCGCGGCTGCTGGCACGGAGTTAGCCGATGCTTATTCATATAGTACCTTCAGGCAAGTACACGTACTTACGGTTATTCCTATATAAAAGAAGTTTACAACCACTAGGGCATTCATCCTTCACGCGGGATGGCTGGTTCAGAGTTGCCTCCATTGACCAATATTCCTCACTGCTGCCTCCCGTAGGAGTCTGGTCCGTGTCTCAGTACCAGTGTGGGGGTTCACCCTCTCAGGCCCCCTACCCATCGTCGCCTTGGTGAGCCGTTACCTCACCAACTAGCTAATGGGACGCATGTCTATCCATAACCGCCGGAGCTTTAATTATCAAACCATGCAGTTTAATAATACTATGGAGCATTAATCCAAATTTCTTTGGGCTATTCTCCAGTTATGGGCAAGTTACATACGCGTTACGCACCCGTGCGCCGGTCGCCACCATCCGAAGACGTGCTGCCCCTCGACTTGCATGTGTTAGGCCTCCCGCTAGCGTTCATCCTGAGCCAGGATCAAACTCTTCGTTGTAATTATAAAAATTTAAATTTTGCTAGATACTTATTATACCAATATTTCTATTGAGTAAACGCCTCTTTTCTTAACTTCAATCTTTTCAAAGAACTTTTATATTTTTTTCACTTACTTTTAAATAAGTGTCATATATTCTAATTTCTATTTAAATCTATCCCCTCTTCCAACCTGTCCCATTTTCGCTTTGTATTTCGTCTCATTCAAAGCGGGGCACAAAGATAATAACTTTTTTTCTTTTCCACAAAATATTTTTGAAAAATTTTTTCTTCAAATATTTTTAAGAACGCCACCGTTTTTTTCAACGGGAGGGCAAAGATAGATTAGTGTTTTAAAAAAACAAAATAAAAATTAAAAAAATAGTGTGGATAATGTTAATAAACTGATTAACAGAGTAAAAAAATTAAGCAGGATTTGAAATTGTTAAAGGAATTATTTGTCCAGAGATACAATTAGACCAGTTTAAAGCAAAATCCCCAATAATTTTAGCAATTTGATCGGGTTGAACAGGAGCAATATAATTAGGAAAAGCCTCTTTGAGCATTTCGGTATTTACAGCACCCAAAGCAAAACAATTTACTTTGATGTGATGTTGAGCAAGTTCGGTAGCTAAACATTCGGTTAAATTAGCCAAAGCAGCCTTGCTTGCACTATATATAGATAAGCCTGAAAATTTAGAGCTACCTTGAAAACCACCCATGCTTCCAATATTAATAATATGAGCCTTACCCAAAACTAAATTAGGCAACAAAGCTTGAGTTAGAAAAAAAGGAGCTTTAAAATTTATATCCATTGTTTTTGAATAAATTTCGGGCGAAATTTGATTAAAAGGTAATTGTTTTAAAAATCCAGAGTTATGAATCAAAACATGAATTGCCTCATCCTTAACAAAGGATACAATATTATTTATAAAATTTTCCTGGGTAAAATCAGCCACAATTAAATTTAACTTAGGATGGCTAACTTCGAAATTTTTATTTGTTGAAACTGCAAACACCTTATTAATATGTTCCAAATTGAGAAAATAATGAAGTAACGCATTCCCTATACCTTTAGAAACTCCTGAGATAAAAATATTCATTATTTAGATTTAAATGTATTTAAAAATGATTGTGCGCTATCTTGTAAAACTAAACTTGCTGAAATTTTTGCATTACTTAATGCCTCTTCATAAAGAAACTGATTATTTTTCCAAGTTAACTTTTTAAATTCTAGTAAAGCGGTAAAATTATACCCCGCTAATTCATTTGCCTTTGTAAAAGCTTCATTATTTAAATCATTGGCAACAATATGATTAATCAATCGTCTGACTTCCAATGCTTGAACATTAAAAAACAGATTTGGATTAAAAGTTACATGACTAAAATTAGCAACACCCATTTTATGTATTAAATATGGCGCAATGGCAAAAGGGCCAATTCCAACTTTAAATTCGCTTAATTTTATTGAGGCCTCTGGAGAAGTTAAAACATAATCCGATGCCGCTAACAAACCAACACCTCCACCAATAGCTTTACCATTTAATTGAGTTATGATAATAAATGGAGAATTTACCATAGCATTCATTAATTGAGCAAAAGCCGAAAAAAATCTTATTGCACTATCTAAATCTTGTAAAGCCAACAACTCATCAAAGCTAGCGCCCGAACAAAAAACAGATTCATTTGCACTTTTTAAAATCACAATTTTCACATTTTGACTTTGTAAATTCAAAAAAGTAAACTTTAAATCATTTAATAAATTTAAAGGAAGAGAATTAGCTTTAGGATGAAAAAAACTAATCGTAGCAATGTTATCCTTTAGTTTTATATCAATATTATTTTGCATATGATTAAAATTTAGCTTGAGGTAAAATGTTTAAATTACAAAAATTCCTATTTAAAAATTTAAAATAACCCACAATACCAATCATTGCAGCATTATCCGTACAAAACTGAAAACTAGGTACATAAACATCAAACCCTTTTTGATTTAATTCATTCAATTGTTTTCTTAATTCCGAGTTTGCACTTACACCGCCAGCAATAGCTACCGCTTTAATTTTTGTGCTATTTGCTGCCTTTATTAATTGATTAATTAAAGCATTTACGATAGTTTTTTGAACGGATGCACAAATATCATTTAAATTTTCATGAATAAAATTGGAATTTTTTTGAATTTCTTTTTGTAAAAAGTACAAAACAGAAGTTTTTAAACCGCTGAAAGAAAAATCTAAAAAACCATTACGGGGATCTGAAAAAGTAAACCTACTTCCATCTCCCATTTGCGCCAATTTATCCAAAACAGGTCCGCCAGGATAAGGTAAATTAAGCAGTTTGGCAATTTTATCAAAAGCCTCTCCCGCTGCATCATCTATAGTTTTACCAATAATTTCAAAATCATCTGCCGCATTTACCTTCACAATTTGTGTATGACCTCCTGAAACAGTTAAACATAAAAAAGGAAAATTAGGGTTTTGATGGTTATCCTCCTCAATTAAATGTGCCAAAACATGTGCATGAATATGATTAACATCTATTAAAGGAATATTTAAAGCTATAGATAAGGATTTAGCAAACGAAACACCCACTAATAAAGCCCCCATTAAACCCGGACCATTAGTAAAAGCAATTGCATTTAATTGATTAGCCTGAACATTTGCCACATTTAAAGCCTTTAAATATACAGGCAAAATATTTTGCATATGTGCCCTAGAAGCTAATTCGGGTACAACACCACCAAAATCCTCGTGAATTAATTGCGAAGCCACAACATTACTTAACACTCTTTTACCTTTTAAAACAGCAATAGAGGTATCATCGCAAGAAGATTCGATAGCTAAAATAAATGGTTGCTGATTCATATAAAAAAAGATAATTGTATAAAATTAAAAAAATCACTATTCTGATTTAATGAAAAAATGAATACTTTTGAACACAACACATTTAAATGAGTAAAATAATGAAAAAATATCCGTCGGTTTTAACCATAGCAGGAAGCGACTCGGGTGGTGGAGCCGGAATACAGGCAGATATAAAAGCAATAAGCGCATGTGGAAGTTTTGCAACATCAGCAATTACAGCAATTACATCACAAAACACAATCGGGGTTCAATCTATTTTCCCTATACCTATTGAACATTTAGCATCACAAATACAAAGTGTTTTAAGCGATATAAAAATTGATGCAATTAAAATTGGAATGTTACATTCCTCACAAGTTATTCAAACAGTAGTTACCCAAATTACACCTTACAATATACCGAATATAGTATTAGATCCCGTAATGGTGGCTACCTCTGGAGACAGATTACTTCAAGAAGAAGCTATTGAAAGTTTAAAAAAAATTGCCTTACCCATCGCTACCGTAATAACTCCAAATTTGCATGAAGCAGAAATATTAATGGGAGAAAAATATAATCCTGCAGAAAGTTTTAAAGATTATGGAATTAGATTATGTAATTTGTATAAAACTTCGATTCTTTTAAAAGCTGGACATTTAGATGGTGAATATTCGATTGATTATTTAATAAACTATCCAACACAACAAACAACCGAACTCCCATCGTTACGAATTCGAACTAAAAATACACATGGCACAGGTTGCTCTTTATCCTCTGCCTTAGCGTCTTTTTTAGCGCAAGGATATTCTTTAGAAGAATCCGCACTTAAAGCCAAAAACTATATTTATAACGCCATAAAATTAGGTGCAGATTACCAAACAGGAAATGGAAACGGACCTGTAAATCATTTTTTAGATTTACAAATAAGTTCCTAACTTCTTTTAGGTAAAGCATGTAAACGCATAAATACTTTATGAAGAAAAGGTAATAAAAGTACAAACATTAACAAACCTGAATGGAAACTATAAAATGAAACCTGAGATTGTAGTTTGTAAAATTCTTCGGTATATTGCCAACTCCAATCATATCCGTTGTACTGGTTTTTATAATATTTTTGTTTAAAATAGTCCCAATGCCAAAAATTTAAAACTACACTAAAATAGCCCAGTAAAAAAATAAATATATTAGGCATAAATAAAAATATAAAAATACTCCATTGATTATTCCACCATTTAAAAGTTTTTGAAACGTAACTTTTGAAAGTAAAAATAAATCCAACAATCAAAAATAAAAGTCCAATATTTAAAATTAAAAAACCACGAAAACTAAAAATAGCCTCAAAAACACCAATTAAAGCCAATAACACCCCAATAATTAGTAAAAAAAGTAAAAATTGTTTCCAATTTATCCATTTAAATAATAAAATTAAAACGGTTAAAAAATAGGTTACATAAAACATTACAGATATAAAACTAGAAATTGACCTTGGAATAAAGTTCGCTTTTGCTACAACAATGTTAGTTAAAGTAGAATTTAAATCGTTGAGTTTGCTATTATAATAATAATCTGCCGTGTAATCATAATTCTCATAATTATTATAACTATAAGTACTACTTTTAAAATTATAACCAATATAATTATTGTTTTTTTTATCATTTATAATTTTAGTTGCATCAATCAAATCAAAGTACGAATATTTTGATAACAGATAATTTAGTTTACCAATTTGATTTACAGCAACCTCATCAGAAAAATTAATATTTTGCTCAATATAAAAATCAAGAACTGCTGAATCCAATTTTGTTTTAATAAATGGATTCTTTAAGAACTCCGAATTTAAATATAAATCATCAGTAGTAACATTTGCATTTCTATATAATTTGGGGCGGTTGTTTTTAAAAACACCTTTATGAAAATAAATACTGTCTCTTAAAGCCTTTTTTTCGTAATCATCATAATTTTGACCATTTCTTCTAAACAGAGGTTCAAAATAAATTTTATTATCCGACTTTAAATAAGCATCGTCGTTTTCATAATATCCAAAATAATCCGAAGCATTATGTAAATAAAAACCACAAGTTAAAAAACTATTTCTATCCTTTATAAACTCCTCATCGCTTACAATATTTGCAATTTTAACGTTTAAAATTACAGCCGTAGAAAAAGGAATTAAAAATGGCAAAAACATACCTAATTGCATACATAAAAATACAACTATACTGTGCCAATTTTTTCCCCGTGTATAACGTTTGTCGGGATTAAATAAAACAGCCTGAAAAACATAAAAGCCCATCAATAAAAAAGCAGGGATTAATAGCGGAATATAGTAATTACTTATATCTCGTACATTTAATAAATTTTTGATATCTAGAGGGTAAATGCCAAAAATTAAAGCGAAAAACAAAGTTAACAACAAACAAAAATACAGCATTAAATGAATACGCGTGGCCCAAATCCATACATAATTAATACGTAAAAAAGTATCTATTTTAGTTAGCCATTTAGGCGCAATTTTTAAAATCCAGTTCATTTAAAAGAAATTATAAAATGATTTAATATTTATCGTTAAATAGTTTTTTGGTAGAGTTAGAAATATTTCGGAAATAAGTTAATTCCAAATTATTAGATAAAAGGATTTCGAAAAAGCTTTTTACAGAATGTGATTTATCCATTAAAACCGTATAGCCTAGCGAATTTTTTTCGATTTTAACTTTCCAATCCGATAAACATTTTGCCAAATCATGATAAGTAAATTTCCCATCCAACTCCAAAGTATAATCTTGCTCTAATTTCTCTAAATCATCCGTATTTCCGTTAAAAACGGATCTACCATTTTTTAAAAAAATAACAGTATCTGCAATTGTTTCCACCTCATGTAACTGTTGTGAAGTTAAAATTAAAGTAACCGGATGTTTTAAAGATGCTGTTAAATCTTTTAAGTCTTGAAGTAATAACTCCTGAGCCATTAAATCTAAATTGGCTAAAGGTTCGTCCAACATTAAAACCTTTGGATTCCAAACCAAGGTTTTAGCAATTTCAACACGTAATTTATATCCAGAAGATAACTGACTCCAACTATGATTTTTAAAATTACTCAAGCCCAAACGATGAATTATAAAGTTTGTAGCATATATATTTTCGTCCCCAGATATACCCTTAATAGCAGCATTATACGAAATATAATCGTAAACATTTCCCCACCAACGTTCAATTCTTTGGGGAATAAAAGCCAATTCGGTTTTAATTTCTTCCCAAGTTGTTAATTTAGTAATGCCAGAAAAATACTCTACAGTACCATCATCTACAGTAATTTCACCAGATAAAACCCGTAATAAAGTTGTTTTTCCATTACCATTTTCACCCACTAAACCAATAATTTTTCCACGTTGTAATTGCAAACTAATTTTTTGTAACACAAACGAACCTAAAGTTTTGCTTATATCTGTTGCATTACAAATGATTTCGGATTGATTATTTAAAACCAATAAGTTAGGATGAATATTTTTAACTGAATTGAGCAAATTTGCATACTCTGTTTTTAATACCTGATTATTGTTGCCCGATTTTCCAAGCTCTTTATTCAAATTATATTTTTCTCTAAAAATGATCGATTCCATTTTTTGATCTGCCGAACAATCAAAATCATGCGTTAAATCCATCATTCGCCTACTCACCCTATTCAAATCATCGTTAGCCAAAGCCAACTCAATTTCATTTATTCGTAATTCAAAAATATCATCCATAAAATTAATTTAACCTTTAAATAAGGAAGAGAAAATTTGCTTATTTAATTATCCAAAAGCTTACTAAACCAAAAATTGCACTAATCAATATCCATTTTAACATTCCAACTTTAAATTTGTGCAAAAAGATAAAAGACAAAACTATCCAAAATAGATTTAAATAACTAATTTCACTCCAAATGAAATTATTTGGAAAAATCACCACTTTACCTAAATAAATAGATAAATTTAAAATTACACCAACAACCGCAGCGCTTACTATTGATAGTATTTGCTGTATGGTTTTATTTTCTTGAGTTCGCTCAATAATTGGCGCACCAATAAAAATAAATAAAAAACAAGGTAAAAAGGTAAAAAAAGTGGTTGTTACTAATCCTAATGCACCCATGGTAATGGAACTAAAATGATTGTATCCCGCCATAAATCCAACAAAAACCAATACCATAATTAAAGGACCAGGTGTAGTTTCGCCTAAAGCCAAACCATCCATCATTTGTAAATTAGTAAGCCAATTTAGTTTTTCTACACTTACCTGTGCAACGTAAGGTAAAACTGCATATGCACCTCCAAAAGTTACTAATGCTGCTTTAGAAAAAAATAATGAAAGTTGTTTCCAAAATTTAAAATCGGAGGTAAAAAAATAAAACAAAACAAAAGGTAAAAACCATAACAAAATGGATATAAAAACCGATTTCCAAAATCTTTTAGGATTAAAACCAACATGTGGTAAAATTGTATTTTTATTTATAAAATACTCACTTTCATTTTCATTTTTTTGCTCATTTTTAATCTCAGAAATTGAAAACAAAGTTGGAAATATTTTTTTACTTAAGCCAGCAATTAAAATAGCCGATAAAATTATTATAGGAAAAGGTATATTCAACCAAAAAATACACACAAAAGCACCAAATGCAATAAAATAATGCAATTTACTTATTAAAGATTTTTTACCTATTTTTAATAAAGCCAATACAACAATAGCAATTACAGCCGGTTTAAATCCTTTAAAAAGTGCGTAAATCCATGGGATATTACCCAATTGAACATAAATAATACTCAATGCTAGTAAAATAAACATCGAAGGCAAAACAAAAAAAATCCCTGCCAAAAATCCACCCAACTTGCCATGTAACAACCAACCCATATAAGTAGCCAATTGTTGTGCCTCTGGACCTGGTAAAAGCATACAGTAATTTAAAGCATGTAAAAATTTACTTTCGCTTATCCACTTTTTTTTATCCACTAAATAACTATGCATTATGGAAATTTGTCCTGCCGGACCACCAAAACTAATAAACCCCAATTTTATCCAAAATTTTAAAGCCTTGGTAAAACTAGGTTTATTATTGATAATCATATTTAATCTCTTTTATTCCCTTTTTTTTTGGCAGTATTAAATTTATACGCCTTTACCATTCTGGTAGTAACTTTTTTTCCTTTATATCCACCTTTTCGTTCGTGAAAAGCACCTTGATAATCTGGATCATCTTTTCTTTTTAGTCTATCAATCTCTCTTTCAAAAGCCTTTTTTTCTTCTGGATCGGTAGGGGGAATTTCCAAATCACTTGGCAAAGTAAAAACAGGAATCACCATATCCATCATTTTTTCGATTTTAGGAATATGATACTGTTCCACTGGAGACGCAAATGTAATTGCAATTCCGCTTTCGTTGGCCCTTCCAGTTCTGCCTACTCTATGTATATATTCCGAATATAAAACAGGCAAATCGAAGTTTATAACATGACTAATTTTGGTTATATCTATACCTCTTGAAGCAACATCCGTAGCAACTATTCCGCGTAAATCTCCATTTTTAAATTCCTCATAAGCCAACATTCGTGTGTTTTGACCTTTGTTAGCATGAATCGTTTTCCACTCCCCAACATTTTTACGTTGAATAAATTTTAATAAATTATTGGCCGTTTCTTTTGTTCGAACAAAAACCAAAACCCTATTTAATTCTTCATTTTGAAGTAAATGCAATAACAAATGACATTTAGTTCCAAAATTTGGAACCTTATACAACCTTTGCTCGATATTTTTTGCGGGTTTAAAATTAGATTCGATTTCAATTTTTACAGGAAACTCTAAAAAATCCTCAGTTAATTTTTCTACATTGGCATGAAAAGTTGCTGTAAATAAAATATTTTGACGTTTCCGTGGAATAATTTCTAAAATTTGATTTAATTGAGGCATAAAACCCATGTCCATCATTTTATCCGCCTCATCCAATACTAAAATTTCAACCGAACGCAATCTAACTGCTCCCTCAAAATATAAGTCCATAAATCTGCCAGGTGTAGCAATAATTACATCTGCACCATCTTCCAAAGCCAAACGTTGCGCCTGTATACCAGCTCCTCCAGTTAATTTCACAAATCTTAAATCTGTATATTTCCCAAATTCCAAGCAATTTTCGTAAACCTGATGAGCCAATTCTCTAGATGGTAAAAAAATTAAACAACGCGGATCATGCGCCTGCGCATAATTTAATTTACGTAAAATTGGTAATACAAAAGCAGCTGTTTTACCTGTTCCTGTTGGTGCAACACCAATCACATGATTTCCACTTAAAATTGGTGGTATAGCACGCATTTGTATTTCTGTTGGCTCTTCATAACCCAACTCCTCCACAGCCGTTAACAACTGTTTATTTAAGCCTAAATCTTTAAACATATTTTTTTATTTAACCACCTATTTATTTTGCTAATTGATAAATCTCGATGGCTTTTTTCATATCAATTCTTTCGTTATCGTAATAAGCTACTAAAAAAGGATTTTCGAAACCCATTTTAATTAATTCTTCTTTGTAGGCCACCGCCTCTGATGGATTTTTAAAATTACCCGTCATGTAACGTGTAACACCATGTGGCATAGGTTGTTTGGTAATATCAGGTAATAAACTAAATCGTTTAGAAACATCCTCAGGTAGATCTCCTCGATGTAAGCCCACCTGAATCAAAATCATTAATTTATCCAAAGAATACTGTGTGGTATTCTCTGTAACTTTTTCTTCAATCACATTTGGATTTTCTCCAGGAGCTGCCATACGCTGACCGTTATTGTATAAAACTACAAAAGCATTAGGGAAACCTTGATCCTGTATAAACTTTTTGTGCTCATTAGCTTGCGCAAAACTAGAGAAATTACCCGATAAAAAACGGTTGTAATCGCCGTAAAACTCTACCTCTACATCTTTAATGTTTTTCATTTTACTTTGTACTTCCATATCTTTAAACGCACCAATTTGTACTCGGTAATTTAACCCAACAGAAGTATTATTGGTTTCTACAGGTTTTTTATATCCAGGTAAAGTATTTTCTGCAACTTTAGATTTTTGAATCGCAGCCACTTGTGGATTTATAGTTTGCTCAATGGCATTAAATTCTTCGGGGTCAATTAAATCGGTAATTTTAATTCGCTTCCCATCTTTATAAGCTACCACAAAGGCATCGCTAAAACCCATACCCACCATTGTGTTTTTGTGTATAAACGCTTGTTTATAAGTAATGAAAGAACCTGTTACATATTTGGTAATTCCGCCCGGATAAGGGAAAGCTAAAGTATTAACTCCTTTAAAAATAGATTCAGAAATTTTATTTCTATATGCGCCTAACTGAACTCTAAATATAATTTGTTCAGTTGAAATATTATGAGGCAATTGTATTTCATTTTTAAATTCTAACAATTCTTTTGGATTAAAAATTTTATCCAAGTTTACGCCTTTAATTTTCCCATCTTGGTATTGGATTAGTTCGGGTTTAAAACCTTGTTTTGCCAATTCCATCATTCTATCTTTAGCTTCTATTTCAGTATTAAAGTTACCCACCGTATAAGTGGTTACATCAGGGTTAAATGTTTCAATACTTTGAACATCCTGAATACTTAATATTTTATCAACTTCTTCATTAGGAACATTACTCGCAAAAGTTCCCAATGAGATGGTAAATTTACCTACTAATTTCTCTTTATTTAATAAATCATTTTCGCCATTAATCATTTTACCCACTCTTAACTCTGGGAAACCTGCTTTTACCAACTCTGCTTTTTCCGCCTGTGCTTCGCGTTCAGTATCAAAACCATCTTTATACAATACTTCAATACTACCATCAGCTTTTTCCATTTTAACGGTATTAGGTACAGCTAACATTTTATCCGCAATTTTTTGCGGTGTTTCTTTATTA
>Ga0209358_10003066_pt1 | contig 12448 bp, 1 predicted proteins | sample LauGreFa1BDMLBSN_2_FD_187574 | JGI IMG/M metagenome (GOLD analysis project Ga0209358, IMG submission 187574) | Freshwater lake microbial communities from Lake Michigan, USA - Fa13.BD.MLB.SN (SPAdes) (version 2) | ecosystem: Environmental > Aquatic > Freshwater > Lake | place: Lake Michigan, USA...
CAAGGTAAAGAAGGGTCTAGAGGCGATACCGGTGTTCAAGGTCCTACTGGCGCTCAGGGTGAGGCAGGCAGCCAAGGAATTCAAGGTGACACTGGCTCCAATGGTGAAAAAGGTGACACCGGTATTGCTGGGGAAACAGGAGAGAAAGGTGACACTGGTAAAGAAGGCCCTAGAGGAAAAGAAGGCCAAGATGGTGCAACTGGAGCTTCTGGTAAAGACGGTAAAGATGGAGTAACTGGAGCCAAAGGAGAACATGGACTTCCAGGAATAGATGGATCAACTGGTAACCAGGGTTCTACTGGTGCTCAGGGCAGCACTGGTGCCCAGGGCTCAAACGGTGAAAAGGGTGACACTGGTAAAGAAGGTTCTCGGGGTCAAGCTGGTTCTACTGGGGAACGAGGACTAGTTGGTCCAATTGGACCTGAAGGTCAAAGAGGATTTGACGGTGCAACTGGTAGCATGGGCAGTACAGGGGCAGCAGGCGCCGATGGTTCAACTGGTGCTCAAGGTATTAGGGGAGAAACTGGAACTCGCGGTGAAACAGGACAAAGGGGTGAGGAAGGAAGCACTGGTTTACAAGGGATCCAGGGAATCCAGGGTCCAATAGGAGAACAAGGATTAACAGGGGAGAAAGGTGCAACTGGTTTACAAGGTGGGCAGGGGGCAACTGGTTATACTGGTTCTCGAGGAGAAAATGGTATTGAAGGTTCTACTGGATCCACTGGTAGCAAGGGTGATACTGGGTTACAAGGCCCTCAAGGGGAACAGGGGCTAAGGGGGGACACAGGAGAAATCGGCCTTCGCGGTGATACTGGTTCTCAGGGTTTAGAAGGTAAACAAGGTGCAACTGGTTCCCAGGGTAAGGAAGGCACAAGGGGTGACACTGGCTCTCAAGGCAAAGAAGGATCAAGAGGTGATACCGGTATTCAAGGCCATACTGGCTCTCAGGGTGAGGCAGGAACCCAAGGAATTCAAGGTGACACTGGCATTCGTGGTGAAAAAGGCCATACTGGTATTAGTGGCGAAACAGGATATACTGGATTACAAGGCCCAACAGGGAAAGAAGGTCAATTGGGTCATACCGGTGCTTCTGGAAAAGATGGTGAAAACGGTCTAGATGGAGCAACTGGTGCCAGGGGAGAACGTGGTATTTCAGGCTTAGATGGTTCTACTGGTTCAGATGGTTCTACTGGTAGTACAGGTCTGCAGGGACCCATAGGTGAAAAGGGAGAAGGCGGCAGTAAAGGTGATACTGGTTTACAGGGTCCTAGAGGACAGGTTGGTGATACTGGTGAAAGGGGAGTGGTTGGTCGTGATGGTCAGAGAGGTGTTGATGGTGCTACAGGTGCAATGGGTAGTACTGGACTAGCAGGTGCCGATGGCTCAACTGGTGCTCAAGGGACAGAAGGTAAAGTAGGACATACTGGTAGTAGTGGGGAGACTGGTCAGATAGGTGATACCGGTTTACAAGGTATTCAGGGTCATACTGGTGAACAGGGATTACAGGGCGAGAAAGGTATAAGAGGAGAAACAGGTGAGAAAGGTGCAGTTGGATTTACAGGCTTCACTGGTTTTACGGGTGAATCTGGATTAGATGGCTCAACTGGGTATTCAGGGGCACGAGGTGATACCGGTGCTGCTGGATTACAAGGTGATACCGGTGCTGCTGGATTACAAGGTGATACCGGTGCTGCTGGCTTGGAAGGCCCAACTGGTTCTGAAGGGAAACAGGGTCCTCGGGGAGAAAGGGGAACAGGAGAAACTGGTGCAGATGGTTCAACAGGTTCTCAAGGTCAACCAGGTCTAGTTGGACGTACTGGTGATACTGGTAAACAAGGAAGTCATGGTGATACCGGTATTCAAGGTTCAACGGGTGCTCAGGGTCTATCAGGAAAGGATGGTTCGAAAGGAGAAACTGGTTCTCAGGGTGCAACTGGTCAAAGAGGTGAATATGGATATACTGGATTTACAGGTAGAGATGGCGTAACTGGGATTTCTGGCAAAGAAGGTCCACAAGGTGCAACTGGTCTACAAGGAAAAAGGGGTGATATCGGTTCTACTGGTTCAGATGGTATAACTGGACAAACAGGTGAAACTGGTAGTCAAGGTATTCAGGGTGACACTGGAGAACATGGTGTAACAGGAGGTAGAGGTGATACTGGTTTAGAAGGCCCTGAAGGGCAACAGGGGCAAAAAGGCGATACTGGTTTGAAAGGCGCAGATGGCTTACAAGGCGCAACTGGTTTCACAGGCGCTAAAGGCTTAGATGGGTCAACAGGAATTTCTGGAGCCAAGGGCGATACTGGTTCACAAGGCCCCGAGGGTCCTCAAGGCCCTCAGGGTCCCCAAGGGCTAGAAGGAAAAATGGGTTTACTAGGAGAAACTGGTGCTCAAGGCCTAGAAGGGAAACAAGGTGATACTGGCTCTCAGGGTAAGGAAGGTTCTAGAGGTGATACTGGCTCTCAGGGTAAAGATGGCTCAAGAGGTGATACCGGTATTCAAGGCCCTACTGGCACTAAGGGTGATGCAGGGAGCCAAGGAATTCAAGGTGATACTGGCTCTCATGGTGAAAAAGGTGAGGCTGGTATTGCTGGGGAAACAGGAGAGAAAGGTGACACTGGTAAAGAAGGTGCTACAGGGAAGGAAGGCCAACATGGTAGCACTGGAGCCTCTGGGAAAGACGGTATAGATGGAGTAACCGGTGCCAAAGGAGAACGCGGCCTTCCAGGGCTAGATGGTTCGACTGGTCAGCATGGTTCTACTGGCTTTACTGGTGCCCAGGGCTCAAGGGGTGAAGAAGGGGGGACTGGAGCAACTGGTCAGCAAGGGCTTCCTGGAATACAGGGTGATAATGGAAAAGGCACATTTACCTTTGTAAATAATATTTTAAATAACTTAAACACAGTTGATATTGTAGATTCTTCTACTCTAAGAAAAACGGCTAATGAAACAGGATGGAATGCAAATACGTATACACTCGAGGCATATTTATATTTTAAATTAAGTTTTACTATAGGCTCATTATATCCCTCTGCATTTGTTGGCCTTTCATATAATCCTTCTCTAAACACTCTCACTTCAAATATTGATTATGGAATTTATGTTGACCAAGACTGGACAGCATATATATATGAAAATGACAAATTAATAAAATCAATTAATACTCAATTATCACAATCGTCAGTATTCGCTATACAGTATGATGGTAAAATTCTTCAGTATTATCTTGATGGGTTTCCATTAATGATGTATGTAATTGAATTAAATAGACCATTGCATGCAAATTTTATAATGTCTTCTTCCGAATGTTACATACAAAATATTCATTTTGACCCTGTTATACCAGGTTTGATTGGTTCTACTGGAGCTACTGGTATTCAAGGCTTAGAAGGTCGCATGGGCCTTCAGGGCATTCAGGGCCAAGCTGGTGACACTGGAGAAAGAGGCTTAATTGGCCCTGTAGGTCCAGTAGGCCCAGAAGGCGAGAAAGGCGTTGATGGTTCTACCGGTATTATGGGTAGTACAGGTTCTGCGGGAGCTGATGGCTCGACTGGCACCTCTGGAAGACAAGGAGATACTGGCATACAAGGTCCACAGGGGCCTCAAGGTCAAGAAGGGCCAAGGGGGGTTTCAGGAGAAACAGGTGCGCATGGTGAAACTGGCTCTCAGGGATTGCAAGGAACTAAGGGTGATACTGGGTCGCAGGGTAAAGATGGTGAAAAGGGTGATACTGGATCGCAGGGCAAAGATGGTCAAAAAGGTGATACTGGTTCTCATGGAGAAACAGGAACTTCTGGAAAAAATGGAAGGGGAACATTTACTCTTGTAAATAACAAATTGAATAACTCAAATGTCATTGAAATTATTGATTCTTCTACAATAAGAAAAATAAGTACTGAACCAGGGTGGAACGCAAATACTTATACACTTGAAAGTTATTTGTATTTTAATTTATCTTTTACCATAGCTACGTTATATCCAGATATATTTGTTGGCCTCTCGATTAACCCTTCTGTAAATACGTTTACATCAAATATCGACTATGGGTTTTATATTGATAATACTAGGTCAGTCTATATTTATGAGGCAGATAACTTAGTAAAGGTGATTAGTGGCCAATTTACGCAATTATCCGTATTCAGTATTCAGTATGACGGTCGGTTTATTAAATATTGCATTGATGGCATTGTAATCATGAGAAATATCATACAATTATTTGTTCCAATGCATGCTAATTTTATTTTCGGAACACATGGATACTCTATAGAAAATATTCATTTTGACCCCATTGTTTCTGGTTTAGTTGGTGATACAGGTAGCCAGGGTTTAACTGGTACAACTGGTACAACTGGTGCGGCAGGAACAACCGGCCTTCAAGGTGAAACTGGTTCTCAGGGTGAAAAGGGTGACCCTGGAAAGAAAGGTGATACTGGATATACTGGCGCTGAGGGTCAACAAGGAAAGATGGGAGAAACTGGTGTTCAAGGTTTAATTGGTCCAACAGGTTCATCTGGCATTGATGGTAATACTGGATATACGGGTGCATCTGGACAAGATGGTATTCAAGGTGATACTGGTAAAGAAGGCCCTCAGGGTCCAATAGGGAAATCGGGCTTAGACGGGTCTACAGGAATGCAAGGTCCAACTGGATCCTCTGGAATTCAGGGTGAAACTGGATATACTGGAATGGGTGGCCAACATGGCAAAAAGGGTGAAACTGGTTATACTGGTGCTGCTGGACTAAATGGAAAAGGCACGTTCACATTTGTAAATAACCCCTTGAATAATTCGAATACAATTGAAGTTCTAGATTCATCTACAATCGTAAAACTAGGGAGGGAAGAAGGATGGAATGCTAATACATATACTTTAGAAGCATATTCTTATTTTAATTTATCATTTACTGTTGGTTCTCTTTATCCAACTGTTTTTATTGGCGTATCTTCATTTCCCTCATTAAATACCTTAACGTCGAATGTTTCCAATGGATTTTATATTGCTGAAGATTGGTCAGTAAGCATTTATGATAATGATATTTTGTTGAAAGTTATTACTGGTGAATTTACACAATCAACTGTATTTAATATTCAGTATGACGGCCATTTTATTAATTATTACATTGATGGATTTACTGTTATGAAATACCTGCTTAATATACAAACACCAGTTCATGCGAATTTTCTCATAGGAACCCCAGGGTGTTCTATTAAAAATATTCATTTTGACCCTATTGCACCTGGTTTACTTGGCGCTACTGGCTCTGATGGCGTAGAAGGAATACAAGGTGATACTGGCATTCAGGGTTCAACTGGTGCTCAGGGTACTAGAGGGACAGATGGAATTCAAGGTGACACTGGTACTAGAGGAGTAACAGGGGAAAAAGGTGACACTGGTACTAGAGGAGTAACAGGGGAAAAAGGTGACACTGGATTAGATGGTTCACAAGGAAAAGAAGGCGGAACTGGTGATACTGGCATCTCTGGTAAAGATGGTATAGATGGGGTAACTGGTAGCACAGGTGAACGCGGAGTTACTGGAATAAATGGTTCGACAGGTGAACAAGGTGGCACTGGTTCAACTGGTGCACAAGGTTTAAGAGGTGAACAGGGGTTAATGGGGCTTGACGGATTACAGGGAATAGCTGGGGTAACTGGTGAGCAAGGGTCTACTGGAATACAAGGTTCAACTGGACTAAATGGAAAAGGCACGTTCACTCTTGTAAATAACCCATTGAATAATTCGAACATTGTTGAAATTCTCGATTCTTCTACAATAAGAAAGATAAGTACAGAACCAGGGTGGAATGCTAATACATACACCTTAGAATCATATTTGTATTTCAGCTTGTCATTCTCTATAAAAACAATATATCCAAGTGTATTTGTTGGCATATCATCATTTCCATCTCTAAATACACTATCATCTAATATCGAATACGGGTTCTATATTGGGGAAGATAGAACTATATGTATATATCATAATGATAATCTAGTAAATGTATACAGTGGTAATTTTACTCAGTCGACTATTTTTAGAATTCAATATGATGGTAATTTTATTCAGTATTTAGTTGATGGCTTCCTTCTTGCTACATATTTAGTCGATATTATCAATCCGATGCATGCTAATTTTATAATTGGTAGCTCAGGCTACTGTATAGAAAATATTCATTTTGACCCTATTGCACCTGCTTTACTTGGCGCTACTGGTAACAGAGGAGATCTTGGTAATACAGGTTATACAGGTGAACAGGGTCAAATAGGACCAGCTGGTAACGATGGTATTCAAGGTGAAACAGGTATTTCAGGCCTTCATGGTTCTACAGGAATACAGGGTCCAACTGGAATGCGTGGTGAAACAGGTACTCCTGGTATAGATGGTATGCCTGGTGAAAAGGGTGAAAGTGGTTTAGTTGGTGCAAGCGGTAATACAGGAGGTGTTGGTAATACTGGTGATACGGGTGAACAGGGTCAAATAGGGCCGACAGGTAGAGATGGTATTCGAGGTGAAACTGGTATTTCGGGCCTAGATGGCTCTACAGGAATGCAGGGCCCAACTGGAATCCGTGGTGAAACAGGCACTAATGGTATAGATGGTAAGGCTGGTGAAAAGGGTGATGCTGGTTTAGTTGGCTCAACTGGTAATACAGGTTATACAGGTGATAGAGGTGAACAGGGTCAAATAGGGCCCAGAGGCAGAGATGGTCTTCAAGGTGAAACAGGTATTTCAGGCCTCGATGGTTCTACAGGAATGCAGGGTCCAACTGGAATGCGTGGTGAAACAGGCACTAGTGGTATAGATGGTAAGCCTGGTGAAAAGGGTGAAACTGGTTATACAGGTCGTGCTGGTATAGATGGAAAAGGAACCTTCACAATGGTAAACAATTATTTGAATAATTCAAATATCATAGAAATTGTAGATTCTTCTACGATTAGAAAGGTATCACAAATACCTGGCTGGAACGCAAATACTTATACTCTTCAAGCATATATCTATTTTAATTTATCATTTACTGTCTCATCAATGAATCCCAACGTGTTTGTTGGACTTTCTTCATTTCCTTCTCTTAATACGTATAGCTCAAATATTGACTATGGATTTCATATTAATGATGATCGTTCTATATGTATTTTTGAGAATGATAACTTAATAAAAATATGTACTGGTGAATTTACACCTAATACAGTCTTTAGCATACAATATAATGGACACTCAATTCAGTATTTTATCGATGGATTTCTTGTATTCTCTAGACAAGTGGATCTAATACATCCACTACATGCAAATTTCATCCCATGGGGTGGCAATTATTTTATAAAGAATATTCATTTTGACCCCTTGGTTATTGGCCAAGTTGGTTTAAAGGGTGATACAGGACAACAGGGTTGGGATGGTTCAACTGGAGATAGAGGTAATACTGGCTTTACTGGGTTTACTGGATTTACTGGGCATACAGGTAATACAGGATTTACAGGATTTACAGGATTTACAGGATTTACAGGTTTTACTGGCTTTACTGGCTTTACTGGATTTACTGGTGATATAGGCGATACTGGTATAGAAGGCGCAACAGGTTTTACTGGCTTTACTGGTCATATAGGCGATACTGGCATGGAAGGTGCTACTGGCTTTACTGGTCATATAGGCGATACTGGTATTCAAGGCGCAACTGGTTCTACTGGCTTTACTGGGTTTACTGGTGATACTGGCATTCAAGGTGCCACTGGCTTTACTGGGTTTACTGGTGATATAGGTGATACAGGCATAGAAGGTGCAACTGGATTTACTGGGTTTACTGGCCATGTTGGTGATACAGGAGATACAGGCATAGAAGGTGCAACTGGATTTACTGGTTTTACTGGTCATACTGGTATTGAAGGTGCGACTGGGTTTACTGGCTTTACTGGTAGTATTGGTCATACTGGCATTCAAGGCGCCACTGGCTTTACTGGGTTTACTGGTAGCATTGGTGATACTGGCATTCAAGGTACAACTGGTTCTACTGGCTTTACTGGCCATGTTGGTGATACAGGAGATACTGGTATCGAAGGTGCTACTGGTTTTACTGGCTTTACTGGTGATACAGGAGATACTGGTATTCAAGGCGCAACTGGCTTTACTGGCTTTACTGGCTTTACTGGTTTCACCGGCGATACCGGCTTTACAGGTTTCACCGGCTTTACAGGTTTCACCGGCTTTACAGGCTTCACTGGCTTTACCGGATTTACAGGCTTTACTGGTGATACAGGAGATACAGGCTTTACAGGCTTCACTGGCTTCACGGGCTTCACCGGATTTACAGGCTTCACCGGCTTTACTGGATTTACAGGCTTTACTGGCTTTACTGGCTTTACTGGTTTCACCGGCTTTACTGGATTTACAGGCTTTACAGGCTTTACAGGGTTTACAGGGTTTACAGGTTCTACAGGAATACGTGGTGATACAGGTGTAGGAATTCCAAGGGGTGGACTTCCTGGTCAAATCTTGGTAAAAGTTTCTACAAGCGATTATGATACTAAATGGACAAATGGAAATCAGTTTATAGTTGGTGAATTACACCGACAAAAACACCTTGAAGATGCAATCGGCTCATTGATTGCAGAAATGAGAAAATTAGCTTATAAGGTTCATGTTCTGGAATCTAGACACGGTGCTCTTCTTGATTGTGGGACATATGACGGTTCTTCTAGTTGCTCTATAGGTGATATTGATGCGGCAATTAATGATTTCTTGGACTGTGGCTCTATAACCAGTTCCGGCTCAACTCGTTCTTATCTTGATATTACAGTAACATTCGATGGTGGCATGGCTACATCTGATTACTCTAATGGTCCAGCTATAGATTGTGGATACGGTCAAGATATTCCCATAAATACAATTGTAATCATATTCAACGCAGGAAATTCTATGAAACACCGAGGAAGTTCTGCGACAACTCTTACTACCTCTTTATGCGAAGATGAGGAAGAATATATATTAGATGGTGGAGGTTCAAATGCTAATTGCTCTAATAGACCCTCAATGGATTGTGGGAATGCAGGTGAAAATTTTGAAGATATAGGTGATACAGGTGATACGGGTCATACGGGACATACATGTCATATATGTCACACATGTTACACGGCTCATACGTCTCATACATGCCACACTGGAAATACTAATTTTATTTGCCACGTACAAAATAATTACTTCTAATAAGAATGATAGACGCAGGTTATTCCACCCGCGCTAAAGATATAAAACATTATACGGATTTTGAAAGTAAAATTATATGCAAACTTATAAGTTCTCCGTATTATATTGGTAGAGCTGCTTCACGAAAGTGTTATTCACCAGAAGTTTATTTAAAGAATAAAAGGCTATGTAAACTTATCGACATATTACGATATAGTGGAGGACACCGTTGTCTGCATTTAGATGGAGGAAATGCCCCTGAAATATGCATAGTTAGAAAAATATTAGATGGAGGAAATGCCCCCGAAATATCCATAGTTAGAACAATATTAGATTTAGGAAATTCTGAAATTATTTGCGATAATCACCATAATTCATCCGATTGTTGCCCTTGAATATCAAAAATTAATATAAGCAATAAATTGTATTTTTATTTATCTAAATTGTATAGATATGCCTTACATACAATTACAATTTAGAAGGGATACCTCAATTAACTGGACAAATGTAAATCCATCTTTGGCCAGTGGTGAGATGGGTATAGAATTAGATACACGTAAGTTTAAAATTGGTGATGGTACTTTACATTGGAACGACCTTCCTTACGGTGGATTAGAAGGGCCAACTGGCCCGGCAGGTGGAGGAGGATCTGGAGATGGTTCTACAGGTTCTACTGGCCCAGCAGGTGCAATAGGTAGTACAGGTTCTACTGGCGCAGCAGGGCAAGGGGTTCCTGTTGGAGGTTCTATAGGTCAGGTATTAGTTAAGAGTTCTAGTGTTAATTATGCTACTCAATGGACTACATTAAGTGCTGGCACACAAGGGGCTACTGGGGCTACTGGTAATGCTGGTGCACAAGGCGCCCCTGGTGCACAAGGTGAGCCTGGTGCACAAGGTGATAGTGGTGCACAAGGTGAGCCTGGGCCACAAGGCGATGCTGGAAGTGGTTTCATCTGGAGAGGCCCTTGGGATTTTGTGAACGGGTTTCCATATTCTGTAAATGATATTGTCTTATATGATGGTAATCTTTACATATGTATTCTTTATACTGGAGATGGAACTGACCCTGATTATCAACTATCACCACCGTTAAATACAACAAATTGGCAGTTATATCTTCCTCAACCAAGTGGAGGTGGCGGTGCACAAGGTGATACTGGAGCCACTGGTGATGCTGGGCCACAAGGTGATGCTGGGCCACAAGGTGATGCTGGGCCACAAGGTGTTCCTGGTGCACAAGGCGATGCTGGGCCACAAGGTGTCCCTGGTGCACAAGGCGATGCTGGGCCACAAGGCGATGCTGGGCCACAAGGTATTCCTGGTGCACAAGGCGATACTGGGCCACAAGGTGATGCTGGAGCCCAAGGTGATGCTGGTGCACAAGGCGATACTGGTGCACAAGGTGATACTGGGCCACAAGGCGATGCTGGAGCCCAAGGCGATACTGGTGCACAAGGTGATACTGGAGCACGAGGTGATACTGGAGCACGAGGTGATACTGGAACACAAGGAGCCACAGGACAACCTGGCGCATCAATGGTATCTGGCTCAGGTATACCAACTGGTTCAGCGAATCAGGGCGATTTCTATCTCGATACGGAAACAGGTATTATCTACAAGTATACTATTGCATCACCTGACGTAGTTCCTACCTTGGTTCCTGGCCTTGAAGTCTGGTTAGATGCAAATGACCCTTTAGCAACAGGAGCAGCAGGAACAAATGGAGCTTCTCTTACAACATGGTATGATAAATCAGGAAATCAGAGAAATATGATATGGTCAGGCTCATCCATTACATATGCAAATAATTCTATAAATTCATTGAATTCTATTTATGCCAATGGCGCAGGGCTAGTAGGTAATATATCTGTTCCAGCTAATACATTTCCATCCAATTATTCAGGTTTTATCGTATTCAAGAGTCAACCTTCTGAGACGGAAGGAATTCAGATGACCTTATTTGGCAGAATAATTGATGGAAGTTGGGCTTCTCCTTTTGATATGTATGCAGATCAACGTTTCGCTGGAACAGTAGCTGATAATAGAACATTCATAGGTATAACTAATTATGAAGATCCATTTCAAATAAATGATACAACGACTCTATGGAATTTTACATTTCAAAATTATTCAGTATCAGGTGGAACTGGTGTTTACAGTGAGTATTTGAATGGAACTGCAGCTACCTTTAGTCAAGGACAAACAACTGGGTTAAATGCACAAGATAATTCTACAGTTATTAACTTTGGTGGGCGCGGAGGTACTTTTGTAGCTGTAGATGCAAATATCTGTGAAATCTTAATTTATAGTTCTGCGATTACTATACAGCAAAGGCAGGAGGTAGAAGGGTATTTATCATGGAAATGGGGTCTACAATCCTCTTTGCCATCTAATCATCCGTATTACGCAGCCCCCTTTTTATCCGCGGGGTCATGGACAGCCGTTATGAATTTAGGATCAGGTTCTGGATCCGGTGGACAGGGAGCAACTGGAGCAACTGGAGCACAAGGCATTCCTGGAGCACAAGGCGATGCTGGGCCACAAGGGGATGCTGGGCCACAAGGGGATGCTGGGCCACAAGGCGATGCTGGGCCACAAGGCGATGCTGGGCCACAAGGCGATACTGGCGCAACAGGAGCAGATGCCAAATGGAATTTTTTAGGTGAGTGGAACCCAAATGATAATTCTTATACTGTCGGTGACATAGTAACATATCTTGGTTCTACTTATTACTGTATTCAATATACCGGTACATCTGTCGCCCCTTCAGATACAACTAAATGGACACTCATATTGGAATCGGCCAAATGGAATTTTAAAGGTGCATTTGACCCGCAGCTCAATAGCTATGCCCTTGGGGATATAGTAACCTATGAGGGGTCTGTCTATTATTGTATTGCATATACTGGAGCAGTTGACAATCCAGCAACGAGCCCATACAAGTGGACCTTGATTGCATCGAGCGGTGATACTGGGCCAACTGGACAAGGGTATACTGGTCCACAAGGGGATACTGGTCCACAGGGCGATACTGGCTACACCGGTGACACTGGAGATACTGGTTACACTGGTGATACTGGTCCAGCAGGACAAGGGGTTCCTGCTGGAGGTGCACAAGGTCAAGTATTAGTAAAGACAACTGGAGATGATTATGCTACTGAGTGGGCTACATTAGGTGGAGGAGGTGGTGGTGATACAGGAGACACTGGGGCACAAGGGGATACTGGAGCTACTGGTGAGCCTGGGCCACAAGGTGATGCTGGTGACACTGGTC
>Ga0209358_10003068_pt1 | contig 12446 bp, 5 predicted proteins | sample LauGreFa1BDMLBSN_2_FD_187574 | JGI IMG/M metagenome (GOLD analysis project Ga0209358, IMG submission 187574) | Freshwater lake microbial communities from Lake Michigan, USA - Fa13.BD.MLB.SN (SPAdes) (version 2) | ecosystem: Environmental > Aquatic > Freshwater > Lake | place: Lake Michigan, USA...
TTTTGATAGGTTTTATACCGAGGAACAAATGGGTTGGCGGGTTGCCGAAATTTGTCCCAATGCCCTTCGCGTTTTAGATATGGAAGATTTTCATGCCTTACGACAAACCCGACAAACTGCTGTACAAAAAAATGAAGAATGGAATTTAGCCTATTTGCAAAATTCGGACATTTTTATTCGCGAAATTTCAAGTATGTACCGTTGCGATATTTCGTGGGTAATTTCTTCTGCCGAAATGGAAATTTTAACACAAAACCTAGCTTTTCCAAAATCTCTATTATATTATTATCCGTTAAGTTTTGATTTTAAAACAAAAGGAAAATCTTTTGATGAACGCAAAAACATTGTACTGTTGGGTAATTTTATGCACGCGCCCAATGCCGATAGTGTAAAGTGGACTTACGAACATTTTTTACCTCAACTTATTCAATGGGATAAAAACATTCAAATTCATGTGTACGGCGCTTATGCACAAAGTTTTAAAACACAGTACAAACATCCAAATTTTATTTTAAAATCTTACTTAGCAGACATCAATACGCTTGGCGATTATAAAATTTTGTTAGCTCCGTTGCGTTTTGGTGCAGGTGTAAAAGGAAAAGTTTTGGATGCCTATGCACATGGTTTACCTGTTGTGGGAAGTACCATAGCTTGGGAAGGTTTAACGGATCAAAAAATGGATTTAAACGAATTATTTACGCAATGCAAAAACATATATTCCAATAAAACCAATTGGGAAAATGAAGTTGAACAAACTACGGCAATTTTACAGCAAAAATTTTTACTATCCAACAGCACCAAATTAGTACAGCAACACATCTTAAATGTTTACAATAATCTAACTCAACACCGCAACCAAAATTATTGGCAAAAAATATTATTACAAAACCAATTCAACGCCACAAAATTTATGAGTAAATGGATTGAGGAGAAAAATAAAAAATAATAGTTTGGATTCGATTTTTGTAATTTTTAATTCATAAAAAAGATTTTGTTCATCCCCAGTCCGTCCTGCAGACACCTCGCTCCCAAATGGGCAAGGAGCTAAAGGAGTGCTAACGCAAGTTTTTTTTAATTGCTTTCGCAATTTTTAATAATAGCGAAGCTATATTTTTTGGGAATGTACGTAACACCTCGCCCATTGGGGGGCGAGGTGTCTGCAGGACGGAGTGGGGATTTATAAAATTGTATATCTGATTTTGATATAAAAACTCAAAAGTTCAATTTCATCAAAAAAAACACTCAAAACAACAAAAAAAATAGTTCATTTTTCTACCGTCAAAATCAAATAAAAGTACAGTAAAATAAACTAATCTAGGGTCTTTTTTATATCAGGACTGTCCCCGTTTAAATACCAATTCTATTTTAAAATTAGCCTAATGAATTTTAAAATGTACAATGGTTAGTTAGTTTTTACAATTCATATTTTTATTCGTATTATATAAACTGTATATTTGTTTTTTTACAATTATGAAAATTATTCATCCTTTAGATAATTTCTTTTTCGCGCTTTTCCCAAATCTTGTAGGGGGGGGGTAAATCCTTAATAGTCAGCGAGTTACAAAAATATTATACTTATAACTCTTTTGTTCCAAAAGTAAGTATTGAGGAGAATTGGGTAACAATAGAAATTGATACCAATGCCATTCAAAAACAAGAAAATGATTACCGTAAAGTAATTCATTTGTGCGAGCAAGGACAATATCTAGAGGCACAACCTTTGTTAAGCGAATTAATTGCAAAAAATCCTACAAATTCCGAGTATCATCGCATTCAGGGGCAAATCCTATCCGATCAAGGAAAACCTAACGAAGCAATCAATAGTTTAATTGATGCCCTGCGTTGGGATGCCCAAAATAATTATGCTTTAATTATGATGGGCAATATTTACGCTAAGGATTTGGACGATGTGGAGGCGGCTATGGTGTTTTACGATCAAGTAATTAAAAACAATCCCAAAGATTATATCGCTTTAAACAATATAGGCGCCAACCTATTAAGGGAAGGAAAAACGCCACAAGCTATCCAATATTTTAATCAGGCAAAATCCGCTAATCCAAAATATCCGCAAATTTATGCTGGTTTAGGTATGGCGTATTTACAGGAACGACAGTTTACAAAATCTTTCGAATTTTTTATACAAGGGATTCACTTAAATGATCAAAACAACGAGCTACACAAACATTTATTAGGTAACGCTTATGGTGTTGCCGAAAAAGTGATGCAAAGTTCTATTGCCGATTTAATGTTGGAGGATTATATTGATAAATTTAAACAACGTAACAGAAATATCGAAATCCAACAATCGGAGGAAATTCCAACTGCTGCAAAAATAGAATTTGCCGAAAATTATCAACGAACTAAAGATATTGTTCTATACAACCCAAAATTTCCTGCCTATCAACACTTAATTTTTCACGAATTAATGCATTTGGAAATGATGTTGGAGGCGCGCGAAATTTCCGAAAATAAGTTGTTTACCTCTAACGATACGCATTTACAAGCTTTTAAAATTAAGCTAAAGGATTATAGCACTTTTTTAATTCAAAAGGGCTTTCCTGCGGAGGGCGTGGATAAGGTATTGAAAGATTTATTTGAGGGTTTAAACCGACAAATTTTTAATTCCTCCCCTGATTTATTTATCGAGCATACCCTTTATACTAAATTCCCCCATTTAAAACCCATCCAATTTGTTTCCTTATACAACTTATTGCAAAATGCTAAAAAAGCGGTAACGCAAAAGGAAATTGTGGAACTATCAGATGCTTGGGTACTATCAACCAGTAAAATTTTAAATTTAGTAAACGCATTACAGTTTAAGGATTTATTTGGTTTGGATTTAATTCCCGATTTTAAAGCTTCTGCAAAGGAGCTAGCGCAAGCAAAAGCAATGTACCAAGAGTTTTTAGATTATGTAAACGATAAACAAGCAGGCGAGGAATACGAGTTAATTCAAAATTGGGCAAACGATTTAAAATTAGATACTTACTTTAAGTTAGTAAACGAAACTAGCTATCGTGAGGCGAATAATTTTACCGATGATATACTAAAAAAGATTGAAGACGATCCTTTTGATTTAGAAAATGAGGACGACCAAAAAGATGCAGCAATGCAGCAATTTTTACAAAATCATCAGCAACTAGGCTTAAACACCGCAGTAGCGTTTTTTATGGTAGAAGCCTTACAATTTTTTAAAAGCAAAACCACCCCCGAAATTAAAAAAATTGCACTCGAAATAGCCCTACAAGGCGCCCACGGATACCATCCACAAAAAAACTACAAACTCAATCTCATCCCCCATAAAACATTTACAGGCTATCAAATATTAGCCTACTACTATGTAAGTTGGGCAATCGCCATCCCCGAAATGCTAACACAATTACAACTCCCTTTTGAAGAAGAGTTTGATTTAGCTAAAAAATTAATAGCCAATGACTGATTTTGAAAAACTAACCCAAGCCCTAATCGATTTTAGGAACCAACGAGACTGGGAACAATTTCATAACCCTAAGAATTTTAAAAGATTAAGTTTTTGTTTATTAAAGTTTTAAGAGTATTTTTTAATAATTAAACACTAATTTTTAACCTTGTTGTTATAAAATTAATCTTTTAAAGTGTTTAGTATAGATTTAATTGGTTAATAAACTAAATCCCCCTAATTTAATTTTTCAACTTGGGGGATTTTAATTAAAATTTAGTTTGTATAATTGTAAAATGATTTAAATAGAATTTAAAATCCCTTTTTGTTATTAAAATTAACATGAATATAATTACTTCATACCAAGCAAAATATTTTGCCTACGAATTATCTAAAAGGGCAAATGCTGGTTCTTCCGAAAAATTTGGTACAACATTAATGGATGCCAAAGTAGAGCTTAATCCTCATCAGGTTGAAGCAGCATTATTTGCATTTAAATCTCCCTATTCAAAGGGTGCTATTTTAGCAGATGAAGTAGGTTTAGGAAAAACAATAGAAGCTGGTATATTACTTAGTCAGCAATGGGCCGAAAATAAAAAAAGGATTTTAATTATTTGCCCATCTTCATTACGTAAACAATGGGTAAATGAATTATCCGATAAATTTTATTTACAAGCCGAAGTAATAGAAAGTAAAAGCTTTAATGCTAAATATAAGGAAGGAAATAAAAATCCTTTTGATGATACACAAAATATTAAAATATGTTCGTACCAATTTGCTAGTATTAAATCCGAGTTTATCCAACTAACTTCATGGGATCTTATAGTATTAGATGAAGCACATTATCTTCGTAATGTTCATAAAAATCCTGATAGTATTGCAGCTAACATAAAAAATGCAATTAAAAATTATAAAAAAATACTTTTAACTGCAACACCATTACAAAATCGTTTAGATGAATTATTTGGTTTAGTAAGTTTTATTGATGAAAATGTATTTGGGGATATAAAAGCTTTTAGAAAACAGTATGTTAATGGAGATGGAAATCTTTTAGAATTAAAAGAAAAGCTTAAACCAATGATTCATCGTACGTTAAGGCAAGATGTTAGGGAATTTGTTCCTTACCGCGAGCGCATCCCTATTACACAACAATTTATACCTACTAAACAAGAAACTCAACTCTATAATAATGTTCTTGAATATTTACGTAGCGAAAATATTTTTGCTTTACCTCGTGCTCAAAGACATTTAATGGAATCTGTAATGTTCAAGCTTTTAGGTTCATCATCATTTGCTATTGGTAAAACTTTAGAAGCTTTAATTAAACGTTTAAACAATATACTTGCTACTTCTAAAATTATTGAAGATGAAATAATTACTTGGTTTACAGAAGAATATGAGAATTTTGATGATGAAAGAGATGACTTAGATGAAGTTGAAACTGAAAATTTTACAAGCGAAATTACCGAACAAGATAAAATAAATATTGAAAAAGAAATTGCAAAATTAACCGAATATTTAATTTTAGCTAACAGTATTCAACACAACGAAAAAGGCGAAAAACTAATTGTAGCCTTGGAAACTGGATTTAGTAAACTTAATGAATTTGGAGCAAATCAAAAGGCATTAATTTTTACCGAATCAACTCGTACTCAACAATATTTGTTCGAACGTTTATCTAAAGAAAAATATCAAGGTAAAATACTATTATTTAATGGTAATAATAACGATAAATTATCATCCGAAATTTATCAAAAGTGGGTTGCCGATAAAAACAACTATGGAAAACTTACTTATACTAAAAGTGTTGATATACGTAATGCTTTAGTGGATGCTTTTAAAAGTGATGTTTATCAAATTATGATTGCTACTGAAGCGGCTGCCGAGGGTATTAACTTACAGTTTTGTAGCATGGTTGTTAATTACGATTTACCATGGAATCCTCAACGTATCGAACAGCGTATTGGTAGATGCCATAGATATGGGCAATTATACGATGTAGTGGTGGTTAACTTTTTAAACAGTGACAATGAAGTTGAAAACAGAGTTTTTCAATTACTCGAGCAAAAATATAATTTATTTAATGGGGTTTTTGGTTCGTCGGATCATGTGTTAGGAGCTATAGAAAATGGTGTTGATTTTGAAAAACGTATGATTGAAGCATATAAAAAATGCCGAACTAAAAGCGAAATCGAATTTTATTTTAAAGCCTTAGAGGAAGAGTTTAAGGAATCTATTGATCAAAGATTAAAGGAGGTACAAAGTGTTTTGTTCGAAAATTTTGAAGGAAGTGTTATAAACAAATTGCGTATAACTTATTCCGAAACTAAAACTTTTCTCGAAAAATTTGAAAAATGGCTTTGGGAAATTACCAAGTACTATCTTAATAAAAAAGCGTATTTTGAAGTAAACGATTTTACTTTTATATTAAATGATACGCAAGAGCGTTATACACTTAACAAACTGCGTACAGATGCTAAACACTACCGTATCCAAAGTGAAGTAGCACAAAAACTATTAACCAAAGCCAAAGCCGAAAATACGGATAAAGCTCACTTAATTTTTGATTTGAATTCATCTCCTATTAAATATCAAGAATTAGAAAAATTAAGAGGTACAAAAGGTTTAATTAAAATCGCTAACTTGGCTGTTTTTTCCGAAATTGAAGAACATGACACTTTAATTTTAACTGCAGTTACTAATGGAAAATTAACTTTATCCGAACAAAGTATTAGAGATTTATTTAATGTTACCATTAAAACTGATAAGTTTTTAAAACTTGATGAGCAAGTACTAGATAAATTTCACCAAAAAAACAAAACAGATAAGTTGGATTATTTAGTAAAAACTGATACCGCATTTATGCAACGAGAATTTACTAAATTTGAAAATTGGGCTGATGATAAAATTCGAGCCTTAGAAGTTGAACTAAAAGAAGAACGCTTAAAACTTAAAGAATTAGAGAGAGAGCAACATAAAGAGAATATTCTAGCAGAAGAATTAATTGAACTCCAAGAAAAAATCTCAAAAATTAAGCGTAAATATAACCGTCTTCGTCAAGAAATTTACGACCGAGAAGACGAAATAAACGAACAACGAGATGGCATGATTGCCGAAGCTAAAGGCAAACTTACCAGAACTATTAAGGAAGAAGAATTATTTACCGTATCATTTGAAATCATTTAAGATGAAAAACTATAATCAATTAAAAGACGTTTTAAACGAAATATTTGAGCTTAACAAAGCTGATTTAGATTTCGGTATTTACCGAATTATGAATCAAAAGCGCAAGCAGGTTATTGAGTTTATTGAAAAACAGCTCCCCGAGGATATAAAAAAAGCTTTAAGCGAAACCCAAACTTCTGATAAAACCGAAATTGAAAACGAGCTTAAAACCTTGAAGAAAAATCTCGATGATGCAGGTATGGTGGCTGAAGATAGTCCTAAATACAAAACCCTTAAAGAAAAACTATTAGGTATAGAAAACTCAGATGTTTTGGAACAAGAAGTTTTCTCGCACCTAGCAAACTTCTTCAAACGTTATTACAAAGATGGTGACTTTATATCCATGCGTAGATATAAAAAAGATGTTTACGCCATACCTTACGAAGGTGAAGAAGTAAAATTGCATTGGGCTAACCACGACCAATATTATATTAAATCATCAGAAAATTTTAAAAACTACAGCTTTAAAACACCTGATAGTAAAAAAGTAACTTTTCAATTAAAGGAGGTAAGTACAGAGCAAAACAATAATAAAACTCAAGGAGATGCTGAGCGCAGGTTTTCAATTTATAAAGAATTACCAATTGAAGAAATAGAGGGCACACTGTTCATCAACTTTGTTTACGAACCTTTTTCAAAAGCTACTAAACAAGATTCACTCCTTGCAGAAGCAATAGAAATACTTTTACAAGAAATACCAAGTGCTTATACTACGGCATTTACTCTAAGCCCAACAGAAAAAAACAGCAAACGCACTTTGTTAGAAAAACACTTAAACGATTATGTTTCTAAAAACAGTTTCGATTATTTTATACACAAAGATTTAGGCGGATTTCTTTCGCGAGAATTAGACTTCTATATTAAAAACGAAGTGCTGTATCTAGATGATATCAACACCAAGCAAAGCGATTTTTTTGTAGCTCAACTCAGCAAAGTTAAAGCGATTAAAACGGTTGCAGAAAAAGTAATTACCTTCTTAGCACAAATAGAAAACTTTCAGAAAAAGTTATGGTTGAAGAAGAAGTTTGTTATCCGAACTGACTACTGTATTACTTTAGATAAAATACCATCAGATTATTATGCAGAAATTCTTAAAAACAAAGAACAGTTAGAAGAATGGAAAGACTTGTTTGATATAGATATATCAAATATTTCTCAATTAACGGAAGACAAATACCTTGTTTTAGATACTAAGTTTTTTGATGACTCTTTTAAAGACCGTTTGTTAGCAGAGTTTGATGATTTGGATGAACAAACCAATGGTTTGTTGATTAATTCAGAGAATTTTCAGGCGTTAAATACTTTGAATGAAAAATTCAGAGAAAACATTGATGTAGCTTATGTTGACCCGCCATATAATGCAAAATCAAGTGAAATTATTTATAAAAATACGTTTAAGAACTCATCTTTTTTGAGTTTTATACACAATAGAATTTATGAATCCAAAATACTTTTAAAAGAAAATGGTTTATTTAATTTAGCCATAGATGATTATGAAATGGCTAATGTAAAAAAGGCATTGGATGATATTTACGGGCAGGAAAATTTTATAGCAAATATTACAGTTGTTCATAATCCAAGAGGAAGAAATGATGATAAGTTTTATGGCACTGCACATGAATATATGCTCGTATATTCTCCAAACAAAGATTTGGCATCAATAAATAATTTTATTGCAACTGATGAGGATATTTTGCAGTACAATAAAACTGACGAAATATCAAAATATACTCTTACAGGTTACATGAGAACTGGTAATAATTCTAACAAGTTTGAAAGACCAAATTTATTTTATTCAATCTATGTGAATCCTAAAAACTTGAAATTATCCCTTGACAAGAATAATGATTTCAATATTGAGTTATTACCTATTAATGGTGATGGTGACGAGAAAACTTGGAGATGGGGTAAAGAAACATTTTTAGAAAAAAAGGATACTGAAATTTTAGTTTCATTTTCAAATGGAGAATATAGACTTCAGAAAAAAAGAAGGTTTGAGGGGGTAGGAAAAAAACCTAAAACAATTTGGCATGATTCAAGATACGATGCATCTACTAATGGTATAATGTTAATGAAGAGTTTATTTAACTCAGTTAGTCTTTTTAGTTATCCTAAATCTATTTATACTGTCCTTGACGCATTATCTGTTTCATCTAAAAAAACTAGTTTAATAATTGATTTTTTTGCGGGCTCTGCTACAACGGCTCATGCAACGATCAAACTAAATCGTGATGATAATGGGTCTAGAAAATATATCATGGTTGAAATGGGCACATATTTCAACACTGTTACCAAACCCCGTATTCAAAAAGTAATTTATTCAGACAGCTGGAAAAATGGTAAACCACAGGACAAAGCTGGTATTTCGCAAATAGTAAAATACCAAGTATTAGAGAGCTACGAAGACACCTTGAACAACCTATACTTGGAAAACAAAAATGAGCTTGACTTTACAGGTAAGGCGAAAGAAGAATACCTATTGCAATACATGTTGGAGTTGGAGAGCAGAGATAATTTGTTTAATTTACAAATGTTTACCAAGCCTTTTGATTACCAATTAAAAGTAACAGAAAATAATGAGCTAAAACCTACCAAGGTGGACTTGGTAGAAACCTTTAATTACCTAATTGGCTTGTATGTAAGCAAAGTACAACGTGTAAAAGATATTAAAGTGGTAGAGGGAACAACTCGTACAGGCATTAAAACTTTGGTTATTTGGCGAGATTTAGAAACTACAACACACGATGAAGTAGAAAAACTGCTTCGCAGGTTTTATGATAGCCAGCGTACCAAGGAATTCCAACAAATTTACATCAACGGTGATCATCATTTAGAAAACCTACGTACGGAAGGTGATAGTTTTAAAATCAAACTAATAGAAGAAACTTTCTTCAAGAAAATGTTTAACGAAATTGAATTGTAATAGCAATGCAATTAGAAATATTCGATGCTTTTAAACAACCCGATTACCTTATTTATACAGAGGTTTTCCCTGATGTTGAGTCAGATGAAATAGAATATAAATCTGCTGCAAGTGGTTTTCCGAAAGATTTTTGGAAAACTTACTCTGCATTTGCGAATACCAGCGGTGGTGTTATTGTATTGGGTGTGAAAGAAACCAATGGCAAGTTCACATTTGATGGTTTGTTAGATGAACAAATAGAAAAATACAAAAGGGATTTTTGGAATAATGCCAATAATCCAAGTACCATATCGGCTAATCTACTCAGTAATCAAGATGTGAAGGTTTATGAAATTGAGTGTAAAAAAATACTCGCCTTTAACATTCCTGTTGCCGATAGAAAAAGCAAACCCGTTCACCTTACACCTAATCCTTTTAAAAACTCCTACAAACGTAACCACGAAGGCGATTATGTTTGTAGAGATGAAGAAGTGAGACGAATGCTTGCTGATGCAGATCTTTCATACAGCCCCGATAGTAGAATTCTTGAAGGATATACCTTTGATGATATAGATATCACAACATTAAAACAGTACAGACAAATGTTTGCTTCTGTTAGGCCATCGCACACATGGTTAACCTTAGATGATATTCCATTTCTTGAACAATTAGGTGCATATCGAAAAGATAGAAGAACTAAAAAAGAGGGATTTACAATAGCAGGCATGGTGATGTTTGGCAAGTATTTGAGCATAAAAGACGAAGAATGTTGCCCGAAATTTTTCCCTGATTATCGAGAAATACTTTCTGAGAATGAAGATATTAGATGGTCTGATAGAATTTACCCTGATGGTACTTGGGAATGTAATTTGTTTCAGTTTTATAAATTAGTTTATCCCAAACTTATTTCACGATTACCCAAGCCATTTCAGCTTGTACAAGGTCAAAGACAAGACGAAACTCCAGCACATACAGCTTTAAGAGAAGCTTTTGTAAATGCGCTAATTCATACAGATTATAGTGCTCCAGGTAGTATTGTAATTGAATCCCATCAAGATTCATTTATTTTTACCAACCCTGGCACTTTATTAGTTTCACTTTACCAATTTTATAAAGGTGGTATTAGTCAATGCAGAAATTCAAGTCTTCAAAACATGTTTTTGATGATAGGAAGTGCTGAAAAAGCAGGTAGTGGAGTAAGCAAAATTTTATCTGGTTGGACAAGTGCACATTGGCGAAGACCCTATATTTCCACTGATTGTGACCCTGATAGAATAACACTTGAAATGCCAATGTTTAGTGTTATTCCTGATAATACCTTATCTGTATTAAAAGAACAGTTTGGTGATTCAATAGAAGCGTTAGGTAAAGATGAATTAACAGCTTTAGCTGTTTGCCAAATTGAAGGGGAAGTGAGTAACTTCAAACTTCAGTATAATATTGATAAGCACAAATCGGATATTACCAAAATGCTACAAGATTTATGTAGAAACAACTATTTGATTACTGAAAATAGAGGAAGATGGACTACCTACCGATTAAATCCAAATTTTACGAAAAAGGCAGACACTTCTAATATGGATAGTTCCAATGTGGATAGTTCTAATATGGATAGTTCCAATATGGATAGTTCTAATATGGATAGTTCTAACATGGATAGTTCCAATGTGGATAGTTCTAATATGGATAGTTCGGAAATAAAATCTGAGGTAAGTACAAGTATAAAAAGACTATCATTTGGCGAATTAAGTAGCCTAATTCAAAAATTTTGCGAGTTGGAATACAAATCTGTTGAGGAAATATCTAAACAAATCAATAGAGATCAGAAGTATTTGAAAAATATTGTATTGCCTAAACTAATAAAGGAAGGCAAGCTAATAAAATTATATTCCAACTATCATCCACAACAAAAATTTATTTCAAAGAGCAATTAACATGGCAAATTTTCACGATAAAATAGTACTTAATAAATATTTGTTATCCCTTTTTGGGATTGATGCCATTGGGACAAAAATTGTTTCAAAAGATGGTCTTGAAATATTTAAAGAAATCAAACAATCATCAAGCGAAGGATATACAAAAGAGGGTAATACAAAGTTTTTAGAACAGTTAAAAGCTCATTTATACCTAACAGAAGATATTACTGAAACTATGTTACAGCAATACGATGAAAACATTGTACGCTATACGCATGAAATTTCGGACGGAAGAGATGAGTTATTGGTATGGAAATATTTCCAATACTTATCACTTTTGTTTACAGAAATATACCTTGATAAGTTTTTTAGCAATAAAACGAAATTGCAAAACGATTTAAATCAATTTGTTAAACGATTTAATAATAAACAAAATGAATTAAATCAAGGTAGAAGACTTGCAAGAGGCGAAACTATCTATCAAGTATTGCCATTTAAAGAAACTGATTTAAACAAATTAGCATTTTGGAACGCAACAGGTAGTGGTAAAACTTTTTTAATGCATGTAAACATAAAACAGTATTTACATTATGCACAAAAACATAGTAAAGGACACGAAAGTAAAATATTACTTATTACTCCAAATGAGCCTTTATCTCGCCAGCATTTAATTGAATTTAAAACTTCAAATATCCCAGCCAATATTTTTTCAAAAAATAAAACTAATTTGTTTTCTGGTAAAGAAGTTGAGATTATTGAGATATCTAAGTTATCAGAAGATAGTAAGGAAAAATCTGTAGCAGTGGATAGCTTTGAAACACAAAATTTAGTTTTGATAGACGAAGGACATGGAGGTATGAGTGGCGACCAATGGAAGCGTTTTAGAGACCAATTAAGCACAACAGGTTTTGCATTTGAATACTCGGCTACATTTGGACAAGCCATAAGTGCAGCGGAAAAAAAGAAAAAAGAAGAACTTACACAG
>Ga0209358_10003069_pt1 | contig 12439 bp, 10 predicted proteins | sample LauGreFa1BDMLBSN_2_FD_187574 | JGI IMG/M metagenome (GOLD analysis project Ga0209358, IMG submission 187574) | Freshwater lake microbial communities from Lake Michigan, USA - Fa13.BD.MLB.SN (SPAdes) (version 2) | ecosystem: Environmental > Aquatic > Freshwater > Lake | place: Lake Michigan, USA...
CGAAGTGGGAGGCGGCATGACCCATGGGCCAAGGGTCGGCGCGGGGCGGTCAGGGCAAAGCCCCATAGCCACGCGCATGGGTCACGCCCCCATCGACAACCAAGGTGTGGCCCACCACGTAGTCGCTGGCCGCACTGGCCAAGTAAATGGCGGCGGCGGCCATGTCCTCGTCGCGGCCAATGCGCTGGGCCGGGATGCGCCGGGCCACGGCCTCGCCGTTGTCGCGGGCGTCGCGGTTCATGTCCGATACAAATGCGCCGGGGGCGATGGCATTCACGCAGATGCCGTCGCCAATCAAGGCATGCGACATGCGCCTCGTCAGGTGGATCAAACCCGATTTGCTGGCCGCATAAGAGTAGGTTTCCAAGGGGTTGACCGAGATGCCGTCCACCGAAGCGATGTTGATCACCTTGGCCAAGTGCTGCTTGGCGGCTTGGCGCAACAGGGGCGCAAAGGCTTGGGTCAAAAAGAAGGGGGTTTTGAGGTTGAGGTTCACCACCTTGTCCCAGCCGGCTTCGGGAAAGTCATCCAACGGCGCCGCCCAAGCGGCCCCCGCGTTGTTGACCAAAATGTCCAACTGGCCTTCGTGCTCGGCAAAGCGCTTCACCAGTTGCTGCACCCCCTCGGTGGTGGAGATGTCCACCGGCAGCGAGACACAAGTCCCCCAAGCCGACAGGCTTTTGGCAGCCTCGTCGCAGGCAGCGGCTTTGCGGGCGGTGATGTAGACGCGGGCACCTTGGCACAGCAGGCCTTGGGCGATCATGCGGCCAATGCCGCGCGAGCCGCCGGTGACCAGGGCCACACGGTTTTTGAGGGAAAACAGGTTTTGGGTGTTCATGGTGGTAGCGCAGGTGTGAGCAATGGAAGATGTACAGCCAAAGCATATATCACCTGCAGCTCTCGCATGGCCACCCAGCGGTTTGGTGAAAAGACTTCAACCAATGTGCTGACCACCATGTGTGAAACGACAAACCTAAAACCCCGACCCCGGCTCACTCAAAAAAGCCAACTCCTCAACCGTTGAGGTACGCCCCAGCACGGCGTTGCGGTGGGGGTAGCGGCCAAAGCGCTTGATGATGTCTTGGTGGCGCAATTCAAAGCGCAAAGTGTCTTCCATGCCCGGCTGCGAAAACAGGACGACGGCTTGCGTGTGCACCAGGGCGGACTCGCTGTGCATATAGGGCATGTAGGCAAAACTGCGCTGCGCCAGGGTAAGGCTGCGGTCGTGCCCACTGGCCACCAACTCTTGCGCCAGCGCCAAGGCCAGCGCGTCTTGTGCAAAGGCTTGGGGGGTGTCGCGGTACACATTGCGTGAGAACTGGTCCAGCACCAACACCTCGGCCAGCCGCCCATCGGGGGTGCTACGCCAGTCAAACAACTCACACCGGGCCGCCGCCTTCAGCGTGGCACCAAAGCGGGTGCGGATGGTTTCGTCCACCGTGGCGTCTTTGGCGAAGTGCTGCTTTGGGGTGAGTTCGATGAACCAAAAGTGGAGGATGGTGTGAGGGTTCATCGCGAATAGTTTGGCCGCGCTTGCCACTAGGCGGGTTTGCGGAGTTGATGGAGAGTGGGAACAACCAATAAATCGTTGTCGTCTTCCGTTTACACCACGCTTCAGTGAAACCGTCGCAAACGGCAGCAGCCCAAATGGATTTGTCGAAGGCTATGCCTTTGGTTCAGTGGGCTTACTGCCTCTGTGCTTCTTTAGAGGGACCTCAGCCCGCAGTTTTTTGTGTCAGTCCTGTCGGATATCGAGTCGCTTGACGATGTCTTCCCAGCGTTTGAGTTCGGTCATGACCAATTGATCCGCTTGTGAAGTCGTGTTTTTGATGGTCTCAAGTCCCAGTTTCTCCAGCGCTGTTCGGGTTTCGGGGTCGTCAAGGGCTTGCTGCAGCAGCGCATTGAGTCGGGCCATCACAGGTGCTGGTATTTTTCCAGGGGCCGCCAAGATGTAGGTTGACTCAAACACATAGCCTGGCACGCCAGCCTCTGCAATCGTGGGCAGCTGTTCCCAGCCCTTCATTCGTTTTTCGCCAGTGGTCGCCAGCGCCACGATCCGGTTGTCTTTGAGCAAAGGGAGCGCAAGACTGGGGCTGGCAAAGGCCACCGGTACACGGCCGCTCACGAGATCGTTGACGGTGTCGGATACACCTTTGTAGGCAATGTGCTCCATGGGCACACCTGCCAGGGACTTGAAAAGTTCTGCGCCCAGGTGGGGGTTGCTGGCTTGGCCGGCGGAGGAAAAAGCCAACTTACCATCATCGGCTTTGGCCCGCGCGATCAAGTCTCTGACTGTTTTGACATTGAGTGAGGGGGAGACCACCAAAAAATTGGAGCTGCTGCTGAAGATGCCCACAGCTGACATTTCTTGCACTGTGTAACCAGCTGTTTTGGGTCGCAGCATGGGCCCCAGCGCATGGGCAAGCGTGCCGTTGACGACCAAGGTGTAACCGTCGGGTGCCGAGCGTGCGACCGCAGCGGTGCCAATCGTGCCACCAGCGCCACCGCGGTTTTCGATGGTGAACATCTGGCCACTTGCGCTGGCCATGTATTTGGCAATCGCTCTGGCCATCAGATCTGTCGGGCCTCCCGCAGAATACGGCACCACAATTCGAACCGGCTTGGTTGGGAAATCCTGTGCGGCCGATGCGAATGGAAAAGCAGTCACCGACAAGGCCAGACAAACAGCAGCAATGCGCCCGCAGTGACCGGGTAAATTTGAACCGAATAAAGAATTCATCTTGTCATTCTCCTGTGGGTGGAATGAGGCTGCACATGCGCTGGCGGAAACATCCGTTGCGCATTGCTAACCCCTTGTCTCTTTGGACTGGAGCATAGCCTGTTTCAACGCAATTGGGGGGCATGCTTGGCATGGCCTCCCAAATCGCAAGAGTCACAAGTCGCTCCTATATTTTTAATGATGATAAATGAGTGATTGCTTCACCAGCACCATTTCCTGGGTGAGATGATTGCGCTTTTGTTGACGAATTAGGAGACATCAACATGTTTCGGATTGCCCGAGCCAATCTTTGGCACCACGCCGCTTTTGCTGAACAAATCAGTGCTTGCCCTGGCCTCACCCTCGAAACTTTTGACCGCAACGACGATCCCCGAGCTTGGGCGGCATTGGAGGTCGCCGACATTTACCAAATCACTTCTGCGCGCGATGAGTTGCCCAAGCCATTGCATGCCAGTTCCGAACTTTTTGATCGCTGTCCAAAATTGCTGTGTGTCTCCACTGGCGGTGCAGGCTTTGACACGGTCGACGTCCAGGCTTGCAACCGCGCTGGTGTGTTGTTGGTGCATCAAGCAGGATCGAACGCGCAGTCTGTGGCCGAAGCGGCGATGGGTTTGATGATCGATCTGACCCATCGCCTGACCCAGTGCGATCGCCGCATGCGCCACGATCGAGATTTCGTGAAAGAGGACTTCATGGGGCAAGAAATCACCGGCGCTGCGCTTGGGATTGTTGGCCTGGGACATGTGGGGCGGCGGGTGGCCCGATTGGCGGCTGCTTTTGACATGAAGGTGTTGGCCTTTGACCCATTGTTGACGGCCCAGCAGATCAATGAGCGTGGCGCAGAGCCGGTCTCTTTTGATGAGTTGCTCAAACGATCCGATATTGTCACGGTCCATTGTCCGCGTGATGCCACAACAATGGGCATGTTTGATATCAATGCTTTTCAATCGATGAAGCATGGTGCTTACTTCCTCAACACAGCAAGGGGAGGCATTCATCGACAAGAGGCGCTTTTGACCGCTTTGGAGAGCGGGCAAATAGCTGGTGCTGGGCTTGACGTCTGGGATGTCGAGCCACCCCCACTGGGTGACCCCTTGCTACAGCACCCACGTGTGATTGGCACTTATCACTGCGCGGGTGTGACAGAGCACTCCAGAAAGCGAATGGCCCAATGGGCCGCAGATCAGTTGATCGGGATGCTGGTTCGGGGCGAAACCCCTCCAAGGATGGTCAACCCCGAGGTATGGCCGAGCGTGAAAGCCAAGATCCTTGAAAGAGCGAAACCATCCTGAAAGCAATGCCGCTTGAGACTTTCACCCCCTCATACGCCTCGGGGTGCTTTCAAGGACAGGGCGCGATCACCGGTGGTGATCCGAATTTTTCTTTCTTGGCCCAGTCTTTTGACCGTGATTTCCAATGTGCTGCCAGCGGGGCCCGATGTCCACAGTTGGCGGTAAAAGTCGGGTAAGTTATCGATCGCACGGCCTTGCAAGGCCACCAACACATCACCTGCTTGTATGCCAGCTTGCGAGGCTGGGCTTTCAGGCGTCACCCTTTGCACCATCAAACCGCCCCCACGCACAGCTTGGCTGCTGATACCGAGCCATGACTGAGCGGGGCCAGTTCGTTTTCCATTGCGCAACAGTTCGACCAATTGCGGCTTGAGCTCGTTGAGTGGCACATATAAATTGCCCGGCATGGGTTTTGAGTCCCCGAAGACGTCTGGAACCAACAAGGACCCCAAGCCAATCAATTGGCCAGCTTCATCGAACAAACCCGCGCCACTCCAGTTGTTCACAGCGGGCAAGGTCATGAGCGGTGTTTCAAGCAGGTATTCCCAATTGCCAGCGAAGGGTTTGCGCGAGACCACTTGGAGTTCGGTGAGTTCTACCTCACCTTGGCCCAGTGTCAGAACCTTGGCAGGGGCCTTGACAACATCCGAGTCACCCAGCGGGACCGGCTCCAAGCGCAATGGCACCAAGGACCGAACCAAGCCAAAGCCACTGACGGTATCCACGGCCTTTACCTGTGCTGGAACTCTTCTACCTTGGCGGTCGATCAAGTCGACAGATTGGGCCTCAATCAACAAATAGCCGATGGTGAGCACCAAATCAGGGCCAATGACCACACCTGAGCCCTGTCGACGTTGCCCCAGGGTTCGGGCCGTGCTGGCGTCATCATCGGTGCGGGCCTGAATAGCCACCACTGATTGCATCACGCGCTCCACCATTTGTCTGGGAAGTACCGTGGTCGGGGTCTGCTGCGCCAATACCAAAGGGGTGAGCAAGGCTTGTAAGCCTGCCAGGATTAAAAACTTGAAGTGCATGATGGTGACCTGTGAGGTGGGGGCCGGATGGATCATCAGACATTTTCTGTGAATTGACCATAACCCGCGCTTCCACGTGTTTTTCTATGAGGAGACCAGGGGTTGAGTCAAAACCGAAAACTGCATCCCATTAGCCTGTGTCAATGTTGGCCATTGATACAAGCAATCAGGGTAAACCCGATATTCCATTATGATTTCCTTCAATGAGTTTCCCTCATTAGATAGTTTTTATCAATCAATCAAAGGAATCATCCATGTCCATCATCAACACCCAAGTTCAGCCCTTCAAAGCACAAGCCTTTCACAACGGCAAATTCGTTCAAGTCTCCAATGAATCCCTTAAAGGCGAGTGGTCGGTGCTGATTTTCATGCCCGCCGCATTCACTTTCAATTGCCCGACCGAAGTCGAAGACGCCGCAGACAACTATGCGGAATTCCAAAAAGCAGGTGCAGAGGTTTACATCGTGACCACCGACACCCACTTTGCCCACAAGGTGTGGCATGAAACATCGCCTGCTGTGAGCAAGGCTAAATTTCCTTTGATTGGCGACCCCACACACCAATTGACACGTGCTTTTGGCGTGCACATTGAAGAAGAAGGTTTGGCTTTGCGTGGTACTTTTGTGATCAACCCTGAGGGGATGATCAAAACAGCTGAAGTGCATTCCAATGAAATCGCTCGCGATGTCAAGGAAACCCTGCGCAAGCTCAAAGCAGCTCAGTACACCGCGGCCAACCCTGGTCAAGTGTGTCCTGCCAAGTGGAACGAAGGCGCCAAGACTTTGACGCCCTCGCTCGACCTCGTCGGCAAGATCTAAGCATCTAAGGAAATCCCATGCTCGATACACAAATGAAAGCCCAGTTGCAAGCTTATTTGCAAAACTTGCGCCAACCCATTCGCTTGGTGGCAAGCTTGGATGGCAGCGACAAAAGTGCAGAAATGCGCGAACTTTTGACCGACATTGCAGAACTGTCGGACAAAGTGAGTTTTGAAGACAACGGAGCAGACCAGCGGGTGCCTTCATTTGTGGTGGTCAAAGAAAACGAAACACGCGGTGTGCGTTTTGCGGCCATTCCTTTGGGGCATGAGTTCACCTCCTTGGTGTTGGCTTTGCTTTGGACGGGTGGTCACCCGCCCAAAGTGGAGCCAGAGGTGATTGAGCAAATCAAGGCTTTGGACCGCGATATGCGCTTAGAGGTCTACATGTCCTTGTCTTGCCACAACTGTCCTGATGTGGTGCAGGCAGCCACACTGATGGCGATTTACAACCCGCGCATTCAAACCACCGTGATCGATGGCGGTTTGAACCAAGCTGAGGTGGAGGCGCGTCAAGTCATGGCAGTGCCCATGGTTTATTTGAACGACCAAGTGTTTGGTTCAGGCCGCATGAGTTTGGAAGAGATTTTGGGCAAGCTCGATAGCAATGCCGCCGAGCGTGAAGCCATCAAGCTGAGCGAGAAAGAGCCCTTCGATGTGTTGATCGTGGGTGGCGGTCCTGCCGGTGCGGCAGCGGCTGTTTACGCTGCTCGCAAAGGCATACGTGTGGGCGTGGCCGCCGAGCGTTTTGGTGGTCAAACCAACGACACCATGGGGATTGAGAACTACATCTCGGTGCTCGAAACCGACGGTCCCAAGTTCGCAGCCGCTTTGGAAGCCCAGGTGCGTCACTATGAAGTGGACATCATGAATTTGCAACGGGCTGAAAAAATCGTTCCTGCCAAAGAGGTGGGTGGCTTGGTGCAGGTACATATGGCCAATGGCGGGGTGCTCAGCTCTCGCAGTGTCATCTTGTCCACAGGTGCGCGTTGGCGCAATGTGAACGTCCCTGGCGAAGAGCAATACAAAAACAAAGGCGTGGCGTACTGCCCGCATTGCGATGGCCCTTTGTTCAAAGGCAAACGTGTGGCCGTGATTGGTGGTGGCAACTCTGGCGTCGAGGCCGCCATCGATTTGGCGGGTGTGGTGGCCCATGTCACTTTGTTTGAATTTGCCGACGCCTTAAAGGCCGATGCAGTGTTGGTGAGCAAACTCAAAAGCTTGCCCAATGTGACCATCCAGGTGAATGCGCAAACCACCGAAATCACCGGCGACGGCCAAAAAGTGAATGGTCTGCGCTACAAAGACCGCAATACAAGCGAAGAGCACGCTGTTGCTCTCGAAGGCGTGTTTGTGCAAATTGGCTTGGTGCCCAACACCGAGTTCTTGAAGGGCACGGTCGAGTTGAGCAAGTTCGGCGAAATTGTGGTGGATGCCAAATGCCACACCAACTTGGCTGGTGTTTTTGCAGCAGGGGATGTGACCACGGTGCCCTACAAGCAAATTGTCATTGCAGCGGGTGAGGGCGCTAAGGCTGCGCTCAGTGCATTTGATTATTTGATTCGAACTCCTGTGGCTGAGTCCATGGAAATGCTTGCCGAGACTTGAATGTGCGAATCTTCATCAAAGCGCATGTTATTTAGCCATACGCTTGGATAAACCGGCGACTGGTTTGCCAGGATCCGTGGGGCAATTCAACACCCCTCTGAGCTGAGGCAAGCGCAGTCGTCAGTTCTTCTGCAACCAAAGCAATGCAGTAGCAGGGCATGGCACGTTCAAAGCGCCAACTTTCTTCCAGGGTGCCTGCATCTATGGCGTCAAACCCAAACTGGTTCATCAATTCCGCGGCTATTTTTTTGGCGTCCATATCATTGCCGGCCATTGGAAGGGCTCGGCGCGGCGACGTTCCCAAAGGCCTGGCATCGCTTTCAATGTCTCTTTGCATGATGGCGTTGAAAAATTTAACAACCTTCGCACGGTTGCCCAGATGTGCTTGGAGCATGCCACTCGTGGTGGTTTCTTGTCGTTCCAGAGCAGAGATGACACCATCTCTGGCTGGATAGTAATTGTTGGCGTCCAACACAATTTTCCCCTCGAACAATGAGGGTTCAAGTTGCCAAATGGCTTTGAGTGGGATGGCAAGAATCAAGAGGTCTGAAAATTGAGTGACCTCATTCAGCTTGCCCCCATGACAACCTGCGGCTTGGGCCAGTTCTTGCAAGTTGCCCATGCCCGTGGAGTTGGCCATGGCAACCTCATGCCCGCAACGCACGGCCACCCGCGCAAGCGTTGAGCCAATGGCACCGGCACCGATGATTCCAATTTTCATGTTTTCCCTCTCATGGTGTGATCTCTTGTCTAACGGGTTTGACATAGCGTTGTCTTTGCGGCAAGTTACCACATATCGAAAAGCATGATGGCCTTCGAAAGGCACCCTGTGCGAACGACGCATAATTGAAGGTGAAGAACGCTGGCATTCAATGCCACGTTTAACCCTTGTGCAACCCAAACACCATCATCTGGCTCAACCGGATCATTTCTCAGCAGTACCGTTATGTTGCAACCATTGATCAGTCTATGGCGACACCACGCCCGGGTGACTTTTTATGATGCACTCTCCTCCAAAGATGCAGCGGAATCCGATTTATCAGGCCTGACTTTTGGTTCGCCCATAGGGGTGCGCCGCCATTTTTTTCATGCCGATGAAGCCATGGCGTATTTGCGTTACTGGATGGGAGACCCTGGCGCGGTTTCTGAACTCAGATGGCTGTTGCATAAATCGGGTCCAGCGCTTTCTGGGGCACGGGGTGGTCCAGAGCAATGGCTGCAGGTTTTGGCCCATCGCATGCAAAGTGGATCATTGGTTGCGGTGGAGGAAACGGCCAAACGTCAGTTTTTAGGAAAAATGGTTGCGACGTCTGCGGTCAGCGGTTTGTCATCTTTAACTTCCTTGGCGGACCTGGCCAATTTAACGTCTATACCTGTGCCGTCCATGCTGATGCCTGATTTGACGTCACTGCAAATCGAGGGTGCACAAGTTCTCCCTCAAGTGGAGCAAGCCATGGAGCAGATTCAAGTCGCGCTGTCTGAGGTTTCTGATTTTTCCATCAGCTTGTCCCCTGCGCCTTCAAAGGTGTCGGATATTCAAAGCGCCATGTCCAAAGCTGGTAGCGATGCGCAGGCGAAATTGTCTTCTATGTGAACGCAGGGTTGATACTTGAAGCTGATCACCCAATCATTGACCACCATCACGGAAGGCTCTGCAAAAATTGAGCAGGCGCTGACAGAGGCGGCTACTGAAATTGCTTCTCAGGTCAGCGTCTTGCCCAGCAAAGTTGCTGATTTGCTGACCGCTATGGCCAAGGATTTTCAAGCCATTGCGGTCAAACTCACAGAGATACCTGGCCTGCTGAATCCTGAGCCCATTGTTGCGCCCTTGCCGGGGAAAATCAGCGACACCTTTGCACAAATCAAAAGCATTTGTACCGATGCGGCGCAAATTCCAAGCGCGCTGGCTGCCCAAATGGCAGATGTACAACCCATTTCAGATGCGGTGTCCCAGTCGATCCGTGCATTGGTTGAACTGCCCGAACAGTTGTTGAGCTTGGCACCATCTGTGCCGGACAAACTCAAACCCTTGGCTGAGTTGGCGGGTCTTGCAGAGGTGGCCTTGAAGCGAGCCGAGGAAAGTCAATCGATGGCGGCTGACTTTATGACCCAAGTCGCCCCATTGACGGCGGAGTTGAAAAGCGTTTCTCTGGCGTTGGAAAAGCTCGAGCAAAATGGTGTGAACAGTGCCCTGATCACCTCCCCGTTGCGCGATCGGGAGTCAGGCTTGGAAAGCAAAATTGGCGATCAATTCGACCAACTCCAGCAGCAACTCCTGGGACTCAAAGACCAACTGATGGGTGATGTGACCGATATGCGGGATCTTGTCTCCGGTGTGGAAGCAGATTTGATGTCGGTTTTGAAGCAAGCCAAAGACCAGGTTCAAGCGGTGGTGACTGAATGCCTTTCCCCTTTGTTGGCTGGTAAAGAGCAGGTGATCGCTTTTCAAGAAAAAGTAGGGGAAGAGGCCGACCATTGCAACGACCTTTTTGATCAAGCCCATGAAGCCATGATGCAACTGGTGGACGAATTGAAAGCGGTCATTGAGTCGGTGCGCAGCAGTTTGGACGAAGTTGAAACGGTTTTGAACCAATCGGGGCAAGAGACCCAGGTGCTGGTAGACCAGTCACTTGAACCACTTGATGTTTTGCAAGAAACGGCCAATGCTTGTTTGGATGCGATTGACCATGTGGTTGTGGTGGTGGGTGAGCAAGTGGATGCGGTCAAACTGACCTTGGACGATATTTCTCTGGAGGCTGAGAACACCAAATCCAGCTTGCACGAAATGCCACAAAAGTTTGAGCCGGTTCGCGAATTCATCACCACTGCGGCGGACGAAATAGAAAGCATCCAATCACAGGTATCTGGCTTTGTGGAGCAAGCCCTGGGTGCTTTGGGCGCTGTCAGCAGCCATCTCGATCAGGCCGATGCCTTGTGTGATACCGCCATTGATGTCTGCACAAAACACATGGCCATTGCCCCCCCTTTGGCGATGGCCAAAAGTTTGTATTTGGGGGTGAAGGCCAGCATACCCACCCTGCAATCCTCGATCGAGTCTGCTGAATCATTGGTCAAAAAAGCCGGTAAAACCGCCAATGACTTGATGGATCAAGCGGAAGCTTTGGTATTGGCTCTCCATCCGGTTTTGGATTTGGTGCTGGAAAAGTTGCAGGACGCGATAGACGCCTTGGTAGGGCTGCTGACCCAATTGCAGCAAGGCATCGTTGCTGCCAAGTCTGCTTTGGACGCACTGTTCGAAAAGTTGGAGGCATCCGTGGACGCCATGCGAGAGGAAGTGGACGCGTTATTGGAAACCGTCAAAGACCAGGCGCAGGACTTCATATCGAAAATCCAAATTCAAGAGACCGTGGAGGGCTTGGTTCAAAAACTCCATGACTTTTCAGAGCCGCTGTTGGCATCCGCAGAAGAAAAATTGGATGAGTCAACTGGATCGGTTGCGGGTTTTGTAAAGGGCGCACAAAACCAAATTTCAAACTCGGTGGCGTCTTTTGATGTGCAAATCAAAAAACTGATTGATTTGATTGATGACGCTTACCGTGCGGGCCAAAGTGCGGGTGATTCTTTCAACCTGCCATTGGATGCGTTACAAAAAACATGGGAGGACCTCGAGGCCCAGGCCGCAGCCCAGGTCGATAAAACAAGCACGTACCTTGAGGAGTTGATCGATCAAACCTTGAGCGAAGTGGCTGAAAAAATCGGTGTCGAATGGGCACCCACATGAGGCCTTTGCCCTGGATGCTTCGCTTTCCTCTTCATTCGAAGGGCTGGCGATGAGCATCAGTCGATCTGAGGCTGCTGACTTTGGCCCCGTGAATACAGCGGCTGAAGCTGTGTCTGAGCAACAAAGCCAAGAAATGGACCGGTGGGCTGGCCAAGTCCGACAAAATTCCGATGATTTGTCCCAGCAATTGAATGCCCAAATGGAGGAGGTACAGGCCGCCGCAGATGATGTTCGTCAGTCATCAGAAAACCTGTCTATTCAAGCCGAACAATCGGTCGCCAGTGCCCAGCAACTCCAAGCCCTGCCTGATCAGCTCGAAAGTGGTTTGCAAGACACCCAAAACCAGGCTGAGCAATCAGGACAGTCGGCCAGTACCGCTGCGGACCGTGCCCAGCTTTCATTGGAGGCATCCAGTGCAGACGCTGCTTCCATTGGCCAGGGCTTGAGTGATGAGGTCCAAAGTTTGTCGCTCTCACTAGAGCCTGGCTTTGAGGATATGAAATCTTCTGCCGATCAAGTGAATGCATCACAAATGGCGTTGCTCGCAGAATTAGACAGCGGCAGCGAGGACATGAACCAGTCTATCGCCAGCGCCAAGTCACAGGCCGATGCGTTGACGGTCGAGGCCCAAGCTTCTGTGGATGAGGCCAAGATCAACGTACAAGCCGTGGAGTCGGATGTTTTGTCAGTTCGGCAAGATGTGGTTGAGGCTGACACGATCGTGGATGAGGAGGTCGTCAAACGTGGGGGGCCATCGAAAATGCTCGCCACCAATCCACCCAGCGCAGTGGACGCCGCAAGCTTGCAAGCCGCATCCGAAGAAAGTTTGGCGGCCCAGACAAGCTCCGATGGGTCCGCTGACGGCGCTGGTTCCGCCGCAATGGATCAAGCCCCTGGTGCGGTTGAATCTGCCGCTGAAATGGGGGCTGATACAGCCACTGAACCAGCATCAACTGCTCAAGGGCTTGACAAAGTAGAGGACACGGCTTCCCCAGCCATTGATGAGGCCGAATCCACAGAGGCGGTAGCCGCAGAGAAAGCCAAGCCAGCAGAAGAAGCAGAAGAAGCTGCGAAAGAAGAGAAAGAAGAGAAAGAAGAGAAAGAAGAGAAAGAAGAGAAGGAGGAGAAGGAGGAGAAGGAGGAGAAGGAGGAGAAGGAGGAGAAGGAGGAGAAGGAGGAGAAGGAGGAGAAGGAGGAGAAGGAGGA
>Ga0209358_10003071_pt1 | contig 12437 bp, 4 predicted proteins | sample LauGreFa1BDMLBSN_2_FD_187574 | JGI IMG/M metagenome (GOLD analysis project Ga0209358, IMG submission 187574) | Freshwater lake microbial communities from Lake Michigan, USA - Fa13.BD.MLB.SN (SPAdes) (version 2) | ecosystem: Environmental > Aquatic > Freshwater > Lake | place: Lake Michigan, USA...
ATGACTATCCTTTCAAATGGGGACATTGGAATCAGAACATAAACTCCTGTTTATGAATTACAACTTGTAGGTGATGCAGCAAAGAGTACAGGAACTGCGTGGATTAATACTTCTGATATAAGAACTAAAAAGAATATCACACCTTTCAGTAGAGGTTTAGACACTATACTTAATGTAAATCCAGTGTATTTCTAATATAATGGTTTATATTCTACCATTGATGATGGAAAAGTTAATGTTGGTATTATAGCAAATGACCATATATAAACATTACCTGAATGTATTTTTAGTAGAACATTTACATATTAAACCGAAAATGAAACACAAAATGAAGAAGAATAATAATAACAATAAGAAATAGAACTTCTTTAATATGATGCAAACGCAATGGATTTTATATTAGTTAATTCTATTAAAGAACTTAATTAAAAAATATAAGATTAAAACATTTTAATTTAATCACAATAAACATAGATATTAAATATGTTGGAAAGAATTTCTTAATTGGAAAATATTTGAAAAAATTTATATATAAATTCATTTTATTCATTTTTTTTATAAATATTATTATAAATATTATTACACATTTGGTTTTACATTTCCCCATTTTGCGTAATCAATTATTGTATATCCTAAACTATTTTTTTATAATATAATTTCATTATTTGTATTCTTCAATATATATTATATTACATCAATATTTTATCCATACATAAAACACATATGAATAGGTGCTTCATTTTTTGTTGTAAGAATATTAAACGAAGAACATTATTTTGCTACCAATTTCACTATTTGTAAATTTTGACAAGTTGCACATACAATATGTAATAATGTTCCATAGTTTATAAAAATATTATTTGGAACATATAATGGTCTATCATTTTTTTAATTTTTTTAAAAATATTCTTAAATTAATTTTAAAACAATATCTTATGATTAATTTTAAAAAATATTATAAATAATGTTATATAATTCTTTTTTGTGTATTTCTTTATTCATTTTATATACTTTTATTATAAAAGCATAATAATATTTAAATGGTTTTATAGATAGAATAAAATTTTGAAATTGTTTATTAATATAAATGTTCTTTAAAGTATTGTGATTAATTTGAATATTTTTATAATAATCCTTAATATTTTTATAATATTATTAAAGATATTATTGATTAAAATAATATAAATTTCAATTATATTTTTTTTCCAAAAATAAATTATCAATAATCATAAAATAAAAATTTTTAATTTTTTTTAATAAAAAATCATAATTCACATTTGGATAATTATACGGGGAATTTAGTTATTTAAAATGCTGCAAAAAATGAAAATAACTAATCTGAAAATAGTGAATAATAGTATTATATTAAAAAAAAATCTTATGTTTTTATATAATAATTAAATTAAAATGTTTTTTTGTATCCCTAAATAAAAAAAATAAATAAATAAGAATTTATTTATAAAGATTTTTATACATTTATATTAAATGGAACAATGAAATAAATATTAAAATTTATAAGTTTTATGTTTTTATATGCAATAAAATTATTAAAAATTGACAAAATGCTATATTATAGTATAAATACATTTAATTAAGGTTTTTTAATAGTTAAATATTTCTTGTATTCAAATGAATAATTATTATTGAAACAATGCAATACATTATATAACTAAAAAATAAAATAATAATAAAAATCTATTCTAAAAAAATAAAATAATACAAACAATACAAATAATACAAATAATACTTAATTATAAAAAAAACAAAAATTATGTTTTAATGATTAATCTCATATTCGTATTATAAACAATGATGATGGTGAAATAATACATTAATAAAAAATTTATACTTGTTTTCCTTAAATTAAAATATTATGCGAAAATATTTTATGAATTCACATTTTTAATTATATAATTAAAAGTAAAAAATTGATATTTTTAAAAAAATATTTATATTTAAAATTTATATTTAAAATTTATATTTATATTTAAAATTTATATTTAAAATTTATATTTAAAATTTATATTTATATTTAAAATTTATATTTAAAATTTATATTTATATTTAAAATTTATATTTATATTTAAAATTTATATTACAATGGATTCTTCAAAATCGTTAGATTAGTTTTATACTTTTCCCGAAATTGCCGAAAAATGCTATATATTATTATAAAAATATATATCTGATTAATAATATAAAGATAATGAATTATTGTATATTGAACCTTCTGCTGGAACAGGTTCATTTAGTGATATTTTGATTAAAAACAATAAATAATTTTAATCTTACGATATTGATCCAAAAAAAGAATATATTATTTAATAAGATTTTTTAAAGTTAAAAGAAATAAAAAAAAGTTAATAAAAAAAATTAATATTTATTGGAAATCCACCATTTGGTAAAATTGGTTCTCTTGCTGTTAAATTTATAAATCATTCGTGTTATCTTGGAGGTAATATAATTGGAATGATACTTCCAAGAAGTTTTAAAAAATAATCACTCCAAAACTAAATTAATAAAAACTATCATCTTTAATCTGATTATTAATATGACATTCCAAATCATTCATTTATTTATAATGACAATACATATGATGTAGGAACCGTATTTTAAATATGGGTAAAAAAGGACTATTAACGATAATAAATATTAAAAATATAACCACTGTATTTTAAATTTTGTAAAAATAATTAAAATCCAGACATAGCAATAACTCGTTGTGGAAATAGTGGTGCAGGAAATATATATGTTCTAAATTAATCAGAAATTTAAAAAAGAAATACTTCATCGCATTATTACATAAAATTAGACAATATTTTTAAATATGTGTAAAATGACGATATTAAATAAAATTTAAAAAATTATATATAAGAATAATATAATAAATTTAAAGTTAATTATAATTTTAATACAACAACCGCATAAAAATCTCTTTCATAATAAGAAATTATATAAATATTTAATATGTTTATGGAATAAACTATTATATATTATATAAGTTTATGTATTAATTAATTATATGATTATAATATATACAAATAAATATATGATTAACTTGAAAATAATATTTCATAAAGTAAAGCATCATTGGCTGGAAACAAATTTAATTAAATAATTTAAGAAAAATTATTGGAAATATCAAAAAATAATCGTAATTATAAATTTTATTTTGAAGAAAATTATGACAACTATTAAACAGATGAAATACCTGATTGGTATTGTATAGATGAAAATTCAGAATAAGTTTATATTGGTTTTAATTAAGTTGATTTATGGAATGGTGGTGCATAATTAAACAGAGGGTTTAAATATCTTTAAAAATGTTAAGATATATAAAAACCTTAAAATATTAAAATTATTTTAATTATTTTAAATGATCCATAAATAAAAAAAACATGTTCCAAAAAATTTAATATTATTTATAAAGGATTTTCTGGAAAATTCATTTATTATATTAAAAATATTAATTAATTATTTATTTGATTTTTTATGAATTCATAATTTTAATTATAAAATAAAATGGTATTTATAAAATTTTACTAAATATTATGAGTAGTTTGTATTAAATATTTATTCTTCTAAATGTTTTTTGTTATTTTGTATTTTTTTAATATTTTACTATATTGAATTATACATATGATTAATAAATTTATTTTTTATTGAAATATGTTCGTTAAAATTGTTTATTTTATGCATATATTTAATTAAATTCATTAATGATATTGATGAAAAATATATAATATCATTATATGTAATATAAATACATTTATCTTGTATATATTACTTTTACATTAAATAATTATTCATTTCACTTTGTTATTTTGTATATAATCCAAATTTAACTATGTTTTTTATATATTCTGTATCAAAATTTAAAAGGTTTTCTTTTAAAATTCTAAATTTATAACGTTCTGCCCATTATGGAGTAGTTGGTTATAAATGAGGTAATTTATAATATCTGGCATATTAATATATATTTTATTTTTCTGTAAATAATAATGGTCTTAAAACAAAAACATTGTATTCACATTTTTCACATAATTACATTTTTAAAATATTATCATAATTTTTCTATCGTTTAATGTTGAAATGTATATTTTCAACAATGTCATCTATATTGTGACCCATAATTATAGCATCTACATTTGTTTATTTATATGCCATAAATCGTATTTTTCGGGTATATTCTTCATATAAATCCCTGTAATTTTGTCTATCCCGTTTTAATCCTATAATTCTTTTTATATATAGTGGAATATTTAATGAATCACATACATATTTTACAAAATATTCTTCTTTATAATCTTTATTACCATATTATATAAAAATAGCAAAAATATTATATTCATTATTATAATTTTATTATTTTAAATAATGTAAACAAGATACACTATCTACTCCTCCTGATAATGAAACACCATAATTAATTCTAATATTTTTATATTTAATATTATCGTTGTTTAATATTTTGGTATCTAATTCATTACATTCCAATTTAAATTAAATATCTGGTTTCAAACTTTATTCATAATAATTATTAAACGATTGTGATTAATATTAATTATCATACAATGCGTCTTTATCATATCGTTTAATAATATGTTCAAAATTATTAACATAATATTTTTATAATTCTTATTTTGATTAATAAAATTCCAATTTTGTTTATAAATTATATTCATAAATTTTTTTCATATTCGCTTTTGTAAATTTTTATAAAATATTTTAATCTGTTATATATTTATTTGCATATTCCTATGCTTTTATAATATTGTTAATATCATTTGAATGTCTTAATGGTAATAAAATAAATATCATTTCTTTACTATTATATTAATTAACATTTTTAGAAGTTAATATATAATTAGTTATACATTGTGATTAATCTTGACATTGATAATATTATTCTTCTGTTAAAACATTATTAATAATATTATTTTTATTGTTATATCTTTTTACATGTCTAAAAATCTGATCATATAATATTATTCTTGTCAATGGTTTAACACAATTTAATTCTAAAATATCGAATTATAGAATCCATTAAAATCGTTTAACTATTAATTTATCATAATCATCGGATTATTAAAACGCTTTTAAATAATTTTTAAACCAAAAATGTAAAAAATATTCTTCACTTGGTGAATAAAATCTTAACTCATTTTCATTCATATTGATTTATATATTTTAATTATTTTTCTTTTATTGTGTTTTAATTATATAAAATTATTCTATTTATTAATAATTAATAAAAATATCAATTTTAAACTTTATATATATGTGTGTGCGTGATATTATTATTAATATTTAATATTTAATTTTTCAAAAAAGATTTAATAAAAACATATAATCATATATTAAAACTCTAATTATATGGATTCCATATCTGATATCGCTATAATTGTTTAATCGTATAAACATTTATAAACTAAATAAAATATTAATAAAATAAAAAAAGTCAAATCATAAAAAACAATTTTTAATTTATTTAATTTATTTAAAAATTTAGAAAAGAAAATTAAAAATTGACTTTTTCCAAAATATTATTTTATATTGTTGATTATATATATATAATACTTAAAATTTAAAATGGGACATCTTGAAATTATATGTGTTTAATTTTTTTTATTTTTTAGTTTATTTAAAAGTATTTAAAGGTTTTTTTATTATATAAATATAAGTAGTATATAAATTATATAAAATAGTTTAATAATGTATAATAACATTTGGTGTAATAAATTTAAATTATATAAAAATAATATATAATTATCTCAGTCATCAAAATGGTAAAATTAATACACATTTCCGACATCCATTTGCCATGCTTAGGGGACAAACGATACAATTCTTCACAAAGTGAATATATCTTTAAAGAATTTGAAGAACAAATTAGAAGATTATGTATAAGTGTTGCCGATATAAAATAATAAAACAAAGACGATTAAAATATAATAGTAATAACAGGAGACATTTTTGACTCAAAAGATAAATATCGTCCAGAAACATTATTATTATTTTAATAACTTTTTACATTATAACATATATGTCCAATAGTTATAATAAGGGGTAATCATGACTTTTAATAAAACAAAGGTAATTCAACGGATCTTATTCGATGTGCTTTAAAAACTGTTGGAAATTTTGGAAATATTCATTATTTGGATTCCACAGGCGTTTATAATATTAATGGTGTTAATTTTGGTCTCGTTGCTATCTAAGATATTTTAAGTCCTATATCAAGGGCTGGAAACAATAAGAACCTTTGTTAATTCCCTGTACCTCCGTAATCTGGCGAAAAAGGTTTTGGAAATATAAATATCGCATTAAGTCATGTAAGTTTGGCTTATTAAGATTAGATAAAATTTAGTTGGTTTAATGGTTGGGATTATGTCTTACTTGGAGATGATCATTAAATGTAAATAAACAACGCAGAATAAAAAACCAGACGATTGAAAAAAATAGGGCAATATATGTTTTAATTTGAAGAATATAAAATAAAAAAAGGGAAAACATATGGATATGCTGGAAGTATGGTTTAATTAAATAAGAAAGAAAATATTATAGGACATGGTTTTTTGTATTGGGACATAACAAATTAAACAGTTAGCAAAATTCATTTAAAAAATGATTATGGATTTTATGATCCAAATTAAAATATTAATGATTAAATTAAACCAAAATATAATAAATCTGTTAATTATTGGTATGACCCCGAATAAAACTAATTATTATAATAAATTTAAAATTAAAATTAATAATAATCATAAAACTCTATACTTGAAAATTTATAATTATTATCAAATGATGGATAATAATAAATAGATAATATTATTAGAATTAATAACAAATTTATAAAAAATTATTGGAAACCTGAAATTATGAAAATTGAAAATAATTATCTAAATAGTGAAATAATTTTTGAAAAAGTTAAATCAGATATATAACGCTATAATCTCGCTATTAATGAAATAATTGATAATAAAATATAACCATTATTGACATAAAGTGCGATTGTTAAAACAAAAATGACATTATAATCAATAGAATGGTAATGGATATTATGTTACGGAAAAGATAATAAATTTGTTTTTAATAGATGTCCAGAAAATGGAATTACTATTATAAATGGTAGAAATGGAACAGGAAAAAGTTCTTTTTTCGAAATAATTTTAATGGGAATATTTGGAGATACTTGTTCAAGTAGAACAGATACTGGTTAAAGTGGAGATTTTATTAACAAATATTGGCCAGGTGGAAAAGATAATATACCATTTATAAAAATTTTTATTAGTATCAATAATCATTAGTATAAAATATGTAGACATTTTAGAGTATAAAAAAACAATAAACTTTTAAAAGAAAATGAAGAATTATATGAATATAAATAACTACCAAATTAAACAATGAGTGATTATTAATTAATTAGAACTGGTAAATATGTTAATTAATGGATAAAGGAAAATATAGGCGACATTAATTAATTTTTATTAAGTAATATGTTGTCTTAAAATAATGATTAAGATTTTCTCGAAAAAAAACCATAAGATTAAAAAAAAATAATTAATCATATTTTTGGTATTGAAGTTGTAAGTCAAATAAATGATTTAATAAAAGAATTAATTAATAAACATAAAACTACAAACTCGATTTTAAAAAAAATAAATTTTTAATTAAAAAAATATGATTAAGAAAAATATAATATTCTTGTTAATGATATTGAATCAATATAACTAAAATATAAATAATAATTAGAATTATTAGAATCACTTTAAACAGGTTCTAAATAAAATTCTTAAATGATTGATAATGAATACATAAAAGGAAATGATGTTTTTTGGAAAAAAATTAATATTAAAGAAAAAGAAATATAAAATTAAATTGATAATTTTGATAATAAGAAATTATATGAATATTAAAAAATATAAAAAGAATATTCCAATATAGAACACATTAAAAAACAATCTATTATTAATTAAATTAAAGAATATGGATATTATGATTCACATTCATTGGAAGAACTTGAATAATTATTATAAGAAAAAGAATAAAAAATAAAAAAAATATAAGAAGAACTTGATGTTTAGCATAAATCAAAAGATAATATATAATTTTAACATTCATTTGATTGTTCTTAATAATTATATTTAAAAAAATAAGAATTATAATTTTTTAAAAAAACAATAGAAGTAAAACCATAATAACCTAAATTTAATCCTCCTGAATTATTTAAATTGGATAAATATGAATATTTATTAAATGATTATTTAAATGGATGTAATTATTAAGATATAGAATAGTTATATTAAATAGATTTTAGTTTAATAACAATGTATTCTAAATAAGATTATGAAATAAAAAAAGATGAATATGAACAATATAGAAAATATTTATAAAAATATTATCAATAGGTTTTGAATTATGAAGAAATATTTTAAAACAATGACGAAAATGAAAGTATAAAAAAATCTGATTTGGAATTTTAAAAATTTGATTAAAATTTTGATAATATTTTTAATCTATATAACAAATAATATATTTAAGATTAGAAAAATGAAAAAAATAAATTAACATAAGAATAAATAGAATAATTAATTTTAACTTTAAAAGATAATCAAATAGAATTTAACTAACATTGTAGTAGTTGTTGTATGAATTTAAAAAATTGTAGTTTTAAAAATAATGGAGGCATTAATACATTTTAATCAGAATAATTATTTTACAATTATTTATCACAATATTAAAAAATAAACGATTAATCTAAATTATATCGTTAATATTAAAAATATTAAGAATTATTATTATTAAAAAAAGAAACAGAATAATAAAAAGAAGGTTGGATTATAAAATAATTTTATGATAGTTTTATAAAAGTTAAATAATATAAAGAAGAATACAGTAAGTGTTATTAATAATATGAATAATAATTAGAATAATATTTATTTGAAAATATGTAATATAAAAAATTAAAATCAGAATACAATGAATTATATGAAACATAGTAAAATTATTTAAATTAATAAATGCGTGAATTATTTACAGTAAAATAATAATTATCATAAACTATTAATTTAATGAAAACAGAAAAATATAATAAATTAATTAGTATTTATACAGAAGATATATAAAAACATAATAATGCAAAATCTTGGTTACTGGACCATTAAAAAAATGTTAGTGGAATTTAATATAATAAATTTCAATAAGAAAAAAATATATTAAATGAAATCTTGATTTAAAAAGAATAATTATTGTTAGAAAAATATAATTTAGATAATATTTAAAAAGAAAATAAAAAAGTAATAGAAAATTAAACATTAACAAAAAAATAAATTATCGAATATGAAAACAAGATTAACCTTTTGACTAAAATGTAAAATTAAATTTAAGAATTTCATGACTAATAATACATAAAAATAAAAGATACTTATTAATAATAAGTAAATCTTTTATTGGGTTATTTAACATAGGATAATTTTGGAATATTAGTTGATAAAGATTATAATATTTTATTTTAAAAAAAATTAGGAAACGATTATATTAGTCATTCAATATTTAAAGCAAGTGGTTTTTAAAGATTTGCTTGTGGTTTAAGTATGCGAACAATAATGGGGTAAGTATAGACTTTACAATGTAATTAAATTTTTATTGATGAAGGATTTGTTGCGTGTGATAGTACTAATTTAGAAAATGCTTAATACTTTTTAGAAGAAATTAGTAAATATTATTAAGTATTTATGGTTTCACATTTAGATATATTAAAAGAATGTGGATAAAAAACGGTATATATTTAAACAAATGAATAATAACATTAATAATTATTAGTTTGATTTTTTATTTTTATTTAAAAAAAATTGAATATTATATATCAATTATTATAAATGATATTTATGTTATAAATGATATATGTGTTATAAATATAAAATAATGTTTAACATGTCTGGTTTTGAAAATATAATATAAAAATCCTTTAATATAATTAAAGAATACAATTTAAATAGGATTTTATTACATAAAAAATATCCACAAATAACTAAATAATTAAATATAAAATAAATACCTGATATTTAAAAAATGATTTAATATAATAATTAAAAAATCTATAATATTTTAAAAAAATCAATTATTAATGGTTATTAATAATTAGCAACATCATTAATAATATCTGATAAATATCTATTGACAGATGAAATATTATGGTTATTAATTAAGTACAATAAAAAAAATCAATGTATAGAATAACTATTAGAATGTAATAATATAACTGTTTTACACCCTAATTAATTTTTATAAACACATTAATGTTTTATGATTTAAATGGTTTTAAATGATATACCATTATTAAGTACAATCATAAAGCATAAGTATTTTAATCCTTTTTTATAAGTTAAAAAAAGAAACAGTGTTCTTTTTCATATATTAAAAAGAGTTTGTTTTTATGATATATATTTATAACTTAATACTATGAAAAATTTTAATTTTAATGATTTATATGAAGGTATTGTAAATGTTAAAAAAATAAATAATTAGCAAAAATGTAAAATCATATTACAAATATAAAAATTTTAATATGATTTTGATATGTTTAGTATATAATCATTTTTTTTAACAATAGAAGATACAATGACATATACTATAAAAATTAAAAATAATTTAGTAAATAAAACAAAAATATTAAATTTTCAAATTGATTATTAATATTAAAATTTATTTACAAATTACTCTAATGTTTTAAATTAATAAAATTAAAACAAATATATTTTAAAATATTACAATAGTAAATAATAATAATTGATTTATGATTTAGAAAATGTGATTATATAATTTAAGGGGGAAATAAATATTCCAAAAGATATTGTTGCGAATCCATATTTGTGTTAATGGATTGTTAAAGTTTTAACATTAAAAAATTATAAAGTTAAAAAACATTTAGTATAATGTATAGAAAAAACAATATCATACGATAGATTATATAATCCAAATAATGGGATTATGTTTAAAAAAATATCAAATCATTATAATAATTTGGCAAAATCTCATCTTAAAGCAACTATTCCTGACAATAATAAATAGACCATTATAATATGAAAAGAATTTACAACTTTTGATTTTGTGCTTGTTGGAAAAATATCACCAAAACCAACAGTTGTATGTGTAACCAAAGTATGATGTAAGCATGTTCTAAAATTATTTGTTTATTTTTCAGGCATATTTAATTAAAAATGTTTTTCATTAAAACCGACATAATAAAAATTTACCAAAGCTGTTATAAATAATAGTGACAAATGAACAATCAATCCTTTATAAAAAATATTTTAAATCATTTTATAAACAATAAAGTGTATTTTTTTAATTATTTAATATTAAAAAAGAAAAAAAAAATTAATTTTAATGGTTTTAATTAATAAAATAATACAAATATTGTATTTTTATAAAGATAATGCTTAAAATAATTAATATTAAAAATCCGCATATTAAAAAGTTATTGATTAATTTGAATATTTAAAAATAGAAAAAAAAATAAAATAAATTTAAACATATGAAAAAATAAAAGAATTTTAAATTAAAGGTATTGGAGAAAGCATATAATTAAAAATTTAAAAAGTTTTTGATAATCCAGATATATTATCTTAATTGAAAAAAGAATAAAAAGAAGAAAGAAAATCAATAAAAAATCTTTCAGAAGTTTTGGGAATTGGTGATAAAAAAGCATATGATTTATATAAAACTAATAATATAAAAACAATATCAGAATTAAAAAAAAAATAAAATGAAGTTTTAAATGAACCTTAAAAGATTGGATTAAAATATTATTATGATTTGAAAAAAAGAATACCATATAATGAATTGTAATAACATGAAAATTTATTATAATAAATTTTTGGAAAAGAAAAAACTTTTATTGTTGGAAGTTATAGGCGTTAATCATAAAATAGTGGAGATATTGATTGTATTATAAAAGATGAAAACCTTGATACTAAATTATAAGAAGCTGTTAAGATTCTTAAAGATATGAATTATATCAAAGATATATATGCATAGGGAGATAAAAAATTAATATCAATAGTCAAATTACCTTAAAAAATATACAAACATTATCGATAATTAGATATTAGAATAGCAAATAAATTAAATTTTCCATTTATGTTATTATATTTTACTGGTTCAAAAAATTTTAATATTTAAATGAGGAAAAATGCAATAGATTAAGGGTATTAATTAAATGAATATAGTTTAATTGATTAAAAAACTGGTAAAAAAATTAATGTATAAAATGAAGAAGAAATATTTAAATTATTAAATATGGAATATATTAAACCACAAGATAGAAATGTGTGAATTTTTTAAATTTTATTATTTTAAAATAATATAAAAAATGTCCGAATAATAATATATATAAGAATAATTATATGTGAATTTATATAATTACATTATAT
>Ga0209358_10003073_pt1 | contig 12436 bp, 8 predicted proteins | sample LauGreFa1BDMLBSN_2_FD_187574 | JGI IMG/M metagenome (GOLD analysis project Ga0209358, IMG submission 187574) | Freshwater lake microbial communities from Lake Michigan, USA - Fa13.BD.MLB.SN (SPAdes) (version 2) | ecosystem: Environmental > Aquatic > Freshwater > Lake | place: Lake Michigan, USA...
ACTTGCCATAAAACTCATTAATTTCACGAAATTGTACTTCTGGGAGGAATCTAATTGGTCGTCTTCCAGACTCTATTTCTGCTTGATTGTATAAATTAGCATTAACATTTAATCTATTCAGGGCAGATTCACCTATAACTACTAGGGTTAAACCACTTTCTTTAAATGCATCATGACCAATACTGGTAATTTGAGAATCTTGTTCGAATGTCACTTCTCTCAAGCTTGTCGTATTAGCAAACGCCTGATCTCCAATCGTCGTGACTAATTTTGGAATATCAATCTTTTGCAAAGCTGACGCATTTTTAAACGCACCTTGTCCAATAATCGTGACCCCAGCTGGAATCTGAATCGTTTGCAAAGCTGTTGTCTTGTGGAAAGCGCCACCTGCAATGGTTTGAAGCAGAGAACCTTCTTCAAATGTTACTTCTCTCAAGCTTGACGCATTATCAAACGTCATAATCATAAGCGTCTGGACTAATTTTGGAATATGGATCGTTTGCAAAGATGTCGCATTACGAAACACACCCTTTCCCATGTTACTAACACTCGCAGGAATCTGAAACGTTTGCAAAGCTGTGGTGCCATCGAATGAACCATCTCCAATAGATTCGAGTTTAGAACCTTCTTCAAATACTACTTCTACTAAACTAGACGCTTTATAGAATGCATAATTATCAATGTTTCTAACTGACGCTGGTATACGAATCGTTTGCAAAGATTCAGCGCCAGTGAACGCTTGAACTCCAATCATTTCGAGTTGAGAACCTTCTTCAAATGTTACTTGTTCCAAAGCTGTCGTGTCCTTAAATGCCCCAGGTCCAATACGTGCAACTCTTGCTGGAATATTAATTCTTTCTAAAGATTCTGCACCATCAAACGCACCCTCTCCAATAAATTCAAGACGGGATCCTTCTGCAAACTCTACTTGACGCAAGTTTATCGTACCATTGAACGCATCCTCTAGAATATCAACAACAGATGCAGGAATGCGAATAGTCTGCAAATCTGGGTTGTCCACGAACGCCTGCCATCCAATTTCAGTCCAGCCCTCTTCTAGAATGATGTTTTGCATGCTACCAGGTCCAAGATAAAAATCATGCCAGTGCTCACTTGTAAATGTTGTCTCTTCACCTGGCCCAGGTGCTGGAATAATTGTATAAGGATTATTCATTATTATATATAACAAAAGATAATGAATTATTTGCAAAGATTACTAAATAGTTGTATTGAACCACATTCTTCTATTTGCGTTTGATTGTTCTTCGGCGCTTGGATTTGCGTTTCTTCGTTTTTCGTGCACCCGACGCTTTTCTGCTACGGCGAAGGATGCCTCGTTTTCTTGTTCTAGATTTACGCGCTCCGCCAGCTGATTCTTCTTCTGACTCTTCTTCCATGGCTTCTGCGCGAGCTGCAAGAGCTGCACGAGATTTAGGTACTAGACCTTTTGGCATAAGGTATGATGCTATATAATCTTTCGCATCTCGAGGGAGCGGTCGATACCCAGGCTCTCTTGGACCACGGAATGCATACATTTGTTGTGCCCTAGAAACAATAGTAACATTATCCTTGCCATAAAATTTATTATTTGTGCCAAAACGTAATGGTGGCAAATTGAGTGCACCCAGTTCATCATTTAATCTACTCAGTGCAGTTTCCCCTATAACTACTCGAGTTAACCCGCTTTCTATAAATGCATTAGGATGAATGGTGGTAATTTCAGAATTATTTTCGAATGTCACTTCTCTCAAGCTTGTTGTATTAGCAAACGCCTCTTGTCTAATGAGCAGGACACTTGCTGGAATCTGAATCGTTTGCAAAGCTGTCGCGCCCCTGAACGCACCATCGTTAATAAATTCGAGTTGAGAACCTTCTTCAAATGTCACTTCTCTCAAGCTTGTTGCATTCTCAAACGTGACTATCATAATCGTATCGACATTCGCTGGAATACGAATCGTTTGCAAAGATGTCGCACCATTGAACGCACCTTGTCCAATATACTCGACGCTCGATGGAATACGAATCCTTTGCAAAGATGTTGCTTCAACGAACGCACCATCACCAATTGATTCAAGTTGAGAACCTTCTTCAAATGTCACTTCTCTCAAGCTTGTTGCATTAGAAAATGCCTCGCCATCAATCAGTGTAACTGACGCTGGAATATGAATAGTTTGCAAATCTGTGGCGCCTGCGAACGCCTGAAATCCAATAGTTTCGAGCTGAGAACCTTGTGCGAAGTCTACTTGACGCAAGCTTATCGCACCATGGAATGCATCTTCTTGAATAGAAACGACAGATGCTGGAATACGAATCCTCAGCAAATCTGGGTTGTCTACGAACGCTTGCTCTTCAATCTCGGTCCATCCCTCGTCTAGAATTAGGATTGGTGGCATACCATGCTCTTCCCAAACCTCATACGTAAATGTTGTATCTTCACCTTGGTCGGGTGCTGGAATAGTAATATAGGCAGCCATTATTATATATAACATTAGATAATCATTTATTTGCAAGGAATACTAAATACTTGTATATTATGAATTTCATATACACCCTTGAACATTTAAAATGGAACGCTTAATGCCTTAATAATTATTATGATAAATTACATAAATAATATTTATCATACTATACTAACTATGAATGTTGATGAACTAATACACAAATTAAAAATTACAGAAGAAGAAAATATAAAATTAAAAGAAGAATTAGAAGATAAAACAATTCAGTTAAATAAATATTTATTAAAAAATATAAAATATTATGAGAACAACAAAGAATTACACAAGCAACGGGTTAAAGAATATCAACAAAAAACAAATTATAAAAGTGATTACAAACCGACACCAGAACAAAAGAAGGAATATAATAAACGTGAATATTTGAAAAGAAAGAATAAGTTAAAAATTGAAATGGACGAAAAATAAGACAACGAAAATATTTAGGAATATTAATTCGTAAAATTACTTAAAAATATAATCTTTATGTATAATATAGGATGGTGAAAAAGAAGAAGTTGAAAGACGAATTCAAAGAGTTTAGGAATAATGATAAATCTTCTTACAAAACACTCAAATTATCACTCAAATCTGTTTTACTTAATCGGGATTTAGTCCATCCTGTAATAAATAATCTGATTTTTGAAATGAATGATTTAATGATACATTCTTACCAGTTTATTCGCTTATATGTTTTGAATTGCTATTCAAATAAAATTGCTTTGCCTGAAATAGATAATACTTTTATTTTGTATTGTATCAAATCATTAGGAAAACGAAGCAATCAAGGTGTAAAAAGTAAAAATACAGAACTACTTGATAAGTTGGAAAGATTTTACATTGAAGAATATCAGCCAGCAGTAAATCACGAGAAAACAAATTTAAAAAACACCACTTTTTTATTACCCTATTTAGCAACACAAATCCATACTTCTTTATCCAATAATGCACAAGAACATTTTATTCAACACTTTTTGAGATTTATCAATAAAACAACATCACAAATAACCGAAGATAAATCTATTTTATTCAAATTGAAGCATCAACTAATGAGCTTGAATAATGAAACCGATGAAATATTCAATGAATGGAAAACTACTCATTTATACAATATTTTACCACCCAATATTACCAAGTCAGTTTATTATGATGTAAAAGTTAGACCATTTGAATATTTGAAAGCAATGTTGTATATGAATGCAGTGTTAGAAAAACAAGAAAGTAAACTATTCCAACCCTTACCACTACGAAACAATATTGTTCCAAAGCATATTCTTTTAGATACTGCAAGTTTGGTTAGTTTATTCTGTCCAGCAAATAAAACAGATGGAATAAAAAAGGGTGAATTACATAAAAACCTCAAAGAAAACCAACACGATATTTGGAATGCCTTTTTAAATTTGAACCATAAAATATTTAGAAACCAACATTACCAATTTCATCATCAAATACAAACTGACGGAGTATCTTGTTGCTTATTGTTTATTAGAAAAGATTTGAAAGATAAAAAATGGGGTAGCCGTGTTCCAAGCATTCCAGAACAAGATTTTTATGGTATTGAAGATTTGTCCGAAGAACAATTAGATACATTGAAAGATAGGAATATAGTTGGATGCGACCCTGGTAAACATAGTTTAGTGTATATGATGGATAAGAATGGTAAGAAATTACAATATACCGCATCACAACGCAAGATAGAAAGTTATGGAAAAAGAAATCAGCGAATATTATTACAAGAAAAGAAACGAAATAAAATTATTAAAAAAGAAACTCATTTATCGTTTCAAAATAGCAAATCTGTTGATTATATCAAGTTCAAAACATATTTGGTGGAAAAGGATAAACTTAATAAAGAAACAACTGAATTTTACAGAAAAGAAACATGGAGAAAAATGAAATTTAGACAATATAGTTATGGTAAGAAAAGCATAGATAATTTCCTTAATAAAATCCAAGAAATATTCGGTTCTAATATCCTAATTGGTTATGGAAATTGGAGTAGAGATACACAAATGAAACATTTTATGCCTACGATGAATAAAGGATTAAGAAAACAAATCCATAAAAGATATGATACTATTACAATCAATGAATTCAACACAAGTAAGAAATGTTGTCATTGTTATAATGAAATGAAACATTACAGAGATAAAAAGAATAAGGATGTATATCGTCTTTTCGTGTGTTCTAACTGCGTGAGTTGCCAAAACAAACAAAACGTATTTAGAACGCGAGATGCGAATTCCGCAGTAAATATAATGAACTTGACTACTTGTTGGATAAATAACCAAACAAGACCAGAAGAGTTTATTAGGGCATCGTCTTTCACTTGTTTAGGAGAAACAAGAAAAAGTAAGACCATCGTTGTTAAAGCCGAAGGAAAGCGGTAAGCACAACTATTGATTTTACACCTTTATTTATTATGAAACAATTTAAAAATATTCCATTTTAAATATTCAAGGGTGTAAAAATAACTATCATATAATAATATACATGGAAACAATATCATGGAAAATAATCGATACCTATTTTAAAAACAACCCAAGTAGTTTGGTTGCACATCATTTAGAATCGTATAATGATTTCTTTGATGGCGGAATTAATCGCATTTTTAAAGAAAATAATCCAGCGCGTTTTATTGAGCGTCAGGGGGAAGACAACAAGGTCGGTGGGCGCAACGAATGTTTGTTGTATTTAGGAGGAAAAGATGGTTCAAGAATATACTTTGGAAAGCCGATTATATATGACGCAAATCATGCACATTATATGTATCCCAACGACGCCAGATTGCGCAATATGACCTATGGAACAACGATACATTACGACGTAGAAATTGACGTTATTTATTACGACGATGAGGCAAAAGAGAGAAAAACCAAGTCCATTCTTTTGGAAAAAATATATTTAGGGCGATTTCCAATCATGCTCAAATCCAAACTATGTATCTTGAACAAGCTCTCTCCCGAAGTGTGTTTCAACATGGGCGAATGCCGTAATGATTATGGCGGATATTTTATTATTGACGGAAAAGAAAAGTTGATTATCCCACAAGAAACCTTTGCAGACAATATGCTTTATGTTCGTGCAAATAAACCTGAAGATACATATAGTTATTCTGCGGAGATTCGGTCGGTTTCAGAGGACGCATCCAAACCGATGCGTACCACGTCGGTGAAAATGGTTGCCCCGTCTTCTGTTCTCTCTAACAATCAATTGGTAGTCGATGTCCCCAATGTTCGTAAACCTATTCCCTTATTTATTTTAATGCGCGCACTGGGCGTAATCAGCGACAAGCGCATTATCGAGACTTGTTTATTGGATATAGAGAGAAATGCAAGCTACGTGGATTTGTTTATCCCATCTGTTCATGACGCAAGCAAAATATTTGACCAGAAGACCGCATTGGAGTTTATTGCGACTTTCACAAAACGGCAATCCATTCCGAGTGTATTGGAGATATTGATGAACTATTTTTTGCCGCACGTGGGAACCAACAACTTTTTAGATAAGGCGTATTTTTTAGGCACCATGGTGCACAGATTATTGCGCGTATCCACCAAGGAAGACAAACCTACCGATCGTGACAATTTCAAGTTTAAACGAATTGAACAGACGGGCAAGTTGATTTATGATTTATTCCGCGAGTATTATTTGATTCAAAAGCAAGAAATCATGTTGGCGATTGACAAGGAGTATTATTATCATCAGGGCGAATACAAGACCAATTTTTCAAATTTAATAGAGGCAAACTATCGGGATTTTTTCAAGCAACGTTCCGTTGAAGCAGGGTTTCGCAAGGCATTCAAGGGCAGTTGGGGTTCCCAAGAACGAACTCGTCGGCTTGGTGTGGTGCAAGACGTAAATCGGTTAAGCTGGAATTCTTTCATCTCTCAGATGCGAAAACTGAATTTGCCGTTGGACGCAAGCGCCAAGGTGGTTGGACCGCGTCATTTGCATGGGTCGCAGTGGGGTTATATTGATCCAGTCGATACGCCCGATGGCGGCAATATTGGGTTGCATAAGCATTTATCTATTGTCACGCAGATTACCAGCGGATTTTCGTCCTATCCATTAATTCAATGGTTGCGCGCAAATACGCCAATGAAAATATTACAAGAATGCACACCGATTTATTTATCGCAAAACACAAAGGTCATTGTGAATGGAAATTGGATTGGCGTCATTGCCGACCCAATAGAAGTCGTTCAACTCTTGAAGGTTCTCCGACGAAATGGTGTGTTGCCGACCTACATGAGTATTAGCTTTGACTACGGGAAAAACGAAATATCCATGTATACGGATGCAGGTCGATTGACGCGTCCAGTTTATTATATTGAAGACAAAAAACCAAGCTATGATCGCGCTGAATTCATAGACCAATTAAATAGCGGTAAAGCGTCATGGAATCAGCTTGTAGCCGGATTCAAAGAAAAGACGGATGAGAACTTTGACATTAGAAACAACAAATTATATGCAACGATAAAGGACTTGTATAATACGGATGAAGTTGACTTGAACAAATACAAGGCGATGATTGATTTCTTGGATACTTCCGAAGAAGAAGGAGCGCTAATTGCGATTTATCTAGACGACTTGAAAAAATCTAAATACTACACACATTTGGAGATACATCCGTCGTTAATATTGGGCGTGATGGGAAACATGATTATTTACCCAGAAAACAACCCGTATGCGCGTGATGCGTTTTCTTGTGGACAAAGTAAGCAGGCTGTATCCATGTATCATTCCAACTATCAAATGCGAATTGACAAGATGGGCGTGATCTTGAATTGCGGGCAAATTCCCTTGTTGAAGTCGCGTTATTTGGACATTATCAACAAGGAGCAAATGCCTTATGGTGTGAATGCGATAGTTGCGATCATGTCATATACTGGATACAACGTAGAAGACGCTATCTTGATAAATCAGGGCGCGGTTGACCGCGGTATTTTCAGAACAACGTATTATTCCATGTATGAAGCGCACGAAGAAAGCACCAAAGTAGCCGGATCATTAACGAACGCTTATTTCACAGATGTATTGAAAAAGGAGGTATCTGGGGTCAAGGCGGGATATGATTATAGCCATTTGGACCAGTGGGGTATGATAAAGGAAAATACACCTTTGGACGATAAAATGGTGTTGATTGGAAAGATTACAAGTAGCGGTGACCTCAATGTTGACAATTCAGTGACGCCCAAGAAGGGTCAGCTCGGTTATGTTGACAAGTCTTTTATAACAGAAGGCGAAGAGGGATTCCGTATTGGTAAGGTTCGTATTCGCGAGGAACGTATACCGAGCATTGGCGATAAGATGGCTTCTCGTGCAGGACAAAAAGGGACGATTGGGTTGATTATTCCTGAGGATGATATGCCATTTACCGCAGACGGAATTCGCCCTGACTTGATTATTAATCCCCATGCAATTCCAAGTCGCATGACCATTGGACAATTAATTGAAAGCATGTTTGGAAAGGCTTGTTGCTCATATGGTGGTTTCGGAGATTGCACCGCATTCACCACAAAGGGTTCCAATGTGAATACCTATGGATACATGTTGGCAAAGGCGGGGTTTCATTCATCTGGAAATCAATTGCTGTATAATGGCATGACAGGAGAACAATTGCGTTCAGATATTTACATTGGTCCCACGTATTACATGAGATTAAAGCACATGGTCAAGGACAAGATTAATTATCGCGCACGAGGGCCGCGAACGGCTTTAACGCGCCAAACAGTTCAAGGACGCGCAAATGATGGTGGTCTGCGCGTGGGAGAGATGGAACGCGACGCGATTATTTCGCATGGCGCTGCGGGGTTTTTATCCGAGTCGTTTTTGGTCCGCGGCGATGAATATTATATGGCGGTCTGCAATAAAACAGGCATGATTGCGATTTATAATCCTGCGCAAAACATTTTCTTGAGTCCTGGAGCGGATGGACCAGTGAAATTCCATACCACCATGGATGGAAAGATGACACTGGAAATGATAAGCCAATATGGCCGGTCGTTTAGTATATTGCGCATTCCTTATAGTTTGAAACTATTAATTCAAGAATTGCAAGTCATGAATATTCAAATGAGAATTATTACCAATGAGAATGTAGATACATTAATGTCCATGTCTTATTCAGACAACATTATCAAGGTTACAAATGACGAGGTGAAGTTTCAGGGTGGCAAGGGCAAAGAGGGAGATGATTATATTAATCAATATGTGAGAGAATACAAGCGGACTATTGATAAGTTGTTCTCCAAAGAATCAAATAAGCGCGGGCCTCAAAATATTCCATCATTTGAGGAGTCTGAATCGTCGGAATATCGTCCTGACTCAAGCCCCGACGGCACAATATCGTCGGACAGCATTCCATTTAAAATAGATACGCAGTCAGACGTTTCTGAGGAATATAAGCCAGACTCGAGTCCCGATGGAACTATATCGGCTGACAGCATTCCACGTAAAGTAGATACGCCGTCTGATTCTGAAAGCATTCGATATACGCCACCCATGCCGCCTCCAAGCGAGACAATGTCAACTAGCAGTAGCGGTAGTTTTGTTCCACCACCACCGGCGACCAGCTCAGCCAGCAGCACATTTGATTTTGGCAGCGAAGAATTGAACGAAATATATAGGAAATTGGGCGAAGATGCAAAACAAAAACTAAATGGTTTGCCACGCACAGAGCAGATTTCCGTATTGCGAAAGGTTGCAGAAAAAAGGAAGGAAACGGAACCTGAAGAGGTCACCACTGCAATATTAAACGTAGAAAAATTGGATGAAAAGGAGGACGAAGATGAAAACAAGAAATCCGATGAGTCGTCATCGTCGTCGTCAACTTCCCAAACAAAGAGCGTTACTATGGGCGACAATAAATCGTCATCTTCGTCAAGCGAAACCAAACAAATAACCCTTTAGGCGTCCAAGGTAAATATTTTAAAATTGAAATAAATAATATTAAAACGTTCTATATTATAATACTATCATGCAGAACTCTAGTAATATTATTTCATCCATCTACAAGGCAAGGCAAACTATCATTGCCTTGATGAGAAAGCTCGACTACAATGTAACAGATTATGAACATTTTAGCGTGAATGAAGTAAATACCATGTTTCAAAACAAGCAAATGGATATGTTGCTTGAAAAAAGTAAGGAAGACCCGCGCACGGGTCGGAAGAATAAGATATATATCCTGTTTTATTTAGCAAAGGCGATTCGTCCAGCAAATATCCAAGAAATGATAGACGATTTGTTTAACTTGGAAGAGACGCTGACAAAGGAAGATACCTTATTAATCGTTGCAAAGGATGAAATGAATGACACGTTAATGGCGACCTTGAAACACATGTGGGAAACGGACAAGATTTTCATCGTTGTGCAGAATATCAAGCGTTTGCAATTTAATATACACGAACATACATTGGTTCCTCCCCATCGTGTAATTAGCGATGATGAGCGCGCATTAATCAAAACAAAGTATAATATTACGGATGATACGCAATTTCCGGACATTTCGAGGTTTGACCCAGTAGCCCAAGCAATTTGTTTACGCCCTGGTCAGATTTGCGAGATTACAAGACCCAGCAAAACGGCGATTCAAAGTATATATTATCGTTTGTGTATTTGATTGAAAAATTAATCACATGATATAGTAATGACTGAATCGATTGATTTTGGAAGTAAAATTGAGACATTAAAAAGACAATATCCTGGATATTTAGATAATTTCAAACAATATTATATTTTAACAAAGCAATTTCCAAATGACGATTCATATACACGAGGTTATGCAAGCAGTAGAACAGACATGCAAAATGCGACGAAGAGTTTATTTATGATAAACAATAATATTCAAGTCGAAATAGAAAAATTGAAAGCGACGACCACGATACTGAATAAGAATATTACAGATGAAAAGGCACGCAACATAACTTTACAAAAAAAATATGACGATGCGACTGGAGAGGTTGGGGGTGCAAAAACAATGATAAATGATTACAAAAAGATATACGTGCTCCAATATATTTCAAATGTATCTATTTTTTTAGGTGTAATTTTGTCAGGTGTCATACTTACAAAAACATTTCGCCGACAAACCATCTAGTAATAAGCAAACGGCCTGGTTGAATGGAGAGAAGAAAGTTGCACCAGACAAAAAAAACAATGGTATTTAAGAAAATGATAATATATAGAATTTCTTTATTTCTATCTATATATTAATGACGCTGGAAACGTTGGAATCATTACAATTGCAATATGATACAAAAATGAAGGAGTATAATCAATTAACCCAAGATTATAAGGAAGCATTAAAAACGGATAGTACTGAGTATGTGCAACTAAAAGATAAGTCCTATTTTGGAACATCTTGGTTGAATATGTCTCAAAAGAAAACGATTGATATGTGTCAAGCATCATGTAGTTCAACCCCCAAATGTTCTGGTGCACTTTACGTACCCCGCTACCAAGGTTGTGGATTGAGCACAGGCGATGGAAATATTAAAACGACGCCTGGCGTATATGCAATTTTACCACGTTTAAAATATGTAACAGGTCAATTAGAGGAGGTTAATAGACAATTGATCATATTAAATGATAAAATTCAAAATGCCGTAAAGACCCAACCGATAAATAATTTAGATAACGTAGTTAATAAAAACAATAATATGCATGATACATTAATTTCTGATTATAACGAACTTGTCGCTCAAAGAGGCGAACTTAATAGTTTGATGCTAGACTATAATAATATAAATGGAAATATGAAAGACACATCTTTAGAGGTAAATCAGCAAATGTTAAACTATCGGTTATACACCATTATATTGGCGCTGATATTATGTTTAATAGTAATGCTGTTTGGTGGTATGAGTATAAGTATGGCGATAGTCCCCCTAATCATAGCTGCCATTTTGTTTATATTAAACATGTCCATGCTTGCATTTGTATTAGTATGTGCGGTTGTGTTATATTACGTATATTCCATTCCAATTCAATAATTTGTACCGATGTTATAAGGTTGGTGTAAAACAATATAAATATTAATACACAATACTAGTAATAATGAAGGGTATTCTTGAATTGGTTACCTTTTTAACTTTTGTGTGCAGCCGTGATATATGTCATGCGAATAATTGTGTTACATTTTCCGTGAGTTCGGGAACTGGATGTGCATGGATGTGTGATTATTGTGCTACAAATCTAGGCACAAATAATTATTATTTTACTGATGGTGTATGCGCATATGAACAGGGAATTGGATGTGTAGGAAATCCTATTGCTGGAAAGAGTTATACCTGTTGCTCTGTTTAACATAAATAAATAAAGTTCAATATTTTTCTATTGAACTATATTAATGGCTAGTCTATCATTAAATCAAGGCTCTGCCTTTATAAAAAAACAAGAAAATGCACTTTTTAAAAAAAAACCAATAAAAAAGTCTAGAATATCAAACATGTCTATAATGTCATGGTTACCTGATAATTTCCAAGAAGGCGCCACAACCATGGGTGCAGTATCTTTAGAAGGTTCGAATGAAGCGCAAAAATCCAATGCTATATTATCAAAAACAGAAGTAACCGGTCAAATGGCTGCTGACCTGGAGAAATTAAACGCGCAATATAAAACCGCAATCCAGGCAACAAGTGACGCTCAAAATAAATACGATGCCGGTATAACCGATTATATATCTCGCACAAATCCGCTTATAAATAAGAATGCAAATAAAAATGTCAAATTAAGTGATGGCACGATAGGATACATGACAAATCGAGGTGTTTTTGAGCAATATGATGATATATCCAAGACTGCAGGTATAAATGGCTGTCCAAAGGAGTCAGAAATCAGCAATTTAAATTTTGGCTTGGGGGACATTGCTAAATATCCTGGTATGATTTCGTTTGGACCTAATAAACCTATTGGGTCTGCTTGTGGTAATGAAG
>Ga0209358_10003074_pt1 | contig 12436 bp, 8 predicted proteins | sample LauGreFa1BDMLBSN_2_FD_187574 | JGI IMG/M metagenome (GOLD analysis project Ga0209358, IMG submission 187574) | Freshwater lake microbial communities from Lake Michigan, USA - Fa13.BD.MLB.SN (SPAdes) (version 2) | ecosystem: Environmental > Aquatic > Freshwater > Lake | place: Lake Michigan, USA...
TTTTAACTAATTGAAATGCTTCTGGATCATCAATGAGGATTTCGTCGATGTTAGTTCTTAAATGGTCGCGCAAGGCACGAATAATAACGTTACTTTCTTGAAAGACTAAAAAAGGTGCTTCTTGCTGAGTTGACGAGCGATCAATCGCATCCCAAAGTTGAAGTAAATAATTTAAATCCCATTGCAACTCTTCCACATTTTTGCCGCAACCTGCGGTTCTAACAATCAATCCCATATTTTCAGGAATTTCAAGAGCGCCCATTGCCTCACGTAATTCGTTACGTGTTTCACCTTCAATGCGTCGTGAAATACCGCCAGCTTTTGGATTATTTGGCATTAAGACCAAATATGTTCCCGCCAAACTGATGTATGTTGTGAGTGCAGCACCTTTGTTTCCGCGTTCTTCTTTTTCAATTTGAACGATAACTTCTTGGCCAACACGAATTAAGTCTTTTACAGATTGACGACGTGGCTTACCGTCACCAGTAGTATCTGCGTTAGCAGAAGCAACTGGGCGACGATAAAGTGGTGCAATTTCTTTGAATGGTAAAAACCCATGTTTTTCAGCGCCATAATTCACAAAAGCCGCTTCTAAGCTGGCTTCAACATGCGTAATAATACCTTTGTAAATATTCGATTTTTTTTGTTCTTTTGATGGAATTTCAATGTCAAAATCGTAAAGTTTATAACCATCGACTAATGCGACACGCAATTCTTCCGATTGCGACGCATTGATTAGCATTCTTTTCATGCAATATATATCCTGTAGTGTGACCCGCGCTGCATTTCATTTGCGTTGTAGCAGGGCAACTCAAAGCGTAAAGCGATTTTTTATCTAGGCGGCTTTTGTTGTGTAGCTCGTTATAAATTCATAGGGAACGAAGCGTTATGCGGGTAGATAAATCGTTTTATAGAGAGTTAACCTAGGCGAAAGGTCAGCGCAAGTAAGTTGAAAATCGTTCGTCTTGGGTCGAACGAAAAACCCGAAATTCGTAATGAGCTTTAAAGCGTCTCAAAATCGCTATTTTAATCGTCACCAAAAATGGCTGTTGTGTTCTAATTAATGGTGATTTCTTAATAAAGTGTGACTAAAACGTTTCCACTATAACAATCTTATGGTTTGACTTCAATTTGAAGTTAAACGGTCTTGTTAGATAAATTATCCTTATTTAATGAGTTGCAGTTAAAATGGTTTATTATTTTAACGTATGATGATTTTTTATTTTTTGCCTGTAAAGTAAGTTTACATCTCCGTATTTATTATATATAGTTGTTTTATATGTATTTTATTTTTAATTTGTTGCTGTTTGGTACCTTACAGATAACTTGTTTTCATGTAATCAATAGCGTGTTATGACATATAAGTTCTCGATTTTTTTTACTTTCTTAAAGGCACTGTTTAAAACTTAAAAGAGCATATTGGACGTTAGAAATTGAAACATAAGGTATTCAGTGCTGTATTCATCATTTAATGCGCATAACAAATAACAATTTTCATAATGTATTGTGATATATATTATATTTTTCTCAAATCCCTAAACTAAAGACTATTTCGACAAGATTTTCACTTTATTTGCGAAAAACTAATGTAGTTAAATAGTGTACTTGGATTGTCCATTTTTAAACCCTATTCAATGAATCAAAAATCTGAACAAAAACCATTGCTACCGACAAAAGTCATTCAAGTAGAAATTACTGAGGAACATCATGATCAAAGACTTGATAACTTTCTCATTACACGCTTAAAAGGGGTTCCTAAAAGTCGCATTTATCGCATTGTGCGCAAAGGAGAAGTGCGCGTCAACAAAGGGCGCGTAGAGGTCAGTTATCGACTTGTGACGGGTGATATTGTTCGTATTCCACCTATCCGCCTTGCAGAGCGCAGCGAAGAAGTATTTGTTCCAAATAATTTAAAAGAAGCTCTCGAACATAGTATTTTATATGAAGATGATGGGTTTTTAATTGTCAATAAACCTGCTGGATTTGCCGTACATGGCGGCAGTGGCGTGAGTTCGGGAATTATTGAAGGACTCCGTTTGCTTCGCCCTGAAGCGCATTTTTTAGAATTAGTACACCGTTTAGACAAAGATACGTCAGGATGCCTTGTCATAGCCAAAAAACGTAGTGCGTTGCGCGCGTTCCATGCAATTTTTCGAGACAATCAAATTCAAAAAACCTATGTAGCGTTACTTTCTGGACAATGGAAGAAACAAAAATTAGTTGTGAATGCGCCACTACTTAAAAATATTGCTAAAGGCGGGGAGCGAATGGTGATGGTGAGTTCAGCTGGTAAGGAGGCACTGACCACTTTTACACGTTTAACCTGTTTTGAGCAGGCAACACTGGTTGAAGCCGCGCCCAAAACAGGCCGCACACATCAAATTCGTGTTCATGCGCTTCATTTAGGTCATCCTATTATTGGCGATGAGCGTTACGGACGTGATGACATTAATTTATTATTTAAACAAAAAGGGTATAAGCGTATGTTTTTGCATGCGAAAACGTTACATTTTTTGCATCCTACTACAGGTGTTGCACTAAAAATTAATGCCCCATTGCCACCACAACTTGAGAACTTATTAAAAAATGAAAAACCGCTTTGATTTAATTATTTTTGATTGGGATGGAACTTTAATTGATTCTATCGATTGGATTGCGCGTTGTCTGCAAAATGCGGCGAATAATACACGTCATACCACACCCAATTATCAATCTGCAAAAGATGTCATTGGTCTCAGTATTGATAAAGCTATTGCGGCGTTATTTCCTGATGCAAACGAAAATGAAGTTCACACGTTAGTTGACCATTATGAAAAGGCCTATTTTTCAAAAAAAATCAGCCGCGACGATTTATTTACAGGCGTTTTTGACATGCTTGAAGCCTTGAAAACAAGTGGCTATTTATTAGCTATCGCAACGGGAAAAACTCGTGAAGGCTTAGATGAAGCACTGCATGCTACGGGAACAGCCGATTTGTTTTCGATTACTCGTTGCGCAGATGAAACGCAATCAAAACCGCATCCTAAAATGCTTGAAGAAATTATGACGCATTTGCAAATATCACCTGAGCGAGTTTTGATGGTGGGGGATTCAACGCATGATTTGCAAATGGCGATCAATGCGGGTATTGCATCAGTTGGCGTCGCAAGTGGCTCACATGATGCTGATCAGTTGCTCCAATATCAACCGCTACATTGTTTATCCAATCCAGTAGAATTACGGCTGCATTTTATCGACTAGTAAATTCCAATACGTCCAATCACCGGATAATTGCCACTGTGGATTTGCAATAACCTGAGTTTGCAGTGGCAACGGCAACTCATCATCTTCGAATAAAATTTTAATCGCTATAACATAATCACGATTAGGTACTACATTTTTCGTATTGATTAACGGTAAACCTCGAATAATTGACATATTGTCAAGTGCAGCTGATAGGGTTGAAAAATTGTGGATTTCACCTGTATTTTCATTTTTTACGCGATACATATTCAGTAGGGCATGGTATTGCAATTGATAGCGAAGTGAATATTTTAATTTCACTTTATCCCACCAAAAATCACGAACTTGATTTAAATGCACGTCCACGTGCCAAAAAAGCGGAACACCATTCTGAAGTGCTTCTTTGGATTGGGGGCTGAGATAATATTCTAAATCTGCGGCTAAAAAATAATATCCATTTTGATGGCTAGTTTCAGCGTGTTTCACTTGCGCTGCAAAATCATTTGCATTGGCAAAATTCCAAAATAGTACTAACAGCAAACCTAAAATGTAACGTTGCATTACAATTCAAAGTATTTTACGGTATTGGCTAGGCTTTGAGCTTGATCTTCCAGCGTTTCAGCTGCAGCTGCAGCTTCTTCAACCAGTGCTGCGTTTTGTTGCGTTACATCATCCATCTGTCCAATAGCGCTATTTACTTGTTCAATACCCATTGTTTGCTCTGTAGAGGCGCTGCTAATTTCTGACATAATTTTTGTTACATTTCCAATGGCCTGAACAATTTCTTCCATTGTTTTACCCGCTTTAGCAACTAATTGAGTTCCATCCTCCACTTTTTCCACAGAATCACCAATGAGATTTTTAATCTCACCCGCTGCTGCTGCTGCACGTTGCGCAAGATTGCGAACTTCACTTGCAACCACAGCAAAACCTCGACCTTGCTCACCAGCGCGTGCTGCTTCAACGGCAGCATTTAGTGCAAGGATATTGGTTTGAAACGCAATGCCGTCAATCACAGAAATAATATCCACAATTTTTCTTGAAGACTCTGTAATATCATCCATGGTTTTGACTACTTGATGAACAACTAAAACCCCTTGACGTGCAATGTCTGATGCGCCGGTCGCCAATCCATTTGCACGTTGTGCGTTCTCACTATTATTTTGCACCGTAGAAGTCAATTCCTGCATACTAGCTGCGGTTTGTTCTAAACTTGCCGCTTGTTTTTCTGTGCGATGCGACAAATCATTGTTGCCTGACGCAATCTCTTTTGCACTTGTGTTAATCGTATCAGTAGCAAGTTGAATTTGATAAATGACTTCACGTAACTTTTCAACCGTGGAGTTAGCGTCATCTTTGAGTTGACCAAACATACCGAAATAGTCGTTGCTAATCGTCTTGGTTAAATCACCATGTGAAAGCGCATCTAACACGCGAGCAACTTCATTCAAACCAACAGAACTTGTTTCGATTAGCTTATTAATGTTTTTAATCAGCTCTAAAATGAAACCATCGCGATCAGTTTCGTTAATGCGCTGCTCAAAATCACCTTTCGCTGCCGCTTGTACAATACCTGAAATTTCTTGAATGGCTTTTACTTCGATGGTTTTATCTACCCATTCAGCAACAAACCCTAAACGGTCACCATTTTTATCCAGCACAGGATTTGTGATGACATGAAGATGACGCCCCCCAACAACGTGTTCATCTGCATGGAATTCTATTAAGTTTTGCATTCTTTCACGTTGCGCATCGGAAGATTCGGTATTAAACAAATCCATATTTGACCCTATTAATTTATTAACATCGAAATGAGGGATTTGTTTTTTAATATCAGACGCTGCGTTGTTGAATAAATTTTTTGCACTTTCGTTAATATAAATAATTTCAAAATTATTATCGGCGACTAAAACGGCTGAATGGACGTTATCTAGCGCACTGTTAATACGCAAAGACTCAGCATGTAAACGTTTAGATTCAGCAATATCCAAACTTAGACTGACATCCATTGAAAATAAACCACGATAAAAATCGCCAATCACGCCACTTTTCTTTAAATCAAATTTATTGCCAAAGTTTTTACCAGAAAGCCGATAAAAAATGCCGACGCTTTTATCTAATGTCTGATTGAATTCACGAATAATACTGACGTTAATCAATGCACCAATGGAAGCTGCGCAAACAATACCTGCTAATGCAATGTAGTTTTCTGCTTGATAATATTCATAACTCAGTGTAGCGGTAGGTACTGAAAAAGCAAGCAATGTAAAAGCCGTTTTATTCCAAAGTGAAATATCGTGTATCGACTTGATTAATGCGCTAATACCTGTCGGATTAATGGCGGCAGTTTTATTTTTTATGTCGCGATATAGCGCTTGGCTTAGCTCTAATTCGGCTTTTTTAGGTTCGTAGCGAACGGATAAATAACCGACTAACTTCCCTTTTTCAAATTGAGGAATAATGTTTGCGTGTACCCAATAAAAATCACCCGATTTAGAGCGATTTTTAATGACTCCCGCCCAAGGTCGCATTGCTTTTACCGTTTTCCATAAGTCCTCAAACAACTCAGGAGGCATGTCGGGATGACGAATAATATTATGATCTTTGCCAATAATTTCATGGCGACTATAACCACTTATCTTTAGAAACTCATCATTAGCATAAAGGATTTTACCTTGCAAATCAGTACGTGTGACAAGAATGCTGCCATTATTCATCACAATTTCGTTATTGGTTACGGGCATATTAAGTTTCATAAATCATTCATTAAACACAAGTGTTAAGGTCGAGGTGATATCAGCATTACTCTGAAATTTAAATATTATCGTGAAAAAGTTATATTCACGCTTTACTTTTAAGGTATTGTATTGCTCTAGTGTTGCTTATCGTTTTATTTAGATTATTTTAATGCAAATATATCTATAGTCTATCGGCAAGCGAATGAATATCTTAATTTTCAAAAAAATAAATCGATTTTGCGTATTTTAGATTATGATTTTACTCAATAAAGAATTTTATTTTTTTACACATAAACAAAAATGTTAAAACAATTCACCTATACGCCATGTTTAAAATTATAATTCAATAAAAATGCATCAAATGAATTTCAGATATTCCAACATAAAGGTAATCGTTATGAATAATAAAAATAAAATTGCGTTATTTTCTTTACTATTTTCAATCACACAAAATATATATGCTGTTGAGATGAAAAATTTTGATGGTATTCGTTTCATTAAAATTGAACCAGGTTGTTTTACTATGGGGCAGGATAAAAACACGGATCTTCCCGATAAAGAAAGGCAAACCACTGCAAACGAATTACCACAACATAAAGTGTGTATAACCAAGCCTTTTTATCTCGGCGAATCGGAAATCACCCAAAAACAATGGGAAGAAGTGATGGGTAATAATCCAAGTAAATTCAAAGGAATGTATCGCCCTGTAGAAAAAGTGAGCTGGAATGATGCACAAACGTTTATTGAAAAAATAAATGATCGCGCTAAAAGCGATATATATCGACTACCAACTGAAGCTGAATGGGAATATGCCGCGCGCGCTGGGACACAGACGGTTTACTCTTTTGGAGATGACATAAAAACCATTCGAGATTATGCCTGGTTTGGCAATGAAGGGTATGGCGGTGATACACATGAAGTAGGTCAAAAGAAAGCAAACGCATGGGGCCTTGTTGATATGCACGGTAATGTGTGGGAGTGGGTGGAAGATTGGTACGGCCCGCAGTATTATCAACATAGTCCAGAATCAGATCCTAAAGGCATAGAATCGGGGCAATATAAAATATATCGTGGTGGTAGCTGGATAGCTAAACCCCCACTTTTGCGATCTGCTGTAAGATACAGTGGTTTAGCGGCCACAAAAAGTAGTGATATTGGTTTTAGATTGGCACGTGAAGCACGATAGTTATCAATAAATTTAAGTAGATGAGGATTAAAAAAAACTGGCTATCAGGAAAAAAATGCGTAGAATGCTGCGCTTGTCTATTTTGAATAATATATTACATACATGCCTGTTGAATTGACATTTATTAAGCGTATTTTGTTGCCAGCAATGATTTTATTGCTGACAATGATTACTTACGCTTATTGTCAACTTAGCAATTTAATAATGACTGATTTATTCAGTGGATTTTCTCATCCGTTGGAAGGCTTAGATCATGTTATTACGATGCTAGGTGTTGGAATATGGGCGGCTCAGCTACGTGGGAAAGCAATTTGGTTACTGCCTGTAACCTTTGTTAGTGTAATGAGTTTGGGCGGTGTGTCCGGTGCTGCAAGTTACTTAGCCATTCCAAGCGCAGAAGTGTTAATTATTGCCTCATGCCTTGTTTTTAGCGCATTAATTATTCGTAAAATTCATTTTGGTACAAAAATGAATGTGCTTATTGTGGCATTTTTCGCGTTTTTCCATGGTTATGCACATGGGCAGGAAATTTCGACTTCAGCGAGTTTAGTGTCTTATACCGTCGGTTTTATGCTGGCAACCATGCTACTGCATGGCACAGGTATTTTAGTTGCCAAAATAATTTTGCTGTCTATCACGTTTATAACATCTCATACATTCAATTTAACACAAACAGAATCTGTCAATATAGTGTCATCAAAAGTCACTTATAGCGTTTTATTCAATGAAGAAAGCTATACCAATCAATTGGAGGCTCAAAAACCGCCATTGATTAATTCTTCAATGAATTGGCTCTTTTTAATATCCTATGATAACAATGCTGTAGGCGTTTTTTTTACGTCCTTAAAACTATACTGTTACGTTTGTTTGTTGTTGTGTGTGTTTTATATTTCACAATTCTTTTGCTATATTTTTTATCCAAAACAGCATTGTGTTAATAATTTGCGTTCACAATTCCTCACTTATCGTTTCAAAAAATCGTTTTACCTCTTAACGCTCAATGCGTTCACCCCCTTTAAATCGCTATTCGCACCATTTACTTTTTTAAATAAAGTAGGCTTTCGTGCGTTCGAATTTTTTACTTTTACCCGTAAATGGAATAATTGAAAAATGAAATTGATCTACATCCTTTTCTTATTGGCTTACAGCCAAATCGGTTTCGCTCACGCTCCTGGATTAAGTTCAGCGGATGTTGTGCTAACTAGCACTGGCGTTGATGCTAACATTACCTTTGCACTACAAGATATTGAAGCTTTTTCACCAATGGATAGTGATGGCGATGCTGACATTTCGTCTACTGAATATGACAATGCCAAGCCCAATATTGCTGCATTAATTGCTAATGAACTGCAATTTGTCCTAAATGATCAAGTTGTAAAACCCGTTTCAAACGGTGACGTGACATTTGATGATAAGAATAATGCCCACGTTAAATTGCGCTACGAACCTGCCGCGACACATTTAAAAATGGTCATGTTATTGTTGAAAAAATTACCCGAAGGACATAAACAATATGTCACCATCAAAGATGTAGAGGGAAAAAGTCTAAACGAAAAAATGCTTACGCAAGAAGACGATGCAATTGAGTTAGATATCAACGTGCAACACGGCTCTATGTTTAAAGATTTTCTTGTATTGGGCATTGAGCATATTTTAACGGGTTATGACCATTTACTCTTTTTGTTTGCCCTGTTAATGGTCACGCGTAATTTTTGGTCAGCGGTCGGGATTATTACTTTTTTCACTATCGCGCATTCTATTACGCTCGGCCTTGCCGGATTAGGCGTTGTCACCTTGCCTAGTTCGGTGATTGAACCTTTAATTGCAGCTACCATTATTTATGTTGGTTTAGAAAATCTCATTTCTAAAGCACCTAAAGGTCGTAAATTATTAACGTTCTCATTTGGTTTAATTCATGGTTTTGGTTTTGCTTCTGTTTTGCAAGAAATGGGTATTAGCAGTATTGAAACAGGCATATTAATTCCGCTTTTTTCATTTAATTTTGGCGTGGAAATCGGTCAAATTGTTGTCACAAGCTTGGTTTTACCACTCATTTGGTGGCTACATAAAAAACCATTGATTGAAAAATATTTTGTTCCGATTTGCTCAACGATAGTCAGTTTCGCAGGTTTGTATTGGCTCATTGAGCGAACACTACTGCAAACAGCTTAAAAATAATATTAAAAATAACAACAAGAGGTTTCTTTATGACAAATCATCCATTTAAATTTACTTTATTATCATTAGCGATTTTAGCGAGTTTTTCCGCTCATGCCCATGCTGAATATACCGATGTCAATTCAGACGGTTCTGTCAAAAATGAGAAAGAAAAAGTGCAAACAAAAAAAACAAAGAAAACGAAGACTGACAAAGAAAACGTTGAACTTGAAGATATGATTATCACGCAGCGAGCAGATTCACTTGTAGGTATTGCCGGCAGTGCGTCTGAGGGGCATGTTGGGCAAGAACAATTAAAATACCGTCCAATTACGCGCCCAAGTGAAGTGTTAGAAACGGTACCCGGATTGATTTCCAGTCAACACAGTGGCGAAGGTAAGGCGAGTCAATATTATTTACGCGGTTTTAATTTAGATCATGGCACGGATTTTCTAACACAAGTGGACGGCGTGCCAGTGAACTTACCTTCACATGCACACGGACAAGGTTGGATGGATACGAATTTTCTCATTCCTGAGTTAATTCAAACTATCAATTATCAAAAAGGGAATTATTATGCTGAAAACGGGGATTTCTCTAGTGCGGGTGCGGCCGATATTCAATATATGAAAAATTTGCCTGATCATACTGTCAAGTTTACCGGTGGCAGTTTTGATTACTATCGTGGACTTGTCATGGGATCGCAAAAAGTAGGGGATGGAAATCTACTATATGCTGGTGAAACCGTGCACAACGGTGGGCCATGGCAAGTGAGTAATGAATACTTAAAGTTTAATGGTGTGCTTAAATACAGCGAAGAGCATGGTGATCATGGCTGGAGTATAACGGGCATGGCTATGGGAGCTGATTGGAATTCGACAGATCAAATTCCAAAACGTGCAGTTAATAATGGTACGATTGATCGATTTGGTGCTGTTGATCCAACAGATGGTGGGCGTAGTGACCGCTATAGCGTGACGGGTGAATGGCATCGCCAAGACAGTAACAGTAAAACACAACTTATGGCGTATGGTTTGTTTACCTCGCTTGATTTGTATTCTAACTTTACCTACTTTCAAGATGATCCAGTCAATGGCGATCAATTTGGTCAACCCGATAAACGCTACGTGACCGGATTTAAAGCAGCGCACACTCTTTTTCATAAACTCGGGCGATTTGATTCAGAAAGTACATTTGGTTTGCAATTTAGAAATGACAATATTCAAAATAGTTTAACGCATACCAAGGCGCAGCAAATTCTTGATTACACCCGTAACGATACCGTTTGGCAAAGTAGTTTAAGTCCTTATTTTGATAATAAAACGACATGGACAAATTGGTTTAAAACCAATTTAGGGTTGCGTCTTGATGGCTATCGATTTAACGTTAGTAAAAGTAATCAAAACGCCAACAATGGTACTGTTTACGATGGTCTTGTCAGTCCTAAACTGGGTATGGTATTTGGTCCATGGGCAGAAACGGAGTTTTATTTGAATGGTGGACTGGGTTTTCATAGTAACGATGCACGAGGCGTGAATACTCAAGTCGATCCGTCAACGGGCACAGCAACGGACGCGGATGGTAATCCGATTGAAAAAGCCGTCCCACTCTCACGGACTTACGGTGCAGAAATTGGAGCACGGAGTAATTGGATTGAAGGCTTAAATAGCACACTCGCTATTTGGTGGCTCGACATCGATTCGGAGTTAGTGTTTGTGGGCGATGCGGGAAACACTTCAGCGAGTCATCCCAGTCGGCGCTATGGAATTGAATCCGCTAATTTCTATTCCCCCAACCATTGGCTAACCTTAGATGCAGATTTGAGTTTCTCTAAAGCACGTTTTCAAGGCAATCCCTCGGAAGGAAGTTATATTCCTGGTGCGGTGGAAACGGTGATTGCGTCAGGTGCGACGGTGCATGATGTGTATGGTGGTTTTTATGGTGGGCCTAGACTGCGTTACTTTGGGCCACGCGCGTTGATTGAAGATAATAGCGTACGCTCTCAAGAAACCTTGATGCTATCGGGTACAGTCGGTTATGAATTTAACAAGCATATTAAAATTCAAGGCGAAGTATTCAATATGCTCAATCGAAAAGATAGCGGTATTGATTACTTTTATAGCTCCTGTTTAAAAACGGATCCTTGTTATAATAGGGGCTATGGTGCGGGTATTGACGATATCCACTTCCATCCTGTTGAGCCGATTAGTTTTAGAATGACGTTGATTACCAACTTTTAAACTGTTTAATTGATGAGTGCAAAAAGATGCGTGTTTATACTACAGCGAAAGATACAACTTACCGATTAGCGCAAACGGCAACGTTGAAATTTGTTAATTTTGGTCAGCCTTTAGAGTCGCAAGTTTGCGTGTTTGTTGACCCGTCTAAAACGTTTCAAACGATTATCGGCATTGGTGGCGCGATAACAGATGCTGCAGCAGAAACATGTGCAAAATTGCCCGAATGCAAGCAACAAGAATTACTTCGTGCGTATTACGATGCAGAGCAGGGTATTGGTTATACGATGGCTCGGACCTCTATTCACAGCTGTGATTTTTCGAGTCAAAGTTACACTTATGTGCAAGAAAATGATGCTACGCTGGATAGTTTTACTATTGCGCACGATTTAACATATCGTATTCCTTTGATTAAAAAAGCGATGCAAATGGCGGGAGGTCAACTTACGTTACTCGCAAGTCCTTGGAGTCCACCGGCTTGGATGAAATCGAACGGCAGTATGCTAAAAGGCGGAACGTTGTTACCCGAATATCAGCAAAGCTGGGCGAACTATTTCGTTAAATTTATCCACGCTTATGAAAAAGAAGGCGTTCCCATTTGGGGGTTGACTGTTCAGAATGAGCCGATGGCAAGTCAAACGTGGGAATCTTGCTTGTTTACGGGTGAAGAAGAAAGCGAGTTTATTAAAAACTATCTTGGTCCTACGCTTCATCAAAATGGCTTTCATGATAAAAAATTGATTGCATGGGATCATAATCGTGACTTAATTTATCAAAGAGCATGTGCTGTTTTGAATGATGTCGATGCTGCCAAATATGTGTGGGGAATTGGATATCATTGGTATGAAACGTGGACAGGCAGTGGAATGCTTTTTGATAATTTAAAAAAGGTAAAA
>Ga0209358_10003075_pt1 | contig 12429 bp, 10 predicted proteins | sample LauGreFa1BDMLBSN_2_FD_187574 | JGI IMG/M metagenome (GOLD analysis project Ga0209358, IMG submission 187574) | Freshwater lake microbial communities from Lake Michigan, USA - Fa13.BD.MLB.SN (SPAdes) (version 2) | ecosystem: Environmental > Aquatic > Freshwater > Lake | place: Lake Michigan, USA...
TTCCATCAATATTGATGTGGATGGGGATGATATCACTATTGATGGAAATGGAGCCGAAACGATTGATGGGGCAACTACATTTTTATTAGATCCCTACAAACATGCTGTAAGAATTGTAAGCGATGGTACTAATTGGCATGTACTAGAAGAATCAGGTTCATCTGTTAATTCTTCTTATTCATCTTTTAATCACGTGAACTGTGATGGGTCTATTTTTACATGGGCAGATGTTACCAATGCAACTACTGGTAAAACTTGGATGGACCGTAACTTGGGAGCCAAACAAGTAGCTACAGGGAGTACGGATGCGAATAGCTATGGAGATTTATACCAATGGGGTAGATTAAAAGATGGGCATCAGTGTAGAACATCAACTACAACTACAACTTTAAGTAAAAATGATGTTCCTGGGCATGGAAGTTTTATAATTGGTGGTGTTGATTGGAGAAATCCTAAAAACGATAATTTGTGGCAAGGTGTAAGTGGAACTAATAATCCTTGCCCAAGTGGGTATCGTTTGCCTACAGAAGCTGAATTAGATGCTGAAAGAGCGAGTTGGGGTAGTCAAAATACTACAGGTGCTTTTGGTTCTGTACTAAAATTAACATTGGTTGGCTTCAGAGAAGGTGGTACTAGCGTTCTTACTAATGTAGGTATTAAAGGAAACTATTGGACAAGTACGGTATCAGGCAGTAGTTCGAGAGGTTTATTTTTCGATGTTGGCACTGTTTATTTTTACACTGCAGGGGGTCGTGCCAGTGGTAGTACTGTACGTTGTATAAAAAATTAAAATTAATTTCAGAACTAACTAACTTAATATTGGAAAAATCAGGTGATACTGACCTTGACAGAAAAGCAAGATTAAATGAAATAGGGACGAAGTCTGTCATGAATATTAATACTTTTTACTGTAACAATGCTGGATAAATGATGGTTGTAGATCCACCAAACAAGGTTGTATTTAAAAAAGGTGTGACAGACACTATAATTAGTAATATACTCATAAGAATAATACCGAACGAAGATTAAAATAAGCTTTTAATTCGTTTAACTCTTAAAAGCTTTTTAATCGAGCTTCGGCATAAACAATTGTAAATTTTAAAATTAGTTAAGCTCATTTTAAAATACAATTGGTATTAGTAATCCTGAAATTGATAATTGTACGATTTTTTTCATAAGCTGTATTTTAAAGTTTTGCAGAGATTAGTAAAGTATGGTGCCGAAAAATATAATTTTGCTAAAATCTAAACTTTTTATTGCTCAAAAATTATCAAGATGATACACAAATACTATTATTTATAAAGATTTGTAATGATATAATTTAACATTAACTATATAAAAAATAGTTGCTGTAAGGGAGCCGATGAAGATTCCGGCGGTAACATCGGTAGGGTAGTGTAAACCTAGGTAAATCCTGCTGTAGGCTATACTGAGTGGCCAAATAGCTAGTATTAAAAGTTTGATTTTGTTTTTTTTGAATTTTAAAAACCATAGTAAAAAAAACACATAAGCAGCGGCGTTGTTAACGGCGTGTCCGCTGTAAAATCCGTATTGATTGTTGCAATAATGATGCTCTGTTTGGTAATGTATATTTATCGTATTTACATTTCCTTCAAAGTACGATTCGGGATTGCATGGGCGTGGACGAAGTATGGTGTCCTTGCAATAAGTAGCAATTAAATCGGAAGAAATAATAAGTATAGCTAATAAAAAAATGCTCCACCATACCTTTTTTCCCAATTGTTTATAAAGTTTATAAACTAAAAAAAGGTAAAGCGGAATCCATGTAAGTTTTCCGCTAATAGTTTTAAAGATAATATTTAAATAGTAGGATTGATGCGTGTTAATCCATTGAAAAAAAGCATAATCCCACTCTAAAATACTATGCATGATCTGTTAATGGGTTTTTAACCAATAATTTCCACAATTCATCTTTTAGTTGTTGAATATTTTCGTTTACCATGGAGCTGATAAATAAAAATGGTAAATCTTTGGGTAAAGAATTTTTAATTTCTTCTTTCAATTCATCATCCAACATATCACTTTTCGAAATCGCTAAAAATTTATCTTTTTTAATTAATTCCGGATTAAATCGCTCTAATTCGTTTAATAAAATATGATACTCTTGTAGTATATCCTTCGCATCTGCCGGAACTAAAAACAATAAAATAGAATTACGTTCGATATGTCGTAAAAATCTTAATCCCAAACCTTTACCTTCATGTGCTCCTTCAATAATACCTGGAATATCTGCAACAACAAAAGATTGATAATTGCGATATTGTACTATACCTAATTGTGGTTTTAAAGTTGTGAAAGGATAATCGGCAATTTCTGGCTTTGCAGCACTTAAAACAGAAAGTAAGGTAGATTTTCCTGCGTTAGGGAAACCAACTAAACCTATATCTGCTAAAACTTTTAATTCTAATATTTTCCAAGCTTCCCGACCTTCTTCGCCTGGCTGTGCATATTTTGGGGATTGATTGGTAGAGGTTTTAAAGTGTGTATTTCCTAAACCGCCTCTTCCTCCAGCTAATATAATATACTCTTGTCCGTCTTCTACAATTTCAGTTTCAATTTCCCCAGTTTCGGCATCTTTTACAACAGTGCCCAAGGGAACGTCAATATAAACATCTTCACCTGATTTTCCTGAGCTTCCCCCACCAGTTCCAATTTCGCCATCCGTAGCCATAATATGTTTACGGTATTTAAGGTGAAGGAGTGTCCAGTGTTGTTTGTTTCCAACTAAAATAATATGTCCACCTCGTCCACCATCACCACCATCAGGACCACCTTTTGAGGTTAATTTATCTCGGTAAAAATGGTGCGAACCTGCTCCACCTTTTCCAGAGCGAAGATAAATTTTAACGTAATCAATAAAGTTTGGATTCGACATGTTTTAAATACTTAAAAATGCAAAAGTACGATAAATAAAAAAAAGCATGGCATAACCATGCTTTTTTATCAATAAATATAAAATTATAATGTTTTAGCTGCTTTATCAATTGCAGAGCATAAATTATCAAAAATAGTTTCAATAGCTCCAATACCATAAATGCCAACGTGTTTATTTTGTTTTTCGTAATAATTTACTAAAACAGAAGTTTGATCGTTGTAAACTTTGATACGGTTTGCTATAATTTCTTCATTTTGATCATCTGCTCTACCGCTAGTTTTACCTCTTTCTAATAATCTAGAAATCAATTCTTTTTCTTCAACTTGTAAAGATAACATTAAGGTAATACCAGTTCCTTTGTTTTGTAATAATTCATCTAAAGCTGCTGCCTGAACCTCAGTTCTTGGGAAACCATCAAAAATAAATCCGTTTGCTTTAGGATTATTGCTTATTTTGGAATCAATCATTCCAATAATAATACTATCTGGAACCAAATTTCCTTTATCCATTAATTCTTTAGCCTGAATTCCTAATTGAGTTCCTGCTTTTATTTCGGCACGTAATAAATCACCTGTTGATAAGTGAATTAGGCCATATTTTGCTAATAATTTTTCGGATTGTGTTCCTTTTCCTGCTCCTGGAGGTCCAAATAGTACAATGTTTAACATAGGTTTTAATTTTAAGATTTCTAAGTTACTATATTTTTTTAATTTAAATCGATTTTAATTTGTTTTTAACCCAAACTCTTTTTTAACAATTGTTCTAGGTATGCTAATAAATCAATGGAAGCATCAATTTCTTCCTTACGAATAGCTACACTCTCAATATTAAACCCAAACGGAATATTTTTAAGGTTACAATAATCTATAATTTCGTGCGCAATGGTTTTGCATAATTCCACCGATTGTTCCAAAATATTGGTAGAGTGCTGTAAATCATTTTTTAACCACTTAGGAATTTCCACTCCTAGCCATTCCATAAATTGTAAAGTTTTTAAGGAGCCACATGGAGTAAGTGTAAAAATGATAGGCACCATTTCGATATTGTTTTCGGTACAATAATAGTAGTAATCCGATAAAAAATCTTTAGTGTTGTTGATGCTATACACACATTGCGAAACAAAAAATGTACATCCTTTTTCACTTTTTTGAATTATGCGCAAATGTTCATCGCCTTTTTTAGCGTGGCGCTCGGGTATGGTTACGCCACCCAATAAAATAGAGGAGTGTGTAGATTTTTTTATTTCGTAAGCCTGTGTTAAGCTTAAATTATTTTGTTGTGTTTTGGATGGACTACCTACAAAAACAGATAAACCAATTTCTTTTTCGTTTTCATGTATCCATTTTTCCAATTCGATAGGAGTGTATTTTACTACACTTTTGTATATGATTTTTGGAATTCCCAATGCAAGTAAATATTTTTTGCTATAAACTTCGGGGGATAAAGTTGGACTAAAAGGAAAAGGTCTGGGTATATCTGTACGCGATGATTCGTCCTGAATATCGTATAAAATTAAACCGTCTAAATTTATATTATGTAAACGGCTAATTTGTTTTTTTGCAATTGATATAATTTTACTTTCATCGATATCAATTTTTGGAGGCGTTAAGCCATACAATAAAATCCCCGATTGTTTATTTTTGATTTTATTTTGTAACATTTTTGCTAATTACTTAATTAATTTCATTTTGTAATCAGCATTAAATTTTCCTTTTGAAATATCATTTAATTTACCTTTAATTAACTGGCGTTTTAAGGTGTTGATTTTATCGGTAAATAAAATACCTTCTATATGATCATATTCGTGTTGAATAACTCTTGCTGCTAATCCCGAAAATGTTTCTTCGTGTTCAACAAAGTTTTCATCAAGGTAATTTAATACTAAAGTTTCATGTCTACTTACTTCTTCTCTTACTCCTGGAATACTTAAACAACCTTCTTTAAACGACCATTTTTTGCCAGATTCCGAAATTAATTCAGGATTGATAAATACCTTTTTAAAGTTTTCCAACTCGGGCTCATCCTCACTAAAAGGCGAAGCATCTACCACAAATAAACGTAAGCTTTTACCAATTTGCGGTGCTGCTAAACCCACACCATCTGCATCGTACATGGTTTCAAACATGTCGTTAATTAACTGTTTTATTTCATCGTTTAATTCGTCAATTTCAATACACTCTTTTCTTAAAATTGAACTTCCGTAAGCTACTATTGGGTATATCATATGGCGAAAATAAAAATTATTGCTGTAAAATCCTATAATTTTAAATTGCTTAATTTGATTTTAATTCTACAAGTGATTTATTTTGTAACTAATTTTTTGTTCGAACCCAAATACTTAAAGGTGTCATTTTAAACTTATTTAGACTAAGTGTATCATTATTTATAGTATAATTGTTGCAATTTTCGAACATAGTAAAAAAAGTATTATCAAAATTTGCAAAATCGCATTCCATTTCTGTAATGGATAAATTGCTAAATTTAATTTGTAAAAGAGCATTGTCCTCTAGTTCCCCCAAAATTTCATTACAAATACCTTTGAAATGTAATTGGTTTTTAGTAATTGTAAGAATATTGATTGAGATGGGGAGTTATTTTTTGTTCTTGATACATTAATAATTGCCATTTACCCTCAATGCTTTCCTTTGATAAATTTGTTTTTTTTTGGAAGTAGAACAAGCAAAAAGCAAAAAACTAATACCTATAAACTTTATCATTATATTTTATTTTACTTTTAAAGATATTGTATTCCTTTAGTTTACACAAACAAGTGATTATTTTTTATAAATAAATTAAAGTTTTATTTTGAGGAATTAAAAAATAACGTATCTTTGCAAACCCTTTCAAAAGGTAATTAATTCTGTAGAACATTTTTAAATATATATAGAGATGAAAAGAACATTTCAACCATCGGTAAGAAAAAGAAGAAACAAGCACGGATTTAGAGAGCGTATGGCTACTGCTAATGGTCGTAAGGTTTTGGCTAAAAGAAGAGCTAAAGGTAGAAAAAAATTAACTGTTTCTTCTGAAGGAAGACATAAGAAATAATTGCTAAAGAAACTTTATATTTTTTAAAGCCACAATTTTGTGGCTTTTTTGATTTGTAGCTACAGCAACATAAAACAGTAATATCCCTGCAATTTATGGTATATTTTTTTTATCCAATTTTCTTTTTTCTTTTTTTAGTAGCTTGTTTTTCTAATGGTTGGTTATCTAAAAAAATTGGAGTTAATAGATTTGTTTTGCCTTTATTTTTTCTGGTTCATGTATTGTGTGGCATTGGATTATCGTCCATTTATACTTATTATTATCCCAACCGAAATTTAGCAGATACTTTTAAATATTTTGATGATAGTAAATATTTATTTTCGTTATTTTATAATAATAATACTATTTTTTGGAAAGTATTTTTGGGTTTAGAAGAAATTGGCGAAGATGTGGTAAAAGAGCTTTCGTTTACAAACAATTGGTTTCCTAACTCGCGCCGAACTTTTTTTAATGATAACAGAACGGTAATTAGAATCAATACTTTACTTCGGTTTATTTCTTTAGGTAATTATTATATTCATTTATTATTTTTTATTGTCATGGGTTTTGTAGGTAAAATTTTTATCTATTCTACATTTAAAAAATATCTCCCAAGTACCCACCATTTGTTATGGTTATTTAGTGTGTTTTTAATTCCTTCGGTGGTTTTTTGGACTAGTGGAGTGTTAAAGGAGGGCCCACTTTTTTTATTGTTAGGGCTTATAGTTTATTATTTAGATAAGGTATATTGTAGCCCTAAAAAAACATATAACTACCTTATTTTATTGTTGTTAACATATTTAATGGTATTTATAAAGTTTTATGTAGTTTTATTTATGATTCCAGCTTTTTTATGGATTATACAACTGAAAACTACTCAAATAACTAGATGGAAACTACTGATATTTAATATTTTATTTTACTTAATTATTATTCAACTTTGGCATTGGATTCACCCGAGATGGTCTTTGTTAACCATTTTACATGCAAAAAAAATAGACTTTGAGGGATTGGCACAATTGGAAGCAGCAAATTCCTATATTAAAACTTATGCCTTGCATAAAAATATTGGAAGTTTTATTTTGAATTTACCACAAGGATTATTTCATGCACTTTTTCAGCCTTTATTCTGGAATTGTAATACTATTTTTATGTGGATTGCTTTTTTTGAAAATACAACAATAGTAATTTTTGTTTTATTTTTAGTTTTACATTCCTCCAAAAATCAAAATATTCACCAGTCTATATTTGCATTATTTTATGCTTTATGTTTTTTAATAATTACAGGAATGATAACACCTATAGCTGGAAGTTTGGTAAGATATAAAATTCCGGCATTAAGTTTTTTCTTATTTTATTTTATACAAAGATTTGATTTTAACAAAATTTCAAACGCCAAACAAATTCTAATTCAAAAATTAAGTAAACTTTTTTTCGTTTAAATCCGTAGTGTGAATATTGTTTTTCAACCCGAAAAAAATAAACATTATGGAAACTCCTAAAAGAACGTTCGATATTCTCGAAATTGCATTAAAAAATCATCCATTACAAAACGCTTTAAATGCAAAAGTTAATGGTAAATGGGAAGGTATAAGTACACAAGAATTTTACGATAGAGTTCAGGTTTTGAGTAATGGTTTATTAGAGTTAGGTGTTGCTCAAGGCGATAAAATTGCTACTATTACTAATAACCGTCCAGAATGGAATATTGTAAATTACGCAGCTGCGCAAATTGGCGCTGTAATTTGTCCGGTTTACCCTACGATTTCAAACGATGATTATACTTTTATTTTTAACGATGCTTCGGTAAAATATTCGTTTGTAAGTAGTGCCGAATTGTTCGAAAAAATGATGCTAATTAAACCTAATGTTCCTAGTTTATTAAATGTTTTTACATTCGATCACGTAAACGGAGCAGAGCATTGGAGTAAGTTGTTGGATATGGGTAAAGCTTTGCAACATAACTCAAAAGTTAAAGCGATTAATCAATCTATTCAAGAAACAGATTTAGTTACCATAATTTATACATCAGGAACAACAGGTAAACCAAAAGGAGTGATGTTGTCTCATTTAAATTTGGTAAGTAATGCTTTAGCGGGTACAAAATTATTGCCAGTAGAAAAAGGGGATAAAGCTTTAAGTTTTTTACCACTTTGTCATGTTTTTGAGCGTACATTATTAAATATCTATATTTTGGGTGGTATTGAAATTTATTACGCCGAGAGTTTAGATACAATTGGAGAAAATATTAAAGAGGTAAAGCCACATATGTTTACGGCTGTTCCTAGGTTAATTGAGAAGGTTTACGACAAAATAATTGCTGGAGGAGCAATGAAATCAGGAATTGTTAAAAAACTTTTCTTTTGGGCAGTTAAAAAAGCAAATAATTATTATGAGCGTAAACAAGGTGGTTTAATGGATAAAATTGCAGATAAATTAGTTTTTAGTAAAATTAGAGCAGGGTTAGGTGGAAATGTAAAAGTAATAGTTTCGGGAAGTGCTGCTTTGCAACCTCGTTTAGCAAGATTTTTTTGGGGTATTGGCTTACCAATTTTAGAAGGTTATGGTTTAACAGAAACTTCTCCGGTAGTTGCCGTAAATACAACTTTTCCTAAAGGATTAAAGTTTGGTTCGGTAGGTAAATTATTAGAAAAAGTTGAGGTGAAACTTGCTCAAGATGGTGAAATTTTAGTTAAAGGTCCAAATGTAATGATGGGGTATTATAATCAACCTCAGTTAACAGATGAAGTGATAAAAGAGGGTTGGTTTCATACTGGAGATATAGGTGTATTTGAAGAAGGTTTTTTAAAAATTACCGATAGGAAAAAAGAAATGTTTAAAACTTCGGGTGGTAAATATGTTGCACCTCAGCCTATCGAAAACAGAATGAAAGAATCTCCATTTATTGAACAAATCATGGTGGTTGGCGAAGGTAAAAAACATCCTTCGGCTATAATTGTTCCGGCTTTTGATGCAATTAAAACTTGGTTGAAAGAAACCGAAAATATCGAAGGGTTAAGCAATCAGCAAATTATCGATAATAAAAAAGTAATTGCCGCAATTGATGAAGAGGTATTAAAATATAACAAGTTTTTTGGTCAGGTGGAACAATTAAAAAGAGTGGTTTTATTACCTCAAGAATGGACAGTTGATAATGGTGAATTAACACCAACCTTAAAGTTAAAACGTAAAGTTATACATCAAAAATACGAATCTGTAATAAATAAAATTTACGGTGAATAACATTTGATTTTGGTATAGCAAAATAATATTGGTAAATTAATAAATCGAAAAATTTAAAAATTAGGATATGAACAGTAGAAAAATAAAAAAAGTAGCAGTATTGGGTTCAGGAGTTATGGGTTCTAGAATCGCTTGTCATTTTGCTAATATTGGTGTTCAGGTAATTTTATTAGATATTGTTCCCAAAGAATTAACAGATGCTGAGATTAAAAAGGGAATCACTTTAGATAGTAAGGTATTCAAAAATCGGATTGTAAATGAGGCTTTAAACTTTGCAATTCAATCTAATCCTTCTCCTTTATATGCAAAAAAGGATACACATTTAATTTCTACAGGAAATTTTTCCGATGATATGTCTAAAATTGCCGATTGTGATTGGACAATTGAAGTAGTGGTAGAAAATTTAGAAATTAAACATAAGGTTTTTGAGCAGGTAGAATTATACAGAAAACCAGGAACTTTAATTTCGTCTAATACATCAGGTATCCCTATACATTTAATGTTGCAGGGAAGAAGTGAGGATTTTCAAAAACATTTTTGTGGAACTCACTTTTTTAATCCACCAAGATATTTAAAATTATTGGAAGTAATTCCTACGCCACAAACGGATAGTAAAGTGGTTGATTTTTTAATGAGTTATGGGGATAAATTTTTAGGTAAAACTACAGTTTTATGTAAAGATACTCCTGCTTTTATTGCGAATCGAATTGGGGTTTATTCTATCATGAATTTGTTTCATACGGTTGAAAAAATGGGTTTAACTGTTGAAGAAGTGGATAAATTAACAGGTCCGGTTTTAGGCCGACCAAAATCGGCTACTTTCCGTACGTGTGATGTGGTAGGTTTAGATACTTTAGCTAAAGTGGCTGTAGGGGTTCAAAAAACTTGTCCTAATGATGAAGCAAATGCAGAGTTTACTTTGCCCAATTATATATCTAAAATGTTAGAGAATAATTGGTTGGGTTCTAAAACAGGTAAAGGATTTTATCATCAAGTAAAAACCGATGGTAAAAAGGAAATTTTTAGTTTGGATTTAAAAACATTGGAACATAAAGAACAAATTAAAGTTAAATTTCCAACCTTAGAGTTAGCTAAAAACGAAGAAGTTTTAAAGAAGAGAATTAAAATTTTAGTAAGTGGCCAAGATAAAGCGGGTGAGTTTTATAGATATACTTTAGGTAATTTATTTAAATATGTATCTAACCGAATTCCCGAAATTTCGGATGATTTATTTAAAATTGATAAAGCCATGAATGCTGGTTTTGGCTGGGAACTGGGGCCCTTTGAATTGTGGGATGCTGTTGGAGTGAAAAATGCTGTGGGTTTATTGGAACAAAATCATCAAAAAGTAGCGTCTTGGGTATATGAAATGTTAGGTGCTGGAATCGAAAGTTTTTACTCTGTTCAAAATGGTGTAAAAATGTATTACGATTTAAATACAAAAGCTTATAAAGGTATTCCTGGACAATCTAGTTTTATTATTTTAAACGATTTACGTAAAACTAATGTGGTTTGGAAAAATACTGGAGCATCGGTTTTTGATATTGGAGATGGAGTTTTAAATATCGAATTCCATTCTAAAATGAACACGATGGGGGGAGAAGTTTTGGCTGGTATCAACAAAGGAATTGAAATTGCAGAAAAAGAAGGTTGGAACGGGGTTGTAATTTCTAATCAGGGACAAAACTTTTCCGCAGGTGCAAATTTAGCTCTTTTATTTATGTATGCAATGGATCAGGAATGGGATGAAGTTGATTTTGCGATTCGCACTTTTCAAAAAACAATGATGCGTGTTAGATATTCGGATATTCCTGTAGTAGTTGCACCGCATGGTTTGGCTTTAGGAGGTGGTTGCGAAATTGCTTTACATGCCGATAAAGTAGTAGCTTATGCCGAAACTTATACAGGTTTAGTAGAGGTTGGAGCTGGTGTAATTCCGGGTGGTGGTGGTACCAAAGAGTTTGCTTTACGATTAAGTGATGCAACTTTTGAGGGAGATATCGAATTACCTAGTTTAAGAAATGCATTTTTAACTATTGGTATGGCTAAAGTTTCCACTTCTGCTAAGGAAGCTTTTGAGTTAGGTTATTATGTTAAGGGAAGAGATAGATTTGTTTTAAATCAAGATCGTTTGATTACAGAAGCCAAACGAGAAGTTTTAAACTTACATGCTCAAGGTTATTCGCGTCCTATAGAACGTCAAGATATTCGCGTTTTAGGTAGAGAAGGTTTGGGTATGGTATACGCTGGTGCAAACTCTATGCATAGTGGAAAATATATCAGTGCGCACGATAAATTAATTTCCGAAAAATTAGGTTATGTTTTATGTGGTGGTGATTTAACAGGTAAACAAATGGTGAGCGAACAATATTTGTTGGATTTAGAGCGAGAAGCATTTTTATCCTTGTGTGGAACCAAAAAAACAATGGAGCGTATCCAAAGTTTATTAACTACAGGAAAACCATTACGTAACTAATTTTTTTAAAATTTTTGACCTTCATGAAAATTTTAGTTTTTTTATCCTTATTATCATTGCAATTACTTGCTAAATCTCGTAAAGATGGCACTTATTTAATGCCTGTTAATGCGCATGATACTGTAAAACATCGCAATTTTTTAGATGCTAAAGGAAACAAGTTAGGTTTATGGCAATATTATTCTCAAGAGGGATTTTTATCCTTAACGGTTAATTTTAAAAATAACAAACGTCAGGGAGAATATGTTCGTTATCAAACCAATACAAATTTAATTTTCGAAAAAGGTTCATATTTAAATGGTTATAAACATGGAGCTTACGAAAGGTATTATACTGATGGTTCTATAAGGGTTAAAGGTACTTATGAAAATGGTGAAAAAGTAGGGGAGTGGTTGTATTATCATAAGGAATCTGGAACTGTTAGGATGAAAGGAAGGTATGTAAAAGGTAAAAAACATGGTAAATGGGTTATGTTGGATCAAGCTCAAATTGTAAAACAGGAAGTGCATTACCAAAATGGTTTGTTGGTAAACTATTAAAATTAAAGTATTAACGTAAAAAATCTAAATTATGAATGCATATATTGTTGCTGGTTACAGATCGGCTGTAGGAAAATCAAAAAAAGGTGGTTTTAGCTTTTTTCGTCCCGATGATTTGGCTGCGCAAGTGGTACAAAGATTAATGCAAGATTTACCTCAATTAGATCCTAACGAAATTGATGATGTGATTGTGGGTAACGCAACGCCTGAGGCGGAGCAGGGTTTAAATATAGGTAGAATGATTTCCT
>Ga0209358_10003077_pt1 | contig 12423 bp, 13 predicted proteins | sample LauGreFa1BDMLBSN_2_FD_187574 | JGI IMG/M metagenome (GOLD analysis project Ga0209358, IMG submission 187574) | Freshwater lake microbial communities from Lake Michigan, USA - Fa13.BD.MLB.SN (SPAdes) (version 2) | ecosystem: Environmental > Aquatic > Freshwater > Lake | place: Lake Michigan, USA...
ATCTTCCATGAGATGGAACTGGTTGCACTCACTGGAAACACGATCTTTGGCGCCGATCCGAGTATCTGGACTTCCTACACGGAGGATGGATTAACTTGGAGTCAGGAACGTGTGTGCAAGGCCGGCCTGACTGGCGTGCGTGGCAAGAGACTCTCATGGCTCCAGCAGGGACGTATGCGCCAGTGGAGGGCACAGAAGTTTCGTGGCACAAGTGATGCACAGCTTGCCGTGGCAAGACTAGAGGCCAGAGTTGAACCGCTCGCTGTATGATCGAGGGGCCGTACAAGATCACTCGTAACGAGCTGGCTGAGTTCTTGCCATCTCAGCGAGCCATCCGGGCTTTTGAGCAGCTTTTCGCTCTCATTCCGTCCAGCCTGAATGACAGTGCCGCTGTCATCGAGGAAGTCTCTGTAAACGCACAGAATGCCGATTCTAAGGCTGTTCAGGCATTGTCCGCTATAGACAGACTGGCAAACGCTGTTGAATTGCTGGCACTGGCACCAAACAGCATCCCTGCATTTCCTGAGACTGACATCGTTCCTCCTGTCACGGTGGTGAATCAGCAGCCTGATATTCTGCCTCCTGTCATCAACGAGGTAAGGCGTAAACGGTACGGAGTGTTTCACAGCACTCAACTCCAGACTGCCACTGTCATCAATACGGCGTATCCAATGACGCTGGACGTGACAGATATCTCGTATGGCGTTTACATCGGCACTCCTAACAGCCGTGTCTACATTGATACTGAAGGCTTTTACAACTTTCAGTTTTCAGCTCAACTCGACAAAATATCTGGAGGAATAGGATCTGTCTTTATCTGGCCCAGAATCAACGGCGTTGACATTCCAGATAGTGCGACTAAAGTTCGCATTCAAGGCAACAACGCAGAGACAGTTGCCGCGTGGAACTTTGTGTTGCCAGTAAATGCCGGAGACTACTTCGAGCTTGTCTGGAGTACAGATGACCTCGATTGCCAGATATTTGCCTCGGCAGCAAGTCCCCCGGTCCCAGCGATTCCTTCGCTGATCCTTACTGTTACCGACAACATCTCTTAATTATGGCAGTCACAGTCAAAAACATCATTCCACCGAAACAGGCTGAAAACTCTCAGACTGCCCAGTACACTGCTGTGAACTGCAAGACGATAATAGACAAGTTCACGGTGACTAACACAAACACGGCTAACGTGACTTTCTCTGCCAACTTGATCGCTGTTGGTGGATCTGCTGGCAACTCCAATCTGATCGTTAAGACCCGCTCGATTGTGCCTGGGGAGACTTACCTGTGTCCTGAACTGGTTGGTCAGGTGCTCGAAGCCGGCGGATTCATTTCCACTCTGGCAGGGACTGCTACTGCGCTCACTATTACTGCTTCTGGGAGGGAGATCACTTAGCATGGTTGCATCTGCATCAGCACAGGTGGAATTTCAGCGCGAACGCTTCACAAAAGAGTTCGAGGCTGAAGCCTTGCCACTTGGAGAGATGCACAACAGGGAGATTGGAGGGGTGATCGCAGATGTTAGGATTCGAGTTCCAAGAGAGATGTATGAGAGCTTGGACTCAAATGACATGCTGCGCCTTTACACACTCAGACAGAATGGAGTGCTTAAAGGCTACAATGTTTTTGCTGTTATTGTTCATCCAGAGTACGCAAAACCCACCGCTCAACATGACGTAATGTTTTTGCATCCAGACGTAAGGAGCGGATTCAATGCCTCTAGATTTTTGAGGTGGTGTGACGAACAACTAAAGGAAGATGGGGTGTTATTTGTAACACAGCATGTAACTGCCTCTAAAGACTTTAGCCCACTTCTGAAAAGAATTGGATACCAACATTCTGAGACAGTTTACATTAAACGACTAAATTAGTATGGCAATTGGAACTGGAACAGCAATTTTAGCAGCAGGCGCATTAGGTGCTGGAGCTTCAACCTTGTCAGGTGCCAAAGGAGCATCCGCCGCTAGGTCTGCCGCTGCTACGCAGGCCAAATCTCAGGGCCAAGCTGTTGATGAACAGCGCAGGCAGTTTGATGCCATTCGTGAACTTCTTTCTCCTTACATTCAGGCCGGCAGGCCCGACTTAACGCAGCCATACATTCAGACCGGACCTGGAGCACTGCAAGGAATGCAGGCACTTGCTGGTCTTGGTGGTGAAGCAGATCGTCAACGTGCTCTCTATCAGCTTCAACAGTCTCCTCAGTTTACTGGTATTGCTGATGTTACAAAAGCCAACATAGCAGATTACCAGCGTCAGAGAGACGTAGAACTGAAGGCGTTTCAGAAGTCAGCAGATTACAAAAAGGCTCCCACGCCAAAAGGAGCATCGAGAAAAAACATTCAAGCTGACCTGTTGGCTCAGTTTCAAAAGCAGACTCAGGCCGGCATTCGAGACATTGAGTCCAAGGCTTACGCTGAACGTGAAGCGTTGATGCAGCCGATCCTTCAGGATCAAAGCTATGCTCAACTTGGCGCAGAACGGCAGAGACAAGCCATCCAGCAAATAGAACAGGGACCGCTGTTTCAGGAGCTTGCCAAGCAAGGTGAACAGGGAATCTTGCAAAATGCCTCTGCTACTGGTGGGCTTCGAGGTGGCAATGTACAGGGAGCACTGGCTCAGTTTCGTCCCAACCTGTTGAACCAACTGATCGAGGCTCAGTATGGCAAGCTCGCCGGGCTGACAACGCTTGGGTCATCGTCTGCTCAGAACTTGTTAAACACTGGCTCTGCTGCTGCTGCTGGGACTGCGGCAGGGGCACAACAGTCTGCCCAGAACATTGGCAACTTGATGGTTGGCATGGGACAGGCGCAAGCTGCTGGGCAGATTGGACAGGCCAACGCATTTGCACAGGGCATTGGAGGCATCAGTGGAGCCATTGGTGGAGGACTTCAGAATTATGCACTCTTGAGTACACTTAATAAGGGCGGTGGCGGAAGTTTGTTTGGGAGTCCTGGCATGACTGATTCACTCGATCCGTTTCAACGCACATTTGGTGCTGGAGCATCACCTGAAGGTTAATTTTTATGGCCGGACCCTACGACTACTCGATCAACATTCCGCAGCCCCCGGCTCAGAACTTCCTTCAAAGCCTGCTGGGTATTCAGCAGCTTAAAGGGCTACAGCAGCAGAGCCAGTTGGCAGAGCAACAGGCTGCCATACAGCAGCAGAATGCGGCTTTCCAGCAGCAGATGCAGCCGCTTGAAAGGCAGAGGCTCGAAGCTGCTATTGCAGCGCAGAGGGCTAATACTGCTCAGTCTGGCGCGGCGACTAACCTTCTTGGAGTTCAGACTACGGCAGCGAAGTTAGGACTTGCTGACAAGCAGTTGATCTCGTCAACGCTTCAAAACTACTTCAACGACGAGACAAAAACCGTAAAGGATCTGGCTCCTATTCTGCCGCTTCTTGACGCTACTGCTGTTGAGAATCTGGGCAAGGCAGAGCAGATTCGTGTGAATAACGAGGTTTCTGCACGGCTGAATGAAGGGAAGGAAATTACTGCAAGCGATATTCGTGGCTGGTCAAACAGGCAGACATTGCTAAGAGGGCCGGAGCAGCAACAGTTTCAGCAGAGCTTCCTTGCCATGACTCCCCAGTTTCAGTCCGCTGCAAAGAGTGGAATGATCAGCGCAGTAAACGCTGCTTTTGCTGGGAACATGGGCGAAGCAAGAAAGGCAGCAGCAGAAGTGCAACAGGCTTTGATCAACAGCAAAGACTCAAGTCCTGCTGCAAAAGCTGTATCTAATTCTTTTGGAAAGATAGTGGATCTGATTGATCAAGATCCAAATCTTCCAAAAGAAGTCTTGGCGTTAAATGTCGTAAACGCAGCAGGCCTAGTTGGTGACGAGAATCTTTCCAGGCAAGCCTTGAATATCGTCAAGGAATTTGGCGACCAGACTAAGCCCGGTGGCTCCGGCAAAGGCAAGGAAGTGGACATGGACATGGAGGATCTAAAGAGGCAAGAAAAGAAACTCCAAATCCAAGAGCTTCAACAAAAACTAGATCAAGTAAAACCCGAAAAGCCACTTCCGTCGTCTTTATTAAGAGCAAATGCCGAAATTAATAAATCTGTTGATTCTGCAAATGAGATGGCAGACAAGCTAGAGCAGGCTTCAGAAGCAATTAGAGGACTTCCTTCTAGAGGGTTTTTGAGTGAAAAATATCTTCAATTAAAACAGGTATTTAGAGGAGTCGAAAACCCAGAAATTACAATAAGAAATAACGCAGCGCAGCTTGCTGGGCTTGGAATGCTTGGAGCAGAAAAAACAGCAATGGGAGGAGCAATCCGAAGCAATGTGCAGTTTCAATACGCAACAAGCAAACTTCCTGACGCATATCAGTCACCTCAAGCCCTTGCAGACAAACTTGCAGCACAGGCTCAAGTTCAACGCAAAATATCAAAATTGATGGCGATTGATGCCGAGTGGAACTCTGCGTTTCGTGGAAGCCAAAAGGCAAAAACTGATGAAGAGATTCTTGGGTACAATGTTCCTGCCGGCACATCTAGGACTCAATTTAAGGAAATGGTTGCAAAAGAACTTTTTCCGTCTCAAGCAAATCAGTCTCGTTCAACTGCTCCAACAAGCAACTTGGGACGCCCAGTCAGCACTGGAACTTTGCCGATAGCTCCTGCTGGAGGGGTGTTTACGATTGATGGGGTTGAAATGAAGGTCGTTCCAAGAAACAAGTAAAAATGCCTACATTTACTGTTACAGCAAACGGCCAAGAGTACGATGTAGATGCTCCAAATGAGGAGTATGCTGCAAAAGCAGTTGCGCAGATGATGAAGTCTGCGCAGCCTGCTGCTCAGTCTCCCATTGAGCGTCCAGACCTACTCACAACTGCGCTTGAGTTTCAAGGCCGCCCAGCAGAACAAGTGGGAGCCACTCTTGCTGACCTTGTTCCTCCTCCTGAACTGGCTGCTGACCTGCTAAAGGCAAAATCTCCACAGGGGGGAATGCTAACTGAGTCGAATGTGCAGGCAATCGTGTCCCAGCTTGAGCAAACTGGCTCGATTCGCGACGTGCTCAACAAAGAGGTCGCATCTGGAGGACTGAGTCCAACGGCTACACTTGACCCGCAACAGTATCCTGTGCTGGCTCCAATCTGGGAGCAGTACAAGCAGGAGATGGAGCCGTCCATGATTGGTGCTGCCGCTCGTGGTGCAGTCAGTCAGGTTGGACCAACGGTTGGTGGACTTGCTTTAGGTGCTGTTGGGTCAACGACAGGGGTAGGGGCACTGCCAATGACTATTGCTGGAAGCGTATTGGGAGGAATGGCCCAGCAAGAGATTGTTTCTGAGTTTCAGACACCACAAGAACAGCAGGCTGCTCAGGCTCAAGCGGTTTTTGACGAGGCTCGCGCTAGAGGTTCAAGAGCAATAGGAGAGGCGCTTCCTCAACTTGCCACCATGAAGCCGGCTATTGGCACGCTGCAAAAAGCGATTGCAGGCGATCTTGGCGCAATTGGTGCAGTTGCTCTTGGATCTGCCATTGGAGGGACTATTCCGGCAGCCATGGGCGGCGGAACGGAACGCACAATCGTTGGCGCAGTGTCTGGTGGTCTTCTTCAGCCAAGGCAGTTCATTCCAGGCACAAGGATTCCGATTGCAAGCGCACTTCAGCGTGACATTCGGACAGAACAGGCTGCCCAGCAGGGCGCACGTCGTATTGTCCAGGAGTTTGCCACTGAAGCAGGAGGAGTGCCTGAAGAGCTTGCGCAACGCATAGAGAGAACGGCTCCGGTGCTGATGTCTGAAGGAGTGACTCCTTTGACAACGGAAATCTCTGGGAACGAGGGTCTGATCTCGCTTGGAAACGCTCTCGCCAATATCAACAAGTCTCTTCTTAGTGTTCGACAAAGGTCTAGGGAGGCAATCTCACGAAACATTGGTGAAACACTCCAGCAGTCTGGAGCCACATTTCAAGAGGCCAAGGCATTCCTTCAGCAGCAAACGCAGCAGCTTCGCGACGATGCTATTGCCGCTAGAGATGCGTTTATCAGAAGGGGGGACCAGCAGGCTGCAAGCATTGTCGAAACGGCCCTAGCAACAGAACGCGCAGCAGCAGAACGGGCCAGCCAGAACCTTGCTACTGCCGAGGATGTGCTCGACACGATGAAGCAGGCCCTTGAAACGGCCAGAATCAAAATTGCATCGAGAACTGGAGAGCGTGACCGTGCAGGTGCTTTGGTGAAAGGAGTTTGGGAGCGCGAAAGAGTTGATGACTTAAAGGATGTAGACAAAGCGTACGAATCACAACGAGTTTCCACGCTTACTTCAGATGCCAAAAACGCCTTGGAAGCGGCTCGTCAGGCCGCTGGACCAAAGGGAGCTGGTCTATTTGGAGATCTGCCTGAAAAGATTAAAGAGATCCTAATTAAACTTGAGCCTAAAAAGGATGTTCAGACGACTGTAACTGTGCAAGATCTCAGGTCTGGTATTGCTGCTATAAACGGCAAGATTGGAGCATCAATGGATGCAAACGAGATTCGTTTGCTAAAGATGGTCAAGGAGGGCTTCGAGAAGGACATTGACGCTCTTGGAAGCATTAGCTCTGAGATTGCTGCGGCAAACCAGAAATACAGGGCTCACAAAGAGAAGTATGGTGGCAAAGTTGGAGATGCTGTGCGCTTTGGAAGAGTTGAGGATTCAAGGACGATTGACGCCTATTTGTCAAAGCCACTAGAGATACAATACCAATTTAGATCCTCTCTAAAAGAAGATCCTCAAGCCCTGCAAGCTGTTCAGGACTGGATCATCAATGATCTGTCAACTTCAGTTGGAGAGAAGGCAACACCTGCAAAGTTTAACAAGTGGTTAAAAGATCGAAATGTTGAAGGTTGGCTTGAGGTTTTTCCAGAGGCTCGCGCATCTGTTGATGCTTTTGCGAAGGACGTTGCACAGGCCACTGAAGCGGTCACGTCTGCTGAAGGAGTGCGTCGTACCTTTGTGCAGGAATTGAAGGGGCTTGGAGAAGAAGCATCTCAGCTTGCAAAGGAACAGGCTAGGGACATCAAGAAAACCACTGCATTTCAAGCTAGAGAGCGACTTAAAGAGCAACAGAAAGAAATTGCAGACAGCGCCGCCTCAAAGATACTCAAGAAAAACCCTGTCAAAGCCATTTCGGAAATGATGGATTCAGGAGATCCAGAGGAGTTTGCAAAAGATCTAATGCGGTCTGCCGCAAAAGACCCAACTGGAAAAGCAACAGAAGGCGTGAAAAACGCCATGTACCAGTATTTGAAGCAAGAAACTGCGTTGCTTGGAAAGATTGCATCTACAGCAGAAAATCCAACTGCAACAGTCACGATGGAGCAGTTTGAAAGGTCATTCAAACAGCTCAATGAGATCCTGGTTGAGGACGGAGAAATCAGGAACGCTATTACAACAGTTCTAGGAAAAGGCAGCAAGGAGCTTGGAATGCTCGACCTTTACCGTGGACAGCTTGAAGTCATGGAACGATTCCGCCGGGCTGCTGCCGGTCAGTCTGTGACAAGTCTAAACACCCAGCTTGCGCAACGGTTTGCAGAAAGCGAAGCCAAGAACATGCTTGGATACTTCGGCAGAATTGCCTACGGGCTTACTCCGCCAGGGCTAAAGCAAGGCGGGACAGGAACTGCTGCTCGTGCTGCTGGCGCACTGATTGATAAACTGATCTCAGTCTCAGGTGATCCGTCTGGAAGAGCCAGAGCAATTCTGGTAGAAGCAATGACCGATCCAGACCTGATGGCTAAACTGCTTCGTCCCCTGAACAAGGACACGCTTCCAGAAGCCAAGACGCTCATCAAACTTTACCTAGTGCCCCAAGGCGCAGAACCTCAACAGGAGTCCCAGTAATGTCCTCTTCCATCGTATCTCCATTCCCATTCTTCACTGACACGACAGGAGCGCCTTTAGAGGGCGGTTACATCTATATAGGCCAGTCTAACCTGAATCCAGAGACTGCCCCTGTAAACGTGTTCTGGGACGCAGCATTGACCATTCCTGCTGCTAACCCAGTGAGGACTGTTGGCGGGTATCCTAGCCGTGGAGGGACTCCTAGCAGGTTCTTTATTCAGGGCGCCTTCTACTCGATTACGATTCGGAACAAGAATCATGCTTTGGTATTTTCGTCTCAGGTTGAGACGGCTGCTGGTACACCTACATCAAGCAGAGTAGAGCTTCAGACAGCCACATCAGGACAGACGACATTTAACTTGTCTGCAATTAACTACATTCCAAATACGAACTCGCTTCAAGTTTACAGGAATGGGTTGTTGCTGTTGTCTAGCGACTATTCCGAAACCAGCCAAACTCAAGTTGTATTAAATACTGCTGGAGATGCTGGAGATCAATTCTTGTTTGTTGCCGCCGTCATTGCTATAGCACCAAATCCAACTAGCGCATCGTTTCTGAGTCAGGCACTAACAGCAACCGCTGGTCAGACTATTTTCAACCTTACGACGATGACGTATGCTAACGGGACAGGTGCGCTAATGGTGTTCAAAAATGGAAGCATACTTTTGTCTGGAACAGACTTTACTGAGAGCACGCCAACCCAAGTCACATTGACGACAGGAGCTGCGCTGAATGACAAACTTCTGTTTTTGACAATCAAAAACGCCTAGTAATTATATGAGCAGCAAATCTTTTCAAAACGCAACAACGCTCAATACTCCTCAGATTTCTGAGAAGATTGAAGCTGGAACGCTGGCGGAATTTGAGTTGATTCCAAACCTTTCTTACACCTACACTGTCAAACAGTTTGGTGCAACGGGAGACGGCACAACTAACGATGCTCCATTTATTGCTGACGCCATCACAGCAGCCCTTACCGATGGTGTTCCACTGTACTTTCCTCCGGGCACATACAATATTACAACCACTGGCACTACGACTTGGGACTTTTCCGCAGTAGCACAGAAGGGAATTAAGATTTTTGGCGCCGGGATCGGAAGAACAATCCTTAATTTCTCTGGCAAGACATCTGGAATTGGGCTTCAGATTCTTTCGAGTGTTGATTTTTATGACGTGTCGCTTTCAGATATGTCGCTAACAGCAGCTTTTGCTGGTGTGCTCTTGTGCATTGGCAACAACAGCTATGCAGGGCCGTTGAATGTAGCTTGCTTCACAAATGTTGGAGTTTTCAACAGCTTCAATGACCCGAGCACAGTTGCAATAAGGCTCAACTACGTTGTGAACAGCAACTTCATTGGATGCCGCGCAAACTGTTTTGCAAATGGCAGTGGAACAAATGCAGGAACTGCCCTTGAATGCCGGCAGGCAGAGTTCAACACGTTTACAAACGGATCTTATGGCAACGCTGCTTATGGAGTGCGCTTCAAAGACGGGTTCAATTTTGGAAACGTATTTGTTGGAGGCGACTTTGAAAACATAAACTACTGCGTTGAAACAAGCTCATCTAACTCAGGCAACAACACGTTTATTGGTGGACAGTGGTCGCTTTGGGAAACGGCAGCAATTTCAACAACTGGTTCTCTTGCCACAAATGCTGTAACAATCATCAATCCAAATATAGCAGATGATGATGCTGACCCGTTTATTGATCCGACAAACTTTGGTGGTATTCGGCTTATTGATGGCACTGGAGTATCTACTCCAGCAGTTCCGCTTACAGGGGCAACGGTTGCAAACATTACAGGTAAACGTGTGCTTGTAACCTTTTGGGCTGGATCAATTACTAAGGTTACAGTGTCTGGATTTGATGTTGGTGTTACAAATGGAAGTGTTGTCGTTAAGCACGGGCAAAACATTTCTATGACTTACACTGGTGCTCCAGCATGGTTGTGGCAACCACTTGAATAATGAACAACGCGCCACAACAAGACCCGCCACCAATCGACATAGACATCCTCTGGTTCGACCCAAGAAACTAATGAACCACCTCGCTCACCCGGTCATCGCTTTGGTCCTGCAAGCCATTATCGGCCTTGTCAGCGGTGACTGGTGGACTGGTGCTGCTGCTGGCTCGTTCTATTTCGTAGGTCGCGAGTACGCCCAGGCTGAGTACCGCAACATCGAGCACAACTACGGAGGGCTGCGCAAGAACATGCCTTACTTTGGTGGCCTAGAGCCTCGTGCTTGGACGCTCAAAGGATTGCTCGACTTCATTCTGCCTTCCCTAGCCTGTGTCTTTGTGGCATGGTTGCGCTCGTGGATCTTTTGACTATGAAGACACTTATCCAATCATACGTTCGCCAGCCTTCGACTTGGCTGGGCCTTGCAAAAATGGGCGCAGCTTTTGGCCTGTACTCGACTGGCGTAGGTGGCGCCCTTACGACGGCAATCATCAGCATCTTTGGGCTCATCGACGTAGTTCGCAACGAGCGAAGGTAATGACCATCACGCCGGGCAACCTCTCAATGCTGCTTGCGTTGGCCTCTTCGATTGCGCCTGGAACTTGGGCCATTGTAGCTGGTGTGTCTGGTGTGCTTGTAGGCTTTTTTGGTAAACAACTGTTTAAAAAATATGATAATTCTACCAACCCCAGTGATTCCGGCGTTTCAAGAAAAGTACCTAGGAGCAGTGCCTCCGGCGGGACTCCAAATCCTCGCAAACGTAAAAAGAATCCTCCCTCCAGCGGGCACTGACGGTGTCGGACTGCCACCAGACAAGATTAACCCTTACTCTGGAATCTACGATGCAAACGGAAAACTCCCCACAGTGCCCGGACCAGGAACAACTTTCATTGCTCATGCATAGCCGGCACCTCTTTGACTTGGCTACGGTCAATTTAGCGAACGTAGGTGCATTGGCGCTTTCGTTGTCTGAGGCTGAACAATGGATTCGCGTAACCGGGTGCCTGTTGGCAGCAGTGTTTACGGGCCTCAAGATCATCGAAACGATACGATCATTGCGAAAATAGCCAGATGGCAAACATCACCCGCAACTGGAAGAGATTCTTGGCTGTGGGATGCAGTCACGGCCACCACGCTGACCAACAGCTCCTAAAACGTGTGCTGGCCTTTAAGTCACGCTGGAAGCCTCATACCACCATCCATCTAGGTGATGCCATAGACTTAGCCTGTCTTCGCCTGGGTGTTGGGGACAGTGCTGATTCAGCGGCAAGCCCAGAAGGCGACTTGCAAGACGGTCTTGCTTTCCTTCACCAGCTTGAACCCAAGCTCTACTTCCTAGGCAACCACGAGGCTAGGTTGAACACGCTGATGGAATCACCAAAGGCCATTGTGGCTGCATTAGCGGGCCGTGTGATGGGCCAGATCACAGATCAGGCCAGACGTATGCGCTGCGAGGTGATTGACTACAATTTTCAGAACGGGTGGCGCCAACTTGGTGACACGCTTTTTGGGCACGGGTACATGTGCAATGAGCAGGCCGTACGCGATCATGCCGAGGCCGTGTGTGGGGGGACCGCCAATAAGGTGGTTATTGCTCACCTGCACCGCGTACAGCAGGCCGAAGGACGCAACAGGGCGCACCCGACGGGTTACTGTGTTGGGTGGCTGGGGGACAAGGACGCTATGGGCTACGCAGCTAATCGGCGTGCAACCACATCATGGAGTCGAGGCTTTGCTTGGGGAGAGTACTGCGACTCTGAAACCGTAGTTTGGCTTGCTAAGGAGACGCAGGCACACGACTTTCGGTTGCCAGTATGAAAAAGACCCTGCTCGAACAACTCAAAGCTGAAGTCAGGGGAGAGCCAGCTCCTGAAGGATGGTACACCATTGTACAGTTGATGGACCTATTCGACGCAAAGCGGACAGCAACTGAGAACTTGGCTTTGCGCAAAAAGTGGCCGGCTAAAAAGTTTCGCGGGGTATCTCGAGATGGCAAGGATTTGATTATCAAACACTACCACGTTGGAAAACTATGACCATCGAGGAAAAACAGGCTTACATTGAGAAGGTTGCCGCTGACCTAGGCGAACACTTCGATTGCGTTCAGATTCTGGCTCACGACTCAGACACCGACACTTACCAGACCTTTGAGGCAGGTTCAGGGAGCCTGTTTGCCCGCCTGTATCAGGCCATGCGGTGGTCAGAGGAGCCTGTAGACACACTAGACAACGAAGATGACGAACTTATCGACTAAAGGAATACAAGCGATCATCAACTGGGAAACCAGCGGTGAAGAGTACTACAAAAAGAATCCCATCTGGCCTGGTGGAGAGTCTGGCGTGACTATCGGTGTAGGCTGGGATCTAGGTCATACTCCAGTCTCTGAGACTAGCCGGGCTTGGGCGCCTCATCTGGATGCTGCGACTTTGGCTCTGCTTGTCAGTGTGTCTGGTCGCAAAGGAGAAGCTGCAAAGGAAGTGCTCAAGCATGTCCGGCACCTCGTTATCTCGTGGACATCAGCACTTTCTGTGTTCGAGAACGTCACTCTCCCGACCTGGTACATGCGCACGCTTAGGATCTATCCGCAGGTTGTGGACCTGCCGGGGGACTGTGCAGCAGCACTGGTGAGCC
>Ga0209358_10003080_pt1 | contig 12420 bp, 12 predicted proteins | sample LauGreFa1BDMLBSN_2_FD_187574 | JGI IMG/M metagenome (GOLD analysis project Ga0209358, IMG submission 187574) | Freshwater lake microbial communities from Lake Michigan, USA - Fa13.BD.MLB.SN (SPAdes) (version 2) | ecosystem: Environmental > Aquatic > Freshwater > Lake | place: Lake Michigan, USA...
TAGAACGATTTGAAATAATACCTGTTATCAATAATTGTTCTAATAATAATAAAATTAATTACGATTTCTTACATCCTATTTGTCCTCATACACCTTATAAGAAAAAATTTAATAAATATATAGCCAAAACTAAAGATGATATTATAAAATATAGGTCAGAAGAACAAAAACCCAAACAAAAAGAAGTCAGATTATCTTTATAAAAATGACAAAAATTTCTTTTTGCCATTTTTTTTGATTTTTTGTTTTTACATGTCAGCCCAATCAAGCTTGCCATTCTTGGCCTCTTGAATTTCTTGGGCGATTTTATTTCGCATCTGAATAGCTTTGAACTCCTTATTGAACTGTTTGAAGATAACTTTCCTCATCTCCAAATCATTAACACCGCTATGGGTGAAAGTGCAGTCTTTCTCGAAACATCGGACACCAAACTTACACGGAACTTTTCCCAGAGGTTTAAATTCTGTGATAAGTTTGACATGTTCGGGTGAAGTGTTGATAATCTCGGATAATAACTGTCTTTCATTCCTAGGATGATGATGAACGCATCGGCAATTGTCGTCAGTGCAGAAGGAAGTATAGAAACAATACATTTTCGCAGGCATTTTGGTTTGTGATTACTCTCTCTATATGTAGTAATGAAAGACTTCAATAAAATTGAAGTATCATTTTTTATACAAATTCTATAAAATTAATACAAAAGAAAATGACAAAAATTTCTTTTTGCCATTTTTATAAAGACACCATCATTAATTTTCATCCTGAATGACTTTAGAACCAATCGACGAGAATAAATCAATAAGTTCTGCGAATTCAGAATGATATTCATCATACCACGAATAGACATTATAAGACCCTTGCATATAATTGAATTCAATATCATAACGAATTGAATTGTTATTGAGTGTATTCTTAGAAATGATAATTTTATTTAAACCACGAATACTGCCACCGACAATAGCATTAACAGAAGTCATGGTTGAAAAAATAAAGTAAATAAGACTAAATTAATTTTTAATACTATTTACTTATAAAATAATACAAAAGAATACATTATTAATATTCTGATAACGAATTATATTAATAATATAAAAAAATGCAAAAATAAAAGAAAAACTATATATTTAGAATTATAAATATTTTGAACATCATATACGTAACATTTTATAATTTTTCAAACTTTTTTTTAAAAAAAATATCTCTCTCCCTGCTCATTTGCTCATTTTTTGAGCAAGTTATATAAAAATAATGATAATAATTTTATTTATATAATATAATAAATAATATCATAAATGTTGAATTGCTCATGTTGCGAATATAAAACTAATAAAAAATATAATTTAAACCGTCATATGGTCTCAAAACATAATAATGAGCCGTGTTCAAATGCTACCGCTACTTATAAAAATGCTACCGTTAATAATAAAAATGCTACCGTTGCTTATAAAAATGATACCATCGCTAATAAAAATGATACCGTTATTTGTTCTGATAATAAATGTACTAAATGTAATAAAATATTATCATCAAAACAATATTTAGAAAAACATTTATTAATTTGTAAAGGTATTTCAAATCCATTAGAATGTCATTTATGTCATAAAATATTATCAAATAGAGGTTCTAAATCAAGACATTTAAAAATATGTAAAGGACCTTCAACCGAATTAACATTATCTTCATCATCGCCAGAACCAAATAATACAATTATAAATAATAATAACAATAATTGTATTATAAATAATGATAATAGTGTTACAAATAATAATGTAACTAATATTATAGTATTCGACCCATTAAAACCTTATGGGACAACATTAAAAACAGACCATATAAATTTGGAATTTATAAATAAACTATTAAAGATTAAAGAAAACGATGCATTAACATTATATACAAAAAAAATATTAGATAATCCGGAAAACAGATGTATTAAAAAAACGAATTTACGTTCGATATATTCACAAATATATATAGGTGATAATAAATGGGATTCGTGTTATGATAATGATATTTATCCTAAATTTATAAGTGAAATAAGTAATTGTTTAGGAGATTTATTATTATCAATAAATTTGAAAAGAAACGTAATAAATAAATTAATTGAATTCATTGATTATATGGCAGAAGATGGTTATTGTAATGACAATAATAAATCTGATGAAATAAAACGACAACACAAAGAATTAATTAAAAAAACAAAAATAATAATCTATAATTTGCGAGATTTAATGAAAGAATGAATTTATTAATAAGCTATATCTAAAATAACTAATTCACAATATTCTTTTGTTTGTTTTAATGCTTTATTAATTTTTTTCATTCTTTCATATGCTTTTTGTAATTTGTTTTTTGTTATATAATAGGACATTATATTAAAACCATCTTTTTCTAATCTAAATTCGATATGTATAAAATCTTCAGTTTTATTATAATTAACTATTTCATAGCTTAATAATTTGGCTATATTTGAATGTAATTTATTTTCTAATTTTATAGTTTCTTGTTTTACATTACTTCTATCAAAATCTTCAACTAGTTTTATAATTTTGAATAATTTTGTTTTTCTAGGTTTATAATATACATAAACTGTATCTCTAAACTTACTATTATCATATAATTTACCAATATAAAAATCAATATTTTTAATTTCTCTCAATTCTTTAAAAGTTTCTTCTAAATATTTAACATACTCTTTTTCACTCTTATTATAAATATCAGAATTATAAGCTCTAATTTCTAAATAAGTACCATTTCTAACACCTACAGAAGTAAAATAAATATCATAATATGTGCTTCTTAGTGATTTGTCATCTAATTTATATTTATAATTTTTATTTAATTTATCTGCACATATATTAACAATTTTCTTAATATTATCCATTATAAATTAACAAAACAAAAAAGATTTAATGAAGAATGAATTATTTAAGGGTTTCCATAAAATCATTCATGTTTTTTGTTCCCATACTTGAATTACAATTTTGACATACTGGCTTTAAATTGCTTACAATTGTTTCACCTCCATTTGCTTCTGCTATAATATGACCACAATTAAAAGATATTTGTGTTATATCAGTTGATTTACAACATAAACATTTAGATTTTCCAATATCTTCACCAATATTAGTATTCCAAACGAGTTTTTTAATAGTTGATGAAATTGTTTTTTTCTTTGTTTTAGGTTTTGTTTCTTTAATTTTTTTTACAGGTAATATCTTAATATTATCTAATATAGTTTTAATTTCATTCATTAAATTTATTCCATCAATATTAGTATAAAATTCTATTTTATTAATAAAATCATTAATATCGGTGAATGAATTAGTTTTAGTTAAATTATGCCATCTATATTCCTGATACAATTTAAAATCTTTAAAATAATTATTATAAAATTCTTGATAATATATATCATCTTTATCTCCGATTAATTCTAATAATTTATTATATATTTCAATTTTTAATGTTGTTAATTCTCGTAAATGTGGAAACATTAAGAAATTAATATTATCTTGTTGATTTTTATAAAAATTAATTTTAGAATTAATAGATTTGAATATTTGATTAGACATTTATAATACTTAATTATTTAATTATTATATAAGTTTTATTATGATTTGTATTTAAGAGATTTAATAAAAACTGAATTATTTATTTTTTCAGTTTGTAAAAATACATATGATAATGTAATAAATAATATCATTCCCATAATTTCTATAATTCCGTGATATGGTAATTTAGCATATTTCATCATATTTAAACAATTTAATTTTTCATTTATTAAAAATATACCTACAATTATTAATAATGCTATTAAATATGGAATTACTTTTTTAATATAACTTGGATATAAATTATAATATGATATTACAATAACAACAGGTAATGTTAGGGCAGTAAAAATCATATATAATTTATTTGGTATGAAAAATAGATGTATATCAATTATTATTATTAACAATAATATTAAGATTGTATAGATATTCGGATATTGTTTTGTTATTTTTATACTTGCTATCAATACCATAAATGATAGAAAATACCATATAGCATGTATAATATTACTTTGTATCGCCCCGTCTATATGTGTTATATGTGAAAATGTATGAAACATTTCAAATAAGATAAATGATAATATTAATAATCTTATTATTAATGTTTTCGCTTGTAAAAAGAAATAAATTAATATTAAACATGTAACCATATTTATAAACGCACTTACAGGTTGTGCAATCCAAGCTTTCCTATTAGGTTCTTCACACGTATTGAATGGAAAATAAATATCAGTCATATTATCCTTAAAATTATTTAAGGTTTTATTATTAATCTCTTTAAATATCTTTTTTTTAATTATCCAAATATTGTAAATAATTTATTTACTATTATTAAATGAATGATTATGATATAATAAACGGAAAGAAATATAAAAAATGTAATGATAATCAAATAAGAAATATGATAACAAAACGTTGTATATTAAAAAAAGGAAAAATAGGAAAAATTTTAATAGCAAATAAAAAATATAATGATAATGATAATGATATATGTATAAAATGGTTAATAAATAAAACAAAAAATCCTATAACAAATAGAACAATTACAGAAAAAGGTGATATATATAAAAATTTATTTAAAAAATGTAATATATTAAATGAAAAAGCAATAAAAATACAAAACTTTTTTAAAAAAAAATTTAAAAAACTAGTAAAAGACGATAAAAAAAGTCCTAAAAAAGATGATATAAAAGACGATAAAAAAAGTCCTATAAAAAAACAAAAAAAAGTTTTAAAAAAAAAAGAAGAACAATTTATAAATAAAAATTCATGTATTGAAAAGGTAAATAATGAATTGATTATAGATAATAAAATTAAATTAATAAAACAGTTTGGAACACCTAGTAGATTTGGTATAAATTATATTTGTAGTTTTATTGACGATGATATGTTTAAATTTTCAGGAAAAATTCAAATAAATTCTGGAATGGCAAATAAAGAATTAGTAATTTTACAAAAATTATATGAAATACGTATGGAAACAGCTAATTTACATTTTCCAATTATATATGGATATGTATTTTGTCATATTTCTAAAATAAATAATAAAGAAGATCTTCCTGGATTTCTAAAAACTTTAAAAAAAGCAGGATATTTAATAATATTTAATGAATTATTAAATGGTGATTTAAAGAGTTATTTATATGATATAGCTTTAAATAATTATACTTTATGGTTAAATGCTATAGAACAAATTTATATGTGTTTAGCATCATTACATTCAGTAGGATTTATGCATTTTGATAGTCATTATGGTAATTTTTTATATAAAAAAATAAATGCAGGTGGTTATTTTCATTATGAAATAAATGGAAAAGATTATTATATTCCTAATTTGGGTTATATGTGGGTAATATGGGATTTTGGAACATGTGGTGCAATATATAGATATTATGATTATATTGAAGATTATAATTTTATTAATTTATTTTTAAGATATGATAATCCAGATATGATAACAGATGACTTTAAAATTAAATTTCGTTTAGATGGTCCAAATAAGCCTTATCGAAAATACGGTTATATAGATAAATTAAGAATTCCAAAACAAATAGAATTATTAATTGAGAAATTATGGTCGGATACAGGTAAAGATAAATATAATACTATCAATATTGCAGAAAATAAATGGTTTGAATATTTATTACAAAATAAGTTATTATTTAATCATAATGTAAATAAAGAACACATAATAAATTCAACAATTATTAATTTTCAAAATAATAAAAGTATATTACTAGATACTAAAGCATTTAAAATAGATGCTGTAAAAATTGTTAATAAATTTAATGGTAAATAAAAAATATTTAAAGAATTCTTATTAATCTCCTTAAATCAATTTAAAGGATTATAAACTACCCAACTTTTTAATGCTGGTGGGTGATAATAAGGCAAATATATTACTGTATTTTTATTATAAAATCCTGCTAAGAAGCTAAATGAACTTGTGCCTAAACATAAAACATCTGCTTTGCATAAATGATGAAAAGTATCAAATGTATCTAAATCGTCAAAATGTAATTTAATATCTTTTAATTCTCTAATTTTTGTAAAATGAATATCAAATGTATCTTTTTGAGAAAATATATGAACATCAGCATTAGGATAATTTATTTTTAATGTATTTATATATTCTATGTATTTATCGGCATTCATATAATATCGTTCTGATTTGTTATTAAGAAAATTTTGATAATATTCCTTATTATCACATTCATTAAAAACTCGTATATGAATAGCTATATTTATTTTATTTTTATCATAAATTAATTCTCTGGACGAATTAACTTCATCATAAGCATCAATTATATCTTTTTGAACAGAACTCAAATAATAATCTGGATTACTATCAAAAATTTCGAATGGTAAATTATAATAATTTAACACATTTGTTTTATTTATATTATCTTTTAATAATTGGTCTAATTTAATATTATGAGTAAAAGGTGTTTCAAATTTTTCTAATTTTGTATAATCAACTTCGTTATTATTTGACAATTTTTTTATATTAAAGAATTTTTCCCATTTTTCATTCCATTCTGGGTCATTATTATAATTATGACCTACTGTAATCGGAAAATGAATAAATTTAAGGTTATGTTGTTTTGCAATTGCTATTAAAGCAATTATTCTTTGATATTGTGCTCCAATACCTTCATAACCATATATTGAAGCATAATCACTTGAATTTTGATAATAAGCAATAAACATATTATTAAATAGTATTTTTTTAAATGTTTATATAAACATTTATTTTTTTTAAATATCTATATGAGTAATATAGGTATTGTTGGTGTTGGTAAATTAGGTATTTGTTATGCTAGTATTTTAGCAAAAGTAGGTTATAAAGTATTTATACATGACATTAATATATCAATATTAAATAATATTAAGAATGATACTTATAATTATAATGAAGAAGGATTAAATGAACTCATATCTAAATATAAATCAAATCTTGTTTTAGCATATAATTTAATTGATATTTATAATAATTGTGATATAATTTTTACTTATATTCAAACACCATCATTAGATAATGGTTTATATAATCATACTTATATAGATAATTTTATTAATGAAATTTTAACTATTGATAATGGTAATAATAATGAAAAAATAATTATTATTAATTCAACAGTTATTCCTGAATATTGTAATAGTATCAAAGATAAATTAAAATCTAAAAACTTTTCATTATGCTATAATCCTTCATTTATAGCACAAGGTAGTATTATTAATAATATTATTAATCCTGATATTATCCTTATTGGTTTAGACGATGATAATAATGATAATTATAATAAAATAATTGATATATATGATAAGATACTAATTATTGATAATGATAATGATAATGATAATGATAATGATAATGAAAAAAAATATAAGAGAATGAATTTATTAGAAGCAGAAATAACAAAACTATCTATTAATTGTTTTATTACAACTAAAATTACATATGCGAATATGATTGGTGATTATCTTATAAATAAGAATTGTAATCCACATATTGTTCTTAATGCAATTGGAAGTGATTCTAGAATTGGGAATAAATATATTAATTATGGTTTTGGATATGGAGGCCCATGCTTACCACGAGATAATAAAGCATTATATGAATATGGTAAAATCAATAATTATGATTTTAATATTTGTAATATAAATGATGATAATAATTCAAAACATTTATTTTATCAATATGAAAAATTAAAACAATCAACTGAACCTATTGAATTTAGATATATAACGTATAAAGATACATCAGATATTTTAGAAAAATCGCAAAAATTAGAATTAGCAATATTATTAGCAAATAATAAAAATAAAGTAATTATATATGAAAGACCATATATAATTGAAATTCTTAAAGATAAATATAATGATTTATTTGAATATAGAGAATTATAAATTCGGTACTATTATTAATTCTTCATCTATTAAATTATGTTGTTTATATCCTAATTCATTTATATAATTTAATAATTGTTCAGGGTTAATATTACATTGTTTCATATTTGTTACATTATATTCTAATTGAATAATTGGTTTATATTTTTTAATTGTTTTCTCCCCACCTTTTAGAATATTATATTCATATCCTTCTGTATCAATTTTAATAAAATCTACTTTAATATCATTATTATAAAAAATATTATCTAATGTATCTATTTCTACTTCAACAGGATGTATATCATTAAATCTTAAAGGATTTTCACCCATTGTACTTAAACCATCATGAGATAAACAAACATTTAATATTGTTTTTCCTTTGTTATCTGATAATCCAATATTATATGTTTTAACATTATTTATATTATTAATTTTAATATTATCATTCAATAAATCATAAGTAAATTTAAAAGGTTCAAAACTGTAAAATTGCGAATTAGGTAAATATTTAGCATATAATGAATATAAACCAACATTTGCGCCAATATCAACGATATTTACTTTATCATTTTTATTAATTAAATTATAAAAATAATTTAATGATTTTTTTTCTCTTATTTCACCATTTTTTGAAAATGAAGAATTTCCATAATCAACAGTTGTATTTGTTACTGAAATACATTCAATATCGTTATAATTATATTCATATGGCATATAATTGTTATTATATTTATTTATATTATAATTATAACAATTATATTAACGCAATAATAATTTAATGTTTGTTGCGTTAATATTTAATTTATATTATTATCAATATTATTAATATGATTATTTTAATTCCTTTAAATGGTATAGGTAATAGATTTAAAATAAATAAATACAATGAACCAAAAGCATTAATATTAGTAGAGAATAAACCGATAATTTATTGGTTGTTAGACAATATTAATTATGATAATATCGATTATGTATATATTGTATATAATAAAGAATATGAAATATATAATTTTGAAACTAATATTATTAATAGATATATTAATATTAAATTTAAATTTTTAAAATTAACAACTAATACATCTGGCGCTCTTGAAACTGTATTATATGCATTAAATTATATTAATGACAATGATAATGACAATGCTATAATATGCATTGATGCTGATAATTTTTATACAACAGATATTATAAAATTATGGAATGGTACTAATTCATTAATTACATTTAATGACAATATTAATAATATAATTCCATTATTTTCATATATTGATAGAGATGAACATAATATAATTATTAATATTAAAGAAAAAGAATTTATAAATAATGAAAATAAATTAGCATGTTGTGGTGCATATGGATTTTCATCATATAAAGAATTATATAAATATGCAAAAAAAGTAATTGATGATAATTATTTAGTTAAAAATGAATATTATATATCATCTGTTATTAAATATATGATTAATGATGGTATTAAATTTAATAATATAACAATAGATAATAAATATTATTTTTCATTAGGCACACCAGAACAAATTGAAAAATTTGAATTTATTTTTTTATTAGATTTAGACGGAACATTGGTTGATACTGACGATTTATATATAGAAATATGGAATGAATTATTGACAGATATTAATATAAATAAAGAATATTATAATAAATTTATTAAAAGTAAAAGTGATAACAATTTTTTAAAATCAATAATACCTGATATAACTAAATCAGAAATTAATTCTATTTCTGAAAAAAAAGATGAGTTATTTAAAAATAGAATTCATAAAATTAAAATTTTTGATGATGTTGTAAATTTTTTACAGCAATTAAATAATTGTAGAGTTGCTATTATAACTAATTGTAATAAATCAACTGCAATTAATATATTGACATATTTTGATATTTATAAATATATTAATCTAATTATTAGTGCAGACGATTGTATTAATTCAAAACCTCATAAAGAACCTTATCTTAATGCTAAAGTTTATTTTAATGAAAATAAATATAATAAATATATAGTTTTTGAAGATAGTCATATTGGGTATTTAAGTGCTATTTCAGCAAATATTGATACTATTTTTATGAAAATAAATGATAATGGTAATGATAATGGTAATGATAATGATAATGGTAATGATAATGGTAATATTAAATATTTCTATAAATATGATGAAATAAATATTAAATCAATTATAAAAGAAATCAATAATAAATATATAATTAAAAATTCATTTAATATACCAAATATATCTAATATAAATTATAATAATAAAAATAATCGTAGTGAAGGATATATATGTGATATATATAAATATAATATTAATGGTAGTAATGACATTATATTAAAAATTGCTAATATTAATAATTCATTGACAATAACTGCTAAAAAATTAGATTTATATAAAAATGAAATATATTTTTATAAGGAAATTTATAAAAATATTATCAATATAATAAATATTCCATATTATTATGATAGTTCTTATATAAATCAATTTATTATATTAAAAGATTTGAATTGTTATAATGGGTCATTTAATATAGATTTAAATAAAAATAAAGAACTCATCTATAAAATTATACGAGATATATCTAAATTGCATATCCGACATTATTATAATAATGATAATGAAGTTCCAATATATTTAAAGGAAGTTAGAAAAATAAATGAATTTGATTATTATAATATTTTAATTAAAGATAGATATGATAAATTTATATTAGATAATAATAATTATATTGATAAACAAATTAAAAATGTTTTTGATAATATTAAAAATAATTTTTATAAAATTAATGAAGAATTATCGACATTTCCATTATCTTTATGTCATGGCGATTTAAAAAGTCCCAATATTTTTTATAAGAATAATAACGAGCCTTATTATTTAGATTTTCAATATATTAATTTAAATAAAGGTATTAGCGATATTATATTTTTATTAGTTGAAAGTGTTGATTTTGATAAAGATTTATATGAAGATATAATTCAATATTATTATAATATTATTATTTCTAATGGTATTGATTATAGCTATTCAAATTATATAAAAGATTTAAAAAATTCATTATCATTATTTCCATTTACTGTTGCTGTATGGTTTAATACAGAAGATAAAAATAATTTAACAGATAAGGATTTTCCATTAAATTTTCTAAATAAATTAATGAAATATTATAACCACGAATTTAATTTAAAAATAATTTACTAATCATTATTATAAATGATTAGTATTTTTAATAATGATGATTATTCAATAATAAAAAATGTTGTTAAGGTAAATAATAATACTACTGATAATGATTATCTAATAATGAAAAACGTTGTTGATTATGAACGTATATTTAAACACATATATTTATATATTGATGTATATACTAATGATAATAATACTAATGATATTAATGATAAATATAGTGATAAATTAGGTAATGTAAATGTACAAGTAAGAAATGTTATTACAACTAATAATGATAATTATAAACCTGATAAATCATATTATTATATATTAGACACAAATGAAACGGCATTTGCACATTGGATATATGATTCATGTATATTTATACAAGAATTGATTGAGTTAAATAAAACCAATAATAATATTAAAATTTTAACTAAAAATAATAGAAAATATATTAAAAGTTTTTTAAGGTTTTTTAATATTAATAATGAAATTGTTAATAGTATTGATAATTATAATAATATTACATATTCACCTTTAATTATATCATTAAATTTTACACATAAAAAACCAGAAACAGATAAATATTTTAATTATCATTTAGATAATTATATTAATTATATTATTTCTAATGTTATTAATATAACACCGTCTATTAATAAATGTGTTTTTTTACCAAGAAATGATATTGATAATGTTGCAGATTATCATATTAATAATAAAGATATAATTAAAGAGATTATTATTAATAATGGTGGTATAGTATTAGACACTTACCATTTAAATAATATTAAATATCAGTTCTCTATTTTAAATAATTCGGATATTATTATTATTGATTATGGTTCGAGTTTTTTAGTTAATTGTGCTTTTTTAAAAAATAAAAAAATATATGTCATTAATAATCATCATAATTATCATCTTCAAATGCAAGTTAATCCATATTTAAATTATATTGTGCAAACAAAAATATTAAATAATAATTATATAGAATTAATTTCAACAAATCAATTAGATTTAATTAATGATATTTCTAAACCCCCAGAATTCCTAAAAAAGAGATATAAGGATAAAAAAAGAAATCCTTAAATATCAATAATAGAAAAAGATAAATTATATACATTTAATCTAATTCATTATCCTAATCTAGTTTTTTTAAAAGGAAATGAAATAAAAGAATCTAAAATTGATACTGCTATGATATTAATATCATATAATTTATGTAAAAATATAAAATGGAATTTATATGAATATGCTGCTGATTTTATATATATTAATGAATGTTATAATCA
>Ga0209358_10003081_pt1 | contig 12416 bp, 9 predicted proteins | sample LauGreFa1BDMLBSN_2_FD_187574 | JGI IMG/M metagenome (GOLD analysis project Ga0209358, IMG submission 187574) | Freshwater lake microbial communities from Lake Michigan, USA - Fa13.BD.MLB.SN (SPAdes) (version 2) | ecosystem: Environmental > Aquatic > Freshwater > Lake | place: Lake Michigan, USA...
ATTATTGTGGCAAGTATTAGCTGTATTTACAGTTTAGGCAACCCAAACGACTTTCGTTCAATGGCCGTGCCACTTAAAACGGGAAAACCACTTAAACGCTCGGACTTGCTTAAATCGTTACTCACGATTCAATATGAACGCAATGACAGCGCCCTTGCCCCGGGAAAATTTAGGGTACGCGGGGATGTAATTGATATTATTCCTGCGTATGAAAGTAATATTTTACGTGTGACGCTTGAAGATAATTGCATTGCGTCCGTCAAAGAAATGGATCCACTGACAGGGGATTTAATCACTAAAATCGATGAAACTGTCCTGTATCCAGCCAAGCAATATGTCATTCCAGAAGAAAAAAAGCAACGCGCACTTACTTCAATTCGAGAAGAATTAATAAGTCATCTTCCAACACTGCCTCCACTTGAAGCACAACGTTTAAAACAACGCATTGAATACGACTTAGAAATGATTGCTGAAATTGGCTATTGCTCAGGCATTGAAAATTACAGCCGCAATTTTGAAGATAGAAATGCGGGTGAACCACCTTATACTCTCATGGATTATTTTGATGGCGACTATTTTTTAATTATCGATGAAAGTCATCAAACTCTGCCCCAATCACGTGCCATGTTTAACGGCGATTATGCGCGTAAAAAAAATTTAGTGGATTATGGCTTTCGTCTTCCTAGCGCGTTTGATAATCGCCCCCTCAAATTTGTTGAATTTGAAAGCAAAATGGTCACGACGCTTTTTGTATCAGCCACGCCAGCCGATTATGAAATTGCTAAAAGCAACCATGTTGTCGAATTAATTACGCGCCCAACAGGACTGCTTGATCCTGTCATTATTGTTCATCCTATAACGGGACAAATGACACATTTAATTGAACAAGTTAAGCTAGCCATTGCGCAAAATACGCGAGTGCTCATCACCACATTAACCAAGCGAATGGCAGAGGATTTAACCAATTTCCTCGCAAAAGAAATGCTCAAAGTGCGCTATATTCACAGCGACGTCGATAATTTAGAACGTATTGAATTGATTCGTCAACTGCGCGTTGGGGAATACGATATTTTGATTGGTATCAATTTACTGCGTGAAGGATTGGACTTGCCCGAAGTGAGTTTAGTGGCCATTTTAGACGCGGATAAAGAAGGTTTTCTGCGAGATGAACGCAGTTTAATTCAAACGATCGGTCGCGCCGCGCGAAATAGTGAAGGCAAAGTGATTTTTTATGCAGACAGCATCACAAAATCCATGCAAAATGCGATGACAATCACGCAAAATCGACGTGAACAACAAATTCTTCATAATCAAAAATATAACATTACACCGCAAACCATTATAAAATCGGTTAACGAACAAAAAAGTAAAATCAAAGGAACCAAACACTTAAGTAAAATTGATATTGAACGCCAGCTTATTGAACTTGATGCTCAAATGCGTGTTTGTGCGGCGCAACTTGAATTTGAAAAAGCCATTGAATTGCGCGATAGAATTGAACAATTAAAGAAAGCACAATAAATTCCTATACTCAAGGCACGTTATGACGCTTCCTAAACCACCCTGTTTTTTTCGACAATACGCACCCATTCTGGGCGTAATAATTTTAGTCTGGCTAAGTTTTTGCGTATTACAGCAATTTCTTATCCCACTGATATGGGCATTAATTATTGCGTATGTTACGTACCCCATTTATGAAAAAATATTAGATTTTTTTAATGGGAAAGCCATATTAAGCGCGGCAACATTGACAAGCGTTGTATCGGCTATTGTCATTTTGGTGTGTTATAACTTACTTAATGTGCTTCAAGAAGAACTATGGAACACCTACACGCAACTGATTACCACGTTTGGAACACATTCTTTTCAGCTTCCAGAAAGTATTCGACACATTCCCTATTTGGGGGACTATTTAGAAAATCGGCTCAATCATTTGTTAAATAATCGCGCGGCACTCAATGAACATCTTATTGCCTGGGCGAAATACAGTTTACAGCTGTTTGGTGAAGGACTACGTCATGCTGGAAAGTTGATTATTGAATTCTGTTTTGTGTTAATTACGGTATTTTTTTGTTTCCGCGATGGCAAAACATGGCTGATCCAATTACAAATGGCTATTGGTTACTTTTTTGATGACGAGCAAGGAATTTATTTAAAAACGCTTGGCCATACCACACGCGCTGTCTGTTATGGATTGGTATTAGCGGCATTGGGTCAAGGCATTATAGCAGGTATTGGCTACGCATTAGCTGGCGTGAGTGCGCCGCTATTACTGGGTGCATTTACTGCTTTAATGGCGCTTATTCCCATGGGCGCCACTTTAGTTTGGATTCCTACCGGATTATTATTGCTTGCAAACGAAAACATTTGGGCAGGCCTTGGACTACTTGCATGGGGATTTCTAGTGGTCAGTACGGTGGATAATGTAATTCGGCCGCTTATTATTTGTGGCGCGAGTCGAGTCCCTTTTTTAGTGGTTTTATTTGGTGTATTTGGAGGCTTGACAGCTTTTGGTGCCATAGGCTTATTTTTAGGCCCCATGATTCTTGCACTACTTCTTGCCGTCTGGCAGGTCAATATAACCAAAATTCAACTCAACAATACGCAGTAATCGCATTTAAACAATAATCTTAAAGAGAAAAAAATGAGCGAAACAATAACATGGAAAGGCATCATTTTAGCTGGTGGTGCAGGTACGCGTCTTCACCCCATTACGAAAGCCGTATCAAAACAGCTTTTGCCTGTTTATGATAAACCGATGATTTATTATCCTTTATCGGTACTCATGCTAGCCGGCATTCAAGATATTCTGATTATTACCACACCTGAAGACCAACAAAATTTTAAAAACTTGCTTGGTGATGGCACTGAATTTGGAATTAACATTCAATACGCCGTGCAACCCAAACCCGAAGGTTTAGCCCAAGCATTTTTAATTGGTGAAGAATTCATTGGTGATAGCCATACGTGCCTTGTTTTAGGTGACAATATTTTCTTTGGCCAAGGTTTTTCGGGCAGTTTAAAACAAGCGTTAGCGTGCAAACAAGGCGCAACAGTTTTTGGTTATCAAGTGAAAGATGCTGAGCGATTTGGCGTCGTGGCGTTCGATGAAAATAATAAAGCTATTTCCATTGAAGAAAAACCCGCCAAACCCAAATCCCATTTTGCCGTCACAGGACTGTATTTTTACGATAATCGCGTCGTAGAAATTGCTAAAAATATAAAACCCTCCGCGCGTGGTGAACTTGAAATTACCGAAGTGAATCAAACCTATTTAAATGCGGGTGAGTTGAATGTTGAAATTTTTGGCCGTGGCTTTGCGTGGCTAGATACAGGTACGCATGACAGTTTGCTTGAAGCGGGTCAATTTGTGCAAACCATTGAACATCGTCAAGGTTTAAAAGTCGCCTGTTTAGAGGAAATTGCATTCCATAATGGTTGGCTCAGTGTTGAAGATTTGCAAAAAAGTGCGGCTGCACTATCAAAAACAGCTTATGGCGCGTATTTACTCGAATTGAGTAAAACCGCAAAATGAACGCATTTCAGCCGCTTGCCGAGCGAATGCGGCCAAGTGATTTAGCAAATTATAGCGGGCAAGCGCATATTTTATCAGCAGGCAAACCGCTTTATAGTGCGTTGACGTCGGGCAATTTGCACTCAATGATTTTTTGGGGAGCATCGGGCACAGGCAAAACAACCCTAGCCCGCTTAATTGCCAAGCAATCAAATGCGGAATTTATAGCCATTTCAGCTGTACTTGCTGGAGTAAAAGAGATCCGCGAAGCCATTGAACACGCGAAAACCATTCAAAAATTTGAAAAACGCCGTACGATATTATTCGTCGATGAAGTACATCGATTCAATAAAGCACAACAAGATGCGTTTTTACCGCACGTTGAAGATGGTACAGTCTATTTTATTGGCGCAACAACTGAAAATCCATCTTTTGCGCTCAATAATGCGCTGCTTTCAAGAGCGCGGGTGTATGTATTAAATCCACTCACACCCTCTGAATTACAAGCTATTTTGACACATGCGCTTGAAGACAATTCAAATGGTTTAGGCGATTTAAATCTGGAAATGTCTGATGAGATTAAACTTCAATTTGCCCAAACGGCAGATGGTGATGCAAGGCGCCTGCTTAATTTACTCGAACTCGCAGCTGAGGTAGCCTCAGCACAATCAACATCAATTATTGACGAATTTATCGCACAAGCTGTGTTGAGTGGAGGTGTGCGTCGTTTTGATTCTCACGGTGAAGAATTTCATAATCAAATTTCAGCGCTTCATAAATCCGTTCGGGGTAGCTCAACAGATGGCGCACTTTACTGGCTTTGCCGCATGATTGATGGGGGTTGCGACTTGGCGTATTTGGCGCGTCGTATTGTGCGTATTGCCTCAGAAGATATTGGCAATGCAGATCCCCGTGCGCTGCAACTCGCGCTCAATGCATGGGATGCACAAGTGCGTTTAGGTACGCCCGAGGGCGAATTATCGCTTGCTCAAGCAGTTCTTTATATGGCGAGCGCACCTAAAAGTAACGCTGTTTATCAAGCTTATAATGCTGCAATGGCGCACATTAAACAAACTGGATCGCTGGAAGTACCGCTACATTTGCGCAATGCACCCACGTCACTCATGAAAAAACTCGATTACGGCAAAGCTTACCGTTACGCACACAACGAACCCGATGCTTATGCAGCAGGTGAAAATTATTTCCCACCAGAACTATCTAAAACCCAGTATTACTATCCCGTTGAGCGTGGGCTGGAAATTAAAATTAAGGAAAAATTGGCTAGATTGCGTGAATTAGACGCACTCTTTTTAGAAACAAATGGAAATTAACCATGATAGCTAAAGCCACCTTCGTCTTTTTGCCTTATAATTGTCATTATATTTTCACTTTATAACACCACTTTTTAAAAAATAAGAACATGGACTTAAAATTTCTCGATTTTGAACAACCCATCGCTGTACTAGAAGCGAAAATTGAAGAACTACGCAACGTGGAGTTTGATAATAAAATCAATATATCCGATGCGCTCAAACAATTAGAAGATAGAAGCGAAGCATTAACCGAATCTATTTTTGCCAATTTGACTGATTGGCAAATTTCACAAATGTCTCGCCATCCAGGACGACCTTATACACTCGATTATATCGATTTAATGTTTACTGATTTCCATGAACTTCATGGTGATCGGGCCTATGCAGACGATCCTGCCATAATTTGCGGTCTTGCCAAACTTGACGGAAAGCCCATTGCCATCATTGGCCATCAAAAAGGTCGCGATACCAAAGAAAAAATTCACCGAAATTTCGGTATGCCACGCCCTGAAGGTTATCGCAAAGCCTTGCGCGTCATGAAATTAGCAGAAAGGTTTAATATACCACTCATTTGCTTAATTGATACCCCAGGTGCTTATCCTGGCATTGACGCGGAAGAACGCGGACAAAGTGAAGCCATTGCACGAAACTTGTTTGAAATGGCGCAACTTAAAACGCCTATTATATGTACCATTATTGGTGAAGGCGGCTCAGGTGGCGCACTTGCCATTGGTGTTGGCGATCGTTTAATTATGCTTGAATACAGCACCTATTCTGTCATCTCACCTGAAGGATGTGCTGCCATTTTATGGAAAAGTCCTGATAAACTTCAACTTGCCGCTGAAGCAATGGGAATTACTGCAGACCGAATTCGCGAACAAGGCTTTTTAGATGAGGTGGTTCGTGAACCTTTAGGTGGTGCGCATCGTGACTTCAAAACAATGGGCGAGAATTTAAAAGAAACACTAATACGTCATTTAGACTCTATTCAGCAACAAGACATGCAAACCATTTTAGCTACGCGCTATCAACGTATTATGAGTTTTGGTGTATTTGAAGAATCGAGCAAATAAAAACGGAAATTAACGATAATTGATTGTGAAAGAAAACTTTAATTTTGAGGTTTTGGTTATTGGCAGTGGTGGCGCAGGATTAAGTTTAGCGCTCAAACTTGCTAATGCTCAAACTCGCGTCGCTGTGCTGTCTAAATTTGCCCTTACATCAGGCAGTACTTACTATGCGCAAGGCGGTATTTCTGCAGTATTTGATGCAAATGATTCAATTGAATCGCATTTAAACGACACACTCAATGCGGGGGCAGGACTTTGCGACACCGATATTGTCGAATTAACCGTTAAGCACGGCAAAGAATCCATTGATTGGCTTCGTGAACAAGGTGTGCAATTCACGCAAGAGCAGACAAAAACAGGTGAAACAAAACTGCATTTAAATCGTGAAGGTGGACATTCACATCGACGTGTTGTGCATACCGATGACGCAACAGGAAAAGCGGTTTCACTTTCGCTAATTGAACGTGCACAGGAAAATCCATTTATCGAATTATTTGAATACTACAATGTTATTGATTTAATCACCCAAATCGATAAGGGTACCAAACAATGTGTTGGGGCCTACGTGTTTAATAATCATCAGCAACGTGTGGAAACCTTTGCGGCAAAAATAACGGTATTAGCCACTGGTGGTGCAAGCAAAGCTTATTTGTATAGTACAAATCCACACAGTTCAACGGGTGATGGTATGGCGGTGGCATGGCGAGCGGGGTGTCGCGTGAGTAATTTAGAATTCATGCAATTCCACCCCACGTGTCTTTATCATCCAGCAGGCAACTCATTTTTAATAAGTGAAGCGTTGCGCGGTGAAGGTGGAAAGTTGGTTTTGCCGGATGGTCGCACTTTTATGCAAAATTATGATGAACGAGGCGAACTTGCACCACGCGATATTGTCGCGCGCGCCATCGATCATGAAATGAAAAAACGTGGAATTGATTGCGTCTATTTGGACATTAGCCACAAACCCGAATCATTTATTCGAGAACATTTCCCCAATATTTATCAACAATGCTTAGAGTTTGATATTGATATTACGCAGCAGCCAATTCCCGTTGTCCCCGCAGCGCATTATACCTGCGGCGGTGTCATAACAGATAGCTATGCGCGAACTGATATAGAAAACTTATACGCTGTAGGTGAAGTGGCTTGTACTGGGTTACATGGTGCAAACCGCATGGCGAGTAATTCACTGCTTGAATGTTTAGTCTTTGCGCAACGAGCGAGCGATAAAATTAAACAAAAGTTACCACAAATCACCCATGTTCAAAATATTGCGCCTTGGGATGAGTCAAAAGTCAGTGATTCTGATGAAGAAGTCGTGGTCGCTCATAATTGGAGTGAGCTTCGTCATTTTATGTGGGATTATGTCGGCATTGTTCGCACTGACAAACGATTAGATCGCGCTATGAATCGAGTAGAATTACTTAAAAAAGAAATAGCAGAATATTATAAATATTTCCGTGTCACAAGTGATTTACTTGAGTTGCGCAATTTGGTCATTGTTGCGGAATTAATTATTCGCTGCGCACAACAACGCAAAGAAAGTCGTGGACTGCATTACACCCTCGACTATCCCGAAATTGACACATCAAAACCAGCACAAAATACGATATTAATTCCTGAAAACTATACAGTCAAACTCTAGTTTTTTAATGCACAGCGCTTTATTCACTCGTGTGATTTAGGTCTGCATTTATAATTTCACTATTTTATATTTACTACATTATGCTATCAAAAGAATGGAATGAATGGTTGATTATTAATGCCGCACGCGGGTGCAGTAGAGAAAATTTATTGTCAGATTTGACAATAAAAGGGGGATACGCACTCGATGTCGCGGAAAAAGCATTTGAAGGCGTTTGGGATGACCTTGCGCGTTGCACAAATATCAGCAAAATCATCAAAGGTGAATCTATTCGCCCAGACATTGAGAGCACCCACAATAGCCTAAAAGTAGATGACAGATTCATCTCTATTTTAATGACATGCGAAAAACCACGTATTGTATTTCTTGATAATGTATTAACAGAAACAGAATGTGATGAGCTCATCGCCCTAGCAGAAGAAAGAATTCAACGATCGCAAGTCGTTGATGCGTCTAGTGGTAACAGCACGCCACACGGAGCTAGAACGAGTCATGGCGCCTTTTTTAAACGACAAGAAAGCGATTTGATCACCGCTATTGAAAAACGTTTAGCTCAAATAACACATTGGCCAATCGAATACGGGGAAGGCCTGCAAGTCATGAGATACGAAATAGGCGAAGAATATAAAACGCATTACGATTGGTTTGATCCAAGCAAGACCGGCTCATCTAAACATCTCTCTCAAGGCGGTCAACGTGTAGGCACCGTTATTATGTACCTATCTGATGTTGAGCAAGGAGGAGGAACCCGATTCCCTCATTTGGGATTAGAAGTTCGCCCTAAAAAAGGAGCAGCCGTGTTTTTTGCAAATGTCACAGAAAATGGTATACCAGATAAACAAACATGGCATGCGGGTGCACCAGTCATTTCAGGCGTTAAATATATTGCAACGAAATGGATGCGTGAATCCACTAATCAGTCATCCTAATAAAATAACATCATTATTTGAAATAGTTATTTTTTGCTAAGTCCTCAATACAATTAAACATCCATAATTTCCCGTAAAACCGCAGTCGCATAGCTTCCTGCTGGCAAACTAAATTTCAACAACAACGTGGTATTTTCGTCACTCAATTGCCATGTTAAATCTTGTACATTCACACGCAACGCTCGTCGATCAGTTTCTAAACCAAATGCAATTAAGCCTCGCGTTAACGATTCATATTCATCTAAGACGGATTGCTCACACTTTTGGGCATCTGCGCTTGCTCGCAAGTCGCCTTCCCCATATAGAGCGCCTGTAGGATGCAGTTCATTATTATCCAAACGTGTACGGATAATATTGTCTATTTCTTCACACGCGAAACCACTGCGCGACCAATCAAGCATGAAAACGTCGCCATTGAGTCCCGTTGCCCAATTATTGTCGTTAATACGCCGAGCTAGAATACAATTAAACAAAAAAGAACGCGCTGCTGATAAATAAATACTTCGCTGCTCACGAGGCACTTTTTCACCGTTAAACATCGCTAGTGCCTTCATAATATTTTGACCCTGATGTCCAAAACGCTGTGTACCATAATAATTCGCTATACCATGCCGTTTGATTGACGTTAATTGTGCAATAGTGCTTTCAATATCACCTTGCCATTGCCGAATAGTTAATTCAAATTGATTGTGCGCTAATGCGCCCCGTTTGAGTTTTCGAGCATGACGCGTCACACATAACACTTTCACGCCTTCAGCAGAAAAGTTCGCCCAAATTGGCTCATCGCCTTTAGGTAACCAGACACTATACCACTGTGTTGTTATTGCATGACGATCTTTCATCCCAGCATAACCAATATCGCGTTGACGCACATTGGCAAATCGTGCGAGTTGACGTGCAACATATTCGGTATTTTCGCCCGTCTTTTCAATTTGCAAAAAAATATGCTCGCCACTGCCAGAAGGTTCAAATGCGAGTGTTTCTTTAACAATAAAATCAGCGGGAACAGTGCGGATATTGCCCTTTCCTTGCGGTGATCCGTATGCATGAGGCCAATGAGGTAATGTAAAATTTTCGAGATTCATGATGTGGTGAAATTGATTTGCTAGGTGACTGAATGTTTATTCATCATTAAAATAGGAAATAGGTTACAAAAATAAGTGATGAAATTATTTTAAATCACGCTAGACTGAAATATTAAAATGACTTGTTATGGACGGTATTTATGTTTATGTATTCCCTACCTTTATTTTTTGAGCATATTCATTTTTTTAGTGTGGCGGATTTTGGTATGTTTGTCGTTGGATTGATGGTTATTTTAATCATCAATGCAAATTATTCTGAGAAAACAGAGTATCAACAATCGCTGAATAATTATTTATTTGCGAGTTGGAGCGGCAATATTGCATTGATTTGGGTTGCAATTCCTTTCTTTATTCTGCTTAATATTGGTTTATTTGCTGCCGATACGATGGCAAAAACAGGCATATTTACGGTCTCTATTTGGGATGATATTCATCTTATCTTTTTTCTACCTGTAATATGGTGGACAGTATCCATTTGGCGCTGTTCAACTAATACTAATTATCTGATTTTTGGCGCATTTGCTCGTTTTTTGACCATTAGCGTCTTTTTTGAATATGCACTGAAAATGCTTATTCGCATTGATTATCCACGTATATTTTTTGAATGTGAAGAGCTATTTTTAGATTATGGAAACTGCTTTTAATTTGCTTTGATCGCTTTTAACACGCAATCACATAAATTTGGCTGACCTGTTTCAAAAACTTTCGCATCAGTTTCACGACGTAGCCATGTAAATTGACGTTTAGCAAGTTGCCTCGTAGCGATGATTGATTTTTCAGTCATCGTAGGCAAATCATAATCACCTTGAAAATACGCCCACGCTTCTCTATAACCGACAGCGCGAATAGCAGGCAATTTATCATGCAAATCGCCACGCTGATACAAATGCGCCACTTCCTCTAAAAATCCTTTTTCGAGCATCGCATGAAAGCGTTTAGCAATAATAGCGTGTAGTACGTGTCGATCACTTGGGGCAATAATGTATTTTTGAATTTGGTAAGGCAACGCATTATCTTGCGCGCTGTCAGCAAAAAAATCACTCAATGAGCGCCCTGTAATTTCATATACTTCCAGCGCCCTCTGAACACGTTGCGGATCATTAGGGTGAATTCTCGCCGCAGCCTTCGGGTCAATTTCCGCTAAACGCGCGTGTACAGCAAGATTTCCTTCCTTGGCTAATTGCGCTTCTAATTTTGCTCGGACGTCCGCATTAGCTGGAGGCAACTGAGCTAGACCTTGCGTTAGCGCATTAAAATAAAGCATCGTTCCGCCAACTAAAATAGGCAGTTTTCCACGAGCCACCATATCGGCCATTAGAATCAACGCTTGCGTGCGAAATTCACCTGTGGAAAACGATTCACTCGGATCTAAAATATCAATCAAATGATGAGCAACTCCGCCACGCTCGTCTAGCGAAGGCTTTGCTGTACCAATATCCATTCCCTTGAAAACTAAAGCAGAGTCAACACTGATAATTTCGCCGTTTAATGCTTGAGCAAGCTGCACCGCCAATGCCGTTTTTCCTGAAGCGGTAGGCCCCATGAGTAAAATAGCTGGCGGTAAATGCATCTTATTCATCAAAAAAATGAACTACTTTAATTTTATAAATAGTTATACGCGAATTTTGCAATTTGCGAATAAGACGTATCGCCAATAAAGAATTCTGACCAACGACTTGGATCAAATTTAATGTCTTCCGCATCCCATTTAAACAATTTGATTAAACTTTCCATGAGTTTCTTGTCCATGTAAATATAATTCATGGCAACACGATTACTCATGATAATGGGGTTGTAATTATCTTCTGTTCGACGAACAATAAAGCAACCTGAACGATATAAACTGTATAAAATTTTAAATACCGATGATTGATCATCGGGTTCAAATTCTAAGACTTTGGTTATTTGCTCGGAAGCCGCTTTTAAACCAACACCTCCATAAGGCTCACTTTCAGCTAATAAAATATCAAGTTGCTGATAAATTCGCTCCCGCTGGGAATGCTGAGGGAAATCGTTTTTTAAACTTAACTTTGATTTAATAAAATTATTATAGGTACGCTTCATATCATCGGCTGCGGGAACATCCGCTTTAGCTTGCTGCTGCCCTAAAAAGCGTTCAATTGCGGATTCATTTTCTTGGCTACTACACGATAAAACGGGATCTAAATCGCCAATATGTCGCTGCGTAATGGAAATCATGCCGCGTTTTTCAACTAAACGACATAAATCACCAAAGCCTTGAAAGGCTTGATAACTATTAAAATCGACTGCGCGACTATTTTTAATCGCCGCAGCAATAGTTGATTGATTAGTTTTAAGTCCATTGGTCGTGTTATAGCGCACTTTTTCAATGAGTAAATCAATGATGCAATTCTCATCGTCCGCCACAGAGGTTTCAATTTTGCGTGAACCGTAATCGTTTTTACCAAAATCCTCATGATAATAAAACAAATCACAGGCGCTACGATAAAGTTCACCGACCGTATTTTTAGTACTGCCAATACCAATAATCGTTTTGCCAATTTCTTTAAGCTTTGAAAACAGCGGCATATAATCACGATCATTGGCAATAATCGCAAAAATATTGATATCGGGATGCGTATAAGCTACTGAAATCGCTTCAATAGCAAGGCGAATATCCGACGTATTTTTATAGCCGTTATAATAGGGAATATCTTCATGGCGAATTAAATTCGCTTGCAGCATTTCGCGCAATTCTTTTTTTCGTACTTCAGAAATGGGCAATTTCATAATATCGCCAAATGAGCGACGAATACTAATTTCACCATGCTCGGTTAATTTTTTGATTTCTTTTTTAATGTCTAAAGGTAAATCATCATCAAGACAAAAGCCGACAAAA
>Ga0209358_10003083_pt1 | contig 12412 bp, 14 predicted proteins | sample LauGreFa1BDMLBSN_2_FD_187574 | JGI IMG/M metagenome (GOLD analysis project Ga0209358, IMG submission 187574) | Freshwater lake microbial communities from Lake Michigan, USA - Fa13.BD.MLB.SN (SPAdes) (version 2) | ecosystem: Environmental > Aquatic > Freshwater > Lake | place: Lake Michigan, USA...
GACCTGGACCTGCAAGCCTTTGCGGTCAGGTTTGATAACTATTACCTGGAAAGCAGCCTGTACCTCAGTGGCCGGGTCGATGCGGTGGTGCAAAAGTTGCAGCAAGCCGGCCAGACCTACGAGCAGGATGGCGCGTTGTGGCTCAAGACCACCACTTATGGCGACGACAAGGACCGGGTGATGCGCAAGGGCGACGGCAGCTACACCTACTTTGTGCCCGATGTGGCCTACCACATCACCAAGTGGGAGCGTGGCTTCGAGAAAGTGGTCAATATCCAGGGTACCGACCACCATGGCACCATCGCCCGCGTTCGCGCCGGCCTGCAGGCCGCTGGCGTCGGCATTCCGCAGGGGTATCCGGACTATGTGCTGCACACCATGGTGCGGGTGGTCAAGGGTGGCGAAGAGGTCAAAATCTCCAAGCGCGCCGGCAGCTACGTGACACTGCGTGACCTGATCGAGTGGACCAGCAAGGACGCGGTGCGATTCTTCCTGCTCAGTCGCAAGCCAGACACCGAGTACACCTTCGATGTTGATTTGGCGGTGGCCAAGAACAACGACAACCCGGTTTACTACGTGCAGTACGCCCATGCCCGCATCTGTTCTGTGCTGGCGTCCTGGGGCGGTGACCGGACCACGCTCGGCAGTGTCGGTCTGTCAGTGCTCGACAGCGGACCCGCGCAGGCCCTGATGCTGCTATTGGCCAAATACCCCGACATGCTGACTGCTGCTGCCGCCGACTTCGCGCCGCACGATGTCACTTTTTACTTGCGTGAGTTGGCGGCCAGTTACCACAGTTACTACGATGCCGAGCGCATTTTGGTCGACGACGAGACTGTCCGGTTGGCCCGGTTGGCGCTGGTCGCGGCCACGGCGCAGGTGTTGCACAATGGCTTGGCGGTGCTGGGTGTCAGTGCCCCGCAAAAAATGTGAACTCAACCCGGAGTCTGAAAAACATGATGCAGCAACGTGGTGGGACTCTGGTCGGGTTCATCATCGGGGTTCTGGTGGGCTTGGGCGCTGCGCTGGCCGTGGCGGTGTATGTGACCAAGGTGCCCGTGCCCTTTTTGAACAAGGGCGAGAGCCGCAGCGCAGATCAGGACGCTGCTGAAAACAAAAAAAACAAGGATTGGGACCCTAACGCGCCGCTCTATGGCAAAAATCCTGTCAAGCCCGCGCAGCCGGCCGCCTCTGGGCCTGTGGTTGAGGCCTCTGGCGCTGCATCAACTACCCCGCCTGCCCCTGCCATCCCAGCCTCGGGCGCGCCGCCTGGGTTGCCCGCTAAAGTAGAAGCCAAGCCAGCCGCCAGTGCTGACCCGCTGGGTGACCTGGCCAAGGCGCGTGCGACGACTGTGGCTCCGGCTGCAACTGCACCGGCCGGTGCAGTTGCAGAGCCTTTTACATATTTCGTGCAGGTGGGCGCTTTTCGAACACTGGAAGACGCCGAAAGCCAACGCGCCCGCCTGTCACTCGGTGGTATTGAGACCCGGGTGTCTGAGCGCGAGCAGTCCGGTCGGACCGTTTATCGGGTGCGGGTCGGTCCGTTTGATAAGCGCGAAGAAGCCGAGCGGGCCAAGGAAAAACTCGATGCCAGTGGCCTGGAGACGGCACTGGTCCGGGTTCAGCGCTAAAAAAACCGGCGGAACTTCCTATCCTGGTGCAGGTCAATTGATTTTGAATGGAGTAACAGAGCATGAAACGTCGTGATTTTTCCGTGGTTTGCGGTGCCGCACTGGCGGGTTCTGCCGTAGCCCCTCGGCTGGCGCTGGCCCAGGCCAAACCGCCAGTGGCCGGGACCGACTACATGGTGCTGGAAAAACGAGCCTCGGTGGAGGCGCCCGCGGGCAAAATCGAAGTGGTGGAATTTTTTTGGTACAGCTGCCCACACTGCAATGCCTTTGAGCCCACCCTCAATGCCTGGGTCAAGGGCGTGGGCAAAGATGTGTCGGTGCGGCGGGTGCCCGTGGCTTTTCGCGATGATTTTGTGCCGCAGCAGCGCCTGTTTTACGCGCTCGAAGCCATGGGCTTGCTTGACAAGCTCCATGGGCAGGTCTTTGCAGCCATCCATGTTGAAAAGCAAAAACTAGCGCGTGGCGACGAGATTGGTGACTGGGTTGGCAAGCAGGGTGTTGACAAGACCAAGTTCATGGAGCAATACAACTCGTTCTCTATCTCCACCAAGGCCACTCGCGGTGCGCAACTGCAGAATGCCTACCGCGTGGAAGGCGTGCCGGCACTGGGTGTTGCAGGTCGCTTCTACACCGATGGAAGCCTGGCACGCAGCATGGAGCGTGCACTGCAAGTGGTGGAATTCCTGACCGGCGAAGTTCGCAGTGGTCGTTAATTAGGCTACTCCTGGCCGCTGGCAAAGGCTGCAGAGTCTCTTGTGGCTTGCTTGGTTTCGGAGCACAAGGGCGCGATTGACGCGCCAGGTGCTCGGTACGGGTTGGTGCGGCCGTACAATGGCCCAGATCCCATACCGCAAGAATCGTGCCTTATGAAATTCTCATTGTTCCCCTGGCTTTTGATAGCGGCGCTTTCTGCGTGCGCTGGATCTGCCCATGCTGAAAAAGCTGATCGCAACAAACCTATGAACGTCGAGGCCGACGCACTGCGCCACGACGAGCAGAAGCAGACCAGTGTTTTCACCGGGCGGGTCATCGTGACCAAAGGCAGCATCCTGATCCGAGGCGCCCGTATCGAGGTGCGGCAGGACGCGCAGGGCAACCAGTACGGACTGGTCAGCGCAGATCCCGGCAAGCTGGCGTTTTACCGCCAGAAGCGCGAAGGTGTTGATGAGTACATCGAGGGCGAGGCCGAAACCATTGAGTACGATGGCCGTGCCGATACGGTCAAGTTCATCAAGCAGGCCCAAATGCGGCGCTACCGAGGTACTGTGCTGAACGATGAGTTGACCGGCCAAGTTATTTTGTTTGATAACACCACCGAGGTTTTCAATATCGATGGTGGCTTGGCGCAAGGCACTACTGGCGCACCTGCTGGACGGGTTCGTGCCATGCTGATGCCCAAGCCCGACGACGCGGGGACCAACCCGCCGAAGGCTGGCTCGGCGGCGCCGGCACTGCGGCCCAGCAACGCGCTGGGCGAGGTACGTAAGTGAGCGAACAGGCCACCCTGAACGCGCCTCAGGCTCGAATCAGCGCCTCAGACGGGGTCAGCCGACTCGAAGCCAGTCACCTGGCAAAGGCCTATGGCAGCCGCAAGGTGGTCAAGGACGTGTCCCTGGTGGTGCGGAAAGGCGAAGTGGTGGGCCTTCTTGGTCCCAATGGGGCGGGCAAGACCACCTCCTTTTACATGATCGTCGGCCTGGAGCGACCCAGCGCCGGTGATATCCGCATCGATGGCCAATCGGTTGAGCACATGCCGATCCATCGCCGGGCTCGCCTGGGCTTGAGCTACCTTCCGCAGGAAGCGTCGATCTTTCGCAAGCTCAACGTTGAGGACAACGTGCGGGCTGTGCTGGAACTGCAGCGCGATGCGGCTGGAAAGCCGCTGACGCGCGACGCCATCGACCACCGACTCGATGCGCTGCTGAATGACTTGCGGGTACAGCATTTGCGGCAGAGTCCTGCGCTCGCCCTGTCGGGCGGCGAGCGGCGTCGTGTGGAAATAGCGCGGGCGCTGGCCACCCAGCCGCGGTTCATTCTGCTCGACGAGCCCTTTGCCGGCATCGATCCTATTGCGGTGATCGAGATCCAGCGCATCATCCGATTCCTCAAAGACCGGGGTATCGGCGTGCTGATCACTGACCACAACGTGCGCGAAACCCTGGGTATTTGTGATCACGCCTATATCATCAGTGATGGGCGTGTCCTGGCAGAAGGCACACCTGCCGAGATCGTCAACGATGCCGACGTGCGTCGTGTCTATCTGGGCGAACACTTCAGGATGTGATGGGATTGCCGCTTGTATCGTGGCTTGTGCCGACTGATGCCCTGAGTGGGAGTGCGCGTTGAGGCAGGGCCTCTCGCTGCGGGCCTCGCAGCATCTGGCCCTGACGCCGCAGTTGCAGCAGTCGATTCGCCTGCTGCAGTTGTCCACCTTGGAGTTGAGCTCGGAAGTCGACCAGATGTTGGACGACAACCCATTTCTTGAGCGCGAGGCCACCGAGGCACCGCGCGAGGACTTTGGTCTGGCACAGGCTGATACACCGGTCCGCAGCGACGATCTGGAGGCAGAGTCTGCTGCATATACAGGAGCAGACTATCCAACTGAGACAAGGGCTGTAGTCGAAAACGATGCCCCGTCCACGACTCTGGACGACGATGGCCAGAGCTGGGAAGGTGATGGCAGCGCTTCGCTCGCACCTGACGACAGCGAGTGGGGTGGCGAGGCCCGCGCCAAGGGAAATAACCTGGACGGCGACGATGCGGTGGACGCCACGGAACTGGCCCGCTCCCAGGAGTCGCTGCAAAGCCACCTGCACAGCCAAGCCCTGTCGCTGCGCCTGAGTGAGCATGACCGGGCAGCGCTGCGGTTTTTGATCGAATCGCTCAATGACGACGGTTACTTGGAAGACAGCCTACCCGCGCTGGCGCATGGTCTTGCCAGCGACGACGAGGCAGAGCTTGAGGCGCTGGTACACCATTTCACAGTGGCCCTGCACCTGCTGCAAAGTCTGGAGCCGGTGGGCGTGGGTGCACGGCATCTGGCCGAATGCCTGCAGCTGCAGTTACAGGCGCTGCTGAGAGCCGACGGCCTGACGCCAGCCCGTCTGGGCCTGCTTGAGCTTTGCTTGCGCATTTGCAGCCAGCCGCTGGACCTGTTGGCCCGGCGTGACATCAAACGACTGATGCCACTGTGTGACGCCAGCGACGCCGCCTTGAGAGAAGCCATTGCCCTCATCGGCCGACTTGAACCCAAACCCGGCCGCCGCTTTGTGAGTGTGGAACGTAACATCGTCGTGCCCGACGTGTTGGTGGTACAGGTCGGCAAGGGCAGCCAGGCGCGTTTTCGGGTACAACTCAACGCCGACGTGATGCCGCGCTTGCGTGTGCACGACATCTATGCCAATGCGCTGCGCCAGCACAAGGCCGGTGGCCGCGAGGCCTCCAGCCACGCGGCGCTGCAGCAGCGGCTGCAAGAGGCGCGCTGGTTCATCAAGAACATCCAGCAGCGGTTTGACACGATTCTGCGCGTCAGCACCGCCATCGTAGAGCGACAAAAAAGCTTTTTTCAGCACGGCGAGCTGGCCATGCGCCCGCTGGTCTTGCGTGAGATTGCCGACGAGCTGGGCCTGCACGAGAGCACCATCAGCCGGGTGACCACTGCCAAGTACATGGCCACGCCGTTTGGTACCTTTGAGCTCAAGTATTTTTTTGGCTCCGGCCTGGGCACTGATTCGGGCAGCAATGCGTCCAGCACCGCGGTGCGAGCGCTGATCAAGCAGTTTGTGGCGGCAGAAAGCTCCCAAAAGCCGCTCAGCGACAGCCAGCTGGCCGACATGCTCAAGGAGCAGGGCATCGACTGCGCCCGGCGCACTGTCGCCAAATACCGTGAAGGTCTGCGCATTGCGCCGGCCTCGTTGCGCAAGGTGCTGTAGCCTGCCATTTTGAGGATGTTTGCTTGAACCAGCTCCAATTGTTTTTGCCCTGCGCCGCTGGCGTGGAAGAATACCTGCTGCCAGAAGTACAGCACATCACCGGGCTGGGCGGGCAGGCCGTGCAAAAACGCCGCGGTGGCGTGGCCTTGAATGGCGCTTGGCGCGATGTGATGCTGCTCAACCTGCACAGCCGGCTGGCGCAGCGGGTGTTGGTGCTGCTGTCGTACTCCGAGTACCGTAACGAGCAAGACCTGTACCGCGCCGCCAGCGAGGTGGCCTGGGAAGCCTGGTTCACGCCGCGCCAAAGCATCAAGGTGGAGGTGACAGCCCAACACAGCCCGCTGACCAGCCTGAACTTTGCAGCGCTCAAGGTGAAGGACGCCGTGTGTGACCGCTTTCGCGTCAAGGCCAACGGCGTGCGCCCCGACGTCGACACCCAGTGGCCCGATGTACGCATCTTTGCCCACCTGACCACTGACGGCTGCTCGCTCTACATCGACACCTCGGGCGAGCCGTTGTTCAAGCGGGGCTGGCGCGAGGACAAGGGTGAGGCTCCCCTGAAGGAGACCCTGGCCGCCGCCATGCTGGCCGCCAGTGGTTGGCTGGCCGGTGAGGGCGACCTGCCGCCACTGTACGACCCCTGCTGCGGCAGCGGCACCATCGCCATTGAGGCCGCCCAAATGGCCTGCAACATCGCAGCAGGCAGCGGCCGCCGCTTTGCCTTCGAGCACTACCTGCCGTTTGCCCGGCATGTATGGGATGCTATAAAAAAAGAAGCTAAAGAGGCAGAGGTGACAAGGGCTACAGGCCAAAAACCCATTATTTTTGGGAGCGATGTGGCGTTTCGAATGGTCGATTTTGCTCAGCGCAACGCGCAGCGCGCTGGCGTGGCCGACCTGATCGAGTTCCGCGGTGGTGACGCATTGCAACGCCTGCCGCCCTGCGCCGAGCCCGGTGTGATGCTGGTGAACCCACCCTACGGTGAGCGCATCGAGGTGGCCGGTGTGGCCGGTGCCCAGCGCGCCGGCGGCCGGGAACAGGCGCAGATGGCAGGCAACAGTGGTGCGGACGGTGAGGACGGTGCGTTTTTCAGCCAGCTCAGTGCCCACTGGAAAAAGAACTACGCCGGCTGGAGCGCCTGGGTGCTGACGCCCGACCTCAAACTGCCCGGCAAGATGCGCCTCAAAGAATCGCGCAGGGTGCCGATGTGGAACGGCCCGCTGGAGTGCCGCTTGTTCCGCTTTGACATGGTGCAGGGCTCGGCCCGTGGCAAGACGGCATGAGCGCGCTGGTGCTCGACACCAACATCGTGCTGGACCTGCTGCTGTTTCAGAACCCCCAGGCCCAAGGGCTTCGCCAGGCGCTGGACCAGCAACAACTGCGTTGGCTGGCTACGCCACCGATGCGCGAAGAGCTCGCGCGCGTGCTGGCCTACCCCAAAATTGCGGCGGTGTTGGCCCGCCTGGACAACAACGTGGCACGCCTGCTAGCGCAGTGGGACGCGCAGGTATCGGTGGTGGGGGTGGCGCCCCGCTGCGCCGTGCGCTGCCGCGACCCGGACGACCAGATGTTCATCGACCTGGCGGTGGCCCACCGCGCTGTACTGCTGAGCAAGGATGCGCTGGTGCTGCGCCTGGCCAAGCGGCTGCTGCCGCTGGGGGTGGTGGTGTCACCCACTAGTGGGTGAGAAACCACGCCATGACATGACACGCGTGCCCTGGGTCTCAAAACTGGACTCGCCACCAAAAACTACCGTCGCCGGGCCGCATCGTTCGCCGGCAAAGTGTGCAAAGCGCTGGCAGGCCTTGAGCCAGTCTGCGCTGAAGGTAGTGCCGGATTTGATCTCAACCGGGAAAAGCTGGCCCAGATGCGGGTACAGCAGGTCGATTTCCACCCCGTGGTTGTCACGCCAAAAATAAATGTCGGCCGCCAGGCCCTGATTGAGCCGGTGTTTGAGTGTCTCGGTCATGACCCAGGTCTCAAAGATCGGCCCGCGCATGGCGTGCGTTGCCAGAGCCGTCGGGCTTTCCACGCGCAGCAGCCAGCACAGCAGGCCCGTGTCCAAAAAATACAGCTTGGGCATTTTCACTAGGCGCTTGCCAAAGTTTTCGTGCCAGGGTTGCAGCAGGCGGACCAAGTAACTGGCCTCTAACACGCTGAGCCATTGCCGAGCACTGGAGGCGCTGATCCCGCAGTCGGCTGCCAGTGCCTGCACATTCAGCAATTGGCCACTGCGCGCCGCACACATCAGGACAAAGCGCTCGAAAGTAGCCAAGTCACGCACGCCCAGCACCTGGCGCACATCGCGATCCACATAGGTCGACACGTAGGCCCTGTACCAGTCACTCGGTTGCAGCGCGCTGGCGCGGAGCGGGTCGTACAGCGCGGGGTAAGCGCCGGTGAACATCAGGGTATTGAGCTGGTCCTTGTTGACCCGTTGCCGGCTTGCAATTTCGGCCAGGCTGAGTGGCAGCAACTCGACCAGGCCTACCCGTCCAGCCAGGGATTGCGTGATGCTTTGCAGCAAGCCGAACTGCTGCGAGCCGGTGATGACAAACAGCCCCATGCGGCGCTGGCTGTCCACCACCCCCTGCAAATAGGACAGGAGCTCAGGCAAGCGTTGAATTTCGTCAAGCACAGCGCCGTCCGGAAACTGCGCCAAAAATGCCTTCGGATCAGCCATCGCCAGCTGCCGGGTCTCCGGGTCTTCCAGGTTGCGGTAGGGCTTGTCTGGAAAACTGCTGCGTGCAAGCGTGGTTTTGCCAGACTGGCGCGGGCCAGTCAGGGCAAGCACCGGAAAAGCCTGACTGATCCTGGCGAGCGCATGGTGGGCTTGGCGTGGAATCAAATCACTCGAAATTGACATTCTGTACAAATACGTTTTTTAAAAATGAAATTGTACAGTTTAGTTAGCAAAATCGTTGGCTGCAGCCATGCCGTCTGCAAGCCAAAACTATCTGCCCCCGCTGCCGGCCAATGCTGGCTGTAAATCATCGGCAGGCCGCCCTGGTCCGGCTTGAGCAGGGCGCCTTCGGGCAGCTGGGTCAGGATTAGCTGCGCCAGCGAGCTGACTGCATAGGTGCAGCGCAAGTACGCACTGCCGCTCGGCATGGTACGCCTGAGCGTTGCATCGCGTGTCAATAAGCGCCATAATTAGCGCCAATTAAGGAGTCATTGATGGAAGCGCTTTATGCCAACGTGACGATCAGCATGTCTGAGTTCAAAAAAAATCCGGCGGCAGTATTGCGAGAGGCCAAAAACCGGCCGGTGGCGGTGCTCAACCACAATAAGGCAGCGTTTTACATGCTTGAGCCGGCCCTGTTTGAGGCCATGCTAGAGGAGTTGTCCGACGAGAAGCTGGGTCGAACCGTGCTGGAGCGGATGAGCGAGCGGGCCCAGGCCATCGAGGTGGATGTCGATGCCATCTGAGCCATCGCCAGGCCGCAAAACCAAGTACCGTTTGCAGTTTGTTCCCAGTGCGTGGTCAGAATGGCAGAAGCTGGACGGCTCGGTCAAAGAGCCGCTGCGCAAGTTGCTGAAGAAGCGCTTAGACAATCCCCATGTGCCCGGGGCCGCGCTGCATGGCGCGCTGACTGGGCACTACAAAATCAAGCTGAAAAAGCAGGGCTACCGCTTGGTCTATGGCGTGCAAGACGACGTGTTGATCGTCATGGTGATGGCGGTGGACAAGCGCGAAGACAGCTTGGTTTACCAGTTGGCTGCGTCGCGGACTTTACAAAAATGATGGCTCTCATCCAGCGGTCGTCAGCCCAAAACTCTCTGCCCCCGCCACCGGCCAATGCTGTCTGTAGATCAGCGGCAGACCGTCCAAGTCGGGTTTGAGCAGGGCGCCTTCGGGCAGCTGAATCTGTATCAGCTGCGCCAGCGAGCTGACCTTGTGGTCGCTGCTGCGGCGCACGATGTGGTGGGCGGTGATGTCGTGCGGGTGTTGCAGGCCGGCAGCCTGCACCAGCTCTTGCAGCGCGTGCAGGGTTTGCTGGTGAAAGTGGTACACCCGCTCTGCCTTGTCGGGCACCACCAGCGACTGTTGCCGCAGCGGGTCCTGGGTGGTGACGCCGGTGGGGCATTGGCCGGTGTGGCAGTGCTGGGCCTGGATGCAGCCCAGCGCGAACATGAAGCCGCGTGCGCTGTTGCACCAGTCAGCGCCTAGTGCCATCAGCCGGGCGATGTCAAAGGCGCTCACCACCTTGCCCGCCGCACCGATGCGAATGCGCTGGCGCAGCCCCACGCCGCGCAGTGTGTTGTGCACCAGCAGCAGGCCCTCTTGCAGCGGTGAGCCAACGTGGTCGGTGAATTCCACCGGTGCTGCGCCGGTGCCACCTTCGGCACCATCGACCACGATGAAGTCCGGCGTGATGCCGCTGGCCAGCATGGCCTTGACCATGGCAAACCACTCCCAGGGGTGGCCAATGCACAGCTTGATGCCGGTCGGTTTGCCGCCCGAGAGCTCGCGCAGTTGCGCAATGAACTGCATCATCTCCAGTGGCGTGGTGAAAGCGCTGTGTGCGGCCGGCGACACACAATCCACCCCCACCGGTACACCTCGCGCCTCGGCGATCTCAGCCGTCACCTTAGGGCCGGGCAGCACGCCGCCATGGCCCGGCTTAGCGCCCTGGCTGAGCTTGACCTCGATCAGCTTGACCTGCGGACTGCGCGCGTTTTCGGCGAACTTATCCGGGTTGAAGCTGCCGTCGGGGTTGCGGCAGCCGAAGTAGCCTGAGCCGATTTCCCAGATCAGGTCACCGTCATTCACCCGGTGGTGTGCTGAGATAGAGCCTTCGCCGGTGTCGTGCGCGAAGCCACCGCGCTTAGCGCCAGCATTGAGCGCCAGGATGGCGTTGGCGCTAAGGGCGCCGAAGCTCATGGCTGAAATATTGAACACGCTGGCGCTGTAGGGCTGCGCTGTGTCGGGGCCTATGGTCAGGCGAAAGTCGTGGGTGGCCACTTGGCTGGGTGCTACCGAGTGGTTGATCCACTCGTAGCCGGCGGCCTGCACGTCCAGCTGGGTGCCAAACGGCCGCTTGTCGGACTCACCTTTGGCGCGTTGGTAGACCAGTGAGCGCTGGGAGCGTGAAAATGGGGCCGCTTCGTTGTCGCTTTCAATGAAGTACTGGCGGATCTCCGGGCGAATGAACTCCAGCGCAAAGCGCAGGTGGCCGATGATGGGGTAGCTGCGCAGGATCGAGCGCTGGGTTTGGCGCAGATCCTGCACGCCCAGCGCCACCAGGCCGCCCGACAGCAGCAGTGCGCCCAGCCCGGTGCCGAAGACCAGTAGTGCAAACAGGCTCAGAAGCAGCGCGAAGGCGCACAGGGCCAAGGCGGTGTAACGAATCGGAAAAATGGCATTGAGCTTGTGAAGCATGGGAGATCTCCTGAAGGCCCGACCATAACAGCCACAGCCGACTTTGCCCAGCGGGCAGGTGCAAAATCAGGGTGTTGCCCGAGCCTAGTTCGGGCCGTAACCCTGAGCCCTGTGATGACCGATACCACCCTGCCAACCTCCGCCTTTGCGACGTTTGAACCGCTGGCGCCAGAAGACTATGACGCGCTGGACCTGATCCTAGACGACCTGCGCAGCCGCTCAGATGAAACGCCACAGTGGGAGTTTTGCGAGGGTTTTCTGGCCGCCTTGGTGTGCTGTCGCCGCTCTATTCCGGCTGCCGACTACCTGTCTGTCTTGCTGGACTTGGCAGATGACAGCGACACCGAAGAAACCCATGGGAGCGGTTTTGCCGATGCCGCGCAGCGCGAGCGGTTCATGGACCTGTGGTTGCGTCGCTGGCATGAAGTGGCTACCGGGCTCGACGCCGACGTGAAGGGCCTGGACGACGAGGCTGCTTATCACCCAGAAGTGATGGATGTGCGTGGCGCAGTGGCGGCACTGCCAGACGAGGAGCGCGCCGCGCTAGGGCAAGACGTGCTGCCCGCCTTTGGCCAGGTCTGGGCGCTGGGCTTTATGTTTGCCGTGGAGACCTGGCCTGAGGAGTGGGAGCCACCGCGTGACAGAGACGCGGCCAAGCTGCTGGATGGCGCCTTGCAGGCCATGGTGGCGCTGACCGAAGACGACACCGATGAACCCACCGTGGCCGTGTTTGACGACGACAGCCCGCCCAGCGTCAGTCTGCAACGCATGGAAGCCTTTGCGGCCGCGATCTGGGCGGTGTACGACCTGCGCGAGCTGTGGCGCCATCTGGGCCCGAGGGTCGAAACCGTCTACGCGAAGCCCACCCCCGGCCGCAACGACCCTTGTTTTTGCGGAAGCGGAAAAAAATACAAGAAGTGCCACGGCGCCTGAATTGAACTTGGGATGCATTCTGCCAATCGACAGTAATTGTGTACAACGTTATGATGGTCGATATGAAAAATCAAACCGTTGTCGTTTCACCCAAGTTCCAGGTTGTGATACCGCGTGAAATCAGGGAGGCCGGTGGCATCCTGCCCGGTAGCCGCATGAGTGTGTTCGAGATCAACGGCGTGATCCAGTTGGTACCGGTCAAAACGCCGGTGCAGTACCGGGGTTTGCTCTCTGGACTCAGCAGCACGGAAGTGCCCAACGATCCCGAGCGGTTTTGATGGTGCGCAAAAAGGTGCCAGTGCCGCAGCAGGGCCTGGTGCTGGATTCTTCTTGCTGGTTGGAGTTCTTCAGCAATTCGCCGCGCGCCGACCTGTTTGCTGAACGCATTGTCAACACCGGGGCCTTGGTCGTACCGATCATCACCTTGTACGAGGTGTACAAAGTCGCGCTGCGTGAATTTGGTCCCGCAGCGGCCAATCAGGCCGTGGCCCTGATGCGTGAAGGGCAGGTTGTTGACCTTGGTTTGAATATCG
>Ga0209358_10003084_pt1 | contig 12410 bp, 12 predicted proteins | sample LauGreFa1BDMLBSN_2_FD_187574 | JGI IMG/M metagenome (GOLD analysis project Ga0209358, IMG submission 187574) | Freshwater lake microbial communities from Lake Michigan, USA - Fa13.BD.MLB.SN (SPAdes) (version 2) | ecosystem: Environmental > Aquatic > Freshwater > Lake | place: Lake Michigan, USA...
GGCAATGGCAGGGATAACTACTGCATATCTAGTGACAGCTAAGATGCGATTCATAGTGATAATGGTAGTGCCTGAGTGCTAGGGAGTGGCTGAAGGTGGGCGAGAATCTATGCGCCCCTGACAGTAGGTAGGTATATCTTTACAGACAGTAAATGAGTCAGGGGGCTTTATGTTTGAATTTATTCTGCTTTTCATATTCTTTTGGTGGCTCTTTAGCCGCAATGAAAAACGCAAAGAAAGAAAGCGCAAGCTTTTTAAACCATCCCTTGATCAAGAGTTAAAAGAGCTAATTCAGGCAGAAGATAACTCAACTGGAATTGCACTCTCTGTAAAGCAATATCTACTAGATGTTTTAGATGATGATAAAAATGATAGAGAAAAGTACTCAGAGGAGCGCCTCACCCAAGGACAAGAGATCCTAGATAAGGCAGGAGCCTCTGCTCTCTACTTCATGGCAGATATCGCAACTCAACTATCAATAGTTGCTAGCGCTCAAATCAATGGCATCCCTAACAATGTTGAGGCAGATTTAAGAGGTAATGCCAGCCCTGAGAACATCATAAATAAGGTAATAAAGATATGAAATTACCTAAAGTAAAGAGATAATCACCCCATGGGATTTATCGCAAACTTTAAAGCTAAACGCGCTGCTAAAAAAGCAAATGCTATTTATCAAGCAGAGGTAAATGAGTGGGAGCAAGAGAACAGAGTTCTAAATGCTGCTCTAGATATCTTCACTAGTGCCTCTAAGGGTGAGGAGCCAGAAAATGACTTATCCCTTGCTCAGAAAAAAGGTGAGTTATTTTTATGGAGTGGTAATGCTATTTATCATGAAGCAGGTAGAACAGCATCAACATATGTTGGCGGCTCATCTGGTTTTTCAATTCCACTTGTAGCAGGTATCAGGTATCGAGTTGGCTCCTTTAAAGGACGAGTTGTGCCGGGGGAAGAAATGCAGATAGATAAAGACTCTGGCATGGTTAAGTTAACTAATCAAAGACTCATCTTCACCGGCCCCCTGGCATCATCAGAGTGGGCCTTCACCAAACTTCTTTCATCCTTTTCAAACCCAGAGCGAACTGATTTCATCTTTGGTGTTTCAAACAGAAAGAAAAGCTCTGGCCTAAAGTTCACACCAGAAGATGGCTACGCCTTCGCGCATTTATTCGCGCTCGCCCTGCACTCCTATGAAAACGGAATTCCTGAAACCATAAAGGCAATAAAGAAAGAACTAACTGAAAGTAGTGAAAAGAAGCCGAAGTTGGTGGTTGGTAGTGAGCGTAAGGAGATTGAGGGGTAATCAATCTTAAATATGCGCATACATAATCCGGAGGAACTTTTGGCTTTTTGGGAAGAAATATACGGACCACTCGAACCTTCCTGGAGAAATAAATTCTTAAAGCATCCTTCTATGAAATCAATTCTAAAAAACCAATCAGATAATATTAAAGTGGCTATTCGACGCAATAAGAAATTATCTGATGTTTTAGATGATCTTAATAATCAAAAGGTCAATAAAGAAGCTTTCGATATAAAACAAAATCCATTTTATGAGTCGCGACAAGATGAATCCTTGAGCAAAATTGAGCGTCGAGAGAAAGACGGCGGCAGATGGGGGAGATCCTTCTGATTTAGAACGTAGGCGCGATCTTCCTTATCACGTTAAGTGTATTAATTTAATACACCAGATAACTCTTATACCCAACCTTTCCAAGTCCCAATATGTATTTCCCACTTCTTTTGTAGATCTTTAGTACCGCCGTAATTATTAAAGTTGATGATTTCAACCTCATAACCACATTTGCAATGGGCCATACATATTGTTTTGCCTTCAAGCTCTGGATAGGTAAGGAAGAATTGATGTTTTCCGTGTGATATTTCGGTAAGGATTACTGAACCCATTATTAACCTCCTGCTCATTCTGATGGTGTTTTTCATCATCAGCAGGTCTTCCTTTAGAACCACCGTGCGCGGAGGGCGCGGTTGGTACTAAGTGAGCTAAAGGGCTTACCACTTAGTTCTTGACCTACTAAAAGTATAGGCCTAATGACTGTCAGTGGTGGGGGGAAGGATCAGGGTATGGAACCAGTAAATAAGAACTACGTAATTACTAAGCAGATGAAATTTGATTTTCAAATTGTCTTAATGGCAAAAAATGAAAAAGAGGCTGCCTACCATGCAGATCTAAAAGAGATAGAGCTATGGACTGAGGTGGATTCTAATTGGAAGATAACTGATGTCTCAAAGGCAACTAATCTAACAATAATTAAAAGTGCCCCCCAAATAGAAGATACCCCTGAAACTAAGTCAAAAGGTGATGATGAAAATTTAGGTGGATTTAATGAAAAGACCAAGCGAAAAGCTGAAGCATTGTATGTATGGAAAAAAGCATTATCAGCCGAGGGAATCAAAGTTAGGGCTGGCATCGTTTTAGTAGTAAGCGATAAGCTAATTTACATAAATGAAAAAGACAATTTTGATATCGAGAAAGCAATCGGGAATGATCTTTCTGATTGGTCGCCTTTCAAATAATTTTTATCAACTTAATTTGAGCAGTTGATACCTATAGTAGTTGCCTCTTACTACCCCCAATATTGGGTAACTAAATACCGCAATCTCTCACTAAAAATTTTATCTATAATCCTGGTCACTCATACCAGGAAAATGTAGTTAGTGGTCAGGTATAAATTATTTATTTTGCGAGTTCTTTTAAATCTTTAGGATGTTAAACTTTCCTTAACTCCATTTTCTTACTTTCCCTACCCACCACCAACACACTCCCATTAGGGATTTCATCCCAGCCATCTTGATTCCAACCGCTAGAGGCCACCACAACCTGGCCATCACGTTTGGTGTATTTAAGGTGGTAGTAATCAGTATCGTCTTTAAACTTTTGTGGGATTTTATCTTGGTTATATATGCAAGCTGCCATAAAAGTAGTCTCGTTAATAATCATCATGTTTATGGATGAGAATGCGCAGTTAGCCTTAATATAAGAAAGGCCTGCCTTAACACCATCGATGAAGCCATGTTTTTCTATTTGGGTTAGTAGGTAGAGGAAGTACCTCTCTGAATCTGTGTTTCCTTTTGCTAGTTCTAAATACTTCTTATCTATTAAAGGATCAAGGTGATTAAAAGGTGAGATAGAGCCGTTATGGATAAAAGTAATGTCTTCATATGTGAAGGGATGGGTGTTGTTCTCATTAACAGCCATGCCCTCTGTGGCCCACCTAAGGTGAAGAAGTGCTGCATTTGATTTATGAGTTGCTAGCTCCTCTTTTAAATGCGCGCTCTTATTAGCAGCAACTGGCTCTTTATATAAAGAAGACTTTTTGTTTTGGGTAGTTGCAATACCCCAACCATCACAGTGCTCAGTAGATAGGTTTATAAACTCATCAAAATTAGCACCCACCACATCAGTAAAGGTGGTGGCATTGGGGGCGGTGTAACCAAGTAGTCGGCACATATTAAGGCTAAGGCTATCTCTACTTTAATTTCTTTGCGATCACCTTAGCAATCTTTCTAGCATCTTTTGCACATTTATCTGCTGCTTTTATTGGTAAAACTAAATTACCTACAGCGTAAATCATAGGTTTTGCTAACTGCCCATCACTATTTGTAATCGGTGATTTATACTTTTTATCCATCTCAAAGCCAGCTTTTCTAGCTAGCTCATGGTCTGGGATCCAATCACCTGTAAATACGATAGTGTCACAATTAATCACGGACTGCCTACCAGCTATCTCAATTCTGATACCAGTAACTGTTTTATCACCTAATACTTCAATAATTTGGGCAGATTTAATCAACCTAAATCGATACCAAAGTTGTAATAGCCGTGGCAGTACTGGCACAGTCTCATGTTTTCTTTTATCAGTAATTACAGCAACACACTTAACGCCAGCATGAGCTAAGGTGATGATTGCCGAGAAACTAACATGTTCTGTACCAACGACTACTGCTTTACTACCAATACTTAAATTCTCTAGATATGTTGCCTGTTGTAGTGCTCCAGTGGTGTAAATACCAGCTGGACGCTTTCCAGCAACTACTCGATTTGATCTACTTCGCTCTCTAGCACCGGTTGCCAGAATGATTGATTTTGCGCTCACCGCTTCTAGGCCAGCTGGGGATGTTAGTTGCAATGTGTAATCAGAAATCCAATTTGTGGCTGTGGTGTTGGTATTTATCTCAACTCCGGCCGATAATGCTTTTTTAATATAAGTATTTGCATACTTAGGACCTGAGATAAATCTTTTTAAATCCCTTACGCCATAGCCAGGATGAAATGAATGCCTAGGCACACCGCCAGCAACATTTTCTCTTTCAACTACTCGGACTGTATTAATACCTTGCTTCTTTAACTCGATGGCAGCGGCAAGACCTGCTGGGCCTGCGCCAATGATTAAGACATCAACCTTTGTTTGTTTCACCTTACTTTTCCAGTAACTTTCTTAACTCAGAGTGACAATAAAAGCCGGCACATCTGCCAATACCTGCTCTAGTTCGCCTGCCTAAGCCACCTAAGGTAGCTGGTGGCAGAGTTGAAGAGAGTGCATCGACTATTTCTTGGTAGGTGGACTTTTCACAGTGACAAATAACTTTGCCATAATCACTATTTGTAGCAATCTTTTGTTCATCTTGATATGGCCTAAGAGATGCCTCACCAATATTATTCATTTTAATATCTGCTAATTGTTTTTTATTGCCAAGTTGTAAACCACTTTTAGTTAGTAACTCAAATACATACTCTGCAATAGCAAGAGAAGCCGTTAGTCCAGTTGATCTAATTCCACCAACGGTAAGATAATTATTTGGATGCAATTTGATCTGATAATCACTACTTTCTGTAGCGGAGCGAAGCCCGGCATAGGTAGCTGTTATCTCCTCATCTAATAATTTAGGTGCAATCTTTGCTCCCTTTTCCATCAGGGATTTAAGGCCTATATTGCTAGATCCAGTAGCGGTTTTATCATCTAGGTTTTCAGCAGTTGGGCCAAGCATGATGTTGCCAAAAACAGTAGGTGAGATTAATACCCCTTTGCCCATCGCAGATGGCACCGGCAAAATCACATGATTTATTAAAGTTCTAGCTAACTTATCAAAGACTATTAATTCACCTCGTCTTGGCGTAATTGTGAAGTTTTTAATACCAAGAAGATTATCGATTTCATCGGCATATAGCCCAGCTGAATTAATTAGGTAAGAGGTGCAGATTATCTCGCTCTGGTTAGTAATAGTATTACTGGTAGTAATATTAAAACTTGAATCGGTGTTTTTTATATCAACTACCTTGGTATTTAAGGAGATTTCAACCCCTGCTAATTTTGCCTGGGTTGCATAGGCAACAATTGGATTCCAAGGATCAATAATCCACTCTCCAGGCACAGTAAGTGCGCCAAGTGCGCCCTGGCCTAAATTTGGCTCTAATTTATATAACTGTGCTGGGGTAATAATTTCACACTCTAAGTAGCCATTTTCGATAGCTTTTTGTTTTAACTTTGGCAGATTCTCTAACTGCTCATCACTCCAGGCGACAAGTAAGCCACCTAATTTTTCAACCGCAATATTGTGATCAGTAGCGTATTTATAAAGCAGATGGTAACCAGATGAGACTAATTTTGATTCTAATGATCCTGGAGTCATATCAAAGCCAGTATGTAAAATTGCAGTATTAGCTTTTGAAGTTCCCTCACCAACATCAGATGCGGCATCAATTAAAACTGTTGTTAAATTATACTTAGCAGCTTCCCTAGCAATTGCGCAGCCGATAACACCGGCGCCAATAATTGCTAGATCATACTTTTTGTTCACCACGTAAGGCTATCTCCAATTTAGGTTAGATCTGATGTTACTAATTGTAGTTTGCGCCACTGCTTCAGGTAATTATTTGCTTGATCAGTGCTCCATTTAGGTGAGAAGTTTTTAGCACCTTTACTCACAGGTTTTAAATCAGCAAGAGTTAGCGTTGGATTAATTGCAAGTGTGGCAAGATTTGCTACCCCAATTGCAGTTGCATCAGGGTGGGGATATAACTCAACATCTATCTGTGCTAGATCTGCCACCATTTGCATCAAAGTATTTGACTGAGTTAGTCCACCATCAACTTTAAGCGTGCTCACACTCACGCCATCTTGAGTAATTGCTGTTAATAAATCCGCCACTTGGGCTGCAATCCCATTTACAACTGATCTGGCAATATGATTTTTAGTGTGGTGTAGTCCAAGACCTGCAATGGCGGCTTTTGCATTTGGCTTCCAAAGGGGGGCGCCATAGCCAGCAAAGCCGGGTGCGGTAATTACCGAGTCAGCATCGGGAAGAGAGTCAATTTGATTAGCATTTGTAATAAATTGATTATCTACCAACCACGTAATTGCAGTTGCTGCAGTGAAGACTTGTCCATCTAAGTAATAAGCAGAGCTCACGGTTGATTTTAAATTAATTTGCCAAGCTAGTGAGGTGGCTAAGCCGTTTTTAGATATCTTTGGTTTATCACCAATATTTACTAATAAAAATGCCCCAGTACCAAAGGTGCACTTTGCACTACCCTGAGTAAAACATTCCTCAGCCAGTAATGCAGCAGGTTGGTCAACAATGGCTGCGGCCAAGGGGATATTCTTTAAAAACAAAAGATCTGGATGATTAATCTCACCGATTATCTGATTATTATCAATTAGCGTAGGTAGATTAGCTATATCTAACTGCCAAATATTTGCTAACTCTTGACTCCAATCCCTAGTGTGTAGATCAAATAGCAGAGTGCGGCTAGCGGTTGCGCGATCTGTCACATAAGCGCCAGTAAGACGACTAATTATCCAGGTGTCCGTAGTTGTAATCACAGCTTGACTAGAAAGATTAGGCAGAAACTCTTTCAACCAAAGAATCTTTGGTGCTACAAAGTATGGATCAATCGCTAGTCCACTTTTGCTAAGTACCAACTCAGATTTATCCTGATGCATTGCGCAGTACTCACTACTTCTTGAGTCTTGCCAGATTATTACTTCAGATAAAGCTTTCCCAGTTTTTTTATCCCAGGCCAGAATTGACTCACCCTGATTTGCCAGCCCTACTGCAGATATTTTTTGTTTACTTTTTTTAAAACCATCGCTATCTATCGCAGCCTTTGCAGCCGTGATGATTGACTGCCACATATCCTCAGCTTTTGCAGTACTAGCCCCGACTTGGCTATGCGATATTTCTAGAGGGGCACTGGCGCTAGCTATTACTTGACCATCATCGCCAACTATTAAAGCCTTGGTGGCTGAGGTGCCTTGATCTAATGCCAAAATGGCCATGACTTACTTTAACTACCAATTAGGCACAAGCCTAAGGGGTAGGAAAAAAAAGAAAATAATCATGAAATGCCCCAGAATACCCTTCCGTAATCTGGGTCACAGGAGTAGAAAAGGGGCAAGGCTTTTCACAGAAAGCCACTAAAAGAGGGGTACTGAAAATATGTCAATGACTAATGACGAGCGAAAGCTCGCAGAACTTGGCTATAAACAGGAGCTAGATCGATCATGGAGTGGGTTCTCAAACTTTGCGATCTCATTTTCGATCATCTCAATCCTGGCTGGATGCTTCACCACATTTGGTCAAGCATGGAATAACGGTGGACCGATTGCAATATCAATTGGTTGGCCACTGATCTCCCTATTTATTTTGATTATTGGTTTTTGTATGTCCGAGTTGGTATCTGCTTATCCAACTAGCGGTGGTATTTATTGGTGGGCGTCAAAGATGGGTGGAGCCAAAGCTGGCTTCTATACCGGCTGGCTAAATCTGCTTGGATTATTTGGTTGCGTGGCATCAGTTGCTTATGGTTGCGCTACTTTCTTTGATCTCTCCTTTTCTTCATTTAGTAAGGGTTGGGCAGAAGGGTACTCATTACGAAGAGTATTTGTAATGTTCCTAGTAATTTTGATAATTATCGCCGCCTTAAACATTGGTAGCGGACATTTCATGGCAACACTAAATAACATTTCAGTGTGGTGGCACGTGGCAGGCGCTGCATTTGTTGTGGGTGCCTTAATTATCCTTCCAGAAAATCACATGTCTGTTTATGACATGTTTAGCATGCGAGTTAATAACTCGGCAGGGCTAGCTGGTGCAGAAACTAGTGGAACTGCCTTTTGGTTTTACGTTCTACCTCTTGGCTTCCTACTAACTCAGTACACAATTACTGGCTTTGATGCTTGTGCTCATATGTCAGAGGAGACAAAGGGTGCTGAACATGCTGCTGCTAAAGGTTTGTGGCAGGCAATTTTCTACTCAGCAATTGGTGGATGGATTTTGCTTCTGTCATTTCTATATGCAGTTCAAGATGCTGATGCAGTCACTGCCGGCGGTGGCGGCGTGGCAGTTATCTTTGCGCAGGCATTAAGCGCTAAGTGGGCTGGATTAGTTTTATTAATCGCAAGCATTGGTCAGCTATTCTGTTGCACTTCAGCATTAACTAGCGCATCTCGTATGATGTTTGCATTTAGTCGTGATGGCGCAGTACCTGGATCAAAAATGTGGTCTAAGGTTGATAAAAATAAGGTGCCAAAAAATGCGGTTATTGCATGTGCTGCAGTAGCACTAGCAATTACATTGCCAGCATTAGTTGAGGTAAACATCGGATCAGCTGATGCACCAATTATTGTACCAACTGCATTTTATGCAGTGGTATCAATTACGGTTATTGGTCTATATCTTGCATTCTTAATTCCAATTTATCAACGCTGGCGGATGGGTGATGCATTCAAACCAGGAAGTTGGACATTAGGTAATAAATATAAGTGGATGGCACCAATTGCCGTTGTTGAGATAGTGATTATCTGTTTCTACTTCATATTACCAACTACACCAATGGGCTGGCCAAATAACGAGGGCTTTGATATCAAGTTCGTTAACTACGCACCGATATTAGTGGGTACAAGTTTACTTGTGCTTTGGCTCTGGTGGCATGCATCAGTTAAAAAGTGGTTTAAGGGTCCAAAGACTACGGTCTAACCTGAACTCTTTTCACTAGTAATACTAAAAAGGAACACCTTGCCTTTAAATGCAAGGTGTTCCTTTTTTATTTTCAAAAAAGCTGAAGTTGTAATACCCTTATCCTCATGTTCCCCCTAACCATAGATCAGCTGCGCAAAGATGTGGCAGATAAGAAGATAGACACAGTTGTTGTGGCAATGACTGATATGCAGGGCCGCCTGGTTGGTAAAAGATTAGATGCCAAGTACTTTTTATCAGATGTTTTAAAACATGGCACAGAGGGCTGTAATTACCTTCTAGCAGTTGATGTGGATATGAATACTGTTCCAGGATATGAAATGAGCTCTTGGGAAAAAGGTTACTCAGATCTTGCAATGATTCCTGATACAAATACTCTGCGTTATATTCCTTGGCAAGATGGCGCAGCATTAATGCTGGCCGATGTGCAGTGGCTAGATCACTCAGATGTTGTGGCTTCTCCTCGTCAGATACTTAAGAAGCAGATTAAAGCTTTGCAAGATGCTGGCATGAAGGCAATGGTTGGAACAGAGCTTGAGTTTGTAGTTTATAACAACACATATGAGCAAGCATTTACTAAAGGTTATAAGGATCTGACTCCAAGTAATCAATACAATGTTGATTATTCAATTCTTGGTGGTTCCCGTATTGAGCCATTACTTCGCGCCATTAGATTAGGTATGTCAGGTGCTGGCATGAATGTTGAGTCGGTAAAGGGTGAGTGCAACTTTGGGCAACATGAGATCGCTTTTAAATACTCTGATGCTTTAAACGCTTGTGATAATCATGTGATTTATAAGAATGGTGCTAAAGAGATTGCTGCCGCCACCGGATACGCCCTTACCTTTATGGCTAAGCCAAATCAAAAAGAGGGTAACTCATCCCACATCCACCTCTCCTTTAGAGGTCTTAAGGATGAGATGGTTATGGCGGACGATAAAGATAAAGAGCACGGTTTATCTGATGTTGGTAGAAGCTTTATTGCAGGTCAGATTAAACATCTTCGTGAGCTTTCCTTGTTATTTGCGCCAAACATTAATTCTTATAAGAGATATGTGCCAGGCAGCTTTGCGCCAACTGCAATTAGGTGGGGAAGAGATAACAGAACATGTGCTCTGCGCCTAGTTGGACATGGTCAATCATTGCGCCTTGAAAACCGTGTGCCGGGCGGAGATGTGAATCCTTACCTTGCTGTGGCTGGAATTATTGCAGCAGGCCTTGATGGTGTTAAAAACAACTTAAAGTTAGAGCCTGCATACACAACGAACGCATATGATTCAGATTCACCTCGTGTGCCAGCAACCATGCTTGAAGCACAAACATTGTGGTCGCAGTCCGCTTGGGTAAAAGAGGTATTTGGTAGTGAGGTTCAAGCTCATTACGCCAATATGGCTCAGGTTGAATTAGATGCTTATGGCAAAGCGGTAACTGACTGGGAGTTATTTAGAAACTTTGAAAGGTTTTAATAAGTAAATGTCTGCTGTGTATGAAGTAATTAACCCTGCCAATGAGCAAAGTGTTAAGAAGGTTGACCTAGCAGATTTAGCGGCGACGGATGCGGTAATTGAAAAAGCAGCTAAAGCATTTGAAACTTGGAAGAAAATAGCACCCTCTGATCGCGCAAAACTACTGCGCGCATTTGCGCAAGTTGTAAGTGATCACCGCGAGGAGTTAGCAAAACTTGAGGTAACAAACTCTGGTCACACCATAGGCAACGCGCTATGGGAGGCCGATAACGTGGCTAATGTTTTAAATTACTACTCAGCAGCTCCTGAGCGTTTATTTGGAAGACAAATTCCGGTAGCAAATGGCATTGATATTACTTTTAAGGAACCTCTCGGTGTAGTTGGCGTTATTGTGCCTTGGAATTTTCCAATGCCAATTGCAGGTTGGGGATTCGCGCCAGCACTTGCTGCCGGAAATACTGTTGTATTAAAACCTGCTGAATACACACCACTCACTGCAGTTAGGTTAGGTGAGTTAGCACTTAAGGCTGGAATCCCAGAGGGTGTATTTAATGTAATAGTTGGTAAGGGATCTATTGTTGGAAATAGATTTGTTACTCATCCTAAGGTTAGAAAAATTGTATTTACTGGATCAACTGAAGTTGGAAAACAGATCATGGCAGGGTGCGCTGATCAAGTTAAGCGCGTAACACTTGAATTAGGTGGCAAAAGCGCCAATGTTATTTTTGCAGATAGTGATATTGAAAAAGCAGCGGCGGCTGCACCGGGGGCGGTATTTGATAACGCAGGACAAGATTGCTGCGCAAGGTCTCGAATACTTGTTGAAAAAAGCGCCTTTGATAAATTTATGTCTGCCTTTGAAACGGCTGTTAAAAAATTTAGAGTGGAAGAGCCATCTCTTGCAACAGCTGAGATGGGGCCACTAATTAGTAAGAAGCAATTAGATGCTGTGCAGGCTTATTTAAATGAGCCAGTTGCCTTTACAGGGAGCGCGCCAACGGGAGCCGGCTATTGGATGGCGCCAACAGTGTTACTTCCTAAGGATACGAAGGCTAAATCTTGGAATGAAGAGATCTTTGGACCAGTTGTTTCCGTTATGACATTTGATGATGAAGAAGATGCTATTAAAAAAGCTAATGACACTGAGTTTGGTTTATCTGGCTCGATTTGGACAAATAATTCAGGAAAAGCTATTCGGGTAGCAAGGGCAGTTGAGAGTGGAAATCTTTCAGTTAACTCAAACTCGTCCGTTCGCTACTGGACACCATTTGGTGGATATAAGCAATCAGGCTTAGGACGAGAGCTAGGACCTGATGCGCTAGATTCATTTACTGAAGTAAAAAACGTTTTTATTGCAACTGATAACTAAGGGAGATAGAAGATGAGCAAAAGACTAGAGGGCAGGGTTGCAGTTATTACAGGTGCTGGAAGCGGTATTGGTTATGCCACCGCACTTCGCTTAGCATCTGAGGGCGCCAAGGTTGTAGTTGCTGACACCAATGAAGAAACTGGAAATAAAGTAGCCAAAGAAGTTGGCGGGCTTTTTGTTAAGTGTGATGTCACAAATGAGGCTGCTGTTGCTAATCTTTATAAAGTTGCCTTTGATACATATAACCGAATTGATATTGCTTTTAATAATGCTGGTATTTCACCACCGGACGATGATTCAATTTTAATTACTGGTCTGGACGCGTGGGAGCGAGTACTTAAGGTGAATACAACAAGTGTGTTTTTATGTTGTAAAGCGGTTATTCCTTACATGCAAAAAGCTAAGAAGGGTTCAATTATTAATACCGCATCCTTTGTGGCAACAATGGGAGCTGCAACATCACAGATTGCATACACAGCATCTAAAGGTGGTGTTCTAGCTATGAGCCGCGAACTTGGTGTGCAGTTTGCAAGAGAGGGTATTCGAGTTAATGCACTTTCTCCGGGCCCAGTTAACACTCC
>Ga0209358_10003087_pt1 | contig 12407 bp, 13 predicted proteins | sample LauGreFa1BDMLBSN_2_FD_187574 | JGI IMG/M metagenome (GOLD analysis project Ga0209358, IMG submission 187574) | Freshwater lake microbial communities from Lake Michigan, USA - Fa13.BD.MLB.SN (SPAdes) (version 2) | ecosystem: Environmental > Aquatic > Freshwater > Lake | place: Lake Michigan, USA...
TTTAATTATTATAGAAATAAAAAGTGCACACATCATTGATTATCAATGAAATATACACTTATGTTATAACGGATTTAACCTACTTTTTGCTTGGAAGCCTTACTATCTTGCTTCCTAATGGCATGGGCACAAATATAGCAATTCTACCGCCATCTAAAACAACTCCACAACCTAATGTTGGTCGTTTGGGGAAAGGTCGTGAATACTCCATTGCATAGGCATTAATATCTATTCCACAACCCACATTCATACCGAATATCATATCCTTATCACTTGAAGAGTACAAAACTCCCCCAAAGGAGTGAATATGACCTATTACAGTTGATTGTCTAGCATCCCTTGCTCTATTGATTGCACCTGCTTGTCCTGATGATCCTGTACCATGAGTATATAGAACACCATCCATTTCCCATTCTAAGGCCCATTTCCAGCCTCTAGGAGCTTCCCAAGCATCTTCATAGGATTTAATAAATCTCTCTGGTAATCCGTTCGCTAATGCCTTTCTTTTGTGTAGGGCACTATGGTTACCTATACATACTTTTACATTAGGGAAACGCTTGTACCAAATGTTTAATTGTTGCATAGCTAAAATAGCCTCCTTAGATGCAGAATCCCCATTAGGGTTATGCTCATGAAAGCTAATCGCATGATTGTCCACTTCATCTCCTATGTGGACTATTTCAGAACATTGAAACTTGTTGAATACCTCATAACAGAAGTCGAGGTATTTAGGATGACAGAATGGAAAGTGTGTATCGCCTATGATACCCACATTTTTGGTTTTGCTCATATTGGTTGGTTGTTGGTTAGTAAGCCGTGTAAGTAGTCTTGCCGTCTACTTTGGTTGCTCTCAAAGTTTGCTTTCTATTATCTTTTCCTCTGTATCCCACATGAACCCAATCAGGCTTCTCTTTATTACCGAACTCCCAAATTAATTGGTCGTAATCAAGACTTTCCTTTATGTAATTAAAAATATCTGTATTAGTAACTTCGCCACCATGGCCATCCATATCTATATCAGCCGCACGGCCCTTGCAATGATCTGAATTTAAACTGCCTCCAATGAAATGATTAAGGTCAGAGCTTCTGTATCCACTAGAAATATTAATTGGGCCGAACTTGGCTCTTATAGGTTCTAATACTTTCTCGCACAATGTTTTGATGTTCTCTAGGTGCTCAGGTGTTGGCATATTACTAACTCCTTCACGCTTGGCTGATTCACTTCTAGTGAACTCGCATAAATCAAAATGTGCTGATAATCGCATAACTATTTTTTAAATACTTTCTCTACTGTTGTTAAGCCTAAACAACCGAATGCTAACAAAGCTACTGATTCTACAAGTATTGTTGCAGGGGCAGTATGTTCATCACTAAAACTATTGTGGTACATAGTAACGCATAATGATATTACGCATAGTAAACCACATAATCTTTTCATACTTAATCTTCCGTTATCTTCTGTAAAAAATTGTTTCATATTAATTTCCTGTTGTATCTACTTTAGTCTTACCCCAAAAGCTTTTCTTTTCTTTTATCTGAATAGTGTCATGAATATAAACATAAATAGTATCTACTTTTATCTTCATTGCACCTATCTCGTTTTTAAGCGACTTATTCTCGTTAGATAATTGATTTATTTTATTAGTAGTAGTTACTATTAGCTTGTCTTTAGTCTTATCTGCTTTTATTTGAACACTTTTATTATGTTCTAATGTCTTATTAAAGTCATTCATTAACTGTTTAAATTCCCTATCCTCTTTTGTTAGTTTAGGTTCTTTGATTCCTTCTACTTTAACATATCCGATTAAGGTGAAGATTGATAGTAATGATAAGAATAATAATTTCATGTCTATTATTTTACAGATTTTTTAATAGCTCCTAAGTCTTGTAGGGTTTCTAGCTTAGTACTAGTTGCACTTAAGGCAGTTTTACACTCCATTAAAGCTTGTGTTTTTAAGGAATCCTTATGCTCAAGGTTGGATATTCTGTATTCCTGGCTTTGTATTTGGCCCTTAAAAGTGCTTTTAATATCTACATACAAATAGGATATACCTATAAGCACAACGAATAATGTACCCACAATAGGGTTTTTAGCGAAATCTTTAAATGATATGGGTAATGGGTTTGCTCCCAAAATGCCCTCTTTTTTTACTGCCATTTTACTTTTTTCCTATTTTAAAGTAGATACCACCAGAGTACCCAATATTGTAATTTTTACTAATATCTACGCTAAGGCCTATTAGAGCCTTATTTTTGACACTTAGCATCAAGGAAGGACTTAGTACTTCCAAGCCATTAAGTGGGCTGTATGAGCCTCTAATGCCCCAATAAAGGGTATTAGTCGGTTTACTAGCGTAGAACTCTCTTAAAATGATGGTTTTTTGGGTTAGACTAGCCTTGAAGCCTCTAGAAATGATCCTATTTTGGCCTATGGTGTCATCTATTACAAAGATATTAGAATCTTTCTTAATAGTGTCGGAATAAGCCTTGACTTGGCTATAATCGGATATTATGCGTATCGTATCGGATATATGCGTATATAAGGTATCTATGACTTTATAGGGTATAGAATCACCTTTTCTGTACCGATTTATGTACACTTTTGAGTACTGGGTATCATGGATTACTTGCACCTTCTTAAACTTAGAGGTGTCGAATCCATTAGGAGTCCTAGGTAAGTATGAAGGTTTAACTAAAAAATATAGCCACAATACGAGTAGTACTATGGCTATGAACAAAATATTGTCCTTAACGAACTTCATTACAATTCTTCTTCTTCTTCTTTAATAAATGTGATACCTGTAACCCAATTTTCTAGGAATGTAAAGTTTTCAAGTCCATTAGGATTTAAAACCTCAATAGGCTTAAAGTCAAACTCCTTCTCCCCTAGTTCTTTAACTTGAGCAGTTAGCTTTTTGATACTTTCTTTAGTAAACTTGTAACCACCTTTTTCATCCAATAATAAAATGTCATTAGAATCGGTTGATGCGTTGTCAAGGCGGAGTTCTTCAACTTGGCTTTGGTAGCTTTCGTGGTGGGATTTGACTTTTTCATAAATCTTAAATAATTTCTTTTGAACTTTTGTTTCTTGTGAACCAATAACCGCATTAATTGATGCGACTAGGGTGTTGAGTTGTTGATATTTCATTTGATTGATTTTTTACAAATATATGTTAATTGTTATAGGTTTGGTTGTAGTACTTTTCTTTTGTCTGTATAGATACCCAACCATATTCGTGTTGACCTTTAGTTCCATTTGCTCCACCTTTAGCACCATCGGTATAGGCATTACATATCTGCTCTTTTTCTTTTTCAAGTAAATCAGTAGCTATTCTTAACACTAATGAGTTCATAGGGTATGCTTCAATTAGTTTAAGCTCATCAATTAACTCTTGCATTGCTGTTTTCATAATATTGGTTTTGCCAAAATTAGTACTATTCGGTTACTTCAGCAACTACTTCAGGCACAGGTGGAACATAATCCCCAATGATTGTAAGGTTTAAACTTGTAGCTACGAACTCCCACGCATATTGGTCGTTTGCTCCCCATTTAGCGTAATCTTCGCCTGTCATATTTAAACTACCATCTTGTAATCTTTGTTGACTAGCATCTAAAAGGTTGTAAGTAAATACTGCACTTGTTCCTAAAGTTACATTTGAAGCCCAAGTATTAAGATAAATCGCTTCTACAAACTGACCATTTTGCCACATTTGAATTGGTTGAATTTCTTTCATTTTATTTATTTTTTAAAGTTTTAATTTCTGCTGCTAATTGTTGAATAGCTTTTACTATATATAAATCCAAATTTGATAAGTTAGTATCGTAATACTCAACATTATCTTTTTTAATTGTTCCAACCATATCAGGGAATATTTCTTTTAATTCTTGAGCAATAAATCCTGAAATTCTCCTTGCTCTTGTTTCTTCATCAAATCCTGATAATTCATTATAATTATATGTTACAGGTCTTATTGCACATATTTTATCTAATACATTAGTAGCATCAAAATCAGTTACATTTTCTTTTAATCTTGAATCAGACCAGTTTGTCCAAGCAGTATAACCATTACATCCAGGCTGACCATTTAAGTTTAACTTATAACCATAATCAACCGAAGTCGCCATAGAAATATTACCATTGTTAATAATACGCATTCTTTCAACATTGCTAGTTCCAAAGATTAATGAACCTGAACTAAACTGATTAGCTAATACCATATCCCCTGCTGCCGTACCTGTAATAAAATGACCTGCTGCCGTTGCTGCTCCTAATACCCCACCTATTGTTGGTGAAGTAATTGTGTTACTAAAAGTAATCGCAGGTGCAGTTCCTGCTGCTTTAAGTTGTTGTGCAGCCGATGTAGAGTAGAATACTAATTTAGCACCGCTTCCGTTGTCAGTAGTTCCAAGTAATAAGTTACCATCTGATGTTATACGCATTCTTTCGGTTTCATTAGTAGCAAGAATTAATGGAATAGCAGTATTTGTTTCAATTTTTCCTTCACCACTTTGAGCAAGTATTGTTAAATATCTTGTACCACTACCAGCCATAGTAAAGAAAGAGCCATTGCTACCTCCGTTCATATGTAATGTAAGAGTATTAGCAAAAGTTATAGGACTACTCGTTCCTATACCTACATTGCCTGAAGCATTTATATAAAGTCTTTCATTTAAAGTTGAAGCATTACTAATTGTACCACCACCTTGTGTTTTTTCAGTACATATTCTAAAATCACCAAATTCAATTTGGTCGGTATTAATCCACCATTTTCTACTAGCTGCTCCCGATGCGGTAAAATTCCAAGATAGTCCGCCATTCCAACCTGTACCACTTGGCAATGATAATATTGAATAAGGAGTAACATTCCCCACTCCCACACTACTAGAGAATGTAGCTGCTCCATTATTTTTAATTTCAAATAATTGATTACTCGCATTATCTTCAATAATAAGAGCATAGTTTGTAGAAGTAGCACTTACTGCTCTAATTATAGCAGTTGTACTTGCATAAGGAGTTGCTCCGATTCCAACCTTACCACTAAATGTTGCACTTGTTCCACTCAATGCACCTGTTAAAGTTCCCCCTGCTAATGGTAAGTAACCACTTAAATCGCTAGTTAATGCTAATGTGCCTGAAGCATTAGGTAATGTGAATTGTCTATTTGTATTATCGGTTAATGTTCCTATTGAAAATGTAAATGACTTATATGTAGAAGCACCTGTGTACATTTGGAATTGAATTATTCCACTACCTGCATAAGCACCTATACTTGTATAACCATTGCCCTTTGATGTTAATGCTACATCACTTTTTAAATGCAACATTCCTGCATTACCACTCGTTCCCCCTGCAATTAAATTGCTTGATGTTAATTCATAATTCCCTAAATTAACTGCTCCTGTTGCACCTGTATATGGAACATAAGAACTTAAATCGCTAGTTAAAGCCAATGTTCCTGTTGCAGCAGGGAATGTGTAGGTGTAAGTTGATGCTGCTTGAAATTGTAATTTTGATGTATTTGCATTATCTGCTATTACCAAATTATTACTACCTGCTGCTGCATAAATATTAGACCAAACACCGCTTGTAGATGAAGGAGTATTACCCTTTACTAAAGCTGCACCATAATTTAAAATTATAGAATTACCGAGTGAACTATTAAAAGTTGCTGAACCTGTAAATGTTTTAGCACCTGTGATTGTTTGAGCAGTAGTTAAGTCAACATAATTCGCTAAATCAGATGTTAAAGATATTGTACCTGAACTTGCAGGGAAAGTGTAAGTTTGAGTAGAATTATTAAATAATAATTTAGCCTTACTACTTGAATCTTGAATAACTAAATTATTTGATGTAGATTCAGAATATAAATTTGTAGTTATTGTAGTAAATATAGTTGGAACAGTTCCTTTTTTAAAAATTATACCTTGGTCAAATCTTGAAGTTAATGGAGAAACTATGCCATAATCAAATTGAGTTCCGTTTACATTTGTGAAAGTTTTTTCTCCTGTTATTGTTTCAGTACCTGCTAAATGAACAACTAAACTATCATTTGCAGGGGTATAACCTAAAGCAGTTGCTATTGATTTATTCTCCCACAATGAAGTTGAAGTATTATAAAATAAACCTTGATTATTCAATGGACTTTGTGCTGACACATTATGTAACTCATCCATTTCATATCCGTTCTGTATCTTAACTTCTATTACACCTTGCGTTGGATGTGAACGTACTACAATCCCTACATAAACTAAATGATTAGGAGCATATTGTTTTGTACTTGTATATTCTCCTGCGGTTGTTGAACTTAAATATAACTGCGTTCCGTTAGAATAAGCCTGTGTATCTAAATCGCTTAATCTACCTGCTACTACTACATAACCATTGTTCATATTGGTTATATTAGTTTGCACAATACCATAAGTTTGAGCAGATGTTAAATCTCCTGTTGCTAATGCTTTGCTAATTGTTGGTAAATTACCTTGACCGCCTGTTATATAAACGACAGTCCCTTTTGTTAATGTTGCTCCGCTATTATTATAAACTTCTGTTACTAAATTAGTAGCCTGTGAAATAATTGATGGGAATGTTTGTAACGCACCTGTTCCATCAATATATTGTGCAGTTGTTCCTGCTCCTGTTACTGCAAGTGTACCTCCTGCTCCTGTTAATGGAGAATTGGTAACTGTAAATGCACTTGGCATTGTTAATCCAACACTTGTCATTAAAGTAGGAAAGGTTGTCAAGTTTCCTGCTCCGTTTACATATTGTAAATTAGTTCCGTTGAATCCTATGTTAATCGTTCCGCTTGTAGTAATCGGTGAGCCTGTGATGTTTAAACTATCTCCGCTTTCGGTAACCGCTACACTTGTAACTGTTCCTGTCGCTCCTGAAGCCCTTTGCCAAATTGAACCACTATAAATAACTTGGTCTCCAATCACAAAAGCAATCGCACCAGCACCAAAGTCAACAGTTCCTGCCACATTACATAAGTAAACATCTCCTTGATTTCCTGTACCATTTACAAGGGTTGGTGTATTCGTAGCAGCATTCCAAGTACCCTTGTACTCCATAACAGAGTTAGGTAATTGAGATACTAATATCTTACCACCAGAGTCAAGCTTTGGTACACCATTAGCCACATTAAAAGCCAAAGAACTTAACACTCCACTTGTGCCAATAATGACATCTTGTAAATCCCTAACTTTCGCACCTCCAGTAATCTGTATCTGTTGACTCATTCTATTTCTAATTAATTATTTTACAATCATTCTGACAAACTCATCCACTTCTAATGGTCTTGCCGTTGCAAAGGTAAGAACTCCTGTGGCACTATTAAAGCTAACATTCTCATCCGTTGGTACACCGCTTGTAGCTATCGTTCTAACCTCTACACCACCTCTTGTAACCGATATACAAGTAGCTCCGATTGCCCCTGCAAATGTTACACTTGTTTCACCACCTGCTGCCGTATAAGAAAAACTATTCACGCTTGAAGTTGATATTGTAGAACCTCCGTCTATAACTTGAGTTCCTGTTATTGAATAAGCACCTGTCCCTTGTAGGTTAGCTGAATAAGATGAAGCATTCTCCATTGGGCCATTAATGTCCAAAGAGATTATGTTACAAGTTCCTGCAATAATAGAATATCCATAAGTATCAGTTCCATCTCCATTATCGTTATCTATTGAGAACCTAACCTCTATAGACTCCTTATTTTGAAGCTTACTTAATAAAGACAAATAAGAATAACCTGACAAGGCAATTAAGCCATCTACGCTTACATCCCAATTTATTTGAGAACCTATGTACTCTTTATAAGAATTAGAGGCATAAGTAGTAATCTCATTCTGATCTACAGAAGTGCTAAAAGTACAATTAGTTGAAGCTCCAAACGGAGTTCCTAGTGGTATAGTTGTAGTTACTTGAGCTACATTACTTGATTGGGTATAAAGGGTAATTTGGTTGGTAGTTGCACCTGCGTAAATAACCTTAATTAGAAGCCTATCTGTGGCACTTATAGTCGTTTGAGTGACTACCATTGCCGTAGAATATAAGGTCTTTGCTAGGGCTGTAAGGGTGGTTGCTGCCGATGTAAACAATAAGGTAGCTACACTACCATTATACTTGTATAGTTCATACTGAACCTGAGCACCTGCAAAGGCAGTAGCAATAGAATAATAAGCACTAAAAGTCCAAGTACCTGCTGGTATGGTTGTTACACCAGGATCAAGAGCATCGGTAATAAACGAAGCTATTGTACCTGCTCCTGTTTTAGTGAAGTCAACTGAAGTACCTGCTACTTGGCTTCTACTTAATTCCTTACACACAATACTATCAAAAGTGCCTTGTGCAGTACCTCCATTAAAGTAATAGATAGCGTTGCTATCATATTCATATAAGACTATATTCGTACCATTAATCGCAGATGCCATTTTATTATTTTTTTAAGTTTAATGTAGGTGTTCCAAAATTAGGATTAAATGGTATAGCAGCATTATAGTTAATCTTAAACAAAGAAGATGACTGAATTGCTTGTTTTAAATCCCACTTAAAGTCTTTTAATAGATAGTTATAACTTGTTCCTAAGCTATAGTCAAACCTTCTATTTATCCAATATCCTAAAGACTTAAACTCGCCTAATATCGTGTATTGTGTTTTTAGCATATCTACCCCAACATCTTCTGCTACTAATTGATAAAGTGGCTCAGTGCTATTTGTTTGCCTTCCAAACTCATCTAATACATGAATATTGTTAGTATCTACCATTGTTCCTAAATATACCGAACTCATTACCGCATCATCATTATTGTAATTAAGGTAATTATTCAAAGTGGTTATAAGGGCACTATTAGTAAAGTAATTGCCAATATCATATGTCATATCTTGAGCATTAAATTTATTAAATACATAAGATAGATATTGAACAGAATCAAAGTTATTTACCTGAGAAGATGTACCATAATGTGCAATATTGAAATATATTAGTTCTTGATATGGGAAAGTACCTCCACCTGCATAGTATGGATTATATATAAACAATGTTAAAGTACCATCAACAGGAACTGTAGTTTGGTTTTTCCATGTAGCAGTATAAGTAGAAAACCTATAAAGCATAGTATCTGTTGCAGTAAAAGATGCAGTCCCATCTATAAAATAAGATGGATTTGACACATCATCAGGTATAAGCATAATCTTATATCTATTCTCGTTACCAGCAATATTAATGTCATTCCATTCTATATTTAATATATCACCAGCTTTTACCTTTACATTCTCGCTTCTTAAATAATCAGCAGTATCTAGTATATTGGTAGTATATGATGTAATTAATATACCACCTGCAGTTGGGTTTAACTTGCTATATGTCATTGTTCCAAATTCATAAAAAGCATCAGGTTCGGCTCCTGACCAAGATTGGAAATAAGCATTTAATATGTTTTTGGCATTTTGTATTCTATGTATAAACTTAAATGAGTTTTTAGGAATATTTAAACCCATTAACATAGATCTATTTAATTGCTTAAAGTTATTTGTGCCATCTACTTGTATAGATGCAGGATATGTTGTCGTATAAGTTGACTGATAGTTACCTGCATAGTTATATACAAAATAAGATGGTGTAGCGTTTCTAGTTAAACAACCATAGCTTTCTATGTGCCAATGGTCATCTTTATAGTAGCATTCCCAACCATATTTTCTACACAACTGCTCTAATATTTCATAATAAGTTAAGTATGTACCAGGTTCAGTACAAAAGTAATTGTTCCTAATGTTCATACCTTCTATATTCCTTCCAGCAACACTAGCGGTTTGATAGAACTGATTAATCCATATATCTAATTGAAGGTCTGATTTAGATAAAGCATCTGATATGTATTTTACAATAGATGTCTTAAATCCTGCTCTAAATCCAAATAGATTTAAAGTATCAAAGTATAATCTACTTTGCTTTAGCTTACCTAATCCATCTACAAACACTAAAGAATAACTAGCTAAGTCAACTACGCTAAATTGTATGTTTTCCGATGGTAAAAAACTTCCTCTCCATATTACACCTGTTGCAGTAAATGAAGTACCTGAAGCAGTACCATTTTCAACAGTTATCATTATGTCATTATCATCTGCATTAAGAAACTCTTGAATATCAAAATTAGGAGAATTGTATATGTTTAATGTTGCCTTTGTTGCTATAATAGGCACATAAGAATCACCATCTGCATTAATGGTTTCTATTGTTATTGGGCTTGTAGTTCCATATAATGGATACTTAGCTCCTGTATATCCATCTAGATATATTCTAATTCTATACGCATCTACTACACCACTAGGCGGTTGGTATATGTCGTTAAATATTAACTCGTATTTAGGTGTTGTAAATGCCATATTAGAATGATAAGTTATTGTTTCTTTGAGCCTTATTCATCAAAATTAGTAAATCATTTCCGCTTATTCTAGCTTCAAGTGTACCGCCACCACTACCGCCTATTAAGTTTTTAAGCTTATCTAATGGAGCAACTATTTCAGGGTTGCTTCTAGCACCAGGATATTCTCCTACAAGCCTAAACGATGGGCCACCAAATATACCACCATTAGCAGTTGGTTTAGCAGGAGGAACTACAGGAACTGCAGGAGAATCTCCTCCAAATAGATTAGCACCTAATCCCATTCCTTGTCCAAATAGGCCACCAAATAATTTACCTGCACCACCCGCTTTGGCAATAGCAGTTGGAAATATTATTGATAATAAAGCAACCGCAATAGCTGCTGCAATAGCTACCTTAATAAGTTTTTTAATTACATCTTGAAATGCTTTTGATAAAACTTCACCAATACTTTCTCCCTTTTCTAATAACATATCTAAAGCAGGGCCTAATGCGTTCATTATGCCTATTCCAATTTTCATCATATCATCTAATGCCGCTTTTGATTCGGCTAATATAGTTTGATTTGATTTCTTTCTAAGTTCGGTTGTAGCATCTATATATTCAGATAATTTTATACTTCCATCCATAAATCCCTTATCTAATGCCATCCTCATATTCTCTTCCGCTAATTGTATTTTATCAAAACTACCTTGTGCTTCACTTACTTCTAATTGATATTGATCCTTTAAGAAATCAACTCTATCTTTTGATGCTTTCTTTTCATAAGCCATCTTATCTTTAAATGCCTTTGCTGCTGCTAATGGATCTAAAATTGGTTCTGCCACATATTTCGTTTCTCCACCTGCGCCTGCAAATCTTTTAGCTACATATGCAGCCAATTTAGCTGCTTCTTTCTTTGCATTATCTCCTTTTTTCTTTATAGCACTACTATCTAATGATTGCGCATCTGCATTTTTATTAGCTGCATCAGTATTTTCATCTAGCTTTTTAGTATATAACTTTATGTTTAATTGTGACTGATTTATTTCTTTTGCTTGTTTAGAAAAAGCATCTGTTACTATTTTTGATGAAGTATTAAATCCAAGTGCCCCACCTGTAGCTAGTCCATAAACAGTACTCATAAACCCAAGGTTTCTAACAACCTCTTCGCCTTGTTGGTTTTGTAGTTTAAATATCTTTGTTTCTTCTTCTGCAATTAATGTAGCATAAGCGGTTGCTTTAGCCCTTCTTATTAAGGCATTTGATATTTTATTATATACTTGAGCTAGTTTATCACCATCCTGTATGTCTAGTTTTTGTAACTCAATATTACCTTCATATTCCTTTTTTAATTGCTTTAATGCCCTTTTTCTTTCATCTGTGCTCTTTGTAGTATCATTTATTATCTTAAGTAATGCCTGATCTGATGCTATTTGAGATTTAGCTTGTCCAATATTTGTAGCTAACTCCTCATTCATTTTTCTATTAGCTATAGAAAATGCGTCTATACCATATATTAATTGGGCTATTTCTTTTTCATAAGCAGTCGTAATTGCAATCAATGCGGAAAATGCTAAATAAATAGGGCCTGTTGCAGCAGCAAACCCCCCTACTAATGCAGGTAAGTTATTCTGAATACCTCTAAATCCATAAGGCAAATCTTGAATAACTAATGCAAGACTCATCCATTGTTGATTCGTTTTTTTAATTTGAGTACCTGCAGCAGCAGCGGTATTTCCTGCTTTGGTTTGTGCAATAGCTAACTGATTAAGACTTGCAGTTGTAGCATCAACGCTTTGTTTAGTAAACTTTAAATCTAAACTATTATCCTTTAAATATTGACTAAGTTTCTTTGCCGATGCAGGAACATTTCCTAGATCAAAGTCAAAGACTATCTTAACCATTTGATTATCTGCCATTATCTTATCGGTTTAGCGATTTTATATTTATTTAAAACTTGTTCTAACTCTTCTTGTGTCATCACTCTTTGCTTCACAAAGTTACGAGTATCGCAGTCTAATTCAATAAGCTCTTGTGGCTT
>Ga0209358_10003088_pt1 | contig 12406 bp, 16 predicted proteins | sample LauGreFa1BDMLBSN_2_FD_187574 | JGI IMG/M metagenome (GOLD analysis project Ga0209358, IMG submission 187574) | Freshwater lake microbial communities from Lake Michigan, USA - Fa13.BD.MLB.SN (SPAdes) (version 2) | ecosystem: Environmental > Aquatic > Freshwater > Lake | place: Lake Michigan, USA...
GCAGGTTATTGCGGCCACTTGATCGGGAATCAGGCTCAGCGGCCTGCCGGTAGACAGAGCCAACACCTGCAGCTCGGCTGCTTTTTCCAGGTAGTACAACTCGTCAAAAGCTTGCGCCACTGACGAGCCAATCACCATCACGCCGTGGTTGCCCATGAACAGCACACTTTTGCCATTGCTGAGCAGAGCTGCGACTCGAGCCCCTTCCGCAGCTTCCAGCGCCATGCCCGCGTAATCTCGGTCATAAGAGATGCGTTGGTAAAACCGGCAGGCGTTCTGGTCCAGCATCAGGAATTCAAAATCTTGCAAGCAGGCCAGTGCGGTGGCATAGCGCATATGGGTGTGCAGAATGCAGCGTGCCTGTGGCAGACGCTGGTGCAGTTCGGCGTGCAAATGCCAGGCCGTCGGGTCGGGCGCGTGGGGCCCGGTGTAGCTGTCGGGCTGATCAACATCTAGTCGCAGCAGATCGCTGGCGCGCAGACGCGAGAAGTGCTTACCAACCGGGTTGAGCAAAAATTGCCGCCCATTGTCAGAGAGCGCCACGCTGAAATGGTTGGCGATGGATTCATGAAAACCCAGCCTTGCGGCCCAGCGAAAAGCTGCGGCCAGTTCAATTCTCAGCCGGGATTCCAGGGCGTCGACGTCATCAATTTGTGGCATGGTTAATCTCTGGTGGCCCGCTGCTGGACGCAGGCGATATAGGCAGCGCCATCGGGTGGTCGGCCAGCGCGTTGGCTTTCCCATATCATGTGCCCCAGGCAATCCATCGCTTCATGGTGGGCCAAGTGCAGGGAGTCGCGCCGGTGCGTCAACAATTCAAGCGCCTGCCTAATGCCGCGAGGCTGGTCGATGCTGCACTGTTCGCTGATTGACAGATGCATGGAAAGATGCAGGAATGGATTGTCACGGCCGTCTTGGGTCTCTTGCATGCTCGCCAGGGCGGCTCGCACATCACCCAGCTCGGCGTGGTACTCCGGATGCTCTTCGATCCAGAGGCTGGCAATGGTTTCTATCGCTTCCAGCGGTTGTTGGGCCAGGGTCTTGTTATAGACCGCACAGAAAAACTGACGGACATCGGCTTGGGAGGGCGAAAACATGATGTCAATTATTGTCGCTAATTGGCGGTAGGCCACGCCACGAATTGGCATCTTGGGTCAATGAGCGGCGACAATCCGAGAAACGCCACGCCCATCCATTTGTTTTGACCGCCTCAACCACAACACTGTCCGCACCGAGCATACGACCGCTACTTGCTGCCGATGTTGTCGCTTACCAGGCACTGCGCTTGCGGGCTTTGTCCGAACACCCTGCCGCCTTTACGTCAAGCGCGGAGGAGGAGGCCGCGCGTCCGTTGAGCTGGTCCGAGCAAAGGCTTAAGCCTGACGCGCAGCGACCGCACGATATTTTTCTAGGCGCCTGGCAAAGCAATCTGTTGCTGGGCATAGTCGGTTTGCAGGGGCGCTATCGGATCAAAGAGCGACATAACGCCACCCTGGTCGGGTTGTACGTCGCGCCGCAGGGGAGCGGTCATGGACTGGGTCTGGCCCTGGTGCAGGCGCTGCTGGCGCATGCCCGATCACTTCCTGAGCTGCAGCAGCTAGACCTGACTGTCACTGCAGGCAACCCCATCGTCCAAGCTCTTTACGAGCGTTGTGGCTTTTCCGTCTGGGGTGTGATGCCCCGGGCGGTCAAGGTGGACGGACGCTTGTTTGCCAAGGTTCACATGGTTTGCCCCTTGCGCTGACCCCATTCCTAGTTCGGTCGACCCCATGCCTTTCCCACTGATTGCCGACCCGTATTTTTATGCGGTCACGATCCCCGCTGTGTTGTTGCTGGGTGTGAGTAAAAGTGGCTTTGGCGCTGGCTTTGGCTCGCTCGCGGTGCCCGTCATGGCATTGGCCGTCACGGTGCCGCAGGCGGCAGCAATCCTGATGCCGGTGCTGCTGGTGATGGATGTGATGGGCATGGCGGCCTTTCGCAAAGACCTGGATCTGCGCCTGCTGCGCTTTCTCTTGCCTTTCGGGCTGCTGGGTATCGTGGTTGGCGCGCTGTTGTTCAAAGTGCTCGACGCACATACGGTGGCCGGTGTCGTGGGTGTGTTCACCCTGCTTTTTCTGGCTCAGCGACTGCTTTTTCCACCGCAGCCGGACAGCGCGCCGCCACCGCGTTGGCTGGGCGCCATTCTGACGACCACTTCGGGTTTCACGAGTTTTATTGCCCACGCTGGCGGGCCACCGATCAATGCCTACATGATCCCGCTGCGTTTGCCGCCGATCCGGTTTACCGCAACAATGGCTTTTTTCTTTTTCTTTATCAACCTCTCCAAGTGGTTGCCTTACGCGTGGTTGGGCCTGCTGGATATGCGCAACTTGGCGACTTCACTGGTGTTGTTGCCCTTGGCGCCTGTGGGTGTGATGATCGGCGTGCGCATGGCCCGGCGCATCCGGCCTCAGTTGTTTTATCGACTGGTTTATACAGGCATGTTCTTGACCGGCATCAAGCTGGTCTGGGATGCTTGGCACTAAGCACCGTTGGTTAAGGCGCTACCATAGAGCGGTACTTTGCATTGAGGAGCTTTTTATGTCAGTGATTGTGGTCGCTAACCCAAAGGGAGGAGTTGGCAAATCTACCTTGGCGACCCACGTTGCCGGTTATTACGCTTCAAAGGGGCATTCCGTTGTGCTGGGCGATATCGACCGCCAGCAGTCTTCGCGTTTGTGGCTTGGTCTGCGTTCGCCGGCTGCCCGGCCGATAGGTGCGTGGGATATCAACGCAGACCGGATTGTCAAACCGCCAAAAGCGAGCGATCGGGCGGTGCTGGACACGCCTGCCGGCTTTGATGGCCGTGACTTCAAGGACGTTTTCAAAATGGCCGACAAGGTGCTGGTGCCGCTACAGCCAAGTGTTTTCGATATTTTTGCCACGAGGGCATTTCTAGATCAACTGCAACAGCATCGTCATCATGACCGCTTGCAAATCGCTTTGGTCGGCATGCGGGTTGATGCGCGTACCATCGCAGCGGATAAGCTGCAGGAATTTGTGGCGACTTTGGGTATTCCGGTGCTCGGGCATCTGCGTGACACACAGAACTATGTCCACCTTGCTGCGCGTGGTTTGACGCTGTTTGACCTCGCGCCGCAGCGAGTTGAAAAAGATCTTGCCCAGTGGCAGGCGATCTGCGATTGGCTGGATGCTTGATCGGGTGTTTGCTACAGTTGGTGTATGAAAACCTTTGAAACCCTATCTGAACTCTCTGCTATGGTCGGGCAGGAGGTGGCACTCAGTGAGTGGATCACCGTCACCCAAGAGCGGGTCGATCAGTTTGCCCAGGCTACGGGTGACCATCAGTGGATCCATGTGGATCAGGAGCGCGCCAAAAATGGGCCCTTTGGCGGCACTATCGCCCACGGGTTCCTGACGCTGTCCTTGATTCCTTCATTTTTTGAATCGGCCATGCATGTGTTGGAAACCCGTATGGGCGTGAACTACGGATTGAACAGGGTGCGCTTTACGGCGCCGGTCCCGGTCGGTAGTCGCTTGCGGGCGCGCTTGACCCTGCTGCAAAGCGAACCCATCGAGCAAAACGGTTTTCAGATGGTCTGGTCCGTGTCCGTGGAAAGGGAAGGCGTGGCCAAGCCCGTGTGCGTGGCCGAATCCATCGCCCGACGCTATCCTTGAGATGGGGCAATGGTCGGGCCAGCCAAGGCAAAGCCTTGCTGGCGCCAAGCCTCGAAGACTGTGACCGCCACTGCGTTTGACAGATTCAAGCTGCGCTGACCGGCCACCATCGGTAACCGCAGGCAGTTGGCAATGCCCAGTGATTGGCGCAGCGCCTCGCTCAAACCCCGGGTTTCGGCGCCAAACACCAGCCAGTCACCAGGCGCGAACTGATGCTCATAAACCGTCCGTTGAGCCCGTGTGGTGAGGCCAAACAGTTGGCTTGGCGCCGGGCTTTCGGTCGACAAGAAGGCCTCCCAGCTGGTGTGTTGACGGATTTGCGCGTACTCGTGATAGTCAAGTCCGGCGCGACGCAGTTGGCGGTCGTCCATTGAGAATCCCAGCGGCTCCACCAAATGCAGTGTGCTGCCCGTGTTGGCAGCCAGCCGGATGATGTTGCCGGTGTTGGGTGGAATCTCGGGCTCAACCAGAACAATGTTAAACATGGGCTGAATTGTCGTCGTTGCTCAGTCGTTGGGCGTGCGCGCTATGACAAGCCCTGTGATATGGGCTGCCCCAGCCTGACGCACGGTCTGCGCCGCCGCAAAGAGAGTCCCTCCACTGGTCATGACGTCGTCGACCAGCACCACACGTGACCCACGAATTCGCTCGGCCGCCAGCGGCTCCACCGCGAAGGCACCCGTCAAGCTCGTCAAGCGCTCTGCCCGTCCCAGTGTTCTTTGTGCTGGGCTCTCGCTCAGGCGCAGCAGCAGGCCGCTGTCGGACTTTTCTGGCGCCAAGTGCTTGGCCAACAGCAAGGCCTGGTTAAAACCTCGCGTCATCAAGCGCTGGCGTGACAGGGGTATTGGTAGCACGATGTCCGCGCTATCCAGAGCAGGCTCGACCCATGGCGCGCTGCGCAGTAGCAGGGCTAAAGTAGCGGCTAACCCAGGTTGCGCGTGGAACTTGAAGTTGAGCACTAGCCCGGACCATGGGTAGGCATAGGCGACAGCAGCAAAGCAGGCGTCAAGTGGCGGGCTCTGGCGAAGGCAAGCGCCGCACTGGTCAATGCTGGGCACAACCGGTATTGCGCAGGTACGGCAGCGCGGCATGGGCTGCGCAAATTGGCCGACACAGGCCTCGCAGACGGCTTGCGCTGGCCAGGCATGGCAAACCAGACACTGGCTGGGCAGCCGTGCCGATAGTCCCTGCATCAGTCTCGCCATCATGATGGTCAATATACTCTGACTGAACTCACCCGCTATGTCGACCCAGCGCCCACCCACCATAGATCCACTAGCCGCCCAGCGTTGGGCTGGCCGATCACCAGGTCCCTCGCCATGGTTGCACGAAGAGGTGGCGCGGCGCATGGAGGAGCGACTGGCCTGGATCAAGCTCAAGCCCCAGAACTGGGCCCATTGGCAACCTGTCACCGGTGGGCTGCAGGCGCATGACTTACTCGCCCGCCGGTATCCCCAGGCGGCTTGCGTGGTTTCAGAGCCGATCCAGTCCCATTGCGACTATGCAAATGCCCTGTTGACCAAGCCATGGTGGAGCCCCGCGCGCTGGACGGGCCAACCCATCCGGTTTCAGCCACCTGACGCGGCATCGGTGCAGATGTTGTGGGCCAATATGACGCTGCACATGGCGCCAGACCCGCAAGAATTGATGGGGCAGTGGCACCGAGCCCTCGCAACTGGCGGTTTCCTGATGTTTTCATGCCTGGGTCCGGACACCCTGGCCCGTTTGCGCGAGAACTACCGTGGCTTGGGCTGGCCGGCGCCGTCACACGAATTTACGGATATGCACGACTGGGGTGACATGCTGGTGGCGGCGGGTTTTGCCGAGCCAGTGATGGATATGGAGCGGATTACCCTGACGTTCCAGTCGCCAGAGCGCTTGTTGGAAGAGCTCCGCGGCCTGGGGCGTAATTTGCACCTCAATCGCTTTGCCAGTCTGAGAGGCCGGCTATGGCTGCGGCAATTGATGGCCATATTGGCAAATGAGCCGTTAGAACTAGAGTTTGAAGTGATCTATGGTCACGCCTTCAAGCCTGTGCCTCGACTTGCGGTCCGTCCAGAGACAGTCCTTTCTCTTGAACAGATGAAGGACAGCTTGCGTGCTGCAAAAACCCGTCAGCTTGGCCTGTAAACAAGAGCCCCTTGAGGCCAGAGGCGTTAGGAGCCGTCGGCTACAATGGGTCGTGTTTAAACAGCTTGAAATCAGGCCTGCAGTCAGGCTGGCCGATATGCAAAGGGATTGAGCGGGTCGTCCAGTGACAATTATGGTATTTCGATTCGCAACGGTACACAGTCACGGCATTGACTGGTTTTTGCGCCGGAATTGCGCGGTAACGCCGGCCCAACTCGGCTGGTTTTATCTGTCGCTGTGCATGGTCTCCTTGGGTATAGCTACAGGTTTTTGGGTTCAGGGTGCGCTGCTGGTTATGCCGTTTGCGTGGCTGGAGCTGCTGGCAGTTGGCATCGGATTTTTGGTCTACGCGCGTCACGCGGCTGACCGTGAACAGATCTCCTTGCGAGATCGGCATTTGGTGATAGAGCTTGAGCAGGCTGGCAAGCTCAAGCGCATGGAATTTCGACGCGAATGGGTTAGGGTAGAGCCAAAGCAGGGCGACAACTCGCTGATTGAGGTTTCGGCTCAGGGGCAATCGATTCAGGTCGGGCGATATGTCCGGCCAGAGCTTCGTCCCCTGTTGGCCAGAGAAATACGAATGGCTTTGCGAGGCGCATGAACTGTCTTTACGTCGCGCGACTAATCAGGTTATTTTGAGGCTAATAAGAAGTGAACATGATGAAAAGCATCTCCAACAAGGCAGCGACTGCTCTGCTGACCGCTAGTGCCTGGGCTGGTTCAGTGGCTTTGACCGCCGCCCACGCGGTGAATGATTTGCCGGGCGGCCCTGCTGTGAGGCAGCTTAATTTGCACCCTGCCGTTACCAAAATTGCCGAAGAGCAGGCTTGGCTGCACTGGTTCATGCTGATTCTGTGCACCGTGATCTTCCTTGCGGTTTTCGCAGTCATGTTTTACTCGATCTGGAAACACCGCAAGTCCGTTGGTCACAAGTCTGCCAATTTTCATGAGTCGGTGACGGTCGAGATCATCTGGACCATCGTCCCCTTCATCATCGTGATCCTGATGGCCCTGCCCGCCACCAAAGTGGTTGTGGCCATGAAAGACACCACCAACGCTGACCTGACCATCAAAGCCACCGGGATGCAGTGGAAATGGGGTTATGACTACATCAAGGGCGAGGGCGAGGGCATCGGTTTCATTTCATCCTTGGACGCTGCTCACCGAGAGCTATCCAATAACGGCGGCCCCAAGGCCGGTGTGGTCATGGATGACTACCTGCTCAAGGTGGACAACCCGATGGTGGTGCCGGTCAACAAAAAGGTGCGCATCATTACCACCGCCAACGATGTGATCCACTCCTTCATGGTCCCGTCGTTCGGCATCAAGCAAGATGCCATCCCTGGTTTTGTTCGTGATACCTGGTTCCGTGCGGAGAAAATCGGCGACTACCATGGCCAGTGCGTGGAACTGTGTGGCAAAGAGCATGCCTACATGCCTATTCATGTCAAAGTCGTGTCGGCTGAAGACTACTCCGCCTGGGTCGCCGGTGAGCAGAAAAAGCTGGCCGCCAAAGCTGATGACCCTAGCAAAGTGTGGACGGCTGCAGAGATCACCCAGCGCGGGGAAAAAGTCTACGCCGCCAACTGCGCTGGCTGTCACCAGGCCAGCGGTAAGGGAGCCGGGCCCATCAAGGCGCTGGACGGTGCCGCTGTGGTGCTTGACGCTGACGTGACCAAGCAGATCGCCATCCTACTCAATGGCCAGAACAATGGTGCCATGCCTGCATGGAAGCAGCTGAGCGATACCGAAATCGCTGCCGTCATCACCTTCACCAAAAACAACTGGTCCAACAAGACCGGCCAGCTGGTTCAACCAGCCGACGTGACCGCAGCGCGCAAGTAGACCGCCGCCCCAGACAAGTATTGACAAGGAAAACCGCATGAGTGCCGTTCTAGACCACCACGATCACGCCCACGATGACCACCACGACCACGCCCCCAGCGGCTGGCGGCGTTGGGTGTATGCCACCAACCACAAAGACATCGGAACGCTCTATCTGCTGTTCAGCTTCACCATGCTCATCGTGGGTGGCATCCTGGCTTTGCTGATTCGGGCGGAACTGTTCCAACCCGGTCTGCAACTGGTGAACCCGGAGTTGTTTAACCAGCTCACCACCATGCACGGCTTGATCATGGTGTTTGGCGCCATCATGCCGGGCTTTGTGGGATTTGCGAACTGGATGATTCCGCTGCAGATCGGTGCGGCCGACATGGCCTTTGCCCGCATGAACAACTTCTCGTTCTGGCTCATGATTCCTGCTGGACTGACTCTTATGGGGTCGTTTTTCATGCCCGGGGGCGCACCAGCTGCGGGTTGGACACTGTATGCACCGCTGACCCTGCAAATGGGCCCTAGCATGGATGCCGGCATTTTTGCCTTGCACGTGCTGGGCGCGTCGTCGATCATGGGCTCCATCAACATCATCGTCACCATTCTGAATATGCGGGCGCCCGGCATGACGCTGATGAAAATGCCGATGTTCTCTTGGACATGGCTGATCACGGCTTACTTGTTGATCGCGGTGATGCCCGTTTTGGCCGGTGCCATCACCATGACCCTGACCGACCGTCACTTTGGAACCAGTTTCTTCAACCCAGCTGGTGGCGGTGACCCGGTGATGTACCAGCACATTTTCTGGTTCTTCGGTCACCCTGAGGTTTACATCATGATCTTGCCTGCTTTTGGCATCATCAGCCAGATCGTGCCCGCTTTTGCTCGCAAAAAACTGTTCGGTTATTCCTCCATGGTGTATGCCACGTCCAGCATCGCGATTCTGTCGTTCATTGTCTGGGCGCACCACATGTTCACCACCGGTATGCCCGTGACTGGCCAGCTGTTTTTCATGTACGCCACCATGCTGATCGCAGTGCCCACCGCCGTGAAAATCTTCAACTGGATTGCCACCATGTGGCAGGGCTCAATGACCTTTGAGACGCCCATGCTGTTCGCAGTTGGCTTCATCTTTGTGTTCACCATGGGCGGATTCACCGGCCTGATCCTGGCCATGGCGCCGATCGACATCCAGCTGCAGGACACCTACTACGTGGTGGCCCACTTTCACTATGTGCTGGTCGCGGGTTCACTGTATGCCATGTTTGCCGGCTATTACTACTGGAGCCCCAAATGGACCGGCGTCATGTACAACGAGACCCGCGGCAAGATCCATTTCTGGTGGTCGCTGATTGCCTTTAACGTGACCTTCTTCCCCATGCACTTTCTGGGCTTGGCTGGCATGCCCCGCCGCTATGCCGACTACCCGATGCAGTTCGCCGACTTCAATGCGCTTGCCTCGGTTGGCGGTTTTGCCTTCGGTCTCGCCCAAGTCTATTTCTTCTTCTTTATTGTGCTGCCAGGCATGATGGGTAAGGGCGAGAAAGCCCCTCAAAGCCCGTGGGAAGGGGCTGAAGGCCTGGAGTGGGAAGTTCCCTCGCCGGCGCCTTTCCACACCTTTGAGACGCCGCCTCGCTTGAATGCTGCAGCCAACAAAGTCGTCGGCTAACCGCACGCTGGACACTTGCAAGATGACCCCTGAGCAAAAAAAAGCTAACCTGCGTACAGGCTTGATTCTGGCCTCGATCGCTCTGGTGTTCTTCCTTGGTTTCATGGCCAAAATGGTCTTGCTCGGTAAGTAAGCATGGGTTTGTACCGCGCCAATATCAGGATGCTGGGCAAGTTGGTGGTCGTGACCGCCGGCATGTTCGCTTTCGGGTACGCATTGGTGCCGCTCTACAAGGCAATTTGCGAGATGACCGGCATCAACATCCTGGCATTGGGCGACCGTAACATTCCTGGCGCTACCGCCAACACGCCGGCCAATACCCAGGTCGACACCAGCCGCACCATCACAGTCGAGTTTGATGCCAATGCGCGAGGTCCCTGGGAGTTCAAGCCGGCGCAGCGGTCCTTGCAGGTGCATCCGGGCGAGATGGCTACCGTGATGTACGAATTTCAGAACGTGCAAAACCGGCGTATGGCGGCGCAGGCCATTCCGAGCTACGCGCCGCAGCAGGCTGGTGCTCATTTCAACAAGCTGGAGTGTTTTTGCTTTAGCCAGTACACGCTGGAGCCGGGCGAAAAAAAATCATGGCCGGTGGTGTTCGTGATCGACCCCAAGCTCTCAAAGGATGTGCGGACCATTACCCTGTCGTACACGTTTTTTGAAGTGGGAGGCAAGACGCCCCCTGCGCCGGTGGCTGACGCCAAGCCGCACCTTGCGTCGGGAGCCGGTACGTGAGTGGCACCGCCAAGGCAGGCACTGCATCGCTCTGGCGCAGCGTGCGCGTAGTGGCTTGGTCGTTTTTAGGGATTCGCAAGGGTAGCGAATCGCAGGAGGACATGGCGCGGGTCAACCCGTTCCATATCATTGGGGTAGGCATCGCAGCCGCGGCCCTTTTTGTCCTTGGTTTGGTGATTTTGGTGAATTGGGTGGTTGCCAAATAAGGCACTCCCGGCACCGCAATGGATAGAAGAGAACTGGAAGGAATGGAGCTGATATGAGTTCAACAACCCACGGAACAACACCGTACTACTTTGTACCCAGCCCGTCGCGGCATCCGGCCATGGCGGCTCTGGGTCTTTTTTTCGTCATCCTGGGCGCAGGGCAGTGGATCAACGGTGCCGATTGGGGTAAGTATTCCCTAGCAATTGGCATGCTGTGGTTCCTGGGTGTGTTGTACCAGTGGTTTAGCCAGGCCATTGGTGAAAGCGAAGACGGACAGTATGGGCGCAAGATCGACTTGTCGTTCCGCTGGAGCATGAGCTGGTTCATCTTCTCGGAGGTGATGTTCTTTGGTGCATTTTTCAGTGCTTTGTGGTGGGTGCGCGCCCACTCTGTGCCTGAACTGGGCAATCTGGAACATGCTTTGTTGTGGCCTGATTTCAAGTCGGTTTGGCCCAGTCTGGCTGCTGGTGCCACGGGTTCCCCTGCGAGTATCGTGGAGCCCTTCACGACGATGACGCCGTTTTGGCTTCCGACCATCAACACGGCATTGCTGCTGAGTTCAGGCGTGACATTGACCATCGCGCACCATGCCTTGATTGAAGGCAAACGTGCTCGCACTATCGCCTTCATGTGGCTTACCGTGATGCTGGGCGTGGTGTTCTTGTTTGTGCAGGGCTACGAGTATTACCACGCCTATGTCGACCTCAACCTCAAGCTCAGCTCTGGCGTCTACGGCTCAACCTTCTTCATGCTCACCGGTTTCCATGGTTTTCACGTGTTCATTGGCATGCTGATGCTGCTGTTCATCACACTGCGTCTTCAAAAAGGCCATTTCACCGCTGAGAAGCATTTCGGCTTTGAGGGTGCAGCTTGGTATTGGCACTTCGTGGACGTGGTCTGGTTGGGTCTGTATATTTTGGTTTACTGGCTCTGACCCAAGCATCGCACATTAAAAAAGGCACCGCGCGCGGTGCCTTTTTGATTCGTGCCAGTGCTGTATGAACTGCTTCGTCAGACCTATTGGCCGGCAGCAATGCCTGTGGGGTGGATGTAGCCAAACTTCCAGGCGGCCAGTATGCAAACAAACAAGAGGATGGAAATGCCAACTCGCATGCCCAGTGCCAAGGCCATCTTGTTCCCTTTGGCGCCCTGCCTCAGCATGAAATACAGCGCCGTGCCCAGGCTGGCAAGGATGGCAAGGAAGGCAATCAGGACAAGGTATTTCATGCCGGGCATTATCCAGTGAATAAAGTGCGCCGGTTCTGGCTGTTGACGCTTGCCGCTGCGCTGGCCATTGCGCTCACCATCGGGCTTGGCAGATGGCAGTTGTCCCGTGCCGCAGAGAAAGAGGCTCTGGCTGCCGCGATGGCCAGCCGGTCGAGCCAACCACCGCTGTCTGGCCTTGAGCTAGCCGCACATGCACATCGCCCTGAGGTCCTGTATCGCCAGGTGCTCCTAAATGGGCGCTGGTTGACCGAGAACACTGTGTTTCTGGATAACCGGCAGATGAACGCTAAGCCCGGCCTCTTTGTCGTGACGCCATTGGCGCTGACTGACAGCCCTGCTGTTGTGCTGGTGCAGCGCGGCTGGGTGCAACGTAATTTTTTGGATCGAAGCAGCCTCCCGGTGCTGGATACGCCGCCCGGCACCGTCACCGTCAGTGGGCGCATTGCCCCGCCGCCGTCCAAGTTATACGAGCTGGGTGACCAGCAATCGGGGCGCATACGGCAAAATCTGGACATGGCAGCGTTTGCAGAAGAAAGTGGCCTTAGCCTTTTGCCGGTGTCGGTTCAGGAAGTTGGAGCCCGGGCAGATGGCCTGCAGCGTGACTGGTTACAGCCCGCCACCGGCGTGGACAAGCACTACGGCTATGCGGCCCAGTGGTTTGGCTTGAGCGGGCTGTTTGCAATTCTTTATGTCTGGTTCCAAATTGTCAAAAAATTCAAAACCCGGCGATGACCAGCCGCTGGCGCTAACGGTGCACGGCGTGCCGGTGCCAGGTCGGTCCATGGCGCAATCACAGCGCACTGGCCGTGGGCGCTGGACCATGCTCGCGGTGTTGCTGGCCTGCGCCGCGCCGGTGGTGGCGTCTTATGTCACCTATTACTTCATTAGACCTGAAGCCCGCCGTGTGTTCGGGGAACTGGTGGATCC
>Ga0209358_10003090_pt1 | contig 12400 bp, 10 predicted proteins | sample LauGreFa1BDMLBSN_2_FD_187574 | JGI IMG/M metagenome (GOLD analysis project Ga0209358, IMG submission 187574) | Freshwater lake microbial communities from Lake Michigan, USA - Fa13.BD.MLB.SN (SPAdes) (version 2) | ecosystem: Environmental > Aquatic > Freshwater > Lake | place: Lake Michigan, USA...
TCGCCCCATTGAAGGCCTAACAATACGTCTACTTTGCTCATTCTGATTTGTAAAGAGCAAAAGTAATGGGTTATTTAAAATAAGCCTTATTTTCTTCAAGGAAAGTTTCCAACTTACTTCTCATAATTAGTCTACTCACGACTTTCATGTTGGAATCAAGTGCAATTAAGGTTGGTGTAGATGGGGAAGGGTAATGCTTAGCGAGAAACGGTCGCTTGTCCATCGGAGGAAGAACATTAATCCAAGGTTGTTGATGTGTTGCAAGATGATTTTTCCAGGGAGCTTCTTCTTTGTCAATGGAAATGGCATAGACTTCCAAGCCTTTATCGTGGTATTTCTTGTAAATTTCTACAAGTTGCGGGTGAAATTCTTCGCAATGCGAGCAGCTGCTTCTCCAAAACATAACCAGGGTTATTTTATTTTTTTTGCAGGTTTCTTCCAACGAAATTATTTTACCTTCTGGGTTGGGGTATTTCAGTTCTGCGGCTTTTTTGCCGGGAGCGCAATTCTTTAATGATTCAATGAGGTTCTTCGTGTTCACATTGAATGAAGCATTGTCGGAACACCCGTCTGCGTAATTGTTCAAGTAATAGGAAAGGCCTTCTTCATTTTTATAATCTAACATTTTGTTCAAAATGAAAGAATGCAAATACTGATTAACGGCTTCGTTTTCGCCCATTCTCCCCAATAATTCATCTGTAAATTTTTGAGCGTATTCTTTTGGATAGGACTTATAAAGCTGATTGAAGTATTGGTTTAATCCGCGAACGAAAGCGTAGTGAAACAATATTACTTCGTTGTTGTAATCAACGTTTCCTAGAAAATGTTTGAAATAGACTGTGCTATCGAATTGCATGAAATCATGCGGAAGTCGTCGACAGAAAAGGGGAGCGAAATTCGAATAAACCTCTGATTTCCGCTCTTCTTTCGATTTTGCTAATGCTGCGTTATTGATGATTTTTTGCTTGTTAAGAAAAGCAGGATGCGAGATAGATTTATAGGTGTCGTATTCCAGTTGAAGATTAGCGTACAGCGTTGCTAATTCAACATAATCTGTTTGCTCTGTTGAATTGTAAAGCGAATAGGGTTGACCGCTTAGTTTTGAACAGTCGAGGATTAAATCAATGGATTTAGGAAGTGTTTTCGGATTGATGTAAAAGTCGGTCCAAGGCTTGCCTGTTCCTGAAAAACGAAGTCGGTATTGGCCAATGTGTGAGGGTGTGAAGCTAATTAAAATGTCTCCCGCTGCATCTAAATCGGAAGTTGATAGAGTCTGCCACTGATCTTTTGCGAATTCTTCTAGGAATACTTTTTTCGAATTCTGGCTGAGAATATTTTCAACATGAAGTTTGAGACTCGTTTGTCCGAATCCTATCGAGAGGCTAAGAGCTAATAGGAGGGTTAAAAGTGACTTCATGGTGAAAAAAAAAGGTCACCGAAGTGACCTTTTAGAAGAGTGTTAAGATTATTTACCTTGAGAAAGTTTCTCCATTTCTTTGTCGAAAGTTTCTTTGAATTTTTCGTAATTGTAGTCTGCTTTTAGTTTGTCGTTTTTCGACAATCCAGCTTGATAAGCATCAGCGATATTGCTTCCGCTTAACTCAAGAGCTACATAACTTACGTATGTTCCGTCAGGACGTTGAGTTAATTTCTCGCAAAGTTCAGTGCAACCGCGAAGCTCTTGGTCTACAACTGTGCGCGCCATTTCGTTGAATGACTCAGTTACTTCTTCTTTGTTATTTACTTCAGTAGAATTAACATAGTTGTCACCAACAATCTTCATTGTTACGCTAATTGTTTTTGCCATTTCAGACATAGCGTTTGAACGAGCTTTTTTCTTAGCTGTTTCACGATCCATGCTCTCACCTGTTGCAGTTGAGCGGAAGGCCTCTTTCGTACTTTTGAATTGTTCGCCAGAGCAGTACTCATTGATGATTACTTCTCCTTTTGGATCTGGAGTTTTTACTTCGTCTTTGTTTTTCTTACAAGAAGGAATAGCAACCATTGTCATTGCAGCAATTGCTAAAAGGGTAATTTGAGTTTTCATTTTTGTCAAGATATTAGTTAAATCTATGTTTTCAGTTATTGTGCCAAACTTACAAAAGTATTTTAATTATTTCGGTAATTAGGGTTGATTCAATATATTCTTTTTCTTTTTTGTATGCTTCTAAGACTGCGTTTTCGTGAGAAAGTTGCACACCCTTTACTCCATTGATGCTTTGTTCGAAAATGGCAACACTTGTTTTTGTATCATTAACAGTGATTTTTCCGTCGATATAGGCCACCTTAAATCCTTGAATGTCTTCGCCGGCCCTAGGGTTTATGTTTATGTAAACAACAAAATCTGCGGAATTTTCACTTGTGCCGATTCTCATTCCTTTGCTTATTAAGGTATTTCGCGCAGATTCGGCGAGAGCTGATGTTTTCGTTCCGTCTAATTTGAATTCATTTGATGTTACAAAAAAACTAGGGGCAAGAACTTCAATAGGTATTTTTCTTTGGTCGGTATTAATTCCAGCAACGAGCGCCAATGCTAGGTCTGAATCTAAGTCTTGTGGTATCAGCGCGTCAATGACTAAACTTAATTCAAGTGCATTGTTTTTCGTTTTCAAGCTAATGTTGTCGATGTCAGCGAGAATAATTCCATCGTTATCAGTCATTGCTGTTTTTGGTTTCATGTAATTGTCTCTTTGGTAGACATACTTGACATTGATTCCTCGCACCCCAACGCCCTTGTAAGTTATCATTACCGGCACTTGCGTTTTGAATGCATTGGAAGAAGAAAGCACAATGTTCTTCAAAGGAGTTTCAAATCGAAGATCTGCGAGCACTGCGCGAATTTCAGAAAATAGTTCGTTGTCAATGAAGATGTTCTTTCCGCTCTCATCTTTCATTTCGTTTACTTCTGTCCAATAGGGCTTCAGAGCAAAAAGACCGTGATAGAAAAGATCAAGGGCGGAAGGAATATTGCCTAATTTCTTAGCCTCTCTTCCCTTGATTAAATAATCAAGAGCAGCTCTTAACGAATTCTCTTTTTTCTGCGCTTTTTTCGATTGGTAATCGAATTTATTTAGTTTGTAATAAATGGCATACATCTCTTTGTCTTCCCAGATACCTGCAACTTCATAATCTTCGAGCATTTCAGAAGAAGAAGTGGTGACGTTAGAACTGAAGCTTTCACTGAACGCTTTGTTTACTTCCATGGTGTTGAAGAACGTTTGTCCATCCACTTTAACAGAAATTTCTGTAGCCAGGTCGTTCAACGCGAGTTTTTTTGCGATGGCTTGGTAATCGGCAGGTTGTGTGGTTTTCGAGCATGTAGCTATCCCAACGTAATAGGCAGAGTTAACAGGACGGGCGGATACCCATTCCGGCTTGGGTTGCGGCGGAGGATCAACTGTTTTAACAGTATTTTTTCCTCTGCAGCCGTTCATCAGAATGATTACGAAAAATAAGAAGTATTTAAAAAATAATTTCATTAAGGAACGAGCGTTTGCATTTGTGTTTTGACGTTATCTGCAATTTTCTTGGCGATTTCAATGTAAAGGTCATTCGCTAAATCATTCCCGTCACGAAGATTTCTACGAGAGCTTAACATGTCTTTCAAAGTGTTTCTATCGCGGAAATTGGTGTTGACTACATTGCCGCTAGCGGGAAATAGATTACTTGCGTTTCCGCCATAGATAGCATAAACAACTTCGTCTTTTTTCTTTTCAGTGAAGATGTCATTTTTAATTAATGAGGCCGTTTCAATCGAAGTCATTTTATATTGAATGGAAACATTCGATTCTGCGTAGTTGTAATATTCGTCAAATTGAATAGGCTTGTATTCGGTGTCGTAGAATGTTTTGCCTTCAGCGTTTACTTTTTTGACTTGGTACGATTCGAAACCGTTTCTGGTAACTTTTCTGATTTGCCCGTTTTGTACGGTGTGATTCAATACAGTTCCGGTAATAAGTGCTCTAGCACCGGAAATTTTTCCAATTTCAACAGCATTTGATTCAGAGAAAATACCGCTCATTTGAATGCGCTGCTCAGCAAGAATGTTATTCAAATTTTCTCGGTCTATCACGTGTAAAAACGGGTCGTTGATTTGTGTCAGCGCGTTTAGAATGTATGCTGTTGCTTTGGTTTCGCTTCCTTGCATATTGGTGCCATTGGTAAACGGAAGAAGAGCTACAGTATATTTTCCTTTGTCGAGGCATTTCTTTTTCAAGTCTGCTGATTCTTTGTAACCCAACTTACGTTCTTCAACCTTAATAAAACCGTTGTATGCTGCACGATAGCGCTTTGCTTCTAATTCAGTTGTCGCCTTTTGATAGATGGGCTCCAGGTAGGCGATGTCTTTTAAATTTCCGGCATCTTTGAAGTTTGGGTCTAATCTTCCGATCTCGTTGAAGTTGGTTTCAGCATCTGAAAATTTATTGTCTTCTAGCAGTTTTGTGCCCTGCTCATAAAGTTCTGTCAGATAGGATTTTTTCACTTTTTCAAAATCGCCAAGGTAAAAATCAGGTATCTGAAGTTCAACACCAACCCCCTTAATTTTTGCTTGGTATTCGCGCACCGAAATGAAAGTGTAAACGGCATCCCTTTTATTTCCGAAACTACTTTTTTGACTGAATTCACTGAGCATTCCGTTCAAAACGGTCTGCCCGGTTTTCTTCATGCCTATCTGAGCGTCGATGTTCGCACGCTTTTTCAATAAGGCGGTGTAGTAACTTTCAGAAGCTTCTTTGTTCAGTCCTGCGGCTTCTTGCTTTTGGGCAAGTTTCGTGTAATGCTTGCTGTTTTGACAAGCCTGTGTGCTTAGGAGTATTGCAAACGCTATGAGGTAGAGCCAGTTCTTCATACTTATTTCGTTTCAATATATTCATTCAACTCTTCAGTGCTAGAGTCGAAGCTAAATCCTTGGCTTACGTTGTAGTAGTTGTTCTGATCGAAGCAATAATCGTAAGTGTATTTGGCAAACTCTAAGCGACTTTCCTCGAAACCGAAAATCTCCATGATTTCAAGAATTTGATCTGTTGTCAAGCAGTTTGCTTTAGCAACCTGCTTCGCTGTAGAGAGCTTTGTATCATCGAACCCCTTGCTTGCAACGGTCTGCTTTGCTTTACCGAAACTTGCTGCGTCCATTGAGCGGGTACAATTCCCATTGCCCGAAATAGTTGCGTTTGAAGGTTGATTGGGTGAAGGCTCGCTTGGACGAGTTGTGTGCACTGGAACGGTCATGTTTATGCCCAAGTTCATTCCGTCTACGTTGATATTCATGCCCACATTCCCATTGCCCGCATTGCTGCCCTCGTTCACGTTTACATTCATCCCCATATTCAAGCCGTCTACGTTGATGTTCATGCCAAGGCTTCCTCCATTATTTGGTTTTGAGTTCGTTCCAGTTATGGTTGTATTCGAATTTCCGCCGATTGCTGTTCCAGTGTTATTCGTCGTCTGAGTTTCATTGGCAGGAGCATCGTCGGCAACAGCGAAATCTTTCACGTCGTTATCCGAAGGAGAATTCACAGTCGCGCTGGAAGAAATGGCATTTTCCGTATAAAAACGCAGAACATATTCCCCTTTTTTGTTTTTCCTAACTTGGTAAGTCACCTCCATTCCAGCATGAAGAGCAAAGTTGTTATTCGAGAAATCGGCTAGTGTAGCATCTTGAAAATCTACACGAGCTTGATAAAATTCAGACGTTAGATTCTGAAGCTTTATGTTTGATTGTGGCGCGCTATTCATGGCCTCTCCATTAAGGAAAAGGGTGAATTTTTCGCCGGCTTCAGAGTAAATAACAGCATTCATTTGTGCGAAAGCACTTGAAAAGGCTAGGATGCTTGTTGCAAAAAGGGTAATTTTCTTCATCATTCTTACTAAGTTGTAGGTGCGTAAATTTAGTTATGTTTTTACCTGTATAAAAGTTTATGCCAAAAAATAAAATCTTAGGAAACAGATGATAAGTGTATTCGCTAACTTTGTTTTCGATGGAAATGAAGAAAATTATACTGTTCGGCGCTGGGAGAAGTGCACGCCATTTGGTTTCTTTTTTGGTTGAAGGAGCTTTATCAGGCAAGTGGAATGTTGTTGTCGCAGACACGAATGTTGCACATTGGATTGAAGAATATGGTGATTTAGAGCAAGTGGAATTTGTTGCAGGTGATGCGGGCGAAGAAGCTTTTCGACAAGGATTGATAGCTCATTCAAGTCTTGTTATATCTATGCTTCCAGCCTTTATGCATGCGGAAGTTGTTCGTGATTGTATTAATTTTCATGTCCACGTTTTTACTCCAAGCTACGTAAGTCCGGACGTAAATGCGATGCATGATCGCGCTGTTCAAGAGGGTGTTTTAGTGTTGAATGAAATGGGTGTTGATCCTGGAATAGATCATATTTCGGCGATGGAAATTATTCATCGTTTGAAAGAGAAAGGCGCTGAAATTACTTCGTTCGAATCCTACACTGGTGGACTTGTTGCGCCAGCGAGTGATGATAATCTCTGGGGATATAAAATTTCGTGGAATCCACGAAACATCATTCTAGCAGGCAGCTCAGGACACGCAATGTACAGAGATGACAACAAACTTCGAATGGTTCCTTATTACAATTTATTCGATGAGGTCGATACTATCGTTGCTTGTGACGGCGTTCGATATGATGCTTATGCCAATAGAAATTCTATTCATTATTTGGAATTATACGGATTAGAAAAAGTTCAAAAATTAGTAAGGGGCACACTCAGAAAGCAAGGATATTGCAGAGGTTGGGCTTTTTTAGTTAAGAATGGATTCACGAACGACGACACGAAAATTCCCGCTGGATCTTTTTCAACATGGTCTGACTTGTCTCAATCGTTATTGGGTGTCAACTTCAACATAAAAAATGTAAGTCAGGAAATAGCAGCAATGCTCAATGAGATTGGTATTTTTAGTGATGAATCTTTGTTGAATGTGGAGCAAACCTGTGCTCAGCATTTGCAACAATTACTCGAGAAGAAATGGGTGTTGAAGGAAGGTGATCGTGACATGATTGTGATGGTACATAAGTTTGGATATTCTCTGAATGGAAAAAACTTTATGCTGAACTCGTCTATGGTTTTGGAGGGTGACGATGAATTCAAGACGGCCATGTCGAAGACTGTGGGTATGCCTATTGCCTTTGCGGTTGAGCGATTATTCAAAGGAGATTTTTCTTCACGAGGGGTTCAAATTCCTGTCCTTCGAGAATTCTACGAACCTTTACTTAACGATTTAAAGAATATTGGAATTTCCTTTGTTGAAACAGTTGAAGAAGTATGAAGCAACTGATTTTTCTACTTTCTTTTATCCCGCTCAGCATATGGAGTCAGGAGTATCGAAAATGTCCTAGTTTTAATTCGGAGGAAAAGTGGAAAAATCTAGAAGCATTTGCTGAAAATGAAAAGGTTGTTTTAAATCTTTTGGAGTGGTTGACTTCAACACCACCAACAGAGCAGCTGATAGAGCGAAGCTCGGCAAGTATTTTTGTCATGGAGTGGGTCACAAAGAACCCAAATTTTAAAGTAAATGTTGAGGTAGGACCTTATTCAGAATATTTTTTTACAGAGGATCTGATGTTAGGTTATTTGTTTGGCAATGTCCTTTATGCGATAAAGCATGAAAGTAAAGTAAAGCCAGAAGTTCAGCGTTTGGCAGGATTGAAAACATTTTTGTTCGTGGTAGAACATTCAGAATTGTATTCGAAGAATAGAATTTTCAAGGCGTTGCTTCGAGCAAATAGAAAAGGCGAGTTAATCGAATTTGATAATCAGATGTGGTTGAACTATAAGTCACACGCATTGTTATCACTAGAGAAATTAAATTAGAATGAAGAAGTTCGAGGTTCCAGCCCAATACAGATCAACAATTCTTGGACGAATAAAAGAAATTCGCAAAGTAAATGATCCACGCAAGAAAGATCATTCACCCTTTGTCTTCCAAATTGGAAAAACAGAAATCGTAATACCTCGTCATTTTGGATTTTGTTACGGTGTGGAAAACGCTATAGAAATTGCCTTTCGAACAGTTGCAGAAAACCCGAATAAAAGAATTTTTCTTTTGGGTGAAATGATACACAACCCTCAGGTAAACGAAGATTTATTGGCGGAAGGAATTCAATTTTTAGTGGATAATCAGGGGAATAGATTGATTGATTTTTCATCCTTGAATTCAGATGATATTGTAATAACTCCGGCTTTCGGAACTACCGTGGAAATGGCTGCAGAATTGTCGCAGTTAGGTGTGCATCTTGAAAGATATAATACAACTTGTCCTTTCGTTGAAAAGGTTTGGAAGCGTTCGGCCGAGTTAGGAAATCGCGGGTATACTCTTGTTGTTCATGGAAAGTATTTGCATGAAGAAACACGAGCGACGTTTTCGCATGCCGCAGAAACAGGTCCCGTGGTAGTTGTACGAAACAGGAAGGAAGCTGAATTGCTCGCCAAGTATATTCGAAGGGAATTGAACGATGAACAGTTTGAAATAGATTTCGCAAATAAATATTCAAAGGGATTCTCGGTTTCAAGGGATTTGCAAAAAATAGGAGTGGTGAATCAAACCACAATGCTCGCCAGTGAAACTCAAGATATAGCGGCATATCTCAGAGATGTTGTTGTTGAAATGTATGGAGCAGATGCAACTACCGACACACGGGATACACTTTGTTACGCAACCAACGACAATCAGAATGCGACATTGGGGGTACTGGATAGTGGAGCGCAGTTGGCGATAGTGGTGGGCGGTTTCAACTCTTCAAACACGATTCAGATAGCTACAATTTTAGGTGAGAAAATGCCGGTTTATTTTGTGCGAAATGCTGATGATCTTGTTTCAAATCAAAAGGCAACTGTTTTCAATTATTCAACATTGAAGGAAGAAGAGATTGTTCCTTCCCTTCTTTTTGAAGAAAATTTAAAGCTAATCGTAACGAGTGGCGCGTCTTGTCCAGACAGAACTGTCGATCTTGTTATTCAAAAAATTGTCGATTGGCGTGGGGAATCCGAGTCCATAGAAGCCGTCCTCGAAGGGCGCATATAAAGTGAATAATTCGAGGCACTCATTCGGTGCGTTCTGTTGTAAATTTGAAAGATGAATAGTTCGGGTGTCATACAATTACTCTCTGATCAAGTTTCCAATCAAATTGCTGCTGGGGAAGTGGTTCAGCGTCCTTCGTCTGTTGTGAAGGAATTGGTAGAGAATGCGGTAGATGCTAAAGCTACTCAAGTACGTGTTGTAATTAAAGATTCTGGAAAGACGCTCATTCAAGTGGTTGATGATGGAAAAGGAATGAGTGAAGTTGATGCACAGCTTTGTTTTGAGCGTCATGCAACTTCAAAAATTCGAAAGGCAGAAGATCTTTTCAATATTACTACAAAAGGATTCCGTGGTGAGGCCTTAGCAAGTATTGCTTCTGTTGCGCAGGTTGAGTTGATTACCAAGCGCGAAGAGGACGATAAAGGCGTGCGTATTGAAATTGATGGTGGAAAGTTGTTGGCGAATGAATCTGTTGAAGCGTCGAAAGGATCCGTTTTTTCGGTTCGAAATTTATTCTTCAATATACCCGCACGACGATATTTTTTGAAGACCGATGCGATTGAGTTTCGGCATATTATTGATGAATTTGAACGTGTAGCTCTGACACATCCCGATGTTCATTTTGTTCTTACGCACAATGGTAATGTTGTTTTCGATTTGCCTAAATCAAATTTGAAACAGCGATTGGTTCATGTGTTTGGAAGCAAATACAACGATCAGCTTATTCAGTTGGATGAAGACACAGAGATTGTTCGTATTTCTGGTTTCGTTGGAAGACCGGAGATAGCTAAGCGAACCAGAGGTGATCAATATTTTTTTGTAAATCAGCGCTTCATTAAAAGTCCTTTTTTGAATCATGCGGTTCAGCAGGCTTACGATCAAATTCTTCCTTCAGGAAGTTTCCCTTTCTATTTAATTGCTTTAGACGTTCCTCCCTCATCGATAGATATTAATATTCATCCGACGAAGACGGAGATTAAGTTTCAAGATGACCGTAGTATTCATGCGTTGTTGCATGCTGCTGTTAGAAGGGGGTTGGGAAAAAATCAGGTTGCCCCTTCGCTCGATTTCGAGCAAGAAAATATTCCATTGACACAAGCGATTGCGGGGTCTGTGCGCATTCCTCAGGTAGATGTGAATCACGATTTCAACCCGTTTCAAAAAACGGATTCGTGGCAACAGAAGTCACGCAATTGGATGGAGCAATTTGCGCAAGCTGGATTTGGATTCGAAAAGGAAAAGGAAGTTCAGCAGGAGCAAATCGAATTCGATTCAGACGATTGGGAAGGTGGTGTGCCGTTTCAGGTTGGAAGAGTTATTATTGGCTGCGAAATAAATTCCGAATTGAAGATGTTTCATCAAACCCGTCTGCATTGGCAAGTGTTGTTTGAAGAACATTCGAATCAGAATAGCCATTCATTTGTTGCGCAGCAGTTGTTGTTCCCCATTCAATTGCATGTTCAACCAAAGGACATATCCTTGCTTCAAACTCACGATGTACTATTGGCCTCCTTCGGATTTGAATTGAATTTGGAAGGGGAGCCGGAGATTATTGCGGCTCCTGAAAGCCTCGATGAACAAGCGGCTTTGAATTTTATTGAATTGGTTTTGGAGAGTTTAAGGATGGGCGTTGAAGGACCAGATTTGCGAATGAATTTATTGAAGGATTATACCCGCAGATTGTCTGTGAGGAAAGGTCAAATGTTAACGTTGCCAGAGATGTTAGATATGTTGGTTCGTTGGAGTTCATGTGAGAATAAAAATTTCGCGCCTGATGGAAAGCCGATTGCCTTGACATTTGGAATAGATTATTTAGAAGATCAATTAGGAAAATAAAGCATTATGAGAATGAATCTTACTCCGGCGGTTAAGAACATAATAATTATTAATGTTCTTATTTACCTAGCCTGTTTCGTTGTCCCTGGATTGAACGACGCTTTAACCGGGTACTATTTCGCGAGTCCGAATTTCCGTCCATGGCAGATTGTTACGCATATGTTCATGCATTCGCAATATGATTTCACACACATATTTTTTAATATGTATGCATTGTATTTATTTGGAACGGCATTGGAGAATTATTGGGGGACGAAGAGATTTGTTATCTATTATATGACCTGCGGAGTGGGAGCTTTTTTCTTGCACATGGGCGTGGGTTATTTTGAAATTCAGAAGATGATGCAAGTCCTTTCTGATAAAGAAGTTTATCAGGTAATGATCACGGGGCTGGAAGAAGGTAAGGCCTACAAAGTTCAAATGGTTGAATTGTATTCTGCAATAAACACCGGCGTCGTAGGTGCGTCAGGTGCTGTTTTCGGGGTTTTATTGGGATTTGGAATGTTGTTCCCGAACACAGAATTAATGTTGTTGTTTCCGCCTATTCCACTCAAGGCGAAATATTTCGTCATGATTTATGGAGCCATTGAATTCTATTTGGCTATGCGTCAAACTACAGGCGACAACGTGGCCCATTATGCGCATTTGGGGGGTATGCTTTTCGGTTATCTTCTGCTTAAGTATTGGCAGAAAAATTCGAAAGTATGGTAGATCGTTTTCGTGGGACTTCTATTGGATTGAAATTATTATGCGCGTTGTTGGCGTTTGGTTTTATTGTGCGCTTAGTTGTTGTTCTACTTTCTGTTAATTCCGAGGGCGCTGTCGATGTTGCAGCTTTTGATTCTTATGTTGGTTTTTCTACAAAAAGTGAATCGTTTACTTGGTTTTGGACCTGGTTGACCTATAGCTTTTTTCATGCACAGGTTAGTCATTTCATTTGGAATTATCTCTTGTTGTTGCTCTTAATTTTTTGGTCGAAGGAACGGTATGCTGGATTTAATGCTTTGAAATATTGGATAGCTGGTGCTGCTTGCGGACTAGCTTTTCTTTTATGCATTGAAAAGGAGGTGTCGCTCATTGGAGCTTCTTCGGGAATAACCGCCCTTTGGGTGGGTTGGTTATTTTTCGAATTTGGGAAGAATGGAGAAAGAGGTTTGTCTTTTTGGTTAGGATGCGTTGTCTTTTTATTTTTGGAAATCATTGACATTGTGAATTACGAAGTTCAGAACTTATCGCTCTTTGCTCATTTTGGCGGAGCGCTTGGCGGATTGTTAATGGCAGTGTCGGAAAAATATAATCGGGTTGAAATGAATTGGATTCAAAAAATATTTTCGTGGTTGAAGCCTTCGCCGAACCTAACTGTAAAGCGCAGCAATAAACGGTTTCAGACAGATGATGAGTTTAATGCCGAACGTAAATTGAAGGAAGATTATTTGAACTCAATTTTAGATAAAATTTCTCGTTCAGGATTTGAAAGTCTTTCATTGAAAGAAAAAACATTTTTAGAGCAGCAAAAAGAAAAA
>Ga0209358_10003092_pt1 | contig 12398 bp, 8 predicted proteins | sample LauGreFa1BDMLBSN_2_FD_187574 | JGI IMG/M metagenome (GOLD analysis project Ga0209358, IMG submission 187574) | Freshwater lake microbial communities from Lake Michigan, USA - Fa13.BD.MLB.SN (SPAdes) (version 2) | ecosystem: Environmental > Aquatic > Freshwater > Lake | place: Lake Michigan, USA...
GCAGAAGGAAATCATCTTTTATTTCAACAGCAATCACAATGTAAAAAGGCCATTCAAGGTTTAGTGGCGATGACGGGATTGCCCGAAGAAAAAATCAATCTCCTACTCACAGGAAATCCAACGCAACTTGGTCAATTACCCACGCCACCTACCTTTAATATTGATGCAATTCCAGCAAACGTGTTATTACAAAGACCCGATATCGCGTCAGCTGAACGTGATGTTGCTGAAGCGAGCGCAAAAATTGGCGTTGAGCAGGCAAAGCGCTTTCCTAAATTAAGTTTATCGGGCAATATCACGCCAACCCTACAGAATATAAACGGTGCCGCTTTCTTTTTAGCGGAAACATGGTCTTTTGGACCAACACTGAGTTTGCCATTATTTGATGCGGGTAAACGCGCTGCTGACGTCGAATTAGCTCGTGTTCAATATGAAGCCGCAGAAAATAAATTTCGAAGTAAAGTACGCACAGCGGTTAAAGAAGTGGAGGAAGCACTGATACGTTTAAACAGTGTTTCACAACGCTTACCTGAAGCTCAAAAATCATTTCTGTATTTTCAGCGTCATTTTGATGCAATGCAAAATCTATATCTGGCAGGATTAGGAAATTTAATCGATGTTGAAACATCAAGGCGCAATATGCTGTCAGCAGAAATGACTATTAAAGAAATTGAAAAAGAGAGAGTTAGTGCATGGATTGCGCTATATCGGAGTGCAGGTGGCAGTTGGAGTGATGATAACACCCAATCCAAAACGACTAAGCCACCAAGTCCTCACGTTGACGACAATAGAGAAAAATTATGATGCAGGGAAAATATCGCCTTTTTATTGCCATTTTATTAGGGTTAGGAATCAGCGTAAGTTGCAGTAAGAAATCTGACTCAGAGCAGAAAAGTGTTGAATCAAAGCCAGCACTTTCTGTGACGCTCATTAAACCGACTCTGCAAGATATTCCTTTTAAAATAACCGCCAACGGATCAATAGCAGCATGGCATGAAGCGATTATCAGTGCGGAAATCAGCGAATTACGTTTAATTAAGGTTAATGTCGAAGTTGGCGATATAGTCAAAAAAGATCAAGTGTTAGCCGTTTTTTCTGATGAAAGTGTGTTAACCGATGTTGCGCAAAGTCGCGCAGCACTCAATGAAGTTGAGGCGAATTTAGCTGAAGCACAACTTAATGCAACGCGTGCAAATCAAGTTTCAACATCAGGTGCCTTGAGCCATCAGCAAATCGATCAATTCTTAACAGCAGAGAAAACAGCACTCGCCAAAGTTGATTCAGCAAAAGCTAAATTAGACGCTCAATTACTGCGTTTAAAATACACAAAAGTGCTCGCTAGCGATAATGGTGTCATATCTTCACGAACTGCGACCTTAGGCGCTGTCACTACGAAAGGACAAGAATTATTTCGATTGATTAGAGAAAATCGATTGGAATGGCGCGGTGAAGTCATGGCCTCGGAAATGGTAAAACTCAAACCCACTATGACAGTTAATCTTGAGTTGCCAAATGTTGGCAGTCAAATAAAAGGCACCATTCGTGCAATTGCACCCACATTAGATGAAAAAAGTCGTTATGGGTTGATTTATGTTGATGTGCCTGATGCCACGTCGTATGGGTTGCGTGCGGGTATGTTTGCCCGTGGGGAGTTTAATTTAGGACATAGCAACGCATTGACACTGCCACAATCAGCATTAGTTCAACGCGAAGGCTTTAGCTATGTTTTTAAAGTTAGCGAAATGAAAAACGAAGAAATTGCAAAAATTTCACAAATGAAAGTCCAACTTGGACGCAGAGCATCGGACGATATTGAAATTACTGCCGGACTTAATATTGATGACGTCATTGTCGCCAGTGGCGCGTCATTTTTAGCTGATAACGATACGGTGAGAGTTGTCAAACCATGAATATGTCTACATGGTGTATTCGCAATCCCATTCCAGCATTGATGTTGTTTGTCATACTGTGCTTTACCGGCTTAATGAGTTTCAAGTCGATGAAAGTGCAAAATATGCCAGATTTGGATTTGCCAACAATAAGCGTTTCAGCTTCTCTACCGGGCGCATCGCCGTCGCAACTGGAAACCGAAGTCGCACAAAAAATTGAAAATTCGATTGCGACCATCTCAAATCTAAAACATATCACAACAAAAATTCAAGATGGTAGCGTGTCAATCACCGCTGAATTTCAATTAGAAAAACCCGGTCAAGAAGCTTTAGATGATGTGCGATCAGCAGTAGCAAAAGTCCGCACCGATTTACCCACCGAATTACCCGATCCAATTATCACCAAACTTGATATTGCCGGATCGCCTATTTTAGCATTCTCAGTGGCCTCTTCTGCTCAGCGTGATGATGAAGCGCTGTCTTGGTTTGTTGATGATGTCGTGGCTAAAAAATTACTCAGTGTGAGAGGTGTTGGTGCGATAAATCGCGTAGGTGGCGTAAATCGAGAAATCAGCATTACACTTGAGCCACTCAAACTGCAAGCACTTGGCATCACTGCCGCTGAAATTTCACAGCAACTACGCAAAATACAAACTGAAAGCACAGGGGGACGCGTTAATTTAGGACTAGGTGAACAACCTTTACGCGCCATGGCGAATTCAACGTCAGTTGAGGGTATTCGACAACTTGAAATTGCATTGATGAATGGTCGCCATATTCGCCTGGAGCAAGTGGCCACCATTGAAGATGCGTTTTCTGAGCGCCGTGCCTTAGCAATGCTTAACGGCAAAGAAGTTGTCGGATTTGAAGTGACAAGAAGTCGAGGTGCAAGTGACGTTGACGTGGGTATTGGCGTCCAAAAAGCATTAAACGAATTACGTACTGCCAACCCCGAAATGACGTTTACGCAAGCCTTTAACTTCATTGATCCCATTCAAGAAAAGTTCCAAAGTTCAATGACGATGCTGTATGAAGGTAGTTTGCTTGCCGTCCTCGTCGTGTGGCTTTTTTTAAGAGATATACGCGCGACGTTAATTTCTGCCGTCGCATTGCCTTTGTCCATCATTCCCGCTTTTTTAGGTATGGACTATTTTGGCTTTACGTTAAATGGCATTAGTTTATTAGCACTGTCTTTAGTGATTGGTATTTTAGTTGATGATGCTATCGTGGAAGTTGAAAACATTGTTCGGCATTTGCGCATGGGTAAAACGCCTTACCAAGCAGCGTCAGATGCGGCAACAGAAATTGGTTTTGCCGTTATTGCAACCACGTTTGCCTTAGTGGCTGTTTTCTTGCCTACGGCATTTATGAGTGGCATTGTAGGCTTATTTTTTAAGCAATTTGGTTTAACCGCCGTTTTAGCTATACTCGCTTCACTTTTGGTAGCCAGAATGCTAACGCCTATGATGGCCGCCTATTTACTCAAAGAATGCCCACATATTCAGCCAAAAGATGGGCGCGTCATGACGCTCTATCTCATGCTAGTAAATTGGAGTTTACATCATCGAAAAACCACGATGACTGTAGCGACCTTATTTTTTATAGGATCTCTCTTATTAATCCCATTACTCCCCAAAGGCTTTATTCCACCTGACAACATGCCGCAAACACAGGTATTCATCGAATTAGCCCCGGGCGCGACGCTTACCCAAACTCAACATTCGGCAGAATTAGCACGACAATTCATTGCGAATGTGCCCTATGTCAAGTCCATATATACCACGATTGGTAGCGGCTCAGTAGGAAAAGTCAGTCCAAAACCAGGAAGCGGTAGCGCAAATAATGAAGTCAGAAAAGCCACATTGACCATTATGCTCGAAAAAGGCAAAGACCGACCTGTTGTCAAACAAGTGATTGAAAAAAACATTCGCCAAGCGCTCAAAAATCTACCCGGTGTTCGAATCAAAGTTGGCTTAGGTGGGTCTGGTGAAAAATATGTTCTGGTAATCAGTGGCGATAACCCACAAGCACTAAGTTCGGCTGCTCAGAACGTTGAACGCGAACTTCATAGTATTTCTGGCTTGGGAAATATCGTTTCAAGTGCCGCATTAACACGCCCAGAAATTGCTGTTAAAACCGATTTCTCACGTGCAGCTGATTTAGGTGTCACCACTACCGCTATTGCGGATACACTTAGAATTGCAACACTGGGCGATTATGATTGGTTATTGCCTAAATTAAGCCTATCTCAACGACAAATTCCAATAGTAGTTAAACTCTCAGAGCAAGGACGCAGCGATTTAAGTATTCTAGAAAGATTGGCCGTTCCTTCGAGCAAAGGCGGCTCTGTAATGGTAAGTCAGGTTGCTAATTTATCGCTTTCAAGTGGTCCTGCGATGATTGACCGATATGACCGCTCACGCAACGTCAATTTTGAAATTGAACTCTCTGGCATGGCACTTGGCGATGTATCAAGTGCAGTACAAAAATTACCAACTATTCTCAGCCTTCCCAAAGGGTTAAAACAAATTAAGATGGGAGATGCTGAAATGATGGCGGAATTATTTGGTAGCTTTGGACTTGCTATGATGACGGGAGTGCTATGTATTTTTGTCGTATTAGTATTACTTTTCAAAGAGTTTCTACAACCTATTACTATTCTTGCTGCATTGCCTCTTTCTTTTGGTGGTGGTTTTGTCGCCCTACTCCTTGCAGGAAAAGCCTTCTCTATGCCGTCGTTAATTGGACTGATTATGCTAATGGGCGTGGCAACCAAAAATTCGATATTACTCGTGGAATATGCGATTGTTGCTAGGCGAGATAAAAACTTACTACGTCATGAAGCATTAATTGACGCTTGTCATAAACGTGCACGCGCTATTGTGATGACCACGATTGCTATGAGTGCTGGTATGCTGCCAGTTGCGATAGGTTTTGGCGACTCAGACTCATCTTTTCGTAGTCCTATGGCGATTGCAGTCATTGGTGGATTAATAACTTCTACTTTACTGAGTTTACTAGTTATTCCAGTGGTTTATACCTATTTGGATGATATCCATAATGCTATCAATAATTATAGGTTACATTGGAATAGGAAATACGAATTGAAAAAGTGACTTATAAAAGTGGCTAAATTCATCATTCAAACATTTGTAATGGTCAAGTAAAACTGGACACTTATGGTATTCGAAAATGGAATTATCGCGTCGTTTTAATTCATTGAAACACTAAAGCTCTCACTGAATCAGTTAAATTGAGCAAGAGCTTGTTGGTAGACATTCATTTTCAAATTTTCTTAATTGCTAAGTCCGCAAGCGTCACATTTGATAAATAAGATTCAATTTCCGCTCCTAATGACTCCCATAAGGCATTAGAAATACAGAGACTGTGCTGACAATCGTCATTTGCGCATTGTTCTAAATTCATTTGTCTGTCAACAGTACGAATAATTTCTGCAACAGGGATTTCATTGGGTGATCTACCTAATTTATATCCACCACGAGGCCCACGTTCCCCTTTCACTAATGAGGCTTTCACTAAAAATGTAAACAGTAACTCTAAATAACTAACTGAAATTGGGTGTCTTTGCGCAATATCTGAAAGTCTTACAAACGTTTCATTTTGACTATGCAACATGACATCTAGCATAACCGTCACCGCATGATGACTTCTTTTTGTTAAATACATACTCTCCTCATCGACAATGTAAACCTACTTAAATACCTAAATCTGCAATACGATAACGTACACATTGCTCGAAAATTTTCACCCCGCCACCTTGGGCAATCGTCTGCTCAAAGAGATCTGGATTGACTATTTCAACTCCAGCGAGATAATCAATATCAAATTCTCACAGTTGCGACAACCAAAGTGTGGTTGGCTCCTCAAAACCGTTTTCGCCGAACTGGCTAATTGAGCAAGCCATGGATATATTTTGTTTGGAATAGAGGTTGTCGTTATAAAAAAACCAATCCGCTTTGGACAATAAAAATTCACACGCCACGTCAGGCAAATAATTACCAGTGGGTTGTTTTTCAAGCACCGTTCATTGCATTTAATGTTGATAGTGTAAAATATTGGGATAATAACCAATGACCACGACATTTTTTTCTAGTAACTGGGAGATAAAATAGTCAAACACGGCAAGATTAGGATACACATTACCGTGACTTAATGAAATAGTATTTGGAAAATTTCGCACATGTGTATTTATACAACTGTTCATTAGCGCTTGTTACCGCCATTTCTAGACTTGCTTGATGTGGGTTCCACTCGACAATACATGCGACAATATAAAAAACGGATTTACGAATTAACTCGATTAAGGCAGTGTCCGAACAACAGAAGGTGCGTTCATCACAAGGCATTGACCTATGCTTGTCTGACAAATCGTCCCAACCAGCCACATAAACACTTTTTTAATTTTAATGTCAGTTGGTCAGTAAGCTAAAAGCAGTGATCCGTCAACAGAAAAAAGTTTGAATTATTAGCTAAATGAACAATAGACGGACCTTTGTACATGACAAAAACTAACCATATTGAAAATCATTATTAATTTCAATATGTTGAAATAGGCGTTTAATAGATGAGTGCTTAAGCTTGAAATGAATTAAAGATAAACGAAATAAATCTAATCCCGATTTAAAAATACTTTTTGAAAGCCGTTGGTGTTTTTTAATTTTAATAGGCTTGACGTTCTCATGTTGCCATTGCCATCAATATTTGTATAAATTGCAGCATCTATTGGGTCATAGCCAAGCTAAGACGACTACTAAGTACGCTCATTTGGCTGATGAGACTTTGAGAAGGGTCAGTGAAGCGTTAAGCAGAGCGATTGTTTAAAAATTTCAGCCTAGGCGGGGGTCTGGGCTGGATTTCTTTATTTTTTAGTTTTATATTATAAAAATTCAGGTACATTATCTGCATTGGTAGTGCCGTACAAAATCCCTATTTGGGGATCTAAGCGCAATTGGCCTGTGGCATCGATAAACTGTGGCTGGATCAACTCTATTGAGTAATTTTGCTTTAAATATTTCAAAGCAATATCAAGCTTATTATCGAGGAATATCATAGTTTCATCACTACTCAATTGAAAGCGATCTAATTTGATTAAGTTCTCTAATTCATTAAATAAAAGCTTTTCATCTTGGTTTTTTAAATTTATTATAGGAAAGTTACACCATTTTTGTTTCCCCAATCCTAGCAAGCCTATAAATCTTTTCATCTTATACACACAAAGAGTCTTTTTAGAAAAGTTCTTTCTAACAATAAATGGTAATGGATGTATAACAGCATCTATGTCTAACACGGAAGCCCAATCGTCCCACTTGAATTTCAAAAAAGATGGACTATACGATACCGCACACCATGGTATTCTCAATGCATCGGCTACAATTGCACCATGCATTGCTTCGCAGATAATTCGATTACATCCCTTCAAATCTTCTAAAATTTGAAGCAAAGGTAACTGAGGGGAAATATAAATTAAACCAAGCTCTTCACATGCGTGTTTCCAATCAAAAAATTCGATGCTTGAGTAATGAGGCATAAAACCCACTTTTTTACCATGGGAAAAATCCTTGCAATTTAATATCTTGCGCAGAAGATATGCACCATCACATAATACTTTGTTAGGTGATAAGCCATATAATTCAGCTGTTTTTTTTCCTCGAACACCCACAATATCCCAAGTGTTATCAATGATAGCACCCATTTCATAACCTGTACCAGAAGTAAAAACTAATTTTTTTCCTGGCAGGTTATTGTACTTATTGCCCAATATTGTTCCTATCCCTATCAAGTAATTTAAATCATTCTGATTAATTAATTCGGGAATTAGTTTAGGCCATATATACACATTCAGTTCATCACCAAAATTGCCAGGTTCGAGTTTACAATATTTAACTTTCAATTTAGAGTCTCAATAGAAGTTTTCAGCGTTATAAAAAAATTGTATGACTCATTTTAGAAACGAAAAGTTACACATTGACGACAGATAAGAAAAGATAAATTAATCATTCCTTACCAAGAAATCATTTGTGCTAGTATTGATGATTCTGGCGATGAAGAGTTCATATTTCGTGGGTGGTTAATTTAAGTCGAATTGGTGTTGTTTATTAGTGCATATACTTCTAGTATAGTTAACTATTTTGAATACAATCATACATATATAAAAATGTAAAACCACCAACTAAAACTGGGTATTTAACTCAACAATAAAATGTGTCGCTGTTTCAGTAAATTTGAAAAATAAGATGCTGCAAAGCAAGCAAGTGATTCCAATCACCGTGCCGCAAGTCGAGCGAGGGATTGAAAATCAATATATCTGCTACATTGACAGGATTACTGTTCTATGTTCGTTAATATTGAAACTGTTACAATGACAGAATATTTTTTCACAGCGAATTAAAACATTGCGTAATTCGCTAAAAAAATCGTTATCATGAAAATGACATTGCCGATTTAGGCATTGATGCAAATTTACGAGCGGAAAATATTACGCTTGTCGAATTTGCAAAATGGAGTAACGCTGTGAGCTAGAAAAGCGCTCAAGAGCTTGTGTGACAAATTGTCACGCGACAATTTGTCACATTTTCAAGTTAATTATCTAGGATTATAATGAGTGCACTCTTTGGAGCTTCTCTGGCTAAGAGTCTTATATCCTTCTCTTTAAATGCAGCATCGATTATTACTTGATGCTGCATTTTTTTATGATAAATTTTTTAAGTTACAAAGTAACTTAAAAACATTCAAAAATAATTAACTACCAGCACCAAGTTTTATACTTGCGGCTTTTGCAGCAGCTGAACAAACTGGATGCGCCCAACCACTGCCAGTTGTATAGTCAATTCCATCAGTACCTTTAGGGCCAACACCAGCAGGAACAAAATCAAGTAATAACGTTTTGCGTGTACTCCATGCGATATTATGGTCAGCACAAGAAGAATCACCGCTTACACCAATCGCGCCAATCAATGTTTTACTTGAATTATATAGCGCAAGACCGCCACCAAAAACATTAACCCCACCAATTTTTTTTCCTACCATAGGATCTTTTACTGTACCGTATGCAGTAGATGGGCCCGCGTAAGCGACAGACGTATTTACAGGATTACTTTCTTGTAAGCCAAATAACGAGCCATCTGGCTGTGTAGCAGTATATAAATTTGCAGTAGATAACGCTAATGCTGGTAAGCTAAATGCGTTTGCTGTGTTCGCTTTTTGAGCAGAAATAACACGACTTCCAGGCCATTGCGCACCACGTTCACTACCTGTCATAGCAACAGCGCAAACTTCTCCATCACGGTTTACAACAGTTGCCCACATATTTAAACCAAAACCACCGTTAACATTTGCTGAATCTACAATAGCTGCAGATAATGCACTTTTAAGGGCGGCTTGTGTTGGTAAGCCAGTGCAAGTATTTGCCGCAAAAGCACTTACAGAACTCATTGCGCCGATAACTGCTAAAGTTGTTATAATTTTTTTCATGATTTATATTCCTCGAATAATGATAAAAATAGCTTAAATTTCATCAGATTCAATTTCTTTTGTATTTAAGCGCCAATTCCACTACATTAAAATAAGTAAGTGAAACTAGTTGGATTATAAAATTATTTGAGATCATTTTTCAAATTACTGTAATATTTTTATGCTATATGCTTCGTCCGCCAGAGAATAAACAGTAGGCTGGATTGTCACTTTCTTCATGGAAATTAAAGCCTAAAGCATTTAAACAAGCATGAAAATCTTTTTGTTGTTCATGCTCCATTTGTAGGCCAATTAAGACCTTTCCAAATGCGGCACCATGATTTCGGTAATGGAACAAACTTATATTCCAGCGTCCACCTAATTCGGTTAAAAAACTCAGTAACGCGCTTGGACGTTCAGGAAATTCAACACTGTAAATCACTTCATTTAAAGCGTGAGGCGTATGCCCTCCCACCATATAACGAATATGTTCTTTTGCTAAATCATTAGCGGTCATGTCAACAACACTAAAATCATTCGCCTGTAAATGTGTAATTAACGTAGCGCGATCACTGAGTAGGCCACTACTTGAAATACCAACAAACACATGAGCCTGCGTGGCATCGAAATAGCGATAATTAAATTCAGTAATATTACGCCCATCTAGAAGCTGACAAAACCTAAGAAAGCTACCAGCCACTTCAGGAATTGTCACCGCAAGTAAGATTTCACGATGTTCACCGACTTGAGCACGTTCAGCGACATAACGCAAACGGTCAAAATTCATATTCGCGCCACTATCAATGGCAACAAACGTTTGATTGACGATGGCATTTTCCTGCGCATATTTTTTTAAACCAGCAATGGCTAATGCACCTGCCGGTTCAGCAATAGAGCGTGTATCATCAAAAACATCTTTGATGGCTGCGCAAATTTCGTCTGTGCTAACGGTTATGATTTCATCGACATATTTTTGCGCCAGCGCAAAAGGAATAGCGCCCACTTGTTTCACGGCAACGCCATCGGCAAATAACCCTACTTGATCTAGAATAACACGCTCACCGGCTTTTAATGCCTGATTTAAACAATCTGAATCTTCTGGTTCAACACCGATAATTTTAATATCTGGACGTACAAATTTCGCGTAAACCGCAACACCAGCGATTAATCCACCTCCGCCAACAGGAACAAAAATCGCATCTAAATGCCCAGTGTGTTGACGTAGAATTTCCATTGCTACGGTGCCTTGTCCTGCAATGACGTCTTCATCATCATAAGGATGAATGAAAACGCGCCCGAGTGTTTTTGCCATTTCTGACGCATAGGCGTAAGCCTCGCTGTAAGAATCACCAAATGACAGAATATCTGCGCCCATGGCTTTAACAGACTGACTTTTAATTTCCGGTGTGGTGGTTGGCATCACAATCAATGCACAAATGCCTAATTTTTGAGCCGCTAAAGCAACACCTTGTGCGTGATTGCCCGCCGAAGCAGCAATGACACCGCGTGTTTTTTCTTCTTGGCTTAGTAGCGCCATTTTGTTGTACGCGCCACGTAATTTAAATGAGAAAACAGATTGCAGGTCTTCGCGTTTTAACAATACATGATTTTGTGTGCGCTTAGATAAACTACGTGCATAGTCGAGTGGCGTTTCGATGGCCACGTCATAAACACTTGCGCGTAATATTTTTTCAATATAGCGTAAAGGCATAGGGTTTAATTCTTTGAAAAAGAGCGGGTTAAAATAACATCAATATTTTATTTATCAAGCCCAATAAAATCCCATATTTGATGCGAAATGGTGACATTAGTCGAATCAATTTCAGGCGCACCATTTGGGTAATTTTGCTCGTAAACGCGCTTTGCATCTTTGGCGAGTTGCGGCATATTAAGTTGTGTATAGGATTCTTGCAAAATTTCAAGCGCTTGCGGCACCGCAATCGTGCGATCATATTTATCAATAACCGTATTTGCGCGATTTGCTGCGGCAATGTAGGCACCGCGTTTCATGTAATAGCGTGCAATATTAATTTCGTGCATCGCTAAGTTATTTCTTAACGAAACGGTACGTTGCTGAGAGTCGGCAACATAATGACTTTGCGGAAAACGGCGCATTAATTCAGCAAAATTTTCTAGTGCATCGTTTGCAAAGGCCTGATCACGCTGAGAAGTATCTGTTGGCAAAAAGCGATCAATAAAACTAATGCCACGATTGTAATTGATAAGGCCTTTTAGGTAATATGCATAATCAACGTGCATATCGCGCGGATAGGTTTTAATAAAACGATCTGCTGCCGCTAATGCGGCCTCTGCATCATTATTTTTATAATAAGCGTAGGCGCTGTCGAGTTGCGTTTGTGGCGCGGCATTATCAAAGGGATAGCGTGCTTCTAGTGCCTCATAGTACTTAATAGCTTTATCATAATTACTGCCTTCAATAGCTTCCTTTGCATTGGTTCGGAACTTTTCTGCGCTCCATCCCGTATAATCTTCATCAGATGAGCTGCTGTCACCAAAACTTTTTAGAGTTTCACAGCCTGTTAAAGCCGACAGCGAAAGAATTAACAAACAAGCGACGCGAAATTTCATTAGAATAGAGTACATTTATGTGAGATTTTAAATGGCTTATGCCAAAAAATAGACTTTACCCCTAAAAACGGGGAAGTCAGCGAATTTATTGGTGTGAGTATAACTGAACAATGGGTTACACGAAATAGGTGTTATGACAGATTTAACAATAGAAGTTCCTCTTGATATGGCAGGCATGCGTTTAGATCAAGCCTTAGCAGAATTATTTAGCGATTATTCGCGTAGTAAACTCCAAACGTGGGTCAAAGCAGGACGCGTGCAAGTTAATGGTAAAAGCTTAAAACCCAAAGATAAACTTGAAGGTGGAGAGTTCATTACACTTGATGCAGAACCAGAAGTCGTGATTGATGCAAAACCTGAAAATATTCCTTTAGATATTATTTATGAAGATGACCATATCCTCATTTTAAATAAACCTGCGGGATTAGTGGTTCATCCTGCCATCGGGAA
>Ga0209358_10003094_pt1 | contig 12394 bp, 6 predicted proteins | sample LauGreFa1BDMLBSN_2_FD_187574 | JGI IMG/M metagenome (GOLD analysis project Ga0209358, IMG submission 187574) | Freshwater lake microbial communities from Lake Michigan, USA - Fa13.BD.MLB.SN (SPAdes) (version 2) | ecosystem: Environmental > Aquatic > Freshwater > Lake | place: Lake Michigan, USA...
GCAGGGCGCGACCGCCGTGCTCGGCGCGGGTGATGAGCCTGGCCTCTTCGCCATGGTCGCGCTGCTCGACACCGACGACCTCGCCGCGTGCCGCTGGGGCGTGGGCGTGCTCTCGCTGTCCGCGCCCGTCGATGTGTGCACGCTGGCGCCCACCACGGCCGCCATCGGCCCGCGCCCGGTGCTTCGCGCCTCGACCGCGCACGCGCAGCCGTGGCTCAACGCCGAGATGGCCGCCGCCGAGGAGCACGCCGCGCGCAATCCGCTGCTGCCGCCGAGCGCATCGCTCGCGCAGGCCGTGCGCATAGAGCCCGCGTTCGATCGGCCCGCGCGCGCGACTCCCGCCTGGGACGCCGAACCTGTGGACCATGATCCGCAGCCGCGCCGCAAGTCACTGCTCCCGATCGCCGCCGTCAGCGCCGCATGCTCGCTCGCGCTGCTCGCGGTGATGGCTGTGGCGTACGCGCGGGGTCGTGCGTCGACCCTTCGCAATCCTGATTCTCTCGTCGAAGAGTCGGCCTCAGGCTCCGGCGTAACGGACGCAGCCGCGATACCAGCTTCAAAATCATCGGGATATGACCACTTTCCCGCGATCAACGATGAGCCAGGCACGATAACGGGCGCCGAATCGGGACCGACGCAGGCGGATGCAGCACTTTCGTCTTCAGGCGCTTCGGACACATCTGCGCCGTCGACTTCAACCCCGGTCGGTACGCAATCTACGGGACCGCAGCCCAGGACTCAGGGAGCGCTCGGGCCAGCTTTTGGAACTCCATCGACTCCGCCCGCAGCAATGAAATTTTACTACTGGGACGATGACAAAGACGGGAAGGGGGACGCATCGTCGCCGCCGGTCCCATTACCTGCCGAGACACCGCCTGAGGGCTACTCCAACAACAACTTGGATCGGTGTGACAAGAATCCGTTCCGCGAGGAGCCAGGCAAGTGTGGATGCGAGTACCAAAGGAAGTCAGAGGACTGCGAGGACGACGAGGATGGGGACGGCGTAACGAATGCCATAGACGATGTGGACGACCGTATCGTGCGCCGCGACGAGGCGATTCGGTGCTTCAAGAAGGCAAAGGATGCGGCGCTTACGGCGGAGCGCTTGCTTGGCAGGCTAGAGGAGGACTTCCGACGCGAATCGAGTCATCAGCAAAAACTGCAGGCAGTTGATGGAATCATTGACGTGATCCGCGCTGAGATTGAGTCAGCGCTGCTTCACCTCTATGACGCGAGGTTTTTGGCCGACTTCGGCAAAAGTCTGGACATCGCGGAATCGGTAGCTGGTCCGGCCAAGGCAAGACGAATCACGGCCGTCACAGACATTGGCAGTTTCGGCGACTTCTTTGAGGCTGTTAAACTTATCGACGACCTTGCGGCGGAGACCATCAGCTACTGGAACAAAGTCGGTGGTCAGCGTGCGAGTCTGCATGGCAAGAGCTGGCGCGATCAACTGACCAAGGATTGGCGTGAGAAATGGAAGGCGGGCGAGGCGGGCGAAAGAACCTTTATCAAGAACATTGCAGATAACATTGTTGGCTACTTGGACTTCCCGAAGAAGGATCAGGAAGAGCTTGAAGCGATTATCAAGAGACAGATCGAAGATGAGTCATCGGCTGCTTCGGTAGGGAGCGTCCCATGAACTCCCCCTGCCACAACTGCGGGCGGGAGTACCTCACCGCGCGGGCGCTTGCGGGAAAGGTGGTGACGTGCCGCAGCTGTGGTGCGCTGAACGACGGCGCCGGTGGTCCTCCGCCGCCGCAGCCGGAGAAGCGTGGAGCGCGCACGCAGGCTCGCGAGTCGAAGCCACGCGAGCCGCAGCCGCTGTCGGGTGCGGCGTTCACCGTTGGCGGCGATCTGCCTGCGGTCGACGCGGCGCGCGACGAGCGTTCGGCACGCGAGGCCGTGGAGGCGATGCCCGATCCCCGGCGCGTGAACCTCATGAACCGCGCAGTGCTCGGGCTCGGCATCGGCGCCGCGCTCATGGCGATGCTGGTGGTCGCGGGACTCTTCGCCGTGCGCTACCTCGAGTCGAGCAAGGACGGCCGCGACTGGAGCGCCGAGATGCTCGCCACGCCGCAGCTGGTGACGGAGACGTCGACGGGCTCGGCGTTCCTCGTCGAGGTGAAGGGCGACCTCTGGCTGGTCACGAACTACCACGTGATCGACGATGCGACCGAGGTGGATGTGGTGTTCCCCGATCCCGCGACGGGCAAGGAGATCTTCCGGATCGCCGACCAGCGCGCGAGCGAGTTCCGCGTGCACAAGCGCTTCCTCGATGCGCAGCTCGACAGCAGCGATGGGATCCACTTCGATGTGGCGGCGCTGCAGGTGGAGGCGCACCGCGCGGGGCTCGAGCGCATCGGCGCGCGGCCGCTCGCGATCGTTCCGAGCGATGAGGTGCGCGCGGGTCAGCAGGTGTTCGCGCTCGGGCATCCGGGTACGAGCTTCGAGTTCGGCGACCAGGCCGACAGCGGTGCGGTGCACACGGCGCGGCACACGCTCACCGCGGGGCTGGTGTCGTCGATCCGCCGCGACGCGCGGCGGCCGATCGTGGTGCAGACCGACGCCGCGATCAACCACGGCAACAGCGGCGGGCCGCTGCTCTCGCAGGACGGCGAGGTGGTCGCGATCAACACCTGGGGCGACCTCCAGCTCAAGAGCGGGGGCCAGACGGAGAGCCGCCAGGGCATGGCGTTCTCGCTGTCGGTCGACCATGCGCTCGAGGTGATCGCGCAGGGGGCGACCGTTCTGGCGATGCAGGAGGAGTTCGCGCGGCGGGCGCTGCTCAACACGGGCTCGCAGCCGACGGTGCAGGGACCGAGCGACGAGGCGACGTGGGCGACGTTCCCCGCGCTGCGCGAGCCGTTTGGCCGCGCGCTCGGCGAGCAGTGGGCCTGGCAGTCGCGGGTGATCCTTGCGACGGGTGCCGACGGCCGCTACCTCGGCCGCTACACGCCGAGCGCGGGCGGTGGGGTCGACATCCTCATCCTCGCCTTGCCCAAACTGCCGACCATCGACCTCGATGTCACCACGGTGGTGGATGACGCGGGCGCCGCACTGGGGAACGACCGTGATTCCGATCCGGGCCAGGCTGCGGAGGTGCGCATCGCATCGTCGCAGCTGACCGCGGGCGGTTCGATCGTGGTGGAGATCGGCACATTCGTCGGGGGCCGCGGAGTTCCCGCGGAGTTCGTGATCCTGGTGTTCGAGCGCCGGGTGGGCGGTGTACCTCCCGCTGCGCCGCCGACGGTGCCCCCGTTGCCAGCGGTGCCGGGAGTGCCCGCGCCGCTGCCTGCGGTTCCGCAGCCCACGCCTCCACAGCCCGCGAGTCCACTGCCCGCGGCCCCGCAGCCATCGCCGGCGGCCCCGCAGACTCCCGCGCCGCAGCTGCCACCCGCTCCCGCGGGCGCCACCAAGTCGTCGGTCATCGAGCTTGCGGATGGCATGGCTGACACCGTGTACGCGTCGAGCCTGATTGGTCTGCGCGAGTTCGACAGGCGGTTCCTCACCAATGTGGGCAGCCGCGACGCGTTCGATGCGATGGAGAAGGCGTTCGTGGACGGCACGCCCAATCTGGTGCGTGACGACCCCGACTTCGCGCGCGACATCATGCGGGCGTCGATGCTGCGGTCGTTCCTGTTTCCCGTGGCGAATGGGATGAGCCTCGATGCCTCGCGCCCGTTGTTCGAGGCGTTGCTCCTGCAGGTTCCGGCGGGAACGCGCGTGGGCGTCTATCTCGAGGTCGACGCCGCGATGCGGAGGTACCTCGCCCTTCCCTCGGACGGCCTGGTGTCCCGGAGCGCGGACATCCGCCTCGACGCAGGTGGCCAGACGGACGCATATCGCCACGATCCGCAGTCGGGCATGTTCCGCGTGTCGCTGTCGCTCCCTTGGAACGACGACGAGTTGCACAAGCTGCAGCAGGCGATGGAGATTCCCTACTCCCTCATCGTCCGCTACGAGGACGGCAGCGAGGATCGCCTCACGGATCGCGTGCGCGTGAATCCCGTGGCGCAGGTGGAGGGCGCGTATCCGTTCGGGCTCGGTTTTGCGGCGCTCGTGGATGAGACCCATCCGTGGATCAAGCGGGTGATCGACGAGATCAACCAGCGGAGCGACGTGAAGGCCGCGGGGGCCGCCATCACGGGTGCGGGCGGCTCGCCCGCGCAGCGGCTGGAGTCGATCGCGCTTGTCTGGCAGGATCTCGTGGACCGCGGGCTTCGCTACCAGAACCTCACCGCGGCGGACGGGCTCGCCCAGCGCTGCCGCCTGGTGCACGAGTCGCTTGGGTCCGGCAACGCAAACTGCATCGATGGGACGGTGCTGCTCGCGAGCTTCCTCGAGGCCATGAGCATCGACTCGTACATCGTGCTGGTCCCGGGCCACGCGCTGCTGTGCGCCGATGGGGGCGATCAGTGGATCTTCATCGAGACGACGGGCATGGGCGCGACGGTGTCGCGTGATCCCTCCACGAGCTACGACGATCGGTTTGCGGCTCTGCGCGCGCGCGCGGCCATGTTCCGAACCGGAGCAGTCGACGCACTGGAGGGGGCGTGCGGGTCCGGCGTCGCAACCGTCGTGCAGCAGATCGACCAGGCCCGGCAGGTTCTCGCCGAGGTGCGCAGCATGGAGGCCGAGTACGACCGGCGCAGCGGAGATCCCGCGTGGATGCAGCGGTTCGAGGCCGCGCTGCTCGAGCTCTCGAGACAGATCATGATCGTTCCCGTGTCGCTCGCACGCCAGCATGGCGTGCGGCCGGTCGGCGCGCCCACCAATCTCGACCAAGGCTTCCGCATTCCGCCGCGCCGCTAGGAAACCGCCATGTCCACGCGATCACTGGTGTCCTCGATCAATTGCCCGCACTGCTGGACGGAGTTCCAGCCAGCGCAGGTGCGGTTCATCTCCGAGCACGAGGCGCTGCGCGGCGACGCGGTGCTGGGCGACGCCGAGCAGATGCGGTTCCTCCCCAGCCGGTTCGATGCGCGCGGCCGCGCCCTCGACCCGTTCGGCGCGCCGTGCACGCGCATGGCATGCGTGCGCTGCCATCTGGAGCTGCCGCCTGCGCTTGTCGAGATCCCCCAGACGATCGTGTCGGTGGTGGGTGCGCCCGCGTGCGGCAAGTCGGTGATGCTGGCGGCCGCAAGCTTCTCGCTGCGGTCGGGGCTCGTGGTCGAGGGCATGCACTACCTCGACGCCGACACCTCGCTCAATGATCTCACCGTCGAACTCGAGTCGTCGCTGTTCCGATCGACGACGCCTGATACGCCGGCCATGATTGCCAAGACCGATCTGTCGGGACGCCTGTACCGTTCGTTCCGCTCGGAGGACGGCGTGTGGACTGCCCCAAAGCCGCAGCTCTTTGAGATCGCGCGCGGCAGTGCGCGACGCATGCTGTGCCTCTACGACAACGCCGGCGAGCACTTCCTGCCCGGGCGCGAAAGCGCGCAGGAACCGGTGACGCGGCACCTCGGCGTGTCACGCGCGCTTGTGTTCGTGGTCGACCCCACGCAGGATCAACGCGTGGTCGAGCGTCTCGGCGGCCGCGATGCCGTGTCGGCGACGGGCGGCGGCGGCACGGTGGAGCAGCGGCAGGACCTCGTGCTCATCGAGGCTGCCAACCGCGTGCGCCGGTTGCGGGGGCTTTCGACGCGCGATCCGCTGCCGTTCCGCATCGTCATTGCGCTGGCCAAGGCCGATCTGTGGGCGCCCATTGCATCGCCGGAGTTGGCCGACGCGTTCCGAGCCGGCTTGGGGCGCACGAGCGTGGCGGTGCCGCACGGCGAGGTGTTGGCGCGGGTGCACGCCGCGTCGTCTCGCTTTCTCGAAGAGCTCATGCCCGAGCTGCTCGCCACGGCGCGGGCACTTGATCCCGGCTTCCGCCTCGTGCCGTTCAGCGGGCTGGGCAAGCCGCCCACGCGCGATGCGGGAGGAGGCGGGCTCCGCATCCGCCCGCAGGATGTGCGCCCGATTTGGCCCGCAGCGCCGCTGGTCGTGGCGATCTCCGAGGCGGAGCCGGCGATGTTCCCCGAGTACAGCGTTCGGGAGCAACGGGCTTCATGAGCGCCGAGCTCGTCCACGCCTCCGTACAGAAGGGCCTTCGTGGCGGTTCCGGTTTTGGCACGGCGGTGGTGACGCGCGGGCTTGCTGCGCCGCTCGAGCGCGCGCTCGAGGAGTTGAGCGCGTACGACTTCGATCCGGCACGCGCCGTGGGCGCCGATCGCGTCGAATGGGCGCATCGGGTGCTGACGGTGCAGGGGCGTTCCCACAGCGTGCTCTCCCGCACCGCGCCCTGCGGCAGCGATTGGAGTGGTCGGCCGAACCGCGTGGCGCATCATGTGGTCGTCGACACCGCCGAGCGTGCGGAGGCTGGGCCGGCGTGGATGCTGGCGGCACTCGCACAGGGTGTGCTGATGCAGCATGTCCCCGAGGTTGGCGAGCGCGCCCAGGGCCCGCGATTGCCCGGAGGCGCGCTGTCGGCGCGGCCGGCGCACGCGTGGTCCGCCGCAGGGTTCGATCCCGGCTGGGCGGGGGTGGTGGCGCGCGCGCTGCTCGATCATGCGGGTGCGCCGTGCTATCTGGTGCTGCCGGGCGAGACCGACACGCTGCCGCTGGTCGAGGATGTCTTCGCGCTGCTGCCCGAGGATCGGCGGTGGCATGTGACCTTCTCGACGCGGTTTCTGCGCTCGTCGCCAACGGCCCGCTGCCAGTTGCGTTGCGTGCGTGCGGGCGCGGCGGGCTTGCGGGCGATGCTCGCGGAGCCAGGGGCTCGAGTGATCACGGTCGAGGCGGGCGTTCTTGCGGCGAACCAGCCGGGTGCGGACGCCGCGCGCACGGGTGCGCCCATCGAGGCCGTGTTGCGGATGAACACGCGCGTGCAGCCCGTCCTGCGCAGTGGAGACGCGAGCCGTGCAGCGCCGGAGCCACGCGGTGCGTCCGTGACCCCGTTCGCCCCGACCGAACGGATCGCTGGCCTGTCAACGCCGATGGATGGCGAGGCCCGTGCGCCATCGGCACTCGGCTCGGCGCGCGCGCCGTGGGAGTCGGATCACCGAAGTGTCGCGAGCCGCATCGGCGTCGGCTCTTCCGACTTCCTCGCCTACATCCTCTTCGGCATCGCCGCCATGGCGCTGCTCGCGTCGCTCGTCCTGGGAGTCGTCATCCTCATGCGGGACTGAGCGCTCCGCGCGCACCCGAGCCGACCAGTTTCGAAACGCCGAGCGATTGATCCAGCGTCCTGCCCGCTTCTGCACCGCTTCCCGAGTTCCCGACCATGTCCCATGTCCCCAGCATCCGAATGATCCGTGAGGCGATCGACGCACAGGCCCGGCTCACCGCCGTCGACGAGGTGGGCCTCGAGGCGCTGCGCGGCGATGTCGAGCGCATGGTCCACGGCATCCGGCGCGCGATCGATCGCGCGCGGGAGTTCGCCTCGCGCGGACTGGTGAGCGAGGCGGCCTCCGTGATCGAGGACTTCCCTGATCTCACGCGGCAGGCGCAGGAATTGGCGGATTTTCCGCGCGCATCGGCGGCCATGGCGCGGTTCTGGAGCACGGTGGTCGACGTCGGCGCCGATCCGATCGCGCTGCCGACCGCCGACGATGTCGACCAACTCGCGTCATTCGTCGACCAGGCGACGCGCCTGCGTCCGCTGCTCGACGCGCTGCGCGTGGCCGCGCTGCGACACGAGCCTGTCGGCAACCGCCTCGCCATCCTCCGCAAGCTCCGTGAGGCCGACGGGCGCAACCGTCTATGGCTGGACCAGATCGATGCGCTTGAGCGCGAGTGGGTGAAGCGAATCGCCGAGATGCGGACCGATGCCAGCGCCTCGCGCGCCGAGCTCGAGGAGGCCTTCACGGCACTGGCAACGCGCCAGTGGGTGGCGCCCGTGCCGCGCGGCCTCAAGGACGAGATCTACCACAGGCTCAAGCCGCTCCGCGCGGAGGAGGCGGGGGACCGCTATGCCGAGCTTGCGGCGCAGATCCACGATGCCTCGGCACTCATGGACCGCGATGCACTCGAGCGGCTCGAGGCCGCGTGGGCCGCGGTGTTCCACGAGACAGGCCGCATGCCGAGCGAGGATTTGCAGGCCGTCGTGGCGCCGGGATTCGCATGGCTGGGCACCGCCGCGGAAGAGGATCGCCGGCAATCCGAGTTCGATGGCATGGTCGAGCGGCTCGAGCGTGCGCTCGATGGCCGCCAGCCGGTTGCGGAGGTCGAGCGGCTGCTGGCGGCGCTGCGCGACAGCGGGCGGTCAGCGCCCGAGGGCGTGGTGGCGCGTGCACACGCGTGGATCGACGCGGAGCGGGATCGCGCCCGCCGCCGCCACCGCGTCATCCTCGTGGCCTCGCTCGCTGCTGCGGCGGCGGTCCTGGCCGCCGGGTGGATGGCGGTGGCCATGTACTCGCGCACGGTGGCGCGCGACAGCGCCTACGCCGTGCTGCTCAAGGCCGTTGAGGCCGGTGATGCACCCGTTGCCCGGGATCTCGCAGCCGAGGTCCGCGCGAATCCCGAACTCGCCAGCGCCGAGATGTCGGCGCTGCTCGCCCGCACCGACGAGCTCGGACGCAACTGGGATGTCGAGCGCACCCAGCTCGCCGCAGAACTCGACGCGCTCGAACGCGAGCTCGCCCGTGCGGCCACGCGCAAGCGTCTCGTGGAGATCGCCACCGCGATCACGGCGGCGACGCCCCGCGCCCGGCTCGAGGCGGAGTCGCAGCGGATCGCCCTCATCGAGCGGCTGCATGCCGAGCGCCTGGTCGAGCGCGACGGGGTTGACACCCGCACCACCGACGCGGCGCTCTCCGCGGTCGACAACATGCTCGCCGACTGGCCGCTCCCCGACCGCTGGAAGCCAGCGGAGCTGCTCGATCTCGGACGATGGAGCGCCTATGCCACGGCGCTCGAGCGCGCAAAGGGGGCCATCGAGCGCACGCTCCTCGACATCGCGGGCGCCGATGTGCAGGAATCGCGGCTGCGGCTGCGCATGGAGGGCGTGGGCAACCGTCTCAAGGAAGCGCAGTCGCGCCGCGAGGAGCTTGCCACTGCGCTGGCCGCCCTCGACGACCGGAAGATCGGTGCAAGCGTGTCGGTCGAGTCCGACCTCATCGAGCGGCTCGACGCGGTCCTCGCCGAGCGTGGCGGCACCCTGCAGCGCATGGGCTTGCTGGGCGGGTTCGAGGCTTCGCAGCGGAGCGGTCCCGCATGGCGCTCGGTGCAGGCATGGCGCGACGAGGTCCACCCCCGCATCGAGTTCGCACTGAAGGACCCTGGCGACACCACGGCTGCCGCTGCGGCGCTTGCCGCGCTCCAGGACTTCCTGGCCCGCCACCCCGACTCGCCCTACCGGCAGAGCGCCGACAATCTCATCCGTCGCGTCGATCCCGCGTCGGCGGTGCCGCTGTGGACCGCCGAGCGCGTGCACGGTGCGCTTGTCGACCACTTCTACGCCGACATCGAGGAGGTTCCCCTCCGCGGGACCGATGCCTTCTTCTACCGCCGGCTTGCCCCCGATGCGCGCAACCCCATGCAGCGCGCCATCGAAAATCTCGACGATCTGCGCACGCAACCGCGCGAGCTCAACTCGATGCTGCTCCGTCCCGGCGAGCAGATCGCGGGAACCACTCGGCCCTGCGCCGTCTCGGTGCTCTGGGTGGCGATCGAGCGCGAGGCCGCTGCTGCCGACCACCTGTCCGTGCAGGGCGTGCTGCTCGGGCTCCTCGAGCGACTACGAACGGGTACCGACGGCGATCCGCTGCTCCGCGCGCGCGCGCTCCGCGATGCAGCCGTGGTTCTCAAGCAGAGTGGCCATGCCCCCGCGGAGGCATTGCAGCCCCTCGACGCATGGTTCGCCCAGTGCAGCACCCAGTGGGCCGATGCGCTCACCGTCGACTGGGCCAAGGCCGCGTACGAGGTGCCGGGCAACATCCGCGCGCTGCGCCGCGACGCGGAGTCGTTGATCCGAGCCTTCCCCGCGCTGCCCGCGATCGCCGACGCTGCCCGCGAGGAACGCGAGCGCATGCGTAGCGAGATCCGTCCGTTGGCGCCCATCGGCGTGCTGCTTCCCGCTGCCGGTGGCGTGGCGATGCGCCGACTCGGCGAGGATCGCCCCGACGGTTCTGTGGTGGTCGTGGTCCGAGAGGGACCGCGCTGGCGCTTCGTGGAGGCACCGCTGGTCGGCGGCGGCATCGCCCTCCCGATCGCCGGGCTTCCCGATGGTCCCGTGCTCGTGTTCAGGAGGGTCGGTCGATGAGTCCAGCCATGTCCGCGCAGTCGTCGTCCGCATCCGCCCGCCCGCTGGTCCGCTTCGGGCGGGTCGATCCGGAGGCGAGGTTGGGTCTGCCTGCCGGCACGCACACCACACCGAGTGCCGTCACATGCCTCGTCTTCACCACCATCATTGGCGGCGCCGTCTACGGGGCGAGCTATGCATGGCGGCAGGGCGAGTGGGGCGCGGTCGTCTGGGAGTACCTCACGGGCTTCGGACACATCCCCATTCCCATCACCATCCTCTCCATCTGGTCGCTGGTGTTCCTGCTGCTCAAGGCGCTCAAGATCCGCGCGCAACGGGCAGCGCTGCGCATCCACTTCGTGCCCGACGACACGGCGTTCGTGCTCAATGCCGCCACCGCCGACTCGGTGGTGGATGCGATCGACCGCGCTGCCGACGAGCCCGAGCGTTTCATGTTCCTCGCCCGCTGCCGGTCGGTGCTGCGCGTCATGCGCAACCTTGGCCGCGTGAGCGATGTCGATGATCTGATCAACTCGCGGGGCGATCAGGACGAGTCGACCATCGACTCCGGCTACACCATCGTGCGCGGCTTCATCTGGGCCATTCCTGTGCTCGGCTTCATCGGCACCGTCATCGGCCTCACGCAGGCCATGGGCCGCTTCGGATCGGCCCTGCGCGCAGCGGGCAAGGATGTGGAGGCGATCACCCAGCAGCTCACGGGCGTGCTCGGCGGCCTCGACACCGCGTTCATCACCACCGCCGAGGCGCTCATCGCGGTCATGGCCATTCACATCCTGCAGACGCTGGTGCGCCGCGCCGATGAGCAGCTGCTCGACGATGTGCGCAAGGCGGCCTTCGACGCGATCGTCACCCGTGTGCGTATCGCACGCCAGGAGGGCTGAACCGCGTGGGCCGTCGACGCGACAACAGCGCTCCCGTCACGTTCTTCTCCTTCCAGGATGTGATGCTTTCGCTCATCGGCATCGCCATTGTGATCACGTTGATCCTGCTCCTGCAGGTAACCGAATCCACGGTGCGGGTGGTGTCGCGCGCCGCGGCCGCCGATGGCGGCGCCGAGGACGCCAGCGAGCGCGAGAGGCTCCTCGAGTCGCGCGTCGCATCGCTGGAGTTCGCGGTGCGTGAGGCGCAGAAGCGCCCTGATGGCGATCCGCTCGCCAAGCGCGCCTCGCTGCGACAGGAAATGCTGTCGGTGGCGGGGAGGCTGGAGGAGCTTGAGGCACGCGCCGCCGAGCTCCTGCGGCAGATGCGTGAGCTGACGCTCGAGCATCCCGATGCGGGTGCGCTGGTGCAGTTGACCGAGCTGACGCGCATGCGCGATGAACTGCTCGCCGAACTGCAGACTCTGGAGCGGCGACGGCGGATCTCCTACATCCTCGACACCGCCCAGACCGCCAAGCCGTTGCTGCTCGAGGTGTCCGGTTCGCGCATCGTCGCCTGCGACCTTTCCGCCGACGGCTTCGCCATCCGCATCGCGGCCGGAACACCCGCGGCCCAGGTCAATGACGCCCTCGAGTACTACCGCACCATGTCGGCGGGGCAGGACGCCTACCTGCTGCTCGTGGTCAAGCCGTCGGGAGTGGCGCAGTACTGGAGCATCCGTGCCGCGATCGACGCGCTGCCCGAGTCAGCCCGCCCCGCCATCGGCCTCGACCTCATTCCCGAGGACACCTATGTCTCGGAGCTCTTCCCGAGTGCGCTGATCGGCGGTGGGTCATGAGCCGTCGCCGTCGCGCCGGTTCCGACGACAGCCTCGAGCTGCTGCTCGATCCGATCTGCAACATGTTCGGGACCATCATGTTCGTCGCACTCATCGCGGCGCTGCTGGCGCTCTCGCGCTCCAGCGAGGTGGTGGCCGAGGCAGTGAGCGCAGCGGAACGGCGCCGTGAGTCGACCAGCGCCCAGCTCGAGGCGCGCGCCGCGGAGCTCGAGGCGCTGCTGCAGACGCTGCCCGCGGGCGATGGCCGGGAGCTCGATGCGGCGGCTGCCGACCGCGTGGAGCGCGCGTTGGGCGAGATCGCCCGGCGCGAGCGGCTCATCGAGCGGTACCAGGAGACCGTCGAGGCCGCGCGGCGCGATGTCGACGATGTCGCGTCCCGCGTCGAGCCCATGCGCGACGAGCTCGAGCGCGTGCGCGAGGCACGC
>Ga0209358_10003098_pt1 | contig 12381 bp, 11 predicted proteins | sample LauGreFa1BDMLBSN_2_FD_187574 | JGI IMG/M metagenome (GOLD analysis project Ga0209358, IMG submission 187574) | Freshwater lake microbial communities from Lake Michigan, USA - Fa13.BD.MLB.SN (SPAdes) (version 2) | ecosystem: Environmental > Aquatic > Freshwater > Lake | place: Lake Michigan, USA...
TTTAACAAACCAATTGGACGCTCATGCGTCTATATTAGTGTGGTAATTATGTGAGAAGGGGATTAATAATTTTTTAACGAATCGGGTGATGGAAAAGGTGAAGCAATAGCATCTAAATAAATAGCAAAAGCAAAAGTTTTCTCATAAGCAGTTAGTTTTGGTTACCGGCCCCTATTTCAATAGGGGCTTTTTTATTGAGATTAAACTTTTGCTACGTATCAGGCTCCGACCAATGCCTTGTAGGCCTGAACATCCATCAGGTTGTCCAAGTGAGATGGATCTGCTATTTTCATCTTGATCATCCATCCCTGACCATATGGGTCTTGGTTCACCAATTCTGGCTGGCTTTCCAAAAGGGGGTTTTTTTCGAGAATGGTTCCTGTAACAGGGAGGAACAGATCACTTACTGTTTTCACAGCTTCTACACTTCCAAAAACTTCATCGGCATTCATTTCTTTTCCAACTGAATCAATGTCTACAAATATAATATCACCCAGTTCGCCTTGTGCGAAAGCTGTAATTCCAATAGTTGCCACTTCACCTTCCACCGATATCCATTCGTGTTCTTTAGTGTATTTGATTTGCTCAGGAAAACTCATATGATTTTTTTTGCAAGATTAAAGTTTTTATTGTCTCAATGTAGTTTTAAGGGGATTTTCTTTTCACCATCCTGGTTTGTATAATGCGGATAGCCGTCAGGGGTTTGTCAGCTCCTGCTTTTCCAGAGGTGGCAGTATGGGCAATTTTATCGAGCACATCATATCCACTTACGAGCTCTCCGAAAATAGTATAGTTCTGATCCAGATGTGGACTACCACCCGATTGCTTGTATACCTCTCTGTGTGCAGGCGGTAATTTCCTTCCTTTCAAACGATACGTTTCGGTGGAGTCCAGTGTAAAGTCGTTGTGTATTCTTCCTTGTACAATGTAAAACTGAACGCCGCTGCTGTTCTTTTGGGGGTTGATGTCATCTCCCCATCTAGCTGCTGCAATTACTCCTTTTTTGTGAAAAAGAGTTGATTTGAATTCGGCTGGAATTGTATAGTCTTTTAAGAATGTTGTAGAGTCTGCATTGATACGTGATTTCTCATCACCTGCCTGAATCATGAATCCACTGATAACCCTGTGAAATGCAATACCCTCGTAAAATCTTGATTTAATCAATTTGATAAAATTGTCTCTGTGAACAGGTGTAGCGTCACTCAAACGGATGATAAAGGTTCCGGAGTCGGTTACCATGCTGACATCCCTAAGGATATCCGTTTTTTTTATTTTGATAGCAGGTTGTGCCACGAGACAGGTTGCGCAGATCAGCATGCCAAGCGCAAGAAAACCAAAGAGTCGAATGATGGGTTTCATATTAATGCGTTCTGTGAAAAGTAAAACAGCACATGATCTTTCATGAAATTTTCCTGTTCCATCAAAGACATTGATGGCAATTCTTTCAATTGCTTGAAGTGCGGCCATCCATCTTGGTCCCATCCTTCTTTTTCATAATATCCGCTTGCCGATAAAATGGAACATACCGCAACATGCATCAGATCTTGTTTTTGTTCTTTGGTGAACTGATGTCCAGCCCCACCCACTTCTTGTACGCCAATCAAAAAGAGAATCGATTCAAGGTCAGGTTTTTTGCCAAATCTTTGGATAAGTTTTTCCTCCAGTTTCCACCACCTGACTTGTAAATCTTCTGATACCAGCATAGAGCAAAACTAATCAAGATTCTGATAGCGAACATCCTGCAACTGCCTGAATTCTTATCTTTGCAAAAATTTATCGATGCTGCAGCTGGCGTTTATTCGGGCAAACAAAGAGAAGGTATTGAATGGATTGCAAAAAAAGCATTTTCAGGATACCCATCTGATTGATGAAATCATATCATTTGATGATCAGCGGAAAAAGCTGCAGGCTCAGTCAGATGAATTGCTTTCTCAACGCAATACTGCTTCCAAATCAATTGGGGCATTGATCGCCCAAGGAAACAAGGAAGAAGCAGAGGTAAACAAATCAAAAGTCTCAGCATTAAAGGATCAAATTGATGCGCTTACTAATGAATTGAATGAAGTGGAGCAACAATTGAATCAACAACTCATCCGTCTACCCAATCTTCCAAATGAATTGGTGCCAAGCGGTAAAACAGCGGATGACAATGTGGTGGTAAAACAGTCGCCCAGCTTGCCAATATTGCATCAAGGAGCAAAGCCGCATTGGGATCTGATCACAGCATACGATCTGGTTGATTTTCAAACCGGGGTAAAAATAACCGGCAGTGGATTTCCATTGTACAAAGGTCGGGGTGCAAAGTTGCAAAGGGCATTGATTCAGTATTTTCTCGATTACAATACTGCTGCAGGATATACAGAGTACATTCCTCCCTATGTGGTCAATGCAAGCTCAGCGTATGGAACAGGGCAGCTGCCCGACAAAGAGGGACAGATGTATTACATCAAAGAAGATGATCTTTATCTGATTCCTACAGCAGAAGTGCCAGTTACCAATATTTACCGTGATGAAATTATTTCCGCTTCAAAGCTTCCAATCAAAATGACTGCATACACTCCATGCTTCAGAAGAGAGGCGGGAAGTTTTGGTAAGGATGTACGCGGATTGAACAGGGTACATCAGTTTGATAAAGTTGAAATTGTGCAATTGACAGAAGCAGCAAACAGCTATGCTGCATTGGAAGAGATGGTTGCACATGTTGAGCAATTGATCATTTCACTAGGACTCCCATACAGAATTCTTCGACTCTGCGGAGGTGATATGAGTTTTGCATCTGCATTGACATACGACTTTGAAGTATACAGTGCTGCCCAGGAACGTTGGCTAGAAGTAAGCTCTGTCTCAAACTTTGAAAACTTTCAAACCAATCGTTTAAAAGTAAGAACCAAAGATGAAAAGGGAAAAACCCAATTACTGCATTCACTGAATGGCAGCTCTCTCGCATTGCCTCGCATACTGGCAAGCATGCTGGAAAATTTTCAAACGCCCGAAGGCATTCAAATTCCTGAAGTACTCAGGACCTATTTCGGGTCTTCAATGATTGATTGATTTTTGAAAATCATCCATTCTTTTGTGCATGATCTCAAACCATAGTGGGGGAAACATGGCCAAAATAATCATGCCTGGATAACCAGTTGGCATTTGTGGTGCGTTGTCATGATGTCTGAGCAATTGATATTTTCGGCTGGCCTGATAATGATGGTCGCTGTGTCTGGAAAGTTCAAACAGCAGCAGTCTTCCCAAAAAATGATTGCTGTTCCAGCTGTGCTCTGGCATTGCGCGTTCATAACCTTGTTCCGTTTTCCTTCTCACCAATCCATAGTGTTCTATATAGTTGACTGTCTCCAACAGCAAAAAGCCCATGGTTGCAGCAGCAATAAAACAGACTCCGGTAAAAAATCCAAAGACCCCAAAGATCAACGCAATAAAAAGCAGTTGCAACAATTGAAACTGGATCATTTGGTTCTTGAGGTTCAGGACTGGCCTCCCATTTTTTCTTTGTTCATCAGCAGCAATGCTCCATGCTGAGATGTATCCATCAATAACTGTTCTCAGGTAAAAACGGTAAAGATTTTCTCCTTTTCTTGCACTGCTGGGGTCTTCATGGGTTGATACATTTTTATGATGGCCTTTGTTGTGCTCAATGTAAAAGTGCATGTAGAGAGAAGTAAGCAACAATGCCTTGGCCATGTTTCTCTCATAGAGATGTCGACGGTGTCCCAATTCGTGACCGACGTTTATACCGAATGTGCCGCATAGCAGTCCCATGGCCATAATCCTTCCCGCCAATTCCCAGTTATTGATAGAAGGATCACTTACTGTTTGTAAAAAATAATAAAGTGCGATGTACTGCAGAGGAACAATTGCATAAAGCCAAATGTCATACAGTCTGTCTTCCTTTGCGATCTGTTCCTCCACATCTGTGAGATTTTTTTCATTCGATGGAATGAGCAGTTCAACAGAGGGTACAATAAAAAATGCAAACAAAATTGGAGCAAATACCATCCATCCATTTTGAGTAAATGATAAATATGCCAATAGGTATATGGCCAATGGAAGACTAAATTTCAATGCTCTGATATTCATTGTTCAACTCTTTTAAAGTGATTCTTCATTTCTCATAGCAACCCTGTATAGTACAAAGGCCATTGCGAAGAAAATGCCTGTACCCAGTAAAAAATATCCCTGTTCTCCCAAGCGATGACTGATCGTTTCCTCCATGTTCAGCATGCTCAGTTTTTTGGAAATGCTGTCATTGGCAGATAAAAAGGCAACCGCTACACCTGCGATGGCACCACCTGCAACGAGTCCCGTTGCAAAAAGATTTCCTTGTCTCAAATCTTCTTCATGCTCATTTTCTGCCGATTTCTTTTTCTTATCAACCCATCCTCTGATGGCTCCTCCAATAAAAATGGGAAGGGTTGTGGAAAGCGGCAGGTATATACCAATTGCAAAACTCAAAGCTTTGATGCCACAGAGTTCCATAACAATTGCGATGGCAACGCCCACCAATACAAATTGCCAATCCAGATTAAAAGAAAGAATTCCTTTGATCAAAGTTGCCATCAGGGTGGCCTGTGGAGCAGCATAGCTATCTGTTCCAATGGCATGGTGAATATTGGATTGCAACATTTCCTGTGTAGGAGTGTCGAGCACCTTGATGGTAAAGCCGATCGCAATTGATGAAACAATTGCGCCAATGAACAATGCAATCTGTTGAGCACGCGGCGTTGCTCCCAAAATATAGCCGGTTTTTAAGTCCTGTGATGTTGCTCCCGCGTTGGCTGCTGCAATGCAGATGATGCCGCCAACCACCAGTGCCATGGGTTCGAAAACTTTTCCCGTCCATCCCACGGCAATAAATACCAGGCATGTCCCCATGATGGTTGCAATGGTCATACCTGAAATCGGATTGTTGGATGATCCTATCAGTCCCACAATACGGGATGATACTGTCACAAAAAATGCGCCAAACACAACAACCAAAATGCCGATAAGCAATTTGCTGGCAATTCCGTTTCCGGGCAGCATGGGCAATACTGCCATCAGCACTATGAGTGCCAAACTACCCCACAGAACAATTTTTAGTGAAAGGTCGCGCTCGGTTCTCAATGATTGTTGACCGGCTGTTTGCTCTTTTTTTATTTTTCCAATGCTTCCTTTGAAAGAAGATATGATCGTGGGAATGGTTTTGATCAGTGTGATGAATCCTCCTGCGGCGACTGCACCTGCTCCGATTTGTCTTACATATGCCCTGTAGATCGCAGTAGCAAAGTCAGCAAATTGATGAGTTACAGGATCCCATCCACCTGGACCTCCCGCTGTTTGCAAATCTTTTAAATATCCGAGCTTGATCAACTGACTTGCAATTACATCACTTGGAACAACTGTTGCCAACAATGGATTGAAAACAAACCAGGTCAGCACACTGCCTGCAACAAGTACTCCGGCAATTTTAGGTCCAATGATATATCCAACCCCAAGATATTCTGGAGTGATTTCTCCGCTTACTTTGGCTGATGGTAAATATTTATTGGTTTGTGCTGTTATGAAAGATGGAGTCTCTGCAATGACATGAAAAATTTTTTGAAAAAAAGCGTAGAGTACCGCGAATCCGAGTCCGGAAAAAGCAGTTTTCGCAAAATTTCCTCCTCGTTCGCCTGCTTTCAAAACGGATGCACAAGCAGTTCCTTCCGGGTAGGGCAGTGATGCATGTTCTTTTACAATCAGTGCACTTCTAAGTGGAATCATCATCAGTGTTCCCAACATGCCACCAAAAATGGCAAGCACCAATATGGTTACATAATTAAAATAGTCAGCACTGGTGCTTTCGCTGAGAAATAAAAATCCAGGCAAAGTAAACACCACACCTGCAGCAATGCTTTCACCTGCAGAGCCAGTTGTTTGAATGATGTTGTTTTCAAGGATGGTGGTTTTGAGAAAGAGTCTACTCAGTGCAATTGACATGACTGCAATGGGGATGGATGCGGAAACTGTCAAACCTGCTTTCAATGCGAGGTAGACTGTTGCTGCACCAAAGATGACGCCAAAACAAGCGCCGGTTAAAACTGCCTTCCAGGTGAATTCTTTCATCACCTGCTCGGGTGCTATAAAGGGAGTGAATTTTTTATCGCTCATGTGATAGGTTGATATGTGTTATTGCTTCATCAGGCTTTGTAACTTCTTGGATAGAAAAAAAAGAATTAAAGATGCCGCGCCTGACATGAAGACAAACATGATGAAAAAATCAAAATTGTTTTCAATGCCGATGCCGAGTATCATTTTCGATTTTCCTGCTTCAGGATAAAATGTACTCAAAGCTCCAGCCAGGTAATTGGCAAATGCATTGGCAGTAAACCAAACAGCCATGAGCATGGAGGAAAATTTGAGCGGCGCCAATTTATTTACCAGTGAGAGTCCAATGGGCGACAGGCACAACTCTCCGAGTGTATGCAATGCGTACATGCCGAGCAGCCAAATCATGCTGACCTTGATGCCTGGTTGAACATCTTTCACGCCAAATGCAATCCATAAATATCCCATTGCCAGCAAGAACAAGCCCAGGGCCATTTTCGTGGGGGATGAAGGATCGTGCTTTCCCAATCTGACCCACAACCATGCGAGCAAGGGTGCAAATCCAACTACAAAAACAGAATTCAGTGATTGAAAGAAACTAGCAGGGACAACGAAAAATCCAAGGTCGCGCTGTGTTTGTTCATCAGCAAAGAATGTAAGTGAAGCACCTGCCTGTTCAAATGCACTCCAAAAGAAAATAACGAAAAACGAAACAGTGAAAATCACCAATACTTTGCTTTTTTCAATCCGGCTGAGTGTTTTGTCAGTAAAAACAATGAAGGCGATGGTTGCGATGGATGCAACCAAAAGGAAAACCAAATTGGTAAAGAGTTTGGTTCCAATCTCAATCCCGTTGATGGTAAAGCCGATGTGGTTGATCGATGCGAGTCCGGAGTCTAGGTACAGCATCCCAGTGGAAACCATCACCAAAGCCAGCATGCCAACTGTCATGATGATTGGATTTCTGGAAAGAGGCTGGCTGTTTATTGGTTCCAGTCCCAATGTATTTCCGTCTGGATCTTTTACAAATTTTTTGTGATAGATCATTTGAATGGCAACACTTATCAGCATTCCTATTCCTCCTGCAAGAAAGGCCCATTTAAAATCAGCAGGATTGCCAGTGTCGCCCACCAACCCGCAAATAAATGGCCCCAATGCTCCACCTACATTGATTCCCATGTAAAAAATGGTATATGCTGAATCGATGCGCGTATCAGCTTTGGGATACAGCTGTCCCACAAGTGCTGAAATATTGGGTTTGAAAAATCCATTGCCTGCAATCATGAATCCGAGTCCGCTGAAAAAAAGGAGTTGAGACAAATCTGGATTGGTTGCGTAGGTGCTACCGCAAAAGAACAGTACAAATTCCCCCAATGCCATGATCAGTCCACCTGTAACAATGGAACGCTGATTCCCCCAAAATCGATCAGCGATGAATCCGCCAATCAAGGGTGACAAATAAATCAAGCTGGTATAGCCACCATACAGGTGAGAAGAGAATTCCTTTGAAAAGAACAGGGCTTTGGTCATGAAAAGCACCAATATGGCTCTCATTCCATAGTAATTGAATCTCTCCCACATTTCTGTGGCAAATAGCACGTAGAGTCCTTTAGGATGAGATGGGTTCTTGGTTTGGGACATATGATTGTTTATATAATGCCTAAAATAAGCAATTTGTATCTTCGTTCAACACTATGAATATACTTCTATTGGGTTCTGGAGGCAGGGAACATGCCTTGGCCTGGAAAATTCAGCAAAGCAAACATTGTCAAAAATTATACATCGCTCCCGGAAATCCAGGTACTGCAGCTATTGGAGAAAACATTGCCATTGATTTGAATGATTTCAAAGCCATTGCCGACTGCTGCAAGCAAAATGATATTCATATTCTCGTGGTTGGTCCCGAAGATCCGCTGGTGAAGGGGATATACGACTATTTGAGGTCAGATCTCTCATTGAAGCACCTGATTATCGTTGGTCCTTCAGCTGAAGCTGCCCAATTAGAGGGAAGCAAAGCGTATGCCAAAGCCTTCATGGAGCGGCATGGAATTCCAACAGCTGCATACAAAGAATTCACCAAGGAAAATTTCGAAGAGGGCAAAGCGTATATACAACAACACAGCCTGCCGGTTGTATTGAAAGCAGATGGATTGGCTGCTGGGAAGGGTGTTGTAATTGCAAATTCACATGAAGAAGCACTGACAACATTTGAGGAAATGATCCTGGATGCAAAATTTGGTGAAGCCAGTGCCCGGGTGGTCATCGAACAGTTTTTGAAGGGGGTTGAATTGAGTGTTTTTGCACTGACGGACGGACATGCATATGTGCTGCTGCCTGAGGCGAAGGACTACAAACGAATTGGGGAGGGTGACGCTGGACTGAACACAGGTGGAATGGGCGCTGTGAGTCCGGTGCCATTTGCAGAAGGTGCATTCATGCAGAAGGTCATAGAGAAAGTTGTAAAGCCAACCATTGCTGGACTCTCATCAGAAAAACTTGTATACAATGGATTTGTATTTTTTGGCTTGATCAATGTTGATGGAGAACCTTTTGTGATTGAATACAACTGCAGAATGGGAGACCCTGAAACCGAAGTTGTTATGCCAAGATTGACAACCGACCTGGTTGAACTGTTCATTGCTATGGGTAACCATACCCTTGTTGCTCAAAAAATAGCATTCCACGAAAAGGCAGCAGCGACCGTGGTTTTGGTGAGTGGTGGATATCCAGAATCCTTTGAAAAGGGCAAGGTTATCAGTGGATTGGATGCACCGGTTTCTGAAAACACCATCATCTTTCATGCAGGAGTAAAGCAATCCGGTGAACAATTGCTCACCAATGGCGGGAGGGTCTTGGCAGTTACTTCCTATGGCAATGATATTTCCAATGCTGTGGAGACATCTGTTGCTGCCATTCAACAAATTCAATACGATCAAAAATATTTTCGATCAGACATCGGTTACGAATTCAGGGCATAATTTTTCATTTGATTGCAATTTTGATTTTTTCAAAAATTCATGATTGCCAATTGGCTTTTTTGATACAACTTTGTAAGGCTTATAAATCAAGATTACATGGGACTTTTTTCATGGTTTACACAGGATATTGCAATTGACTTGGGGACTGCCAACACACTCATCATTCATGATGATGAAATTGTTGTGAACGAACCTTCAATTGTTGCATTGGATCGGAACAATCCTAAGCATCTTATTGCTGTTGGGAAAAAGGCTTTGTTGATGCATGAAAAGACCCATGAGAGCATCAGGACTGTTCGTCCACTGAAAGATGGAGTAATTGCGGATTTCAATGCAGCAGAACTGATGATCAGAGAAATGATCAAATTGATTTATCCCAAAAAGCCACTTTTCCCTCCAAGCTGGAGAATGATGATTTGTATTCCATCCAGCATTACAGAAGTTGAAAAACGAGCAGTTAGAGACAGCGCAGAGCAGGCGGGTGCAAAAGAAGTTTATTTGATTCATGAACCCATGGCAGCTGCACTGGGTATTGGCATCGATGTAACAGAGCCGATTGGAAACATGATCATTGATATTGGTGGTGGTACTACCGGCATCACTGTTATTGCTTTGGCAGGTATCGTATGTGATCAATCCATTCGTATTGCTGGTGATGAATTTACTGCCGACATCATGGAGGCATTGAGGAGATACCACAGTTTGTTGATTGGAGAAAGAACAGCTGAGCAAATCAAAATCAATATCGGCGCCGCTTTGAAAGATCTCGACAATCCACCTGATGACATACCAGTAAACGGTCGTGATTTGGTAACAGGTATTCCGAAACAAATCATGGTGAGCTATCAGGAAATTGCTGAAGCATTGGATAAATCTATTTTTAAAATTGAAGAAGCTATTTTAAAAGCACTCGAAACCACTCCTCCGGAATTGGCTGCTGATATCTACCGCCGTGGTTTGTATTTAACAGGTGGTGGTGCATTGTTGAGGGGACTCGACAAGCGATTGTCACAAAAAATAAAATTACCTGTTCATGTTGCCGAGGATCCACTGAAGAGTGTTGTTCGCGGAACAGGACTGGCATTGAAGAGTTATCAGTCTTTCCCATTCATCATGCGTTAACACCGCACCCTTTACAATAGCGTATCAAACATGCGTAATGTTTTTCTTTTCATCAGACGGTATGCTGTTTTTATTTTGTTTTTGATTTTACAGGGTGTCTCCCTCTCCATGTTGTTTTCATCCAACAGGTTTCACAATACTTTTTTTGGAATGATTGCCGGTGAAATATCTGGCGATATCAATCGAAGGGTAAACAATGTGGAGGAGTATTTTACACTGCGTAAAGAGAATGAAAAATTGCGGGCACAAAATGCTTTTTTGTTGTCTAACTTTCCTTCAGGTCAATTGATGCCAGATTCGGCAAGCCAATATATCACCGATACTGCGTATGTGGATTCTGTCAAACAGTTTCTTCAATACCAATATTTGTCAGCCAAAATCATTTCCAACAGTGTATTCCTTCAACAGAATTACATAACACTACATCGAGGCAGTGAGCAGGGAGTTGTAGAAAACATGGCCGTCGTAGGAACAGACGGCATCATTGGAACAGTTGTTGGTGTGAGCAAGAACATGTGTTTGGTGATGAGTTTATTGCACAAGCAGTCCAAAGTAATTGCCGTACTGAAGAAGGGAAGTGGTTTGGGAGAAATTACGTGGGATGGCAAGGATCCAGGATTGCTGGTTTTAAAAAAGATTCCAAAGACCGTGGTTGTTAAAAAAGGGGATGAAATTGTTTCCAGTCCCTATTCCGACAAATTTCCGCCCGGATCACGCATCGGATGGGTTGAAGATGTGCGACAAGACCTTGAGACCAATACATATATCTTGAAAGTAAGAACTGCTGTCGATTTTTCGAATGTGCAGCATGCATACATTGTTAAGAACGCCTTGCGTGAGGAGATGGATGAGGTGCAATCAAAACAAATCAAAGAATGAGTGTGGTTATCAAAAATATCATCCGAATCTTCATCCTTCTCTTCTTCCAGGTATTCATCGTTACCAGGATTCCACCGTTGCACCAATTCATCGTCCCCTATTTCTATTTTGTCCTGATACTTTGGCTGCCGTTTAAAATATCCAGAATCAACCTGATGGTGGTAGGGTTTTTAATTGGATCAGCGGTTGACTGGTTCTTTAAAACACCCGGACTCCACGCAGCTGCCTCGCTCTTGATTGCATACTTAAGGCCATTAGTCATCAATTTGCTGTTGCCCAAGGAAGCAACAGAATGGGGTGTTGAAGAGCCCAGCAACAAGACAATGGGATCTGTCCCTTATTCAGTTTATATCATCATACTAACAATTCTGCACCACGCTTACTTGATATTTCTCGAATGGCTTCAATTTGGATCTTTCCTGTATTTTATTGCAAAATTATTGGCAACTGGTTTGGTGAGCTTGTTGTTGATTTTGATTGCTGATTTATTTTTCAATAAAAAATCAACCCTGCGTTAAGCGCACAATTGTCTAATTTTACGTTCAAATTTTCAATTCAACATGTCGGTCTTCAACCAGTCAAGGCAAAATGTGATCAGGGTATTGTTTCTGGTTGCTTTTGGTGTCCTGGTCATTCGCTTGCTTTTTCTGCAACTTGCTTCTTCAAAATATGATTTGTTGGCACTCGACAATGCAGTGAGCAAGACCATCGTTTATCCCGACCGTGGGATTATTTTTGATCGCAAAGGAAGATCGATCTTGGAAAACACACTCACCTATGATTTGATGGTACTTCCCAATGCTGTGAAAAATCTTGACACAGCAGGATTGTGCAGAATCTTGAACATTACTCAAAAAACATTTCATGATCGACTGATAGGTTCGATCATCAAAAATGGAAAATTTCGCCCCTCGGTTTTTGAATCTGCCATCAATACAGAGACGTTTGTACAATTGCAGGAAAATATTTTCAGGTTTGAACCTGGATTCTATTTACAGGAAAGACCCATTCGTTCATATCCCTACAAAGCTGCTGCCCATGTATTGGGATATGTAGGCGAGGTTGATTCCAATATTCTCAAGCGTACCAATTTTTATTATCAGATGGGTGATTACATGGGCCTGTCCGGACTGGAGCGGTATTATGAATCCATCTTGATGGGCAAAAGAGGTATTCGTTATCAGGTGAAAGACAATAAAAACCGTATTGTAGGGACCTATGAGAAAGGCGTCTATGATTCAGTAGCAGTTGCAGGCAGAAACCTGAATACTTATTTAGATATTGAACTGCAAGTATTGGCTGAGCGATTGCTTAAAAACAAGCT
>Ga0209358_10003100_pt1 | contig 12376 bp, 13 predicted proteins | sample LauGreFa1BDMLBSN_2_FD_187574 | JGI IMG/M metagenome (GOLD analysis project Ga0209358, IMG submission 187574) | Freshwater lake microbial communities from Lake Michigan, USA - Fa13.BD.MLB.SN (SPAdes) (version 2) | ecosystem: Environmental > Aquatic > Freshwater > Lake | place: Lake Michigan, USA...
AATAAATATAATGTAGTTAGAAAAAGTTGTAACAAGTATAAATCAGCAACTTTAGTGTGTGGATTAGATAAGTTATAAAGTATAATTTATAACTTATCTAATACTTCTCTTGTCTACTAACCACTCATTTTGTACATTAAATCCCATTAACTTTAAAGCCTTTAAGATTATAATTTTTTCTGTATCGCCTTTGTGAGTTTTTAAATAAATTTTTATTTCTTCTTTTAATATTTTAGGAATTACAGCGACTATCCTGTCGGTTTCTTCTAAAGATTTTGGAAGTAGAGTATGAAACCTTTCTGTATCTTTTATTTGTTTAATGTGATTTTTTTCACCGTCTGCCGTGGCGGCAGGCACTTTGTTTAAAATTGAGTGAAGTTGTTTACTACTCATATACGCTCCATTATAAGTTATATTTTATACTATATAACTTATAAAGTATAAAATATACTTTATAAGTAAGAGTCTAATTCCTTTACAATTCGATTTATATCTCTAGCAGCAGAGCCATCAGGGTCGGTAACGCAAGGAGATAATCCATTGATAGCAGATTCTGGATAGGCTACTCGATGATACATTTCAGCTTTTAAGACCAAATATCCCAATTGCTCAAGTTCACTTCTAACATGTCGAGCAATTACAGTGTTTTGTTGACTCATTGTAATTATCATTCTATATTTAATAGGATTAGAGATGCGTTCAGGTGTTCTGTTTAATTCTTTTACTAAATTATATGTTTCTAATGCGCCTGCTACATCATCTGCTGATGGTTTTAATGGTATTATTGCTATATTAGTAGATACTAAAGCTCTAACAGTAGTTCTATTTCTAAAGCCACCCGTGTCAACTATAATATAATTATATTCTTTCCTAAACTCTTCAATTATTTCAGACACGCTTTCTTCTGGTTCTGCTACGACTGTTAACTTACTTAATAAGCCCAATGGATTATGTCGATTTATGATGCTTCCTTGAGGATCGGCATCAATTATAGCTACTTTCATACCTATATTTATCCAATGGGCAGCAAGATTTCTTGCTAGGGTTGATTTTCCAGCACCACCTTTGCTAGTGGCTAGAGTAATAACACATGATGTCATAAATAACCTACTTATAAAGTATAATTTATAAGTTATAATAATTCACTAATTCAAAGTTGTCAAGGTTTCTTACTAATTGTCTAATTGTTTTTGAAGGATTATTATAACATTATAAGTTATAAGTTATAAGTTATAAGTTATATTATATATCATCCAGCAAACCAGTGTTTGTCGGTAGGGCGACTCAAGATTAAGAGGCTTTGCAAGAACTAAAACTTATACGAAAAATATGTTGCTTTGCCGTAGTGTATGAAAATAACATTTTAAATATTTTCGGCTCAGCATAATTTCATGCGGTCTCGTGGCCACCTCAATAAATTAAGCTGAAAAATAAAAATAATAGTATTTATAAGTTATGTTTATTACACCTTACTTTTAAATTATAGTTTTGACCAAGTGTCACAAATTTTTATCTCTAAATCGGGATTTATTGTATAAATACCAAGAGTTATTCTAGAAAATAATTGTTTATTATAAGGATAGTTACTGTGTACTTCGTTACGGGCAAATAATGCTCTGACATAATCTCGATTTTTGCGATATCTAGGCACTACCGATTCAGAAAAATTTTTAAGTAAAATACTAATATTAGATGCTTTAAATGTTAGTTTAGATTGGTTCACCTTATATTCAGAAGAATTCCTTATTTTTGTAATTAAGAAGTATAAGAGAAAATATTCAGATTTATATGATTCAATTTTAACTAACTTATTATTAATCTTCAATATAATTGCATCCGGCTTTAATTGCTGATAAATTTCTTCAAAGCCGCTGTTACAATATTTCATATCGTCGGTTGCCCTAGATAATGCTATCATAAAAGCATTGCGCTGATTATTATCGGTGGCGTTTATCGATGCTCCTAAAGAAATTAACATGTCTATATAGTTCTTTTTACCTACATATGCTGCAGACATCAACGGAGTAAGATTGAATTCATTTCTAAACTCAGTACCAAATAAATCTATTTTTTTTAATAAATTCGTAGTGTTTTGATATAAGTAATCATTAAAATACTGGTTTAACATTAACGGTATGCACTTAGATATATTGGCGGCAGCCTTGAGTCCATCTATTTGTAGTTGTTTTATTAACGCAAGATCAGAGTAAATTATTGAATAATTTAATAACTTTATACATCCTTTTTTATCAGCAGTTTTTTGGATTATTACTTTTTCGTATAAGGATTTAAATTCTTTGTGATCTATAGGAGTCCAAGTAATATTCTGATGCTGCAGTATGTTGGTTTCTATTGCCTTAGCTTGCTCATCTTTACCCTGCATAATAAGTCTATTAGCTTCTTTTTGCCAGTCTTCTCTGGATGATTCCGTAGCTTCAATGTTAATTTCTTGAATCTCATTTATTTCTAATAATCTTAAAAATTTGTGAGATGGGTTTGATTCTATAATATAGACGTTACAGATCGATCTAGTAATTGCAACGTATAAAGCATTGATATAGAACTTATATATTTCAAGAGCTTTATCCGATTTGTCTTTTGCTCTGGCATACTTAAAGTCGGCATCCAAAAATGAGCGATCTGTGCCCTTAGTAATATCCATATAATTCTTTTCATCCGAAACAAAGTTATATACGATAATATTATCGTATTCTAACCCTTTTGCTTCTTGTACGGTAAAAATCAAAGGCGATTTAAACAATTCTTTTGCTTTATCTTTATGATGTTCATGCAATACTAGGATTGCATAATTAGTAGATTTAGCAGTTTTAACATTTACTTCTTTGATAATATCCATTTTGTCTTGTAAACAACTTACTACACCGTGTTTATCCGAAGTGCTTTTTATTAAATAGTGACTTTCTTTATCAACCGAACCAAAGTAATAATTTTTAAATTTCAATACCCGATTAGCCAATTCAGTGACTTCTGGAGTGTTACGGTAGTTTGCTGTAAGTATTTTTGTAATCTTATCATTTATAAAATTATTCTCTGTATAAAAAAAAGATTTTAATTTAGACCATGAAAAGAAGTTAGGATGTATTATTTGATTAGCATCTCCGCACAATAAGAATTGACCTTGTTTCTTAAGGCTTTTTAATACAAAAAATAACTGACTATTTGTAAAGTCTTGTACTTCATCTACGATTATAGCATCATAAATAGGCCTAACCAAATTAGTATATTGACTAGAAATTATATTGGTATCGTAGTAATTTTCTTCTTTTAAAAATTGAAGATATTTTTGAAAAAGATCGTAAATACCTTGTCTTTGCTCAAACGAAAATATTGATTGCTTAATACCTAAATTCTGGTACTCTTCACGGCTAAGATATGGTTCATCTAATACAGAACCAGTAATAACTCCCATAAACTCTTCAAATAATTCTCGTCCATCGCCGATACCATAGTGCTTTGATATATTTTGTTTAGTAAACCATTTTAAAAATATATTCTCATTAATAGCTTTACCACAAGGGATTTTTATAGTTTCAATAAATTCATGAAAAGATAAAAAATTAATATCTTGTTGGTCGTTTATATAATTAAATGCAGAATAGGATTTCTGAGCATTAGACACAAGATAGTTAGATAAGCTGATATATAATATTTTTCCTTGGATTTGTCTTAATTTAGTAAGACTGACTGAAGTTTTTCCGCTACCAGCTGAGCCGATTAGGATAATAGGTAAACTACAGTTTAAGATATCTTCTTGTTGTTCATCAAAAACAATAAATTTATTTAATAAATATACGCTATTACTCTTCGATAAAACATTAAAAGGCTCATCATCTTCTTCTGTTATTTGGCTTGGTAGTATATCTTCTTCCGTTATTTTAGCGCCTTGTAAAAATCTTGATTTAGCATAGTCGTGATTTCTAATAACTTCTAAAATTAAAATATAGGCTTGTTGTTTGTAATTAATTATTTTAAATAATAGTCGGTTAGCAATATCAAGCTTTGCCCTAAAATACTTACTGGGTTTTAGCTTTTTTACATCAGCTGATTTAAAGTCTCCCCTTTGTAAAAAGGAAATTACCTTATTAAATTGTTTTTCGAGTCCCGTATAATGTAACCCGTTATAATATAATAGTTGATACACTAAGGTTTATTGTTATGTTTAACAAACCTGCTGATTATAAAATATAATAGCTGATAACACAATGTTATAGGATGCAGCAGGTAATAAATTCTATATGCACAACACTTATTCTTCATAATCTGGATACTGCTCCGGGTTTACGCCTTTTTCTTCTGTAATAATGGGGTAGTGCTTATTAGAATCAAAAATTACTTTTTTTATAGTTTTAGAGATTTTAAATACCCACTCATCTCCAAAATCAAATAACAAAAACAAACTTTTATTATCCCTGATTGGAAAAATATCATGGATTTTGCTTGATGAACTAATTTCTATTACGTCTTGTCCATATGGACGACCTGATCGTGATAGATAAAATTTGTGTAAATGATCATTATCAAAATTAAAAGATTTTAAAATAAATGAGCATAGGTCTTCTAATGTATATGTAGAATCGACTTCGCATTTTTTACTGGCATCGCAGCATTGAATTTTCAATTGCCATATATTTTTATTCATTATTCCCACTAATTAACTGATTAATCAAATTATATACTATATAGTTAGTGAATTCTGTACAATTTTTGCATAAACTTAACCTGAATATAAAAAAATTAAAGACTTTTTAATTTGACTTATACCATTCCCAATGTCCTTGTTCTGAACGCTAATTTTAAAAATATAATAACTGTCCGAAAAGCGTCATTTTTGGACAATGATACCTTTAAGGTTGGAAGCTAAAAGCATAGTTGATATCTGCTAGACGGGCCTTGGCCATACTTTTGAATTAGGCGTGCATTTAATAAATTATTAATAGTGTATACAACAGTACGTCTGGGTAAATTAGTATCTTTCATTATTTTAGACGTTGTTAATCGTATGGCTGGGTTATCTTTAAAACAATTAAGAATTGATAGTGCTGTGGTAGATAAAAGTCTTTCAGCTTTAAATCTATTTCTGTATAACTCTATATCTTCTATAGATTCCTGTAAAACTTTTATAATAAATCTTAAAAAATATTGAATTTTATATTTTTTAGGATCTTCTTTAAACGCACCATCGGAGCAGCGATTTAATACATAATAATATTCTTCTTTATGTTTTTCTATACATCGGTCAATAGCAATATATTTTGAAACAAAAGATATTACATTGGATGTAGAATGTAATAGACTCATTAGAAACATAGCTCTACCTAATCTACCATTACCATCCTGAAAAGGATGTATTGCTAGAAATCTATATACTAATTCTGCTGTAATAGCTATAGACCAAGGAGAGAAGAACATGGAGTTATTATACCATTTAATTAGGTCGTGCATGGCAGCGGATGTAATAGGTCCTGGATCTGCTGTTTTAAAAATAACCCTTTCTTCATTCGTAAACTTATTTTTTTCAATTACTGAATTAGACTGAATTTTATATTTTCCAGCATATGGAATTGCTTTTTTATAAGGTGACATAAGTTCATAATGCAAAGCTCTGAGATCATTTTCTTTTAGAGGAAAAAAATCAAAAGGATTAGCATAAATTAATAACAACATAGCTCGACAGCCTGCTACTTCTTCTATGCTTCTTTCTCTATCTTTAGATAACTTATTGTTTATAAGAGTTCTATTACGGTTAAAAGCAGTAAGCTTTCCATCTATAGTTAGAATTGTGTCAATCCAGTTCACTTCAATATCTGTCAGCAATGCATTTTCAATACGAGTAGATGCTCCTATCGTGCTAACTCTAGCATATTTATGAAGCGCATCTAATTCTTCGATATTGCAATTTTTTAAGATTGCAAATTTATCAGCAAATTGATTATTTAAATTTGCTAAATCTTGAATTAAATCATCAGTTAATAAAAAGGAAAGTGGCATTCTAATAATCAAGCAAATATAAACAAGTATGTGCAAGTATAATAATACTATTATTGCACATTAATGTCAAATATTTTAACTATCCGAAAAGGATCGTTTTTGAACAGGGCTTATTTTTATGTTCAAAAGTTATATTGACATAATTAAGAACATAGCTAATATTTAGTACAGCCTTTTCAATACATTTTATACCGAGTTATGTCCCGCACTTTTGCTTACGTTAGAGTTTCGACAACAGAACAAAATTCTGAAAATCAAATAAAAGAAATAGAAGACGCAGGATTTAAAGTTGAACCACATCGTATAATCTCAGAAACTATATCCGGCTCCATGCCTACCGCACGCCGTAAGGGCTTTATTCGCCTGTTGGATAAAATTGAAAGTAAGGATATCTTGGTCGTTACCAAGCTTGATAGACTAGGACGTGATGCTATAGATGTAAGTGCAACTGTAGCCAAACTTGAGAAATCTGGAATCAAAGTCCATTGTTTGGCTCTTGGAGGAGTCGATCTTACCAGTTCATCTGGAAAAATGACTATGGGAGTAATTAATGCTGTTGCAGAGTTTGAACGTAATTTGTTAATTGAACGTACACAATCTGGGCTTACTAGAGCTAAGTCACAAGGAAAGACTCTTGGACGACCAAAAGTGTTTTTAGAGTCGCAAAGACAAGAAGTTATAAATCAATTAGAGGAAGGAAAAACTGTAGCTGCAATAGCAAGAAATTTTAATACAAGCCGGCAAACTATTATGCGTATTAGGAATATTATTAATAATTAATGCATAACTATAGTACATTATGTTCCTTGTAAAATTAGGCTAATGTATTTTTGCTGTGCAAATTCTATTAAATAAGTTAATATGTGGTATCCAAGCTAAAATAAAAAAAGGACAGCAGTGACAAAAGATTCAAAGACGAGTGTAGAAGTAAGCGCGGTCATGACCAAGGCACTTTTTGTGCTTAAAGATCTTGTAGATAATGATGCGGAATATGAGATGGATTATCATCAGGTTGTTACCCTTTTTCTGCAAGGCGTTATATCAACGGCTATAGACCTTGCGGAACTACATTCCCCTGGTGTGTCTACGATGATCTATGCGGATATTGAAGCTAGTTCAAAATTAGGAGGGTTGAGGTCTATTGCGAAAATGCAATCAGAAAAAGGCTCTATTTCTTACTCGGTTTCAGATATCAGCGCACATGATCCAGCTACTGCTATGAATTACCTAGGACAACAAATGTCTACAACACTTTTTAAAGGAATTCATGAGCTACCGCTACCATTACGTAATCAAGAAATGTTACTAAGGGGAGTAGAAGCTCTTCTTGCTAACTTACTAAATGACAAGTTTGAAAATCCCCATACTGTCCTAGATACTTTTTGTGAACATGTTCACATGGCCTTGAATGATTTGGCAACTCGTGTCAAATTAATACATTAATATTTTTAAATTTCTTATATTAATATCTAAGCTTTTGATAAAACCATATCCTTTTTGTTGAATTAAACCATTTGATAGTGCCTGTTTCCATAATATACCTTAATGTTATTTATTGCAGGCTTCTTTTAGTTTTGATCCAACCTTGAATTTAGGTTGATTATAAGCTTCAATCTTCAATGCCGTACCTGTTCTAGGATTACGTCCGTTTCTTGCTGCAACTTTACTAATAGTAAAATTACCGAAGCCAAGAAGGGATATTTCCTTGCCTTGTCCTATGGCATCAATTACTGAAGATGTAAATGTATCAATTACTTTCTCAGCTTCTATTTTTGTGCATTTGTGCTGGTCTGCGATATGGGTAATGAATTCTGATTTATTCATGAATATTCTTTTTTAATTAGTAAAAACTTAAAACATTTTACCTTGATACCAGAGAGTGTAAATAAAATTCTGACAGAAAGCTCATTTTATCTATTAAGATACTCTATAATGTGATCTATAATTAACGGTGAGCCTCTTTATTGCCTGTATTGGGAATATGACCGAATGCAACTATCTGTTCCGATTTGTATGTTTTTGTATTAATCCCTATTGAAACCGTATTGATACCCATTTTTTTATTAATACTATCTATTACTCCCGATATTTTTTGATTTTTGCGCTGTTTGTGCAGATCATCAAAGGATAACTGATTTGATTCGCTCTGCAAATTATAAAAACTAATTCCTATTTTTTTTACTTTAATCGTTCTATTATCAACCTTTCCGAGTATCTTGTCCCAAGACTTTAGTATTTGCTTAAGAAGCGCGCTAGTATCATTTGATAACTTAATCTTGTTACTTTCGTTAATTACTTTTCCTGAATTAAAATTTACCGTTAGTAATATTCCCGTGGTAAACAGCGCCTTGTCCCTAAGCCTATTTGCCGTTTTTTGCGTGAGGTATATTAAAATATTCCTAGCATAATGCGCCTCTTGTTCTTCCGGCCCTAGAACCTTACTGTGTCCGATTGTACTTTTTTTAGTTTCTTCAAGCGGTAAATCGGCGCCTCTAATTAGATACCATACTTTTTCTCCCCAAACATTGCCCCATAAAGCTCTCAATCTGGCTCTATCAAGGTAGCATAATTGTTTTACAGAAGATATGCCGTTTTTAATAAGCCGAGCTTCTGTTTTTGTGCCTATGCCGGGCAATGATTTGAGCTTTAATGAATATAGTTTATCAGGTAATTCAGATGGATTAATAACGGATAATCCATCAGGCTTTTGTATATTTGAAGCAATCTTTGCTAAATAGCGGTTAGAAGCTATACCTATGGACGAGGTAATATAATCACCGACGTTATTGCGTATAGCTCTTTTTATAATCCTTGCTATAGCTACCGCCTCTTCTTCCAAGCAATATTTACCCGTCAAGCGACAAGCTCCTTCATCTATAGAAAATATATGGTCAACATGTAAGTATCGATCTACCTCGTTAAATATTTTGTGATGATATTCCACGTATAAATCGTGTTTAGCTTTTATACAAACAAGTTCAGGGCAAAGTTTCTTAGCTACATAAATTTTTGTACCAGTGTTAATACCTTTAACCTTTGCTTCATAACTTGCGGCAATAGCGCAAGTACTATCCGACAACATAGGTACAACGGCAACGGGCTTATTTCTTAAATCGGGATTAACCTGTTGCTCTATTGTAGCAAAATAGCTATTGATATCTATGTAGAGCCAGTGGAGTTTGTTTTCTATACAAAAGGACATAAGGATTTCCGTAATACAACGTATGCAAAATCCCTTTTAATCAGTGAAGGGTATTTTTCTTAAATTCAAATTCTAATATCTCTTTCATATCCTCAGGTGTAGGTGCTACTTTTTTCCTAAAATCTAATAATTTCGATGAAGGTTTTTCTTCAAGAGTTAAATAGCTAGCCGGAATATTGACGTAATAGTTATTTTCGGTAGTAACTTGTATAGTCTTAGGATTCTTTTTAGTTATTACCCCGTGTATCCTGATTCCGCTTGAATCCGTATATGATACTATATCTCCCTTATTAAAAGAGACGGACGCCTTAGCAAAATCAACATCCTGCTTAGTTTTAATTAACGATACTACCGCTTGATTTAGAGTCATGAGCTCTTGCTTGCTCAAGTCTCCTATTAATTTTAGAACCTTAGAGAGTTTATAATTCATAGCATCTATTATTAATCATCGTTTTTTCTTACGCCTACAAAGTGCAGCAGCATTGTAAAGAGATTGATAAAATCAAGATATAAAGTCAGCGCACCGTATACGGCAATGTTACCTGCTCTTGCGGTAGAGCCGTTCATGCCGTAATATATCGATTTAAGTTTCTGTGTATCCCAAGCGGTTAATAGGGTAAATATTCCAACCCCGATAAATGAAACGGCAAAATCTAAAGCGGGAGAACGCAGAAACAAATTAATCAAACTAGCAATAACCAGACCTATTAATCCCATATAAGCAAATGAACCCAAACTGGTTAAATCCTTTCTAGTGCTATATCCATATATGCTCATTGCGCCAAAAGTAGAGGCGGTAATAAAAAATGTTTTAGCAATACTTGCCGTTGTATAAACAAGAAATATAGAACCGAGCGATAATCCGTTAAGAGCTGCAAATGTGCCAAGATGAAAAATTGCCTGCTCTTTGCTCATACTCATTAAATTACGGCTAAAGAAAAAAATGTATATTAGCGGTGCAAGGATCACGGCATATACAAGAGGAGTAGAAAATATCATTATTGCCAACTGCTCGCTACTACCTACTATATATGCTACTAACGCCGAAATAGCTAAGGCCATAGACATATTACGGTAAATAGAGAGCATGTAAATTCGCAAACCCTCATCATGGTAGCCCGTGGATTCTCTTGTAAAGCTGTAATTATTGTATTTCATAGTATATGTGTTGATAATAATTAAATTAGTTTCTGGATTTCTGAAGCAGGTAAACCCGTTATTTTAGAAATTGTATCAATAGAATTACCTTGATTAAGCATCATTTTTATTAATTCGGCTTTTCCCTCAGCTTTTCCCTCAGCTTTTCCTTTCTCAATACCTTTAGCTTCACCAATGGAGATACCTTCCTGTTTACCGATGGAGATACCTTCAGCTAAAGCTTTTTCTGTAGCTTTCTTTAACGTATTAGCTTCTATTCTTAGCCATTTGAGGTGGTCCTCATAAAGTTCTCTTTCCTCTTCGCTAAAATTCAGAACATCCAATACATGTAGTGCTTTCTTCAGATTCTCATCATCCAGTTCTTTCGGTAAATGGTCGGCTTTCAGTAAGTCATGCCTTGTCAAAAAAGCAACCCACATATCAAGGGCATTTCTGGTCTTGGAAACTATATCGGCTAATTCCTCACTTGAATCGCTAGTAAATTTATTGAGCTCTATAGTATGTAGTTCCAAGTCCTTGAAATAGGCAAAACCGTTTTCTTTTTCTGTAATATGAAAAACATTATGATAATTCTTTGCCTGCGGGATAGAAGTAAAGTTCAGTATATGAATACCTATGGCTTTGGATAAAGCGGAATAATCCTGTGCTACCTTCAACTGCTCAGTATATAATTTTGCCCAGTAATAAAGAGCTCTTTTATCATAATCGGCTTCATCACTGATCTGAATCTCAATATTGAATCTTTTGCCGTCCTGATTGGTAGCTTTAACGTCTAGTATTGATAATTTATCTTGTTTAAAGTTTTTAGGATTATAAGGATTCAGTAAAGTAACCTCTTTTACTTGATCTTCCGTGCCAACAATAGAATTTATAAGAGAAATAAGTAAATCCTTATTCTCTTCGACACCGAAGATTTTCTTAAATGCCAAGTCAACTCGAGGTGATATTTTTTCCATAATTATTATTAGAATTTGCTAGTCCCATTGTATCATAAAACTCTTCAAAGTTCTATTATTTTATTGGTGTTTAAGGGGTTTTATAATAATTATTTTTCATAAGTTGTTAATCAATAATAGGAGATAATTTTCTGCAAATCTGATTTAGACACTTTAAGTCTGATCATCAGTGTCCACTAGCTTATATTTACCGTTAGTATTTAGCTGAATTGATAGCTTTTTCCCTTATTTCCAAGGTTTCTGCTTATTATTTTCTCTTGCAGCTTTTTTATTTTGCCACTCTTTAAGAGATTTTCTAGCTATTTCAGCGTGTTCGGGAGTGACTTTTTCAACTTCTTCGCCTTGTAAATTAATTCTAGTACTACCTGCGGATTGCATGGCTTCTTTATATGCTACGCTACGAGTATACTTAGCAAGAAAACGTCTTACTACCTTTTGAGTTATCTGTTCTTCTTCCGGTTTTTTGGCTTCCTCTGCTATTATTGCCTTATCAATACCGATGGAAAGAGGCTTGGGTGTTTCATTAAAACAATTTGGATATAGTTTATTAAAATAAGAGAAATGCTGTTTGTAAAAAGTAATAGCCTGCTCTTTCTGTTGTTTATGCAATTCAATTGCTTTGAGTTTTTTTTCTGATTCGTTTTGATTCAGTTTTGGCTTATGTGGTTTGTTGGTATTATTATTACCGGCTTTTACGTTAGTATTATCGACCTTAGGTAATTCACTTTTTGTTGTACCGGGTGTCCCTGCTAATTGTCGCAATTTGTTTTGTACCTCAGGAGATAACTTGTCGCCAAGACTTAATGTAGATTCTTCACTCATGCGGCTTCCGTCTTTATATTATTTTTAACAAGTTTATACTGTCCGCTTGTGTTATTTTCAAGCCATTTTCCCAGTTCATCCAGTGAGACATTTCTTTCAGTTGAATAGAGCCAGTTCAAAAGCATATTTTTGGGTATTGTAAAATCCTTATTGTTCATGGTAAAACAGTCCTGTTTGGTTAGTGAAACTATATATTTATAGACGAGAGGGGATTTTATAAGTAGATCTA
>Ga0209358_10003105_pt1 | contig 12367 bp, 10 predicted proteins | sample LauGreFa1BDMLBSN_2_FD_187574 | JGI IMG/M metagenome (GOLD analysis project Ga0209358, IMG submission 187574) | Freshwater lake microbial communities from Lake Michigan, USA - Fa13.BD.MLB.SN (SPAdes) (version 2) | ecosystem: Environmental > Aquatic > Freshwater > Lake | place: Lake Michigan, USA...
TCTTCAACAATAAAGATCTTTTCAGAGCGACAAATATCAAGGATTTCAGTTCTTCGATCTGCAGGGAGCAATACCCCAGCTGGATTTTGATAATTTGGAATTAGATATAGAAACTTAATTCTTCGCCCTTGATATCTCAAAGTCTTAATTGCTTGACGTAGCGCTTCAGGAATAAGGCCGTTTTGATCCATCTCAACGTGGACCACGCTTGCTTCATACTGGGCAAACGTTCCAAGCGCTCCAACATATGAAGGCGCTTCAACTAACACCACATCACCTGGATCAATAAAGATCCTGGAAATTAAATCCAAAGCTTGCTGAGAACCTGTAGTAACCAAGACATCATTGGGGTTAGCTTTAATTCCTTCAAGGGCCATCACATCACAGATCTGTTCGCGAAGCTGGGGGTGTCCTTGTCCACTTCCATACTGGAGAGCTTCTTGGCCATCTTCTCTGATTAGCTTTTCAACAATTCCAGCCATCATATCCATCGGAATTGCAGATAAATTTGGCATTCCTCCGGCGAGTGAAACAATTTCAGGTCTGGATGCCACTGCAAATAAAGATCTGATTTCACTTGGCTTCATATGAGCGGCCCGGTGGGCATAACGCTCTTGCAAGTTCTCTGGTTCGTGCGTCTGATAACGCTCTAGACCATCAGATGACGAGGAATTCATTAGCGAAGTCTGCCACAACAATTAGCTTGCTTGTCGCAGATTTACTTTCTTATTCCAGCTTTACGAAGATCCTCTAGGCGCAAAGTTCCAGTTTTTGCATCTTGCTCAGCAGATAAATACATTCTTTGAATAGCGACCACTAAAGCCTCAGCTATTACATCGCGAAAACTTGGGTCTGCCAATCGCGCGGAATCTTTTGGATTTGAGATATAACCAATTTCTAACAAAACTGCAGGAGTCTTTGTTAATCGAAGTAGCGGCCAAGTTTTCGCGTGCGTTCTATTATTTAATAAATCAGTTCTTGCAATTAATTCTCGCTGCACAATAGTTGCAAATTTCTCACCAACTATTGAATGAATTCCATGAGTCTCACTGCCATAGAAGTATGTGGCAAGCCCACTTGCTTTCTCATTAGGATATCGATCAAAACTCAGGGATATTAAAAGATCGGCTGATGTGTTATTAGTAAAAGCTATTCGCTCTTCTTCACTTGGTGAGGTATTCAAACCTCTAGTAAGAAACACTGAGACACCAAGTGCAATAAGCCTTCCTTCAATTTTTTGAGCGAGATCAAAACTCAGGTTGGCAATATCTGGTCTAGAGCTTGGATCTAGAACAATTACCTTATCTGCAAGAGCTGGCCCACGTTTTTCTCTACTTGCTTGATCTCGCAATAGAGCTGGAGCTCCTCCAGTCACTGTGCGCAGCAAGCGCATAAGGGCAATTACTGTTGCAGGCCCGCAGATTCCATCAATTTTTGCACCCACTGATTTTTGAAAATCTTTTACTGCGCTCTCACATTGACTTCCATAAACTCCATCGACTCTACCTGGGTTAAATCCCATTTCAATTAGTCGGCTCTGCAGTGATGCCACATCATCCCCGCGCATAGCGGGATCAGTGAATTTAAGAGAGCGATCACCAAGTTTCCAGCGCGCTTCATTAATTGCAAGTTGAGTTGTTTCATCAATTAGCCCAGTCACCGTTAAACCACGCTCTTGTTGAAAAGCGCGAACCGCTTGACCTACCTCATCTGAGAACGTGTCGCTTGCTCTTGCTATGAAGCCAAGTCGATACAAGGTGTTTGTAACATCGGTTACAACATCCCCGTGATCGCCGGGCTTAATCATCGCTCTTTAGTTGATGTACTCAGAGAGCTCTTTGAGAATCATTGGCTTAGGACGAGCACCAACGATGCTCTTTACAACCTGTCCACCAACAAAAACGTTCATTGTTGGGATTGAGTTGATGCCATATTTCATAGCAATTGAGCCTTCTTCATCTGTATTGAGCTTAACAATCTTAATTTTGCTGCCATATTCATTGGAGATCTCCTCCAAAATCGGGCCTACTGCTCGGCATGGACCACACCACTCCGCCCAAAAATCAACTAAAACCGGGGTTGTGCTCTTCAACACCATTGCATCAAAGTTTGCTGCAGTTACCTTTTCGGTTGCCATCTTCTTATTGCCTCTCTCTATTTGATATTAATTTACGAACTTTAGCGCCTTATTAAGAGTATTTCGTTTCCTTTAGTGCCCAGCCAAGAATCGCTCAGCATCTAAAGCGGCCTGACAGCCAGAGCCAGCCGCAGTAATTGCTTGGCGATAAGTAAAGTCAACAAGATCTCCTGAGGCAAAGACCCCAGGCAAGTTGGTTCTAGTAGATCCTGAATCAACCAATACATAACCTTCAGGATTTGTCTTTACTTGACCAACAACTAATTCGCTTCTTGGAAGATGCCCGATAGCAACAAATAGACCAGTGAAGTCAGAGCTGCTTTCCTCGCCAGTTAATACATTTCTAAGTCTAAGGCCAGTAACTTTATCTTCACCTAATACATCTATTACTTCAGTATTGAATAAAAATTCAATCTTTGGATTTGCTTTAGCGCGCTCTGCCATAATCTTTGATGCTCGAAGCTGATCCCTGCGATGAATTAAAACCACTTTCTTAGCAAATTTAGTTAAGAAATTTGCTTCCTCCATCGCTGAATCTCCGCCTCCAACAACAGCAATTACCTGTTCCTTAAAAAAGAATCCATCGCAAGTTGCACACCAAGAAACACCTCGTCCTGATAAGCGCTTCTCATTTTTTAAACCAATTTCCTTGTATGCAGAACCCATAGCAAGAATCACAGCGCGAGCTTTAATCGTATTTCCAGAGCCATCTATTAAAACTTTTACATCTGAATCTAATTTCATCTCCGTGATGTCGTCAGTTACTAATTGAGCTCCAAAGCGAGAGGCTTGTTTTCTCATCTGATCCATAAGATCAGGTCCCATAATTCCATCTTTAAATCCTGGGAAGTTTTCTACCTCAGTGGTATTCATCAAAGCGCCACCAGCAGTAACTGATCCCTCATAGAGAACCGGGTCTAATTGAGCGCGAGCGGCATAAACCCCTGCCGTATATCCAGCAGGACCAGAGCCAACAATTACTAGCTCATGGACTTTCTCGTAATCAACACTCACTAGAGCACCCTACCTTCGTAATAGAACTTTTAATACTTGGCTAATCTCTGAAACCTTAAACACTCGCCCTATCGCAAGATAGAGGAGAAATGTGCTTAAGAGAACAATAGGTAATGCGAAAAGATTCCCCTCCAAATCAAGCCTTGATTGCAAGCTAGAGATAACGAGGCAAGATAGGAGCGCGATGAAGGCAATTTTGCCATGAAATAGCAGTAAAGAGACGATATTTAGTGGCCCTGAATATTTTCGTAGTAAGTAATAGGTGCAAACAATTCCCACCCAATAGCTGATTGCAAGAGCGGCTCCAAGTCCTACCGTTATATCTACAACATCAAGATTTAAGAAAGCCCAAATGCTAATAGTTATAGCAATTAAGTTAATAACTAAGTTTGAAATCACCTGATATTTAGTATTTTCAAAGGCATTTAACCCTCTAATTAATACCAAATTTATTGAAAGCGGTATTAAGCCAAGAGCCATAGCAGCTAGAACTCGTCCAATATATTCTGCAGATTGCTCTGGAATACCAAAGAATATTGCGTTAACAATTTCCTCGGCAAAGAAGAAGAAGAAAAGTGATGCAGGAATGGTTAATATGGCAGTTAGTCGAAGCGCCTTACTCAATTGATCTCTAAATTCAGATAAATTCTTATCAAATGCTAACTTGGATAAACCAGGAAGAAGAGCTGTGACGATTGAGATAGTGACTATTGAATGTGGTAGCAACATAACCAGGTAAGCATTGGCATATGGGGTATAGCCAACTCCATAATCAATACCTTGCTCTTGCGCTAAAACAGCAGCTCTAGTTGCAATATTTACTGTTATAAGAAAACCAAGTTGCGATATGAGGACAAATATGAAAGCCCAGCTAGCAAGTCTTAGAGCCTTATCAAGTCCTACCCCTCGCCAATCCCTACGGAAAGAAAGCTTTAAACCTGATTTTCTCAAGGTTGGAATAAGAATCACTGCTTGTAGCGCAATTCCTACTGTGCTTCCAAGTCCAAGGAGAGCAATTTGTGAATCACTTATTGTTTCTAGTGAGATCTCATCTGTTACTGAGATGAAGTAGGAGAATAGGGCAATAACTAGAAGATTATTAGCAATCGGAGCCCACATCATTGGTCCAAATTTTTCTTTGGCATTGGCAATCTGGCCCAAAATTCCATATAGGCCATAGAAAAGAATCTGCGGCAGACAATAGAGAGTGAAGGCAAGGGTTACATCTCTTGAACGCCCTGCGAAAGTCGGGGCATAGAGTGAAATTAACAATGGAGCCAGCAGCATTGCTGCAATTGTTATGAAAAGTAGTGCGGATGCAATTAGTGAAAGCAGGCGGCTGATATAGGCGCTGCCGCCATCTTCTTGCCTAAAAGATTGCACAATTAATGGAACAAATACCGCCGATAGCGCCCCACCTATTAGTAGGTTATAAATAATATTAGGAGTGGTATTTGCAACATTAAATGCATCACCTAATAATCCAGTTCCAAGAGCTGCAACAAGTAGAAGATTTCTAATTAAGCCAGTAGCCCTTGAAATTATTGTTCCAAGGCCCATAACAGAAGAAGATCTAATTAGATTGGCATCTTCACTCATTTGCCTCTCCTGCTCTTGACTCTTCTCACGCTCTGCACAATTGCGGCGAGTAAAAGAATTATCGCCATCCCAGTGGTCAACCAGGTGGTAACGGGGGAAATAATCGCGAGTCGAAGCGGGATTCTCTGTTCTAGCCCAATTATCTCGCCTTTAGGTGTGTAGAGCTGGAGGCGAAGTGAGGTATCACCAGATGCGATAACCTCAATTGGAACTTCAATTTGAATTTGAGATTGTCCATCAATAGTAATCCTTGGAACATCCTCGACTAATACTCGAGAATTAGTAGTAGTAATAATTAAGTCAAGACTTACAGGTTCTGTGAAATCGTTGATAACAGTTACTGGAAGATCATAATTCTTAGTCGTGATGGTGTAGTTACCAGGCGAGATGCGAAGCTTGTTATTCACACTTTTTATAGCTGCGCTATAGCTTTTAGAAATCAATAGCGCATTATCTTTAGAAAGACCTGGGTTTAAAGTCTTGGCAAGTCCTAAGCGTAGGTCTTCCACATCTTTACTTGTAATTACTGAGTTAGTAATTTTGATTGACTTTCGCAAGGCTGTATAGGTATTTTTCGCAATTAGCGCGGGCTGACCTTCAATATTTGATTCTCCAGGCGCGCTAACTTCTCTATTAAGAAGTGCTTCAAGGCGAAGCTTTGAAAGAGAGTTATAGGTAGAAAGCTCCCCTGGAGCTATTCGACCTAGAAAGGCTTGAGATGGAGCTCCATAGGTAATAGCAACAACTCGATTATTTGCACTCAATGATTTAAGTTTTATTAACCAAGTAGTGGCAGGATCAAAAGCAGGAACTTCAATGTCTTTTCCCTCTTGATCAAGATAGATATAACCATCTGCTAAATCAGTAATCTCTTCAATTAAAGCTGGATCAATCAACCAAGTTCTATCGCTCGCGGCAGTAATCTCTAAAGCCTTTCCTAAATTACCGCCAGGTGAGATAGAGATTGCAAGCTCATTATTTATAAATCGGCCATCAGCAAGTTTAGTTGTTGGCGCAGTTAGCGTGACCAGAGTTGAACTTTGAGCAGGAGATATTGGAAGCAAGATAAGTAAGAAAGCAAGGAGAATTCGCTTCAAGACAGTAAATCCTTAGAGCGAGTAATTAACTTCTTTTCATCGGGATAGGCCAACTTTGTAACAATCTCATCTAGGGGAAACCAGCGAACATCATCTACTTCGCTAACCTGAGGAGCTATTTTTCCTCCTACTTCTTTAAATAAGAAATGATGAACTGTTTTATGAATTCTTTTTCCTCCGGCCATAAACCAGAAGTCAATTACGCCAAGTGATTTATCAATCTCACTTTCAATTCCGGTTTCTTCCTTAACCTCACGAAGGGCTGCAGCCTCAGCGCTCTCACCCTCTTCGATATGGCCCTTAGGCAGAGACCAGAGAAGCCTCTCCCGATTTGGATCTTTTGCATCTAAGCGACCAATTAATAGACCTTGAGTTCTAGATTTATTGATTACCAGCCCACCAGCGCTGACTTCATCAACGCGTTTTGCATAAGGGGTGCGTTTATGGCGCTTATTCAAACCCTGATTAGGGCTTTTAGTATCAGAACTATTTGAGTGTGAGCGTTTTGAAGATTTAGAGCGAGAGCGCTTGCGCTTTCGTTTTTTCTTAATTTCTTCGCCGCCCGCACTAGGTGCCGGGGTCATGGCCCAAGACTACTCGTCATGGCCAAGAACGGAAGGTAAGCCTGCATCGGTAACCTTAGACATAATGGAAACTCCACTATCGGCAGCGAGCCAGATCGCAATCGCAATGCTTAAAGAGCGCGCCCCAGAAGCTTTTGAATTAGCTGGGTCATTTAAGGCTGCCGGTTTTCGTCTTGCTCTAGTAGGTGGAACAGTGAGAGATGCTCTTCTTAATCGACTTGGAAATGATTTAGATTTCACAACTGATGCAAAACCTGAAGAGAGTAAGAAAATATTAAAAAAGTTTGCTGATGATATTTGGGATGTTGGAATTAAGTTTGGAACTATTGGCGCAAAGCGCAACGAAACTACATTTGAAGTAACAACCTATAGAGCCGATAGCTACGAAGCAGAAACCAGAAAACCAGAAGTTAAATTTGGCGACACAATTGAAGATGATCTGCGCCGTCGAGATTTCACTGTTAACGCAATGGCCATTGAGCTAACAACAGATACTCCTGAATTTATTGATCCTTATAACGGAGTAACTGATTTACTAAAGAAAGTTCTGCGCACCCCAGCAACCCCTGAGATGTCATTCTCTGATGATCCACTAAGAATGCTAAGAGCTGCTCGTTTTGCTTCGCAATTAGGTTTTGCAATCGATCAAGCGGCGCTAAGCGCCATGGGCGAGATGAAAGATCGCCTAGAGATAGTTTCTGCAGAGCGGATAAGAGATGAGTTCATAAAAATTGTGTTATCTGACAATCCACGATTAGGAATTAATATTCTGGTTGAGAGCGGTCTTTGCGATAAGTTTCTTCCAGAGATTTCAAAGCTAAGGCTAGAAGTTGATGAGCACCACCATCATAAAGATGTTTATGAGCATACGTTGACCGTTCTTGAGCAAGCAATCGCTCTAGAGCATCGTTTAGGCGGCACAAATCTTGTGGTCAGACTAGCTGCTCTCTTTCACGACATCGGAAAACCTAAAACCAAAGCTTTAGTTGATGGCGGCGGAGTGACCTTTCATCACCATGAAGTAGTCGGTGCAAGAATGGCTAAAGAGCGGTTAAAAAAACTCCGTTTTGATCATGAAGTAGTTGATGCGGTTAGCGAATTAACCTTTCTGCATCTACGTTTTCACGGCTATGGCGATGGCGCCTGGAGTGATTCTGCGGTGCGAAGATACGTCAGAGATGCGGGCGATCTTCTAACCCACCTTCATGTTCTTACTAGAGCTGACTGCACAACTAGAAATAAAAAGAAAGCAGAGACTTTAGCGCGCCATTATGATCATCTAGAAGAGCGCATTGCTGTCTTGATGGAGCAGGAAGAGCTATTAAAAATTAGACCTGACCTTGATGGAAATGAAATTATGAAACTTCTTAACATTGCTGCAGGCCCGATTGTTGGAAAAGCTTATGAACACCTTTTGGAGTTGAGACTAGAGCACGGCCCACTTGGAAAAGATAGAGCCGAGCACGAGTTAATGAATTGGTGGAGTGCTAGAAGTCAGAGTTAAAGCGCGACTTTTTAAGAAGCAATATTGCAAAAACAAAGTATGTAAGCGCAATTACTAAAGGCAATACTGCAGATTCTCCAGATGGTGGTAATAGCAGGGCGGCAATTATGGCACCAGAAACAATCCCGCCATTTACTATTACATCATAAACTGCAAATACTCGTCCGCGATAATTATCATCAATCTTTGATTGCACTAGAGCATCATTTGTCACCTTGACGCCTTGCCCCGCCATGCCAGCAAAGAAACCGGTAGCAACTAAAAAGAACTCACTTTGATTAAGTGCCAGAGCAATTGGAAGTATCCCGCTTGCAAATAGTGAGTATCTAATCCAAGCATGTCTTCCATACTTCTTCACTCCAAAAGGAGCGATGATTGCACCGAGTGTTATACCAACACCTGCCACGGTAATTGCAAAAGCAAAACCAGCAAGACCGGCATCAGGATCTGCTGGGTCATTAAAAGTATTTCTATTCAATAAAAGCGCCATTAAAGTTAGCGCTGTTAATCCGCCGCGTTGCACAGCGGTTGCTGCAATTCCAGAGAAACAATCACGAACCTTTCGAAGAAATCTATATCCCTCAGCCATCTCTTTATATGCCGCAGCAATACTCTGCTTTCTAATCTCATTAGCCATAGGGCCTAATTGCTCTCTCTTTAAACGAAGAGACAGAAGCGCTGCAATGAGAAAACAGATTGAGGCAAAAATTATTAGGCTGGCATCTGCTCGATTAGCGCTCACTTCCCCTTCTAAGAGAGTACGAATCCCAATTCCTACTCCACCGCCTATTACAACAAAGACTGTTCCGCCAGTAACAGCAGCAGCATTAACTGAAACTAGAATATTTCTCCCCTCAACTCCGTCAAGATTGATTAGCAACGGAAGCCCTGCAGAGAGGCCAGCAAGGATTAAGCGATTAACACCAAAGGCAAGAAGTACAAATATCGTTAACTCAATTCCTGTTGCACCATTTCTTATTAGCCCTGCAATAAAGATTAAAGTCAGAGCTCTAAATAAATTGGCAAATAAAATAACTCTCTGTCTGGAAACTCGATCTAGAATAGTTCCAACAAAAGGTCCAATCAAAGAGTAAGGAAGTAAGACAACAGCAAAGGCTGCGGCAGCAGACTTTGCATCTGGTTGGCGCTCTGGTGAGAATAAAACAAATGATGCTAGAGCTGATTGAAATACACCATCTGTGAATTGCCCCATCCAGCGAAGGGCAAGAAGTCTTCCCACAGCCGTTTTTCGTATGACTTTCCAGAAATTCACATCTCAAGCGTAGTTAATCTTTTAGCTTTATCCTTCTCCGATGTGGTCTAAGCGAGCCTATGTTGATTTCACCTTGCGGAAGCGGGCAACTATTGCCGCTATCTATCGTGGGCTAAACACCACCTCTGATGCTTGTGACGCCCATCCATACTTAAGATTGGCTGCCAAGCATCACGGACTTTTAACACAGAGAGATTGTCCAATGTGTCGCAGAGATAAAGTCCATGAGTTGCAGTACACCTTTGGTGATCAACTAGGTCAATACTCAGGTCGCATTAAGAGTGATTCAGAATTAGATGAGATGCAGAGTGAATTTGGAGAGTTTCGTGTCTATGTAGTTGAAGTCTGCTTAGGCTGCGGATGGAATCATCTAACTGCCTCATTCCTCTTAGGAGATGGGCAAGAGCGCAAACCACCACGAAAGGCTAAGACTCTCTAGCAGGTATCACTTGGTTAGGCTAAGCACATGGAATGGCTAAAAAAATCATGGGTAAAGCTGGGAATTCGCATCTCAGGCTTTCTATTTCTCATCGGAGCCACCGCTTTCACAATCGCTTACTTCACAACAGATATTCCAGATCCAAATGAATATGTAAATTCTCAATCGACAATTATCCAATTCTCTGATGGTGATGAAGTTGGAAGAATTGGCGCACAAAATCGCACCATCATTCCGCTAGCCGGAGTTCCGCAAGATCTAAGGCGAGCCGTACTAGCAGCAGAGGATAAAAACTTTTACTCACAAGGCGCATTTAATCCACTAGCAATATTAAGGGGAGCGATAAATACTGCACTTGGTCGAGGTTTGCAAGGTGGTTCAACGATTACTCAGCAATATGCAAAGACTGCCTTTCTAACCCCAGATCGAACAATTCAAAGAAAAATCATTGAGTTAATTGTTGCTATAAAACTTGAGAATCAATTATCAAAGGATCAAATCTTTGAAAATTACTTAAACACTATTTATTTTGGCCGCGGGGCATATGGCGTAGAGACTGGGGCAAAGGTTTATTTCGGCAAGAGTGCAAACCAACTAACTATTCCGCAAGCTGCAGTTCTAGCAGCGATATTGCGCTCCCCCGGCTACTACGACCCTGAATATCGAGAGGGAAACAAAGAGCGCCTAGAGGCTCGATATAAATACGTTCTTAACAACATGGTTGGTGAAGGTTGGCTCGAAAGAGCTGAAGCCGATAGGTATTTGAAGAAAGTCCCTGAGATTCGTCCTCGACTTAGCACTGGACAATTGGCAGGAAACAAAGGTCATTTAATTGAGGCAGTAAAGAAAGAATTAAATTCTCTAGGTTTTACTGAAGAACAGTTAATGATTGGCGGGCTTATTGTTCGAACCACTCTAGAGAAAGGCCCACAGACTGCGGCAGAGACAGCAGTCTTTAAACAATCTCCAGAAAATGCCCCAGATGATCTTCGTATTGGTCTAGTTTCAATTAGGCCTGGAACTGGCGAGATTGTGGCAATGTTTGGTGGGAAAGATTATCTAGAGCGACAATTAAACGATGCTACGCAAGGAATCACCCAAGCAGGATCAACATTTAAGCCATTTGCGCTAGTTGCAGCCCTTGAACAAGGAATATCTCTTGCAAGTGTTTGGAATGGAGATGGACCTAAGATATTTGATGACTTTTTAGGTCGGCCATATGAAGTTTCAAATTACGGCAATAAATCATTTGGAGATGTCACGCTACTTAATGCAAGCGCTGTCTCTGTTAACACAATCTATGTTCCACTAGGCATTAAAGTGGGTGTAGATAAAGTCATTGATGCTGCAAGAAGAGCTGGCATTCCAGAAAGCGTTGTCATGGTGCCATCTCCTTCTGTAGTACTTGGAGTTGCAAGCCCAAGAGTTATTGATGTTGCTAATTCATTTGCCACCTTTGCAGCAAATGGCATCAAATCAAAGCCATTTTTAGTTAAAGAAGTACTAGGTCCGAATAAAGGGATCCTTTATCAAGCTCGGATTGAGACCGAACAAGTCTTTGATGAGAGCGTGATGGCAGATCTAAATTACGCACTTGGCGAAGTAGTAAGAGCTGGAACTGCATCATCGGCCTTAAGAGGATTTGGTAGACCTGCTGCTGGAAAGACTGGAACTTCTCAATCAAATGCTTCTGCTTGGTTTACTGGATATACCCCACAACTTGCAACATCGATTGCATTTTATAGAAATGATGCTACTGAATCACTAAATGGTATTGGCGGATTAAATTCTGTAACTGGTGGAAGTTTTCCAGCTCGAATCTGGAACGCTTATATGAAGGCAGCACTTAAAGGCCAACCAAAGTTAGATTTCGCTGCGCCCACATTTATTGGTGGAGTTGATTCATTTCCAATTCCAGACCCAGTTGCAACAATTGCGCCATCAGATGCCGCCGCATGGTGTTCTACTGCAGATCTTGAAGGAGCTATGAAGGATCTAAAGGAGTTCTGCACAAAGGCGTTAAAGAAATATCTAATTACTACCCCTGCTCCTAAGGACAAACCATAAAGTGTTAAAGAGCAAGAGCCTGCAGATAGCTCTGCTAGTAACGCTCATTGCCGCACTACTTTCCTTCGCAAAATTCAATCATTGTCGAGGCACCAATTGGGTAAGCCCAGATGTCTATATCCATATGTGTTATTCAGACATTTCAGCGCTCTATGGAGCAAGACTGATAAATACAGATCAGTGGGCCTATGCATCAGCTGATAATTCACTGGAATATCCAGTACTAACAGGAGTAGTTACTTATTTAACTGGGCTACTAATTGATGATCCCAATGGATATCGCGCATATTTTGACTTAAATGCCTTCTTAATTGTGCTATTACTATTTGTATCAGTATTTATTCTCTGGCGTCTTGCTCCCAAATACACACCGTTATTTCCAATCGCGCCAGCAGTCTTTGGCTCACTCTTTATTAATTGGGATATCTGGGCTGTTTTATTTGCTCTTCTTGCTATCTACTTCTTTGAAAGCAAACCTAGTCTCTCAGCTCTCTTTCTAGGAGTTGCTATTTCAATCAAGTTTTATCCAGGCATTATCCTCTTTGCGATTACCCTACTTCTTTGGAGCCAGAGAAAACACTTACAACTGATTAAGTATCTAGCCATATCACTTATATCCTGGCTAGTAATTAATCTTCCGGTAGCTATTAATA
>Ga0209358_10003107_pt1 | contig 12365 bp, 8 predicted proteins | sample LauGreFa1BDMLBSN_2_FD_187574 | JGI IMG/M metagenome (GOLD analysis project Ga0209358, IMG submission 187574) | Freshwater lake microbial communities from Lake Michigan, USA - Fa13.BD.MLB.SN (SPAdes) (version 2) | ecosystem: Environmental > Aquatic > Freshwater > Lake | place: Lake Michigan, USA...
TCAAACAGAACTCTATATATCACAATAATTATTTTGAGGTCGCGTGTCATATTCTAGCCTCAAATTGCGAAACTATATAAAAAAATGACAAATATTATATCTAGGAAAATACACAATATTATGACATCATTAAAATATATATTTCATTTATCAGATTTACATATTAGAAACGGCGACAAACTAACAAGTAGATATGATGAATATGATGATGTATTTAATAATACAATTATATCAATTACTGATGAAATTCAAAAATTAGAATTGAAATTTAATGATTATATTATAGTAATAACTGGTGATATTTTTCATAATAAAAATAATATTGGTAATTATGGTTTATTATTGTATAAAAATTTTATAGAAAATTTAGTTAAATTGGGAAGAGTAATTATTTTTCATGGAAATCATGATAGAAATCAAAGTGAAATAGATCAACCATCATTAGTTTTTTCATCAACTTTTAATATTAATAATTTAACAATTTTAACAAATACAACATCTTTTATAATTGATAATGTAGGATTTTCATATGTTAGCATTGATGATACATTAGATGTTTATAGAAATTCTGGAAGAATTCAAGATTTGCCAGATTTTCCAATGTTTACAAATGATGTTAAATATAAAATAGCATTGTTTCATGGTTCATTTCAATCTGCCAAACTTTTTAATGGAGATTGTATTAAAGATGAAAATAATCCTTATCCTCTTGAATGGGTTAAAGATTTTGATTATGTTCTTTTAGGAGATATTCATAAGAGACAAGTTTTTAATTATAAGAAAAAAACAATATGCGGCTATTCGGGTTCGCTTATTCAACAAAATTTTGGAGAAAATATAATTGAACATGGCTATTTAATTTGGGATTTAGAAAATAAAAAAACGATGGATGTAAATGTTTATAATAAAATAGGTTATATTAATGTAAAAGAAAATGAATTAGAAGAAATATTAATTCGTATAAATGGAAATTATGAAATAAAATTAGAAGATTATATAAATTTAAATTTAAAATTTTTTCCAGAAAAATTAGAAATAAAAACTTTTTCAAAAATTAATTTTCAAAATTTAAATTCTTTATTAAAAAGTTATAATAAAACGTTTAATATTATTTCAAGATTAGATAATAGGATTTGTTTAGATGAAAATGATAACGAATATATTAAAACTGATATATATAATGAGACACAAATGACTAAAATAGTAGATAAATCGTTTATTTTAGACTATTTTAGCAAATATTTAACACCTGATAAGTTAAAAAAATTACATAATATAATTTTGAATAAAGAACAATTATTATTTGATATTTCAAAATATCCAAATGAATTACATTTAGAATGTGTAAAAAGAAATAAAGATTTATCAGCAGACATTTTAAAATGTGTTAGTAGTGATGAAATTAAAGTTATAAAACCAAAATATTTAATAAGGTATTTAGAATGGGAAGGATTGTTCTGTTATGAGAATAGAAATTGTTTAAATATGTCTGATTTAGATTTAAAAACTTTTTTAGTAAAAGGTAAAAACGGAACAGGAAAATCAGCTATTTATGATATATTAACATTGGCTATTTGGGGTGAAATAACAACATTTAAAAAAAATAGTGATTTAAGTTCTGGAATAATAAATAATAAAAAGTCATTAGCATATACAATAGTCGATATTGAAATAGATGGGATATTATATCGTATTGAAAGAGATTATGCTGTAAAAAAAGATATTACAAAAATAAATTATAATCATAAAAATATTTATAAATTTATTAATAAAACTGATTTAGAATTAATAAAAAAAGATTCTGCTTGTGAAACATTAGTTAATCAATTATTTGGAACTGTTAAAGTTTTCTTATCGTCTTCAATGTTAACACAAAATATAGATTATGATATATTAAAAATGGATAATAAGACAAGTTTTGAGACAATAGATAAATCATTTAATATTGAATACATTCTCAATTTATATAATTTATTTAAGACGGCAATTAATAAATATAAAGATTTTAGAAGAATTGTAGAAAGTAAAAAACAGGTTTATGAAAAACTTGTATCGACTAATAAAGTCAATGAAGTAAATGATGAAGATATGATAAAAAATAAAGAAAAATTAGATATATTATTAAAAGAAAAAACAGAATTACAAGATTTATATAATTCGCCAGAATATATTAAAATAGATATTAAAAATCCAAAAACATTATTAATATTGGATATTGATTATATAAAACAAATAGAAGATTTAAAAAAAGTAATAAAAACAGATGAAGAATATTCATTTTATAAAGAAAAATATAATGAATTAAAATATTTATTAAAAGATGTAACAGTTGTGACATTAAATGTATTAAAAAAATCTTATAATCCAACGATTGTATTGGATGATAATAAAAAAATAAAACCTTGTGAATTATCATTTATAAAAAAAGAAGAAGACTTATTAAAACAATATATGAATTATGATAATGATTATGATGATAATAATCATGATGATTATGATAATAATGATATTAAATGTTTAGAAGATGAATTAAAACTATTAAATGAAAAATATAAAGATTTGAATGATAAACATAAAGAATTAATAAATAATAAACCAACAGAAATAATAGATCCTAAAATAACAAAAGAAGACCATTTAAAAGAAATTAATAAGATATATGATACGATTGATGATTTATTTAATTATATTTCAACGAATATTAAAGAGACAAGAATTAAAAATAAAATAGATAATGATAATAATGATAATAATGATAATGATAATGATAATAATGATTATGATAATAATAATTATAAAAAACTTTTAGAAAGAGAAAAAGAGATTGAAAATATTAATAAATTAAATAAAGAAAAAATAATAAAATTGGAGAATGATTTTAAATTAACTTTTTTAAAACAACAAACATTAAAAATAAAAAATAAACCTGATATAACAATCTCATATAAAACATCAACAACTATATCAAAAAAAATTAAGAATATTAATATAAAAAATGTTGAAAAAAATATAAATGACGATGAGAAAATATTAAATAATTATTATGAAAAACAAGATTTAATAAGTAAACTTGAAACAGACTTATTAAATTATAATAAAGAACTTGAATTATTTACATCAAATGATGATTATAAATATAATCCGTGTTGTGAAATATGTTGTAAAAGGTCATGGGTATGTCGTATAAAAGAATTAGAAATAATTATAAATACAATAAAATCTGATATTAAAAATAAAAAAGACGAAATAGATAATGATGAAAATAATTATTTATTAATTTATGAACGCAATCAAAATAATAATAAAATGAAAAAAGAATATGAAATATTAAATGAATGGTTAGAATATTATAAAAGTAAAGAATTATATGATAAAATAACAAAAGAATTAAATTTAATAGTATTAGAAAAAGATAAGACAAATAAAATCATAGATGATTTAGATAAAGAACTAAATGAAATTAAAATAAATAAAATATATTTCAACAATATATCATATGATTTATATGAAACATTTGAAAAAATAGAATTATATCAAAAATATATGAAATGGTTAGAAATATATGAATCCATTAATAAAGAATTTATAGATGTTAAAACAAATATAACAAAAATAGAATATAACATTAATTATTTAACGAATATTAAACCTCGTATCGAATCATTACAACTATTAAATAAAGAATATAAAGAATGGGAAGATTATGAGAATAAATCAAAAATAATAAATGCCTTTAAGTTATTTGAATTAAAAGATATGTTAGACGATTATGAAAAATATAAGGAATATACAAATAATAATAATATAAAACCATTGATAAGAAATAAATTAAAATTATATGATGAAATAAAAGATATTGAAAGGGAAATAAAATTAATTGAAAGTCTTATAGTAAAATCATCAACAATAAATTCTTATAATAAGGAGAATAGAGATAGTTATGAAAAATTATTAGATATATTAACAGATTTAGATGAAACAATAAATACGTTTGAGATAATAAACACAAATTTTCAGGTTTTTAGAATGGATATGTATGAGAAATACATTTTAAATCAATTAATGGATAGGGTAAATAAAATAATAAAAACATTATGTCATAAAGATACAAAACCTTTTAAATTAGATTATTTATTAACAATAGCAAAAGAAAATATTAATTTAAATTGGTTAATAAATAATGAAAAAATAAATGATATTGAAACAAATTCTAAACAATTAATATCAATAACACAGGCATCAGGATTTCAGCATTTCGTAATATCATTAGCGTTGCGAATGAGTTTGTTTATGAATAAACAGGAATCTTTATGTAATCAATTATTTATAGACGAGGGTTTTATAAATTTTGATAAAGATAATTTATCAATTGTTCCATCATTCATTAAAGGTTTATTATCATATTATAATAATATAATAATAGTATCACATATAGACTTAATTCAGGATAATATAGATGAAATAGCAGAAATTAAATATAATAAAATGAATAGTGTATCAACAATGGAATATGGAAATTATAAAAAAGTCATAAAGAAACGCAACAAACATCAGAAGGATTAATAAGCATATTTCTTATTTTCTTCATAACTATGATTCATCATTTCACAAATAATACGATGTTGTTCTTCTGTAATGTTACCATTTTTAACTTCTTTTTGTAAATATGTGCTATATAATCTTCGTATTTCAACAGCGGATATTGAAATCCCATATATTTTATTGAATGTTTTCATAATAAATATGGATAAAGAACTGTTTGTAAATTCTTTATGATGATCATTTAATAATAAATGTTTATTATCAGTTAAATCATGTCTTTTACTAATAATATCATTAATAATCTTATTTAAATCATCAGGAATATCAAATAATTGAATATCTTTGTTTTTAGTAACATTGAAATAAAATTGTTTATTATAATAATAATTATTACGTTCATTCATTTTTAATTTGTTTTCTTTTTTTGGTTTTGTATCAGATATTAACATTTTTCTATAATCATTTGGTCGTCTTGTTGGAAATAATGTCATTAAAGCAAATATTAATTTTTCAGAGTCTGTTAAATTTAAATCGGGGTTTGATAAAATTGTTAAAATATCTTCTTTTTTAAATGATAAAACATCTATTTTATGCTTAACAATAGCATCGGGTATTTTATTTATTCTTTTTTCATTATAATTATTTTGTTTTTGTTCAATATATGGATATAATTCTTTAACTTGTTTTGCGAAGCCTTTAATACGTGTTATAACGGCATATAATGTCGTAATATCACTATAATTATTTTTTATAACATTGAATAAATCAGATTTTAAAAATTGTAATTGTAATTTGATATTGTCTAAATTATATGGTTTATTTATTAAAAGATTTAATAAATCAGTATCATCATCAATATCTTTATTATAATAATTTTTATAAATTTTTTTGATTGTTTTTAAATATATTTGAATACTCTTATCATTTAATTTAGACTTATTTAAAGGATTAATTCTTTTTTTAATGGGTTTCAATTGTATTAAAATAAACTCTTTTTTCTCTTGATGTTCATCATCGTGTTCTAATTGTTTGTCTTCTTGATGTTCTTGTTCTTGATGTTCATTTTTAAGTTTTTTATAATGTGTTTTCATTTTTAAACTTATTTTATTTTTATATTCTTCTTTATTGTTTAACAATTGTTTTTCTCTATATCTTTTTTGTCTTTCAGCATTTGTTAAAGGCATTATTATTTTATATTAATAATTAAAATAAATAAATCATTTTTTGAATTAAATAAAAAAAATATAATGATGATTCTTATGAAGTTAATTAGCTTTATTGTCGGAATTAAAATCTAAATCTTGATTTAATTTTTTAATTTTTCTGATAGTAGTAATGTTAATATCAAGATTTTTATTAATAATAATTATATTTTTTTTATAAAATTAGATTGCTTCACTTCGAATATCGTAACATAATATGATTTGCTAAAAATGTAAATATCACTATCACTAATTATATTTTTAGCAAATCATAATAAATAATTTTTTAAATGATGAAATATTTAAATTATTATTAATAAAAATCTTGATATTATCATCTTTGTATTTATTGTTTAACAAAAATGCTATTTCTGATATATATTCGTAACAATTTATTTATGTAAAATATGAAGTTATTAATGGTCGAATGAAAGAAAATGAACATCGTGAAATAGCTGATATAATATAATTTAAATTAACATTTTTGTTTTTTTCATCTAAATCTTGTAAAATTTCTTTCAGTTTTTTGTTTAATTTCTTTATATTCTTTTAATAAATAAATGTATTAATTATCATTAGGACTAATTGTATTTAAGGAACTTTCCTTAAATACACATAAATATTTTTTTAATAATAAATAAAAATTTAGTAATTATTTTTTGATTGAATAGTTGACATTTTTTTATCTAATTCAAAAATACGTTTTAATGATTTTGTATAACCTATTAAATGTAAATCTGATAATTTTATAACATTTATATTATCAGATTTACATATTATATTATTTATAATTGGTTTATTAACATCTTTTAATGGCGATGGATATACTGATATTGACTTAATTGGTGGATTCTCGATAATATAATATGTATTAATTGGTAATAATATTTCATATTCTCCTGTATTTAACGTTATACCTTCTAAAAATATAACAGGTATACCAATATCAATAGTAATTCGTAGTAAAATTCCTTTCTTTTTATCAAGAAATTTATACGCCACATCAAATAAAAATGTAGTTGATGAAAATAATTTATTTACATATATATCTTCTTTTTTATTTAATATAGGATCATCGTTTTTTATACCACGATATACAACAAGTCTTGATTTTAATTTAGGTGCTTTATTGAATAATATCATCAAATCTTTTATATATGATTTAAATATGGCGTTATAATCTTCTAATTTTATTGAATGATATTTAATAAAAATTTCTTCATTTGTATTTTTTAATAAATTATCATATTTCCAATCATCTGTTTTAAAATATTCATATATTTGTTTATTAAAAATAAAAATTTTATTTTGTTCATTGTCTTTTAATATAAATGGTGTTTCTTCTTCATAATCATTATAAGTATTATTTAACCATTCAATTGTAAATAATCCTTTTAAAAATTGTTTTATTATTGTATCACCATAATATGTATAATATCTTAATGTATCTATTTCATCTTTATTTAATGATTCTAAAAAAATATCATTATTTTCAATAATGTTATTTAATGTATCTATTTCAATATTATCATATAATTTATTTATAAATTTCTTATTATAATCATTATAATATAATTTTATTTTATCTACTATTATTTTATCTTCATCTATTTTATTAATTTTTTTATATTTAATTTCATATGTTATTTCTCTTAATTCTAATTTTTTCTGTAATTCTAGATATTTATCTCGATAATTACATAATTGTTTATGTTCTTCATTAATAAAATATTCGTTTTCTTTTTTTTCTTTTATATATGTTTTTAATTTTTCAATTTTTCTTTTAAAACTTATTGAACTTGTTTTCATCTCTATATATAACATCAATATTTATTTTTTATTTATAATAAAAAACCTCAAATATAATATTTTATTAATATATATATCCTTATTAGCTATTTTTATATTATATTGTTTTTTTAATTTTATGATGTATTATATATCAATATATTTTTCAATGAAGTCCAATATTTAAAAAAATGATAATAACTTTTTATTACTTTTAACACAGATTTAATAATAATGTCATCTGCTAATATGTGTATTGGTGCTAAGATATGTGGAAGTGATGATATTATTATAAGAAAAACAATTATTTCAAACAATTCAATCTGTTATGAAATGACGTTTGATTTTATGCCAAGAAAACAAGAAACTTATATATGGATTAATACATATCATGATGAATTTGCGAAAATATTCGAACTATTTTTAAATGCCGGTTCTAAAATTGTTCAAAAAAATAATATGTGGTATTTAATTGGTCCATCAGTATATTCTATGTCAAATGAATATATTATTGCTGAAATGAATGAAGATCCTAACAAAATCGAAGAAATTAGAGAAATAGATGAAATATCATGTGATAAGTCACCAAATGAAATTTTAAATAACGAATTGGGGTTTTCTTTAATATGATAAATAGGTTTTATAAATAACAAATATAAATTTTTGTTATTATTAAATTTGTATAAAAATATTTAAATATAATTAAAAAATGATTTAATTATTATTTAAGAATTTCATCCGTATTCTTAAATCATCTTAGGTGTGATTTAACAATACCTTACAAAAATATATATTTAATAGTGATGATTTGATGTATAGAGAAGGCTATAACACTGATTCAAACAGTCGACTATGTTTCAAGAGGGTAGAACCTCGAATAGTTTATTGTTAAGTGAGCCAAGAAGGTATAAAAACCTGAATCGCTGTATACATTGATGAACTAAGCTATATATATTTTTGTTCGTTTATAGCATATATTGTAATAAATATAATAATATTATTAATAATATTATATTTGTATTTGTATTTTTATTTATGAGATAATATCCTATTAAACATGCCGAAATTATCATTATACTATCGCCGATTATTGCTAAATATGATATTTCATTAGCATAGTCTTTAAATGTATCTATCATTTCATTTTTTCCTCTTGGTATTATTGTTATAAATATATAAAATAATATATCATGTATTATTTGTATTATTAATGCCAATATTATGAAATTTATTATTGAAAATTTTTTGAAAATATAATAATATAATGCTCTTGTTATTATTAATCCTATTAATATTATAGTTACATCTGCTATTACTGCTGATAATTTATATGTCGAATACCATTTTTTTAAAATTGTTGATTTTATTATATTTGTATTTGATAATAATATACCTATCATATCAGTAATAATAATAGCATTTAATAATGGCAAATAATCATTAATATTATTAAAATCTTCCATATTTTTTAACTTAATATGAATATCTAAATTAAAATTGTCTAAGATGTATTTAAAGAAATGTCTTTAAGTCGTCTAGGATGTATTTAAAGAATTTTAAATGATTTTAAAGGTTCTTTAAGTCGTCTAAGATGTATTTAAAGATTTTTAAAGATTTTTAAAGGTTCTTTAAGTCATCTAGGATGTATTTAAAGATTTTTAAAGATTTTTAAAGATTTTTTAAGTCGTCTAAGATGTATTTAAATGATTTTAAAGGTTCTTTAAGTCGTCTAAGATGTATTTAAATGATTTTAAAGATTTTTTAAGTCGTCTAAGATGTATTTAAATGATTTTAAAGGTTCTTTAAGTCATCTGGGATGTATTTAAAGATTTTTAAAGGTTCTTTAAGTCGTCTAAGATGTATTTAAATGATTTTAAAGGTTCTTTAAGTCATCTAGGATGTATTTAAAGGATTTTAAATGATTTTAAAGGTTCTTTAAGTCGTCTAAGATGTATTTAAATGATTTTAAAGGTTCTTTAAGTCGTCTAAGATGTATTTAAAGGATTTAAAGATTATCCTTTTATTAGATTTAATATTATGTCCACTCTTTCCAATCTTGATAATTCTTTTACTGATAAAAATTCTACTCATTCTTATTTTGATACTTATCAATCCTTATTTAATTCTAAACAATTTAATAATAATAATATTTTAGAAATTGGTGTTTATTCTGGTGGTAGTATTAAATTATGGAATGACTTTTTCCCTAATTCTCATATTTATGGTATTGATATTCATAATAATATTAATAATTCTATCTCTAATCAATTATTTAATTCTTCTAATATTACTCTCTTTTTAAATAATGATGCTTATAATAATGACTTCGTTTTAACTCATTTTAATAATAAACGTTTTGATATTATTATTGATGATGGTCCACATACATTAGATAGTATGATCTCTTTTATTAAATTATATTCTAATCTACTTACTCCTGATGGTATTCTTATTATTGAAGATATTCAAGACTTTAATTGGATTAATATTCTTATTTCTTTTACTGATGATAATCTTAAACCTTTTATTCATATTTATGATCTTCGTAATAATAAAAATAGATATGATGATATCCTTTTTGTTATTAATAAAAATTCTTCTTCCTCTAATTGACCATTAAATGACAAAAACATTTTTTGCCATTTATAATTTTTTTTATTTTAAAACAAAAAATGTCATTAATAGTATTCATTTATTATTGTTATTTTTTTCATAAATAATAATAAGGATTCTTATCAAATCTTATAAATAACAATAATGATTCTTATAAATATCAATAAGGATTCTTATCAAATCTTATAAATAACAATAATGATTCTTATAAATATCAATAAGGATTCTTATCAAATCTTATAAATAACAATAAGCATTCTTATCAAATCTTATAAATAACAATAAGCATTCTTATAAATATCAATAAGGATTCTTATCAAATCTTATAAATAACAATAAGCATTCTTATCAAATCTTATAAATAACAATAATGATTCTTATCAATTCTTATAAGTAACAATAAGGATTCTTATCAAATCTTATAAATAATAATAATTTGTTATAAAAAATAAGAAAAAATATAAAAAATGAATAAACTATTAGTATAAAATATTTAACTAAAAACTGTTTAAAATATGTGATATCTTAAATGATAGTTAGATTAATATCTATCTTATTATGATAAGATTGGTTTAGAAGCCATCTTATTAAAGTTTAAGAAAACATATTTAAAATGGTTTTTGGTTTTTTATTTTATAATGGTTTATTTTAAATTTGTATTAAAAATTATTAAAAAATTGATTATTTAATTTTTTAATAATTTTTAGAGGGGGATTGTTAGAGGCAACATATAAATTATATTTTAATGGCGTCGGGTTCATGGTGATGCCACGAAAGGACGAGAGACAAGTCAATAAACCATACCACCATTAAAAAGGTTTTTTGGCATTTAAGTATTTTTTGTTATTAATAATAATTGACCATTTAATGACAAAAAATGTTTTTTGCCATTTATAATTTTTTTATTTTTTTATTCATCTTCATCCTTCTTTCCCTTTCCTTTCTTCTCCTTCTTAACCTTCTTTTCCTTCTTCTCGTCCTCATCATCACTTTCTACTTTCTTCACCTCCTCATCACTTTCTTCCTTCTTTCCCTTTCCTTTCTTCTCCTTCTTTTCCTTCTTTTTCTTCTTCTCGTCCTCATCATCACTTTCTACTTTCTTCACCTCCTCATCACTTTCTTCCTTCTTTCCCTTTCCTTTCTTCTCCTTCTTCTTCTTCTCATCCGCGTCACTCCCTTCTTCCTCTTCCTTTACTGCTGCCGCATCCATTGCCTTCTTCTCGCTCCACAATGATGCTATATATTCCATCTTTGCTTTCGCTGTCATCTTCTCACCAGTCTCTTCCTCTTTCGCTTTCAACACCGCCATATATTCTTTCATGAAGTTATTATAGGGTGTCGGTGCGCGTTTCTTCTTCTCCACACCGTCATCTACTTTCTTCACTTTCGCATCCTTGCCCTTCTCAATGTCCGAATAAATCTTTGATACTATCTTCACAAATTCTTTCTTTGATGGTATCTCAGTTAATTCTTCCATATAGGCATTAATACGATTCTTCAATTCTTCGGCGTTCATTTTGACTTTGATCCTTTCTTTTGTTGGGATGATATTTTACTTTCACATCTTTATCATTTTTTTATTTTTTTTAAATTTTTTTATATTTATTTATTTTTGTTTTAAAATTTTCAATTATTTTTAAAAATTGATTCTTTGCTTTCAATTATTTTTTCATCTACTTAACTGTTTGATCACCCTCATTTATTATGCCCGTCATTATCGCGTGTTCCAATTGTGTCTGTGTCAATCCTGATTGTCGCGAATATCATCATCATTCCTTCCAACAACGCACCATCTTGAAGTCTATTCTAGACAATTCTCCCGAAGTAACCGGTCTTTATGAAGATCATGATCCTCGTCGTAAAGTTGTCTGTAAACATGGTCTGCGTTGTTTCGAAAAAGATTGTTTCTTCATCCATTCTCTCAATCATGATGGACGCAAAATTATCACCAAAAAATTCAACAAAGAATGGAAAGCCATCACCATGAAGGAAAAAATAAAAAAAGAGATCGAAGAGATTCGACAAAATGGCATGTCGGATTGGTCATTAATGTAAGAAAAAAAAAAATAAAGGGCAAAAAAATTTTTTGTCCTTTTATCTTCCAGTCCAATATTTAACTATTGGTAAATATTTTAATTTGTCTATTTCTTTGAATTTTAATTCGAATGCCATTGGTTGATTATTAATACAAGAGATTAAACAACAATATTTATATTCAAT
>Ga0209358_10003112_pt1 | contig 12356 bp, 4 predicted proteins | sample LauGreFa1BDMLBSN_2_FD_187574 | JGI IMG/M metagenome (GOLD analysis project Ga0209358, IMG submission 187574) | Freshwater lake microbial communities from Lake Michigan, USA - Fa13.BD.MLB.SN (SPAdes) (version 2) | ecosystem: Environmental > Aquatic > Freshwater > Lake | place: Lake Michigan, USA...
CAAATATCGTGCTGCACTGCAAAGGTTCATCTGTAACACTGACAATCGATACAAAAAGTCATTCACTCACACAACCGACCTTCAGATACGCTGGAAATGCGAGAGTATATGGTTCAGACCCATGGTATCCTCCAGCAGACGCAACTGTATCAAATCTCTGTCTCACATTATCTGGCAACTCGAATTTACCACCTGCCGATTCTAGACAGAATATGATATTCAATAACACGAATATCAATGGTGGAGGTGCTTCTGTAAATCGTAATCTAGGAAACTTGCCTAATATGAACGCCTGTATTGCAGCAGGAAGACGTGAATATCCAACTGGCAATTACGCGGTCACATTTGCCCCTGGACAATGCTGGGCCATAGGACCTACTAACCCATATGACAAACATTTTAATCCTGTAAGAGGGTGGACCTCTGCGTATTTCAGGGCGGCAAATGAGAAACTTCCAGGAATTGAAGGAGTTGTAAGAGTTCAGTTAGCTGGTGGATCGGGCACTTGCTTGAACTTCTCACAGTTAGTTGTCTTAAATGAAAAAGGTGAGAATATATCTAGGGGGCGTCGCACCGAAGGTTCTGGGCAATGGGAGCCTGCTTCAAGTTCTGCTAGAGCAGTCGATGGTGAAGAATGGCCTAGAGGCCATCCAAACGAATATCACAGTTCTGGAGCAGCATGTGGTGCTAATGTCAAATATTGGCAAGTTATACTTGATAAGCCTTCTACGGTTTCCGCAGTTATCATATATAATCGCGCAGATTGTTGCCAGGACAGACTTTCTAAATTTAATACACTCATGGTTAATTCTGCAGGTGACTTGGTTTATTGGAAACCAAATATGGGTACGGCATTAGTAAACCTTTTACCAACAAATGGTTCAACAAATCGTGTCCAAGAAATAAAGGGACATCCAAATATGTATTGTTATTCAAACAGGTATCCTGATTTATATAATGTATTCGATAAGCCGTTTGGACCTGGTAATAATCCCGCTGGGTTGCTATCACATTTGCATTGGCATGGCAGGAAAGAAGGACGTAATCCAAATTGTTAGTCTATTTTAAAAAACGTATAAAATTCAGATATAAAATATCCTAATTTTATCCTAACGAGATAAATAGTATGAGTTCCAAGGGAGAAATAAAAAAACGGGCTTCAGAAGTCCAATCATTTTTTGGTGTTACATTACCTAATATGATTTATAACAATGACAGGGATGTTGACTTGGAAAAGTTAACAGAAACCGTAAATATTCGTAAAGGCAAACCAGAGTCTGTCTTACAAAATAGATGGAAAAAGGGCGTTGGCGGCTTTGGTAGCGCTGCTTCCGTTGCTGCCGCTGGTGGCGTTGCTCCTGCTGCTGGCGTTGCTCCTGCTGCTGGTGGTGTTGAAGACCCCTTTTCAGCGAGACAGGCTGCTTGTGAATCTGTTGGTAGTGGTGACCAATTCGAACATCTGTCATCCCTGGCATCTTCAGAAAATACCCAAAGTCGCCTGAGATGTGGTTGGGTATATAATAACACAAACCCTAATTCTGGACGCGGTGCTTATGGAAATTCAGAAGGCCCTTTAAAAACTGACGCGAAAGGGGTCTGGATGTGGGATTTGAATGCTGCAAAGGAAAAATACCATGTTGATATATGCAAAGATATACAGGGATGTCAAGATATTGACGCATCCATATACAAGGGTCGCTGTGGATGGTGTACGAAATCTGGAAAAGCGGTTCCTACTATATCGAACGGCGTTGCATATCCTTATCTTACAAGCGCAGCATGTCCGGCAAACCAATTAGTTACAAGTGGTTCCAGATGTCCACCTCCAAAGCCAATACAAGATCCTACAGGCCCGAGGGCTCCCGGCGAAGTATGTACTCCTCTACAGAATGGTGCTCTACCTAGAGACTGCCTTATACAGAAAGCGACTGCTGCTGGATGCTCTGACGAAGGGGCCTTAGTTCAGGCATTGCGTGGTGGTAGTAATAATGATTATCTTAGTGGTCTAACACAGCAAAAGGCATATAAAACATATCAGGAAAGAGCGACCATACCACTAAATGAAACTGCTATCAAGACAGGTAAAATAACAATAGCAGATACATTAAATGAATTCAAGCGCGTTCAGGATCATTCTGCTTCTGAAGCAAATACTGGCCTTAAAAGCGCTGCTAGGGACTTATGTTTGAATAAGGGGTTCTTGGATACCTTTGACTTCTGTTCAGAAATTAAAGATACTCAAACAGGCCCATTTCAAGTAGACTGTTTACAGAAAGCATTTTTGCAAGCAGGTGGACAGAAAGCCGGTTCTTCATATCCAGGGCCTTCGAATATTGGGCAGTGGAATTCACTTTCTAACTGGGCTGCAGTAAAATCTCGGATACAGCAAATATTTGGTATGACGCGTTCAAGCAATCGCAGGGACCAGGAATCGGGCATGATGCAATTTTACGGTATTCGTATGCAGAATAAACAAAATCCATTACCACATGGTCCAGAGATTGCATGGAAAGGCACTGATGTAAAGATTTCTTGTCAAAGACCTCTAGCAATTCCTGCCGATTACAAATCAACTGGTTGTATAGACGATAATAGTGGAGAAATGTTGGATACGTGGGCCGCAAGGAATGGTTGGAATATGGGAACACCTCCCCCTATAGATAAATCATGTAAGGCACCATATGGAAATCCAATTGGTGGAGCTGAATATACATATAAGGGATGCTATAGAGATGATGGTTCAAGAACAATCTCAGATTATCTCGGAGATACTCAATCCACAGAAGAATGTTGGAATAGAGTTAAGGGAAAGGGCTATAATATTATGGGTCGTCAGTATTTTGGCCAGTGCTTTGGTGGAAATAATAAAGACTGGAATAGACTTGGGCCGATAGAATGCTGCGAGCCCCTTGGTGGTGGATGGTCAAATCAGGTGTTTGTATCCAAAAATCCAATACTACCACCTGCGGCTCCAATAGATACATATGATAATGATAAGACATATGCTGTGGGCGCAAGAGTTAAGTTCAAAGGCCAGAACTATAGAATGCAAGAAGCCGCTGGTGCTCCAGGTTATGCGCCAGACAGACAAGACGACAAGCTATGGGTGAGGTTCTAATAGGTAGTAAGGGGCAACATGAATTCTGTATATCGGGCAAATGTAAGTAAATTTTCTCTACTACGACAGTAAAGATGTTTTCAGACTTGTATGAACAAGTGAAAACAACATTTGTAAATGTTATCAAACCTCGAGAAGATACTCTATATCCCGATTCATCGAAGGTCCCACAATTCCACGATTATAAGGAACGTTCTATCATAGGCCTTGACCGACCTGCTTTGCAACAGCGTAAACAAACACTGGATATAGCATTATCTGGCCCTATAGGCCTCGGTAAACTTCAGACAACTACGCGAGACATGTATCTTAAGGGTCCAGTCGAAAGATATGATTTTTGTACGGAACTTTTGGATTCTACACCCGGTCCGTTTCCTTTAGAATGTCTTCAGAATGAATTCATCAGACAAGGAGGGCAGCGCACGGGTTCATTATATCCATCTCAGACAAATCTAGCCCATTGGAATTCAAAGAAAAAATGGCTTCATGTAAAACAAGAAATAGAAAATATAATTACAGCAACACTCGATACACGACCCATTGCAAAAGAGGAGGCGATGAAGGGGTTCTATGGCGTTGGCTTAGGACAACCTGCAGAACCCATAGCGCCTCAGGAGGGTGTAGAAATCTTTTGGTTCTCTCATCATATAGATGTAACAATGCCCACGACATTCTTAGGAAGGCGAATTCGTTCTATGATACCATATCTTAATACAAATACATTCGAACCTGGGTCTATTGTTTTCTTCACAAGTCTTATAACAGATAAATGGTCACAATCACAATTCAGAGTTAATTCCTTGAATGGCTTTTCCTTGTATTTTAATTCCCATATGACACGTGTCTATAATAATAAGATGGAATCGAATGCTAACGAATTGGCTTCCTTACATAATGGTGGGAATGCTACTTCTACTTCTAATGTAATTCCAATGAGGCCTGATATTAATAGGCTTTCTGGTTATCTCTATTACGGAAAAGGAATAACATATTATAAGTTGGAGGCGGAATGTCCAGAATTTGGCCCAGGATGGAAAGAAATACCAAGGGGCAATTTACAACTTGTTCAAGAACCTTTTGCTCCCATGGTTTCATTTGAAATAGAGAGGTCTCCACAGACATGGGGGTGCGATTATCCATTGTGTGATAGACGATTTGGCGGATTTAAGATGAAATGGGAACAAGATGGATGGGGAGGACCTTCGTTACAGTTCAGAGGTGAAAGCGTTGACCAGATGCAATTTCCCCTCAGAAAAAATTATATGAGTTTTCCTTCTAGCAAGTGTTCCATAAAGTCTAAGTTTTCATTACATTATTCTTCATTCATGACACTTACTATGCTAATTACAATACGTTCTTGTCCAAAGACAAATGAGATTAGTTTGCCTTTTACTTTTACTGGGAATACTGGGTGTGCCCTATTTACACGTCATGTTTCCGAAAAAGAAGTTACACTAAATATCGGATCATTAGATGGTAAGATTGCAACATCAGATGGCCCTGTATTACGAAGAAGTGTGCCGACCCTAATTGTATTTAGGGTGCTTAGAAAAAACGAAATGGATCCAGCTTCTATAAATGGAATACAGATTGGTGCTGCTGAACTTGGTGATTTACAAAAAGTCCCAGAGACTAGAAAGGTTCTGCGACAGTCAAGCCCATTAGTCTTACCAGGCCTTACATCAAATGACCCCTTGTATTTAAGAATTCAATCAGAAAATATGGCATTTGATTTATTCTGGATACATATGTTTGATTATAAGATTGAGAATGAGCTGTTATACAGGGAGGCAAGGGCTGACTGGGGATATTTACCAAGTATTTAGTAGATTTGAACAAAACATTGCGTTTCGGATATGGAATATCCAAACGTAAAGTTTCTTAATTAGTTCTCTAATAGCAGAATTATTGAAACTCTGCAGGAACAGGTAATACATCTCCCTTTGGCATTCCTGTTACAGGATGAGGTTTAACGAAACCAATTGGCGTCTTTAATTCAGGGTCATCTGTGCTATAGAATAAGTAACCAAGCGGCTTACCCTCTGCATCTTTCTTTATCATATAATAATACGATTGCTTTCTATATTCAACTATTTTTGGCTTGGGCACTGGTTTTTGAAGAACAGGGGCTTCTACCAGAGGCGCCGCTGCACCTGCTGGAGCAGCAACAGGCGCTTTCTTAAATCTAGCCTCAGTTTCTTGAATGTCTTTTTGTAATTCAGGATGGTAGGCGAAATCTCCTATATTTCCATCTAAGGCTGCGCATTTATAAGAACCATCGTAGTTATCTGGTAAATTCATCTCACAATCTACAGCAACTGACTTCATTACATTTTGTAGAGATGTAAGAACCTTTTCCTTTCTTAGACTAATCATTAAAACCTTTTGGTCACTTGTCAAGATAATACTGCGATCTTCTTCGTATTCGGCATTTCCTGGACCACCACCTCCTTGCGCTAATTGTTCACCTGTTTCTTCTAAGACTTGTTCATCTATCCCTAAGACATCTGTTACAGGATTTGCAACTGGAGCAGGAGCCGAAGGCACAGGAGCAGCCGAAGGCACAGGAGCAGCCGAAGGCACAGGAGCAGCAGCAGGAACAGGGGCAGGAGCAGGAACAGGAGCAGCAGCAGCAACAGGAGCAACGAGTTCTTCATCATCACCTTCAAAGAATTCTGCTACCTCTCCAACTGGTTTACTTGCCTCTACAACAACAGGTGGCGGGGCAAAATCCTTTAACTCTGTCCTTACCTGTTCTAGTAACTTACCCATTCTATTCTTACCTTTTCCAGTTCTCCCTTCGCCCCAAAATGCATCAGTAGAAGCCTCTATTATAGGCCTTACTCCAGTTGATTTTAATTGCTCTAATAAACCAGTATTCTGCTGAAATTTAGCTCTTAGACCCGTTAACATTACACCTTCTTTCTGACTATCCCAGTCAGGTCTCTCATTTGCCTTATTTGCAGTGCCAATCTCCTTTGCCTTCGCAGGAGTAGGACTTACACGAATTGCCTCTTGTAATGAAACATCAGATGGAAACCTAGAGGCCTGGAAAAAATGTTCTACTGTTGGATACCGTTTACCTTCTATATTCACAGGCGCGGGTGCGAAGTTAGAAAATCCTCTGAATTCATTGTCTAGTTTCGAGAAAAACCGAACAGGTCCATCCTTACTCGCTTCTTCCTTCACAACTTCCTCTTCTACACCTTGTTCTACCTTGTAGAATTCATCGGCGACTATTGGGTCTCCTGCGCCACGTGGCCTCGGCACTGGAACACCAAGTTCCGCTGCAGCCCTTGCCGAGTATGTGTCACTACGCTCCAGGGTTTTATCAACTGCTTGAGCTAATATAGCTTCTTCTGGTATAATAGTGCAGTAAGTGTAAATACTCACATTTTGTTCTTCCTTTGGTAAATCCATGTGAGAACAGATGCGGACTGCGCGACCCTTCACTTGCTGGGTTCTCACGGAATTCCAGTATGGTTCCATAATGTGAACACCGCGCACACATTTTAATGATAATCCTTCAGCTCCTGCAGAAGTAATACAGAATGCGCGGCATAAGCCGCCGTCGAAATTATTTTCCCATTTGGCATCTTTTAGAACTTTTTGTAGAGCAGGTGTCAATTTGTCAAATCGCGCATTAAACACATCTACAGCAGCACCACGTTGTTCTTTTGTCCCAACACCCGTAAATTCTATATAGCGTTTTTCAGGGACACCAGGTCCCTTTGATAAAGAAGCAATTGTCTTATCGCTGAATTTTAGTTTTCCATCTGACCCTGAAACAATTTGAATAGGTACATATCCGTTTGCTTCCATACATATTCCAAAAATTCCAATACCCTCCATCTCTAAGAATGTCGAATATACAAGGCTGCTGCCACGTAGGTCATTGATGTTTGTTAGCATTGCTGCGTATTTGGGAGAGTATTTGGCCAGATTTCTATCTGAAGGTCCATCTAATTTCAAGTGGGTTTGACCCATTGTTCTCAGCTTTTCCTTTACTGCCTTTAGAGCTGCGCTATAAGCAGCCTTGGCCTCCTTTGTTCCAGATACTTGACCTCCAGCAGGTGTAGGTGCAGCTGCAGCTATCTCAGCACGTGCTTCCGCTACTGCTTCTGCGTCATCTTCTGCGTCGACTTCCGCTTCATCCTTTCCAGCAACTCTATCTTCTGTATCAGCCTCTACTATGGCATCACGGTCCTTTCCAGTCTCTGCGTCTAATTCTTCTAGAGAGCCTGGTCTTGGCCGTGTAACACCTTCAGGAAACGCGAAATTACATGCTTGTCTCGAACTCATACGATAATTTGAAGAGGATTTCATTGTAGCGATTTCATTTATTTCTGCCCATACAGCGTCTCCTGCGGAAGCACCAGCACCCTTTGGCTTTTTCATTTCCGCTTGAATTTCTTGGTTTCTCAATTTATTGTATACTTTCAAAGAATATCCTTTTAGAGGAATTCCTACAATTTCGTCTTTTATTACCTTAGGCATAACGTCCCCTTGAATTCCTCTGTAATATGAAAATAAACCACGCATACGTTTTTGTAAAACTGTCACATTTTTCAAGGTAACTCCATCCTCTTGTAGGAAGGCTCCACGGAAAGGTGTATCCCACGATGGCAGTAATTCTTGTGCCTTTATTTGCCCTTTACCCCTTATTCCAATTTTCTGTAATTTCATATTAGCTTCTAAGTCTAGCCAGATTTGCTCTAGAGTAGGAGCAGCCTTACCTGGAGCCCTTCTTTCAATGCCTATGACATCTCCATCATCTGCGAATACCTTTGTGAATTGTTCTGGCAAACGTGTTATCGTAACATCCATACTTCCCTCAGATGCAGTAAAATGTACCGTGTCAAGATTTTCATTTTTGGTTACAAGGCTTTCAATCAAGGGGCGAACATCACGCATTCCTTCCACTGTAACTGTAAAGTCTATACGCTGAATAGCACCATGTAAGATATTTGATAAAATACCTAATTCTTCAGGAAAATTAATTAGAGGTGTTCCTGATAGACCAATGATTTTAGTATTTTTCGCATCCATGAATAATCTATAGAATAGATACCCGCGCATATAGTTCTTGGTCATACCACACAGTGGCAACTTCTTTCTTTCAGGTGTTAGAACTTCCAGTGGCAAAGTGCGTCTGCGTCCAGGGGGGTTACTGAAATATGGCTCTAATGAACCTTGCATCAGACGGGTTAAATTATGTATTTCGTCTACCACGATGACGGAATTGTCAAACACCTCGGGTGTAGAGCATACCATTGTCTTAAGATCACGTGCTGTAATACCATTATAGTTAATGAAACGAATACGGTTTTCAATGGTTATCTTTAATTGTGTTTTAATTTCATCTCTATCCTGTGGACTTAGACCATCGAAATTAGGTTCTGACTCAAAATCAGGTATCCATATTTTATCCACTGGGGGGCGACCCTTTCCTTTCTTGGCGAAATAAGAATCAGGTATACCATAGACAGATTGTGCGAACATCTTTACCATGGCAGGTTCAGGTATAGACCCAGGTGCAAGTGATAAAGAAGTCCAATGATTTTGTAATCTAAAATGTTTGAAACCACAGAAATTAATCTCACTGATAAAATTATCACGCAAACTGAATGGTGTCATTACAATTATTTTGAGCCCACGGGTTCCAAAAAGAGCTTCTGCTGCAGCAATAGCTGAGCATGTTTTACCACTACCTAATCCATGATACACAAGTAGACCTCTATATGGCGTTTCAAAACGTAGATACTCACGAATAAACGCCTGGTAGTGATACATTTTTACTTCCTTAACACCTTCTTGACCCTTGGCTGCACATGTAGCCACATTAAGGGCACCTGGTTCCCCTTTCGGGAATATGGGACCATATTGGTCTACTAGGAAGGAACCGAAGCCACGTCTAGACATTGGAACAAATGTTTCTACCGGTTCGACCTCGTAAGGATTAGATGTTTCAACATCTAAGAGACCTTTTGCCATTTTCTGGAGGGTCTCAGAGAGTTTACCAACTTCAGATGCCTGTAAATCTCTTGACATAACGTCCATTCGTGAATATACCGCTCTTGGTTTACCTGCACCCGGAGCCCTCTGTTTTGCTGCTACTGAACCCTTTTTCAATCCAGGCAATACTAATCCGGGTGGCAATAACGCTCCTTCACCAATATTCTTCTTTGCCTTCTTTCCCTTTTTCTTTGCAAACATCTCAGGCGCAGCAATTGCTTCTAATTCCTCGGCACCAGGACCCTTCAGTTCAGAAGCAGGCCCTTTGCCAGATGGGTCGCGAAATTTTGACTTTGCTAAATCGGTTAAGTCAGTACTTTGCCCTAATCCATATGGAGTTGGTTCAATCGCGAGGACAACCTTTGTCTTCGTGAATGCCTTAAATTTCGGGGGTATGACGGACGCCATCTATCTATTTTGTCCCAGATGTTTTCTTCATGTATATATCTAACGCAAGGCGACTTGCTTCTTGTTCTGCTACCTTCTTATTTCTCGCCTTACTCGTAGCCACTACATTCCCCTCTGGATCTAAGACACCCATTGTGAAAACACGATCGTGTGGTGGTCCATCCACCTTTACTTCCTTGTATCTAGGTGGCTGGTGAAACTGCGATTGGAAAAATCTCAAAAGCTGGTCCTTATAATTATTGTCTTCCGCAATTAGCTTAGAGAAATTTATATGACGTTCCATAATCGAAATAAAGAATTTCCGGGCTACGTCATAAGCAGCGCCCTCATTTCCCTCATGCTCCATGATGGCATCAATCCATGCTTCTAACATGGATCCTAAGATACGTAAATTATTACGACCATCGCATACTTCCTCAACATGTCTACTCAAAATAAGAAAGGGTGAAAATCCTATTTTTTTAGCCAACTCTCCTAGCATGTTGTTATTTACAATTTGAGTTCTCAAACTTGTTAGAAATCCCTCGCCTTCTCCAGGATACCGCATTTTTAGATACTTTCCGACAATTGCCGAAAGAACAGAATCACCTGCAAATTCAAGTTCTTCATTGTCTTTTAACTTTAATGCTAAACACCCTTCTGGTTTCTCTGCGACTAGCATTTGGTCTCCCGACTGCTCGGCCCAGACTTCAGGTCTATCAACATATGATTTATGAACACAACACTGTGCGAACCATCTATGTTCCCTTACCTTGAAGCCCGGGCATCCATAACGATGCATGATGCTTTCAACATCTTGTATCGATATGTCTATATTCTTCATATTCCATGGGTTAAATATTTTTGTCGCAGGAGCGTCCATTGTCTATACTATAAATGTCCCAGTTGTTTAGATAGATGCTGTCACCTTATAAAGATGGCTCAACTGGTGCTCAAGGCAAAGAAGGTAAACTAGGACATACTGGTAGTAGTGGGGAGACTGGTCAGATAGGTGATACTGGTTTACAAGGTATTCAGGGTCATACTGGTGAACAGGGATTACAGGGCGAGAAAGATATAAGAGGAGAAACAGGTGAGAAAGGTGCAGTTGGATTTACAGGCTTCACTGGTTTTACGGGTGAATCTGGATTAGATGGCTCAACTGGGTATTCAGGGGCCCGAGGTGATACCGGTGCTGCTGGATTACAAAAAAATACAACTAGGGGTCGTAAGAGAAATGTTAGTCCTTCAAGGGGGGCAAAGCAGTTTGGAGGACTAGTGACAGAGGTGGCGCCGCCGGCCGTCGCTACCACCGCGCAGCCTCGGCCACCCCTTGTATTAAAATTAAGACCAGGAGAGAAGTCGCCAGGAACATCGACAGCACCACTACCGCCTTCTCCGCCACCAGGGGGACCGCTAACAACAACAGAAGAAGAGAAGCCACCAAGGCCAGTATGGCCACCATGGTCACCAGCAGGAGAGAAACCCGGAACATCGACAGCACCACCTCCTCCACCACCAGGGCCATCAGAGCCACCAGAAACAACAACAGAAGAACCTTCAGGACCGTCAAATAAACCTCCTCCTCCAGGGTCACCAGGGCCACCAGGGCCAGGGCCTGATATTCCAGAAGGCGGCATAAAAGGTGCACGTCCCGATCAAAAAAAATGGGTCCGATTTGGATTTGGATCAGATGAAACAGCCCAGGGAGTTGTTTTTAATTTAGAACAATCTGCAAATAACCCATTGAGTGGTTCCCCTGGTATTTTATCTCGTCCACAATTTGAAATGCGCTTTTTTGGAAATAATCGAGAAGATGCAGATACGGCTCAAGATATAGAGCGTGTTATGTTATCATATTGGGGAGCAGATGACGATATTAATATTAAGGCTACTCTTTCAGAACCAACCAAAAATAATTTCAGAGCACCTTGTAATTTAGAAGATATTGAAATTTTGAAAATTGCTTTTAATACTTATAAAATGTTTTTAGAAGATGATGCAGCAAGATATCCATTAACCGAGGAAGGAAGTGCATTGGATATTCAGAAGCGGCGTGTTGCAACGTATCTGACTGTTTTAGAAGAAGCCGCCAAATTTATTAAAGAAAATCCAGGTGAGCTTCCTCCAGATTGTGTAAATCTGGAAGCAGAACTTAAGAAAGGCCCTGAATTACCGCCAACGAATTGCCTACTTTCTATTCCTAAAGTGTTTTTTTCAATGTATAAAAGTGCTGATGGTAGCATTGGAGCAGATGCATTTTTGAAAGATTTCCCTATGATTCAGCAAGATGGTGAAATGTATAAAATACCAGCGGATTGCCCTACTGGTCCTACGGGGGATACTGGACCATCTGGCTCAGGAGGTAACGGTACTCCTGGACCACCTGGTCCAACAGGTTCACCTGGCCCCACTGGTGATAAAGGGCCTACTGGCGATGGAGGGCCCAATGGAAAGCCTGGTGATAAAGGGCCTACTGGTGATAAAGGACCTACTGGTGATGGAGGGCCTACTGGTGATGGAGGGCCCAATGGAAAGCCTGGATCCGATGGAAAGCCTGGTGACGATGGAAAGCCTGGATCCGATGGACAGCCTGGACCAAATGGACAGCCTGGACCAAATGGACAGCCTGGACCAAATGGACAGCCTGGACCAAATGGACAGCCTGGACTAAATGGACAGCCTGGGGGCCATGGGCAGCCTGGGGGCCATGGACAGCCTGGGGGCCATGGGCAGCCTGGGGGTCATGGAAAGCCTGGCGGCGGCGGAAATCCTGTACCAAATGGACAGCCTGGGGGTCATGGAAATCCACAACTACCATATTCATACCAATATC